>Ga0315283_10000565_pt1 | contig 27645 bp, 29 predicted proteins | sample YL17G09_0_MG_FD_204541 | JGI IMG/M metagenome (GOLD analysis project Ga0315283, IMG submission 204541) | Sediment microbial communities from Yellowstone Lake, YNP, Wyoming, USA - YL17G09_0 | ecosystem: Environmental > Aquatic > Freshwater > Lake > Sediment | place: USA: Wyoming | collected...
CCGTCAGCGCCGAGGCTGAGCGCGACCCGGAGTTTGTCGTGTGGTGGGGCACGGGGCTGGAGTGCGTGTCGGCCTTCACGCGCCTCGAGCGCGAGGGCCAGATCACGGCCACTGAGCTCATCGCCGCTATTGACCACCTACCAGCGCTGGCCGCATCGTGGCAGGAGGTCCAACCGGCGGCGCGGTTGAGACAGACCGGCGAGCGACTGCTGCGCGTCCATCCACTTCGGGCCGCCGACGCCCTCCAGCTGGCCGCCGCCATCGCCGCTGCCGACGGAGACCCCCGCTCGCTCCCGTTCGTCACGCTCGATGACCGCCTCGCCCGGGCCGCGGAGCGCGAGGGCTTCCCCGTCGTGGAGCCCTCGTAGACCGCCGCCGGCTCGGGTACTCTCCCACCCGGGGTCAGCACGCCGCCGACGTCCCACCGTCCCGACCCAAGGAGGGGCCATGACCGTCACAGACCGAACCCCGGCCCGCCGCGCCGCGATCGGGGCCGTCCTCGGCCTGGCTGGTGCCATCCTGCTTGCCGGCTGCGGTGGTGCCGCCGCGACGCCTGCACCCTCGGCCGCGCCCGCCGCCACGCCCGCCCCGGCTCCCGCCGCCACCCCGGCGCCGCCGGCGGCACCCACGGCGGCACCCACGGCGAAGCCAACCGCCGCTCCGACCGCCACCCCCGCGGCGTCCACGGCCGCCAACCTCGGCGGCTTCGCCTTCCCGGCCGAGCAGGTCCTCAACTACTACGAGAGCGCGGGCTTCAAGTGCGAGCCCGCGACCCCCAGCACCCTGGCCGCGGGCTACTCCGTCGTCCGGTGCCTCAAGGCCGACGAGGCCACGAAGCTCACGACCATCATCGCGCTGGTCGCGGACGAGAACGCCGTCATGGGCGACGCGTTCGCCGGCGTGGTGGGCACCGACGGCAAGACGTCGCCGACGCCGGAGCAGGCCATCAACGACCTCGCCTTCTTCCTGGGTGCCGTGCTGGGCGAGACCGACGGCCAGGAGGCCGGGACGTGGCTGACCGAGCACCTGGGCGAGGAGCTTGCGAAGACGGCGGTGGGCGACATCCTCGTCGCGACGTACCCCGGGGACAAGGACACGGGCCTCGGGTACTACGTGGAGGTCGCGAACAAGGCCTTCATGGACGCGCCGACTCCCTGACGGCGACGTCCGTCCCGGCGCCCTGACGGGGGGCCGGCCATCCGGGCGATGGTCCTCGTGCGCACGCATGGGGTAAGATCGCCGCGGTCGCTGGCGCGTGGCCTAACGGTATGGCACCTGACTCTGGATCAGGGGGTTCTAGGTTCGAATCCTAGCGCGCCAGCCAACACACTACCTGTGGTACAGCCACCGTGGCCGGACCACCAGATGTTGTGGTTTCGATCCCCCTCGGACGACCGCCGAGGAGGTCGATCGATGGCCAGTTCGCCTGACTCCTACCCCGTTTCTTCGCCTGATTCACGAAGGAACCGGCGCGCTTCGCTTGATTCCGGTGCGCCTGATCGCTTGTCTGGGGCCGACTTGTTCGCCGTGGGCCTCGGCGCCGCGGTCGACCTGTTCCTCGCCGCCAAGGCGGCCGAGGGCGCGTCGCCCCGGACGATCGAGTGGTACCGGTATATCAACGGCCGCGCGGTGCGCCGGTTCGGCGCCGACCGGCCGCTCGACCGGGTCGGGGCGCCCGAGCTGCGCGCCTGGCTGCTCGAGCTGCGCGAAACGCTGTCCCCCGAGTCGATCGCCGGCTTCGTCCGGGGCCTCAAGGCGTTCGGCAACTGGTGCGCGGCAGAAGATCTGGGCACCGCCCCCGGGTTCCGGGCGCTCCGGCGGCCGCGCGTCCCGCGCCGGGTCATCGCCCCCTTCACCGACGCCGAGCTGCAGCGCCTGCTCGCCATCGCCGAGCCCCGCGAGCGCGCCCTCATCCTGCTCCTGCTCGACACGGGACTGCGGCTGGCCGAGGTCACGGGGCTCCGGGTCGGCGACCTGCGGCCCGACGGCACGATGCGGGTCATGGGCAAGGGTTCCAAGGAGCGGATCGTGCCCCTCGGCGCCACCGCGCGCCGGGCGCTCCAGCGCTACGTCGCGGAGCGCGGCGTCGTCCGCCCGGCCGACCCGCTGTTCATGGGCCGCTGGGGCAGGCCGCTCTGTCGGAAGAGCATCCAGGTCGCGATCGCGGGACTCGGGCGGCGCGCGGGCGTCGCCACGCGCTGCAGCCCCCACACCTTCCGCCACACGTTCGCCCACAGCTACCTCGTCAACGGCGGGGACGTGTTCAGCCTGCAGCAGATCCTGGGCCACACCACGCTCGACATGGTCCGCCGCTATGTCAGCCTGACCGAGGCCGACCTCGTCGCGCGGCACCGGGTCGCGTCGCCGGCTGACCGGCTGGCCCGAGGCCGCTCGGCGTGACGGTCGACGGCGCGCGTGGCGCAGAGCCGCGACGGTCCGGCGTCAGGCGCGCCGGCATCGGCACCCGTGCGCCGCCGCTCTAGAGGCGGTCGACGGGCGAGACCCGCCGGTGCACGGCGCGGAGGTCGTCGTCGAGCAGCCGGACGTAGCGGCGCGTCACCTGCAGCGAGGCCGGGCTGTGGCCGAGGATGCGCTGGAGCGAGAAGACGTCGCCCCCGTTGGTCAGGAACGCCCGCGCGAAGCTGTGGCGGAGGACGTGCGGCGAGCAGCGCCCGGCAAAGCCGGACGCACGGCCGAGGCGCCGGACGAGCAGCTGGACGGCCCGCGGCGTCAGGCGGGCCCCTCGACGCCCGACGAACAGCGGATCGTCTGCAGAGAGTGACCCGCGGGCAACGAGCGACATCCGGACGGCGCGCCGCGCCCGGCCGCCGAGGGGGACCACCCGCTCCCTCGACCCCTTGCCCATGACGCGGCAGCGCCCTTCAATGAGGTCGACGTCCCCGACCGAGAGGGCCACGAGCTCGCCGAGCCGGATGCCGGTGTCGAGCAGCAGGAGCACGATCGCCCGGTCGCGGACCACGGCCTCGGAGCCGCCGTCGACCGCGGCCAGCAGCGCCCGCATCTGCGCAGCCGTGAGACTCGGGACCAGGACGTCCGGAACCCTGGGCGGCGGGAGCCCCGCGAGGGGGTCCGCGCCGAGCCCGAGCTCGCGCTGCAGCCAGTGGCCGAACGCGCGCAGCGTGCGGACGCGTCCGGCGACCGAGTTGGGCGCCAGCGGCCGGGACCTCGCGGCCTGGGCCGCGAGCAGCCAGCGTCGAGCGGTGACGGGCGACAGGTGGCGCAGGGCTGCCGTCTCGCCGTCACGCGCCGCGAACCCGGCGAAGTCGTCGAGGTACGCGCGGTACCAGTCGATCGTGCGGCGGCTGCGGCCCGCGACCTCGAGCGCGGCCGTGTACTCCTCGATGAGTTCGCGCAGGGGGATGTCATCGACGCCCGCGAACGACAACGCCGCGGCCACTGGCGTCATCACGCCGCGCCCCGCGCGGGCCGGGCGGAGCGATCCCGTCGACCGACCCGGACGGGTGCCCAGGTCCTTCCTGCTGGCGTCTCGTAGGTCATGGACCATGACAACTACCGCCGCCCCGTTAGTTCTGTTAGTTCGGCCCGCCGGCGCAGGTACGATCCGAACAGGGGCAGGGCGAAGTCATAGGTGCCGCGCGTCGGCCGGTAGACGAGGCCGCGGTCGACGAGCCGCCGCACGACGACGTCGACATTCGGGAGGTCGGCCAGGGAGCGGCGCAGGCTCAGGGCCGAGAGGCGTCCACCGGCGCGAGCCATGGCGTCGAGCACCCGCTGGCCGGCCGTTCCGGCGACGAGGTAGCGATCCTCGAAGAAGGCGAGGTCGAGCTCGTGGAGCAGGCTCGACTCGAGCGCAAGGTAGTCGCGGAGGGCGACATCGGCCCGGCCGACCCGGCTGCACAGGAACCCACCGAAGAACTGCAGGAAGTACGGGTATCCACCCGTCCGCTCCACGATCTCGCCGACCAGCGGGAGATCGAAAGCACGACCACTCCCCGAGAGCGGGATCCCGAGCGCGTCCCAGGCGTCGCCGCGGTCGAGGTGGCCGATGACCACGTGCCGGAACATCCGCTCGGCATACGTCCGCGCGCGCTTGAGGTTGAGGCTCAGGGTCGGCAGACCGCACAGGACCAGGCGCACCCGGCTCGACGTCCGCTGCGCTTGTCCGAAGCCGGCCAGCAGCGACGACAGCGGGTAGCGCTCCCCTCGTCGGTCGTCGCCGAGCAGGTGGGCCTCGTCGTACAGGAACAGCACGCCCGGGACGTCGGTCTGCGCGAGCGCAGCGTCGAGGGCCAGCAGCGCCGCTCCGATCACCTCTGCCGCGTCGCGCAACTCGGTCTCGTAGGCGGGCTCGTAGCCCACCTCACCGACCGAGACGCGGCGGGGACGCACGTACTGCCACGCTCGCTCGATCGCGTCGCCGAGCCCCGCGAGCGAGTTGCAGCGCCGGATCACGGCGGCACAGTCGTCGGCGATCGCGTCGGCGAGTCGTGCGTCGTCGCGGTGGCGATCGCTGAGCTCGCGCCCCAGGCAGAGCCAGCCGGCCCGCTCTCCGCGCGTCGCGAACTCGCCCAGCAGCACCGTCTTGCCGGTCCCCCGGATGCCGGTCAGCGTCCAGTTCGCGTGCGGGGGATGCGTCTCGCCGAGATAGCGCTCGAACTCGCCGAGGAGGGCGTCGCGACCGGCGAGGTAGGGCGGGGCGACGCCGTTCCCTGGGCGGAACGGGTTGGCAAGCTGTTCGGCTCGTAGGTTCGCATCGAGGTCGGTCACGCTGTGATCCTTGATCGTGGGTGCGTGGGTCGCGAGTCGGGGAGCGCCCTAGGGGCATCTCCAGTCAGGTGTGCGCCGTGGTCAATGTGGTCCCGTCCGGCCTCGTGGTCAATAGAGTCTGTGTACGCGGGTGTGTACGCCGCCGCTATCCTCAGAGGAGGAAAAACCCACACACCTGGATATAGATGACGGCGGCCATGGGAATCTGGACGGAGGCGGACACGAACCCGGACGCTGACGGCCATCAGAACTGAACGCCGGCGGCCACGAGTTCTGGACAGCCCCGCCCCACGGTCTGCCCGCAAGGACGCCGTGAACATCAAACGTCCCTCCCCACTCACGCTGGGGGTTGCCGAGACCATCCCAGGTGAGCCCGAGGAGGGAACGCCGTAACCCGGGTCGTGTCGGTTGGCCGGTCACTGACTCGCCGCGACGGCCCAATGCTGATCGCGCCCCAGGGGTGAGCGGCCACAGGGCCACGAATGCCAAACTGCCTGCATGTCCAACCAGCGGCGGCGGACCGAAGAGGCTGACGCCTGTAACGGCAACTGGTCCGTTCCCGAACCGGAGCCGTTGCAGTGACGGCCGTCGCGCGCGCATCGGGCGCGATCGTCTATCACGCGGTCGGTATCGCCGGAGAGACCCTGCGGCCCTTCCTGGCACCGCGCCTCGAGCGCCGCGACGGGCCGGACTGGGCCGCAAAGCCCGTTGCCGAGCCGGATGATCCCTTGTGGCTCCTGCGACAGCTCGCGCAGGACAGCCACTCGCTGCTTCGGGATCAGGACACCGGCGTCGTGGCCCAAGCGCGATCCTGCAGCCACGAACTCATCGACCTGCGGAACCGCGCTGCGCACTTCGATCTCGATCAGGGACCGACCCTTGCGCTCCGAGCCGTCGATCGCGCGCGGGTGCTGCTGGAGGTCCTCGGAATCCTCGATGCGGAGACCCACAAGGAGTTGGCCGGGCTCGAGGGGGAAGCGGCTGCGCTGCGGCTCGGCACAGAACGACCCGGACGGAGCCTCGTGGAGCTGCGGTCCGCGTACATCGAGACGATCCTCGACCAGACTCGCTTCCTCGACTTCCGCGGCATCGCCATGGGCAGCCGGCGCCCGGCAGCCGCCGCCGAGACGATCTTCATTCCGCCGCACCTGGCGCGATGGGATCAGGAACCCGAGCCGAGCCGCCGGCGCGCCCCAGACGAGGATGCGGTGCTGTGGCCGTGGTCAGCGGACACGATCGACGCGCGACTCGATCGTCTGCAGGCGGCCGGCATCGAGTACATCGCCACGGGCCAGTCATGGCAGGAGGTACTGACCGAACCCCGGATGGTGGTGCTTGCCGGCGCCGGCGCCGGCAAGACATCGCTCCTCCACCACATCGCCAGGGCGGTCGCTTCTGGTTCGGATGCAATGCCCGCTGGAACTCTTCCCATCCTGCTCCGCGCCAGGGACCTCACGGGGCGAACGAACCAGGAGGGTTCGCTGCGAACCTTCCTGCTGGGGAGCCATGCACCTGCATTCGCGGAGGTGATCCGGCACGCCCTGGATACTCGGGCGTTCCTCCTGCTCGTCGACAGCCTCGACGAGGCTGGGCCCGTCCAGGCCCGCCGCGCGGTCGCCGACCTGATCACCGGGTTCGCCCGTGAGCACGACGGCGGCAGGATGATCGTCTCGTCGCGCGAGGCCGGCTTCGATTCCTGGGGCCTGCAGCCTGGCTTCCGGCGAGTCCGGCTCCTGCCCTTCGACAACGCGCAGATCGAGGAGTACGTCCGCCAGTGGCTTGCGAACGCCGGCAAGCCCAACGACTGCGACTCCGTCGCTGCGGTCGGGGATGAGCTCGCGGCGGCAGCGGTCCTGCCGCTCGCCGCGACCCCGTTGCTGCTTGCCCTCCTGATGCTCGTCCGCGACGGTGACGGCAGCCTTCCCGCCAAGCGGTCTCGTCTCTACGATCTGGCCGTTCGGCTTCTGGCGGAGGAGTGGCCGCTGCGTCGAACGCCGGACCTGGACGCCGACGACATCGTGATTGCCCTGCGCCCGGTCGCGATGGAGTCGATCGGCGCGAAGGAGGTCGTCCCCGAGCACATGCTCCTGAGTGCGCTGGCCGGGATCCGCACGGGGAAGGGAATGGCGGCGGCCGACGCCCATCGTTGGGCGCGGCGGCTCCTCCGCGCGGTCGAGGACCGGACCGGCGTGATCGTCCAAGGCAGCATCCGGGAGGGCGAGCCCCAATGGGCCTTCCTGCACCGGTCCATCGCCGAGCATCTCGCCGGGAGCGAGATGGCCGACCACTGGCTTGCAGGCGAGGCCTTCCCGGACACGCTGTTCGCCAATCCCGCCCTCAACGAGACGCTCATCTTCGCCATCGCGCACCTCGATGACGACAACCCGGAGGCTGCCGCGCAGGCGCTCCAGGAGATCCTCGACGCGCCTGACCCCCTCGAGCGCCACACCCTCAGGCGGGCGCGCATCGTCCTGAGCCTGCTCGCCGACGCTGGGATCAGCGCCACCGACCAGTTGCGGTCACGCGTTGTCGCGGCGGTTCGCGGCCAAGCCGCCAATGACCGTTCGCCCTGGCGGCTCGAGGCCACGGCGCTGCTCGCCCGCTACGTGGCTGCCACCGGGGAGGATCCCTGGCAGAAACCGGCGCCAGACGCCGGCGAACATCAGGAGCTGGCCGCGTTCGCCTCCTGGGCTGCCGATCCCTTCGACCCTGACCGCACCAGACGCCTGGTCGAAGCCGCCCAGCGCCTGCCATGGGGCCTCGTCTCGGCAGTGACGGCCGGACAGGAGATCATGTCGGTCGCCCAGGCCAGCGAATCGGACGATGCATACGGACTTCCGCTCCTCGTTGCGCCCGGAGATCGCGAGGGATCGGTATCCGAGCTGATGGCCGAGCACCTGGAGCGAGCCGGCGTGGCAAGGTGTCCCATGGCGGAACTCGGGCGGCTGGTCGACGCCCGGCCGCCACTCTGGCTGCTCGACGAGCCGGCGGACCTCGGCCTGAGCGACTTCATCCGCCTGTGCGGGACCGACCTGCCATCGGGCGTCGCGTACCACGTCTTCGATGCGTGGGACCCGGATGACTGGCTCCACCCGGACGAGGAGCAACTCGCGAAACTCTCCGACCTGGCCGAGATACACCCGACGGGCTTCCTGCGGGCGTTCGACCTGGTGAGAAGCAACGACCGGGCGGACGAGATCGACGGCCGCGCTTGGTGGCCCGTGCTCTTGAGGATCGCCCAGGTCCACGACGGCGCACTCGGCTACCGGGCGCGTCGAGCGTTCTGCAGCCTCTTCGGATCCGTTGACATGATCTCGACGGATCCGCCGCTACCGGACTCGCTCCTCGTCGCCTGGTGCGACGAGGCCCACCTCGACGAGTTCGAGGTCGAGAGGAACCGGAAGGCTGTATTTCAGACCGATAGGTTCGACACGCGCCGTGCCGTCGATGACGAGCTGGCCACGGCTCTCCGCGGCCTGCTCGAGCATGCCAACCCGGCGATCCGCGGGTCCGCGGCACGCGTGCTGCTCTGCGCCCACGACGGGCGCGGTGACGACGAGCGGCGCGCCTTCCTGCACGAGAAGGCGTTCGGCCCGGCGCTTCTGGAGGACCTCAGCGGGCAGTTCGAGCGTCAGCCCGAGTCGCTCAGGGGACTCTTTGCCCGCCTGCTCGCGATCGCCGCTGCGACCCCTGATGGGGACTGGCTATCGTCGGTGAACCGAGTCTTGGGCCGTGCGATCGAGGCTGCGGCGACACTGCCGGGGACAGCGGTGGCCGCATCGCTGCTCCGGCGCTACTACTTCGAGCGTGACCCAGTGCCAGTGCCGGCCCCGACGCTTGGCGTCCTCGTGGCCGCGCTCGAGGATCCAAGGCCCGCGGCAGCTGCGGTCGCCGCGGCACTCCTCACGCTCATCGACCGCCGACAGCCAATGACCGAACGCCTTGCCGCGGTCATCGTCCACGGCACGGCACCCGGTGCCGACGCTGCGGCTCACGCGCTCCGTGCAGTCGACTTCATCAATCCCGAAGCCATCATCGACGCCCTCGTGCCCGCCTTCGGGTCGCGCGATGCCGACACGCTGCGCCAGTGCGGGCGAGCGATCAGGGAGCATGCCAATCTCACCACGCGAACGCAGGCCGAGGCCTTGCTGGCGATGGCGCTCGACGACGCGCCGGCCGATGCTTCCCTGCTCGCCTTCGGCCGAGGCCTCCTCGGCGGGTGATCCCGGGTATGGGGCGACCGCTGCGCCGCGGACCGGTCGCTCCCTGCTGGCACCGCCATCCTGTCGATAGAGTGAAGTCGAGAGGTGATGGGGGTGGTCCGTCGCGTGAAGGAACTCGACTACTGCCAGTCCGGGCTGGCCGACCTCTCGGAGCGTCTGCCCGAAGCTCGACGGAACAAGTCCGCGCCGTGATCCGCTCGCTCCAGGTGCCGGTGGCCCGGGGGGCTCACAACTACCCCGACGGGGTGCGGCCGCGCATGGGCCGGCATCGCCGCGGACGCCAAGCCGGAATAGATGCCGACGGCGCCGCACCAAGTGAGCCGCACCGGCGGAGACACCGAGGAACCCGGTGCCAGTTGCGCTGTAGGGCATGGATTGGGGTGCTGGCGAGCGTGCAGGAGGCCGTTCGAATTCGCCGACGGAATGGGATCGAACGGAGGTTCGATCCCTCCGCCAGCTGACCGTGCTTCGCGTCGCGGCCCGCAAGCAGGCGCAGGAAGATCCTGCGGGCCGGCCGGACTAGGTTGTCGCACGTGTCCCTGACAACTCTGACAACTCCCGTCACAAGGACCGGAGAGATGGTTCGGCCGGGGAGCGCCGCTTGGCGCCTCCCCGGCCGTCTATTGCACCTGTTGACTCCACACTCCCCTACTGCTCGCCCGACCTCAGGCGGAACCAGCGCCGCGGGCGAGCCGCGCACTGGGTCACGTCGAGGTAGACCTCGCTGTAGGGGACGCTGCCGTGCTCGACGACCTGCCAGAGGGCGTTGAGCATCGCGCTTGCGACCATGAGGTTGGTCACGAGGAGCTGCGGACGCTCGGCCGCCAGGACCTGGCAGCCGGGTTCCCGTAACAGCTCCACGTCGGCCGCCTCGCCGATCTCCGGGTGGATCTCGACGAGGTGGCCGTCAACCGACCAGCCGTCCCGGCGGCGGACGAGCTGGACGTTGCCGTCCGTCTCGTCGTTGCCGCCGCTGATGAGCGTCGCGTCCCGGAGGGTCGCGACGTGCCGGTCGAGCAGGGCCCGAGCCGCGTGGTTGTCGACTGCCAGGAGGACGATGTCCCCCTCGCGGACGAGATGCCCGACGTTGTCGGCCGTGACGTGGACCGCCACGACCTGGACGCCGAGCCCCACTGCACCTGCGACCCGGGCCAAGGCCTCGGCCTTGTTGGTGCCCAGATCGCCGGCCGTGCAGGCCTGCCGGGTGAGGTTGGAGGCCTCGAACCGGTCCCCGTCCACGAGGACGAGGACCGGCTGTGGCACGGGCCGGCTCGCGAGGTACCGCGTCAACGGACCCGCGAGCTGGCTGCCGATACCGCCGCAGCCGATGAGGACCACCCGCTCAGGCATCGTCGCCGTCCTTCGGCACGGCCGGCGTCACCGTCGGCACGAGCCAGTGGCTGAGGCGATACCCGAGCGAGGCGGCGATCCGCGCCGCCTTGGCGATGGCGGCGTCGAGCTCCGCCCGGCTGGGCCGGGCAATGTCGTCGGCGGGCCGGAAGCCACGGGAGAGCCACTCGACCGTCGAGGGCTTGCCCTTGGGTCGCCGTGGTGCCGGGGCCACCTTGACCCTGGCCAGCCAGTCCGCGGGCGGCTCGACGAAGCGTCGGGGCCGCTCGAAGAGCGAGCTCGCCTTGAGGGCAAAGCGGACACCATCCACGACCACGGCCGCGGCATAGCCGGTCCGGCGCCGGTCGAGGTCACCGACGACGAGATGGAGCCCGTCGAGCTCCGCCTCGTCATCCTCGTCGGTCGTGCTCGCGTAGGCGCCATAGGCGCCGTGGCTGTGCATCGAGCCGACGACGCGCCATCCGGGAGGCACGTCGCCGTCCCGGACATCGAACGCGACCGAGACCGCCGTGACCTTCTGGGGCGGCACCACGAGGTCGAAGACCCCGTCGCGCCAGACCAGGAGGACCGCGGCCTCGGTCTTCTGGAGCCGGTAGACGGCCCGGAAGAAGCCGACCACGCGAGCCATGAGGTCCGCGGGGACCTTTGGCAACGCGTAGTCGACGAACTCCGAACCCGCCGGCAGGTGGGCGATCCGCCCGACCTTCGTCTGGCTCACCCCCAGAAGGCTTCGCTTCCGCAGGTACAGCCCGTCGCGGGCGACGACGAAGGCCGGCAGAGCCGCACCCTCGAGACCGGGGCCCGCTTCCAGGATCGGGAACATCACTCACCTCCCCGGTGGACCGGGCAGCGGTTGGCGGCGTAGACGAGCCGGTCGAAGGAAACACGCTCCGTGAGGAGCATCTCCTTGACCGGTCCGCGCTCCGCGTAGACCGCCGCGAGGACCGTGAGGGCGGCGTCCTCGACCCGGCGACTGCCGAGGCCATCCGCCGATAGCCCGAGATACGGGTTCACCGCTCGGGCAATGGAGGTGACCCGGATCGCCGGGGCCTGGCGGACGTGGTCAGGAAGCGAGCGCATCGGCGTCGTCTCCATCCTCGGCCAGGGGCTCCGGCGTCCGGACCTCGGTCTCGGCTGCGGCACCCGGATCGGGTGCCGGGGTCGGCAGGTCCGTTGCCGCGAGACCGGCCATCTGGGCGACCACCTGGCGCAGGGAGCGCCAGTACGGGTCGTACTCGATGGACAGGGCGGCAAGGGGATCCCGCCGGGACCGCGTCGCCCAGGCCCGAAAGCCGCCGCTGAAGGGCAGCGGGTGGCGCCGGAGATCCTGGTTGAAACGGCTTCCCCAGAACGCGCCGATCAGGGCATCCACCCGCTCGCCGACGCTTGCTCCGCTGACCCTGACCGATCCCAGGCAGACGAGCCCGTCGTCCGAGGTGTTGGGCAGGGTCGAGCAGAAGAGGTTGGCGTCGAGCGAGCCGATCGGCTCGGTCCGGAAGTACGTGGCCACACCCTCGATTTGGTCGCCGTAGGTCGAGACCACGAAGACGACGTACGGCAGCGCGAGCCGATAGGTCGTCGGCTCGGCGTCGTAGCGCCGGCTCACGTGGTACTCGATCGTCCGCCGCCCGGGTGGTTGTTCGACCACGAAGACACACCGGTTGGTGGTCCCCGAGCGAAGCCAGAACCGGCAGCCGGTGGGCAGCCGAGGGGTGATGGCGAGCTGCGAGCTGGTGAGCTCGGTGAGCAGGTCGGGAAGGGTCACCTCCCGGTCGGTCACCTCGGTCACCAGGCTCACGAGGTCGCCCTCGATGCGAAGGAACGTGCGCGACTGCATGGCTGAGCAGAGTCCTTTCAGGCTGGAGAGGCGGCCCCGGGGGCCGGGCCGGCCGACGCGCCGCATGGCGCCACCGGCCGGACCGGATCCCTTTGGGTTGGCCGAGGCCAGCGATGTCAGGCCGCGAGGCCCTTCACGCCGGCTGCCTTGGTGAACTCGAGCTCGTCGCCCGCCTCGACGACGTGGGTGTCGTCGACCCGGGTGCCGTTGACCGTCACGACCGCATCGCGCGGGATGTTGAAGACCTGCTCGAGGACCTTCCAGATCTCGCTGACGGGCTTGCCCGCGAGCTCGAGGTCGAGCTCGTTGACGCCGTAGATGACCTTGGTCGTGTCGGGGTGCTGGATCGTCTGCATCGGAATGTGCTCCTGTGAAACTCGGAAGCCGCACGTCGGAGTGGATCCGGGCAGACGAGTGCAGGCGCGGCACGCTGCACTCGGGGGATGCGATCGCTCATGGATCGGCCCGGTCCAGCGCCGCGTGACTCGACGAGGACGTCGAGCGCCGGCGGGCGCGCGGGCCGCCGACTTGGTCGTTGACCCCGTTCCGGGGCATCACCTCCATTCCGGCGCGGATGTGCATCCGCCACCAGCTGGTGGGTAGAGACTCGGGGGTGAGGACGACGAGCCGTCGGCGGACGTGCGTCCGTGACAGACCGGTACCTGGTCGCGCTCCGCCCGGTGATGGCAGGCACGACCAGGTGATCTCAGTCCGTCGAGGAGCAGTCCTCGCGACGGCAGGGTGTCCCGGCCGAGCCTTCGCCCATGTAAGTGGGTGGCGGCGCGCCTTGCGCGATCGCACGCATCGAAAGGAGCGCGCGATTGGCAGCGTATGGGGGGTTGGTAAGGTGCTTCAGTCGCCGCGAACCCGAAAGGGTCGCGACGCCGGTGCTGGCCTGGTCACGGCATCAGCCGCGGGAGCTCGTACCGGGGAGCTCGCTGCCCGCTCGAACATCGAACGTGGCAGGCGGCTGAAGCGCTATGGGTACGCAGACCAGTGCCTCAGTCGCCCACGGCCACGATGAGGGTGGCGCTTGGCCGGTTCAAGGCCGTCGTGTACTTCAGCGTGTACGACGAACGACGCGAACGATGGTAGACGGCGGCTGACGACGCCCAAGAGGTGGTCGGGGCGAGAGGAGTTGGCCCCGCGGAACCTACCCCATCACTCGTGGCCGACCCGCCGGTCAGCCGCGGCCGAGCACCACGTCAATGCCGGCGAGGACGAGCTCGAGGCTCGATGCGGAGATGCGACCAACACGCTCGGTCAGGGCCGAGCGGTCAAGGGTCACCAGCTGCGACACGTTGGCGACCGAGGCCTTCGGCAGGCCGGTCGCACGGGCCGACAGCGGCACGTTCCCGGGCGCCTCGCCCCACTTGACATTGCTCGTGAGCGCCACGCACACGACCGTCCTGAGAGCGCTCGCGTTGAAGGCGTCGCCCTGGATCACGACGACCGGTCGGCGGAACCCGGGCCCGGAGCCCGCGGGGTCGGCGAGGTCCGCCCACCAGACCTCGCCCTGGGCGATCACCAATCGGCGGCCTCGAGCGTCCGGCGGGCTGCCTGACCGGCGAACTCGTCGAGACCGGGCTCGCCCAGGCCAGCGATGACGGCGTCGATGCCCGCGGTCACCTCGTCGGGGGCGTGGCGCGCGACGTACTCGCGCAGTGCGGCGCTGTACACCTCGCTCCTCGACCGGCGGGAGCGCTTCGCGAGGCGGTCCGCCTGGGCGAACAGGTCGTCGGGCACCGAAACGGCGGTCTTCATACCGTGAGTATAACGACGGCGCAGGAGGGCAACAACAAAGCCGGACCGCGGCGGCCCGGCTTCGGTCTGTCATGAGTTGGTCGGGGCGAGAGGGATAGCCCCGCCACCACCGACCTTCCGATCACGATGCGCCTCGCCGAGCCGCCGGAGCCGTTCGACTGGCTTCGAAGCGCATGACGCGCCGGTCCCGCCAAGCCGCTGAACGTGCCACGGACCGTGAGGTCGGTGTCGTTGCGGCGGTGCTCGTCGCCGGCTCGGAGAAGGCGGCCGCCCACCGCCTGGGCCTCTCGCACTCGACCATCAAGCACCACCTGGCGAGCGCGCGGTCCAAGGTCGGGGCGACGACGACGGCGCAGCTGGTGTGGATCCTGGCACCGCGGCTGCCGGAGCCGACTCCGGCCGATGACGAGCGGCTGGGAGCCGCGACGTTGTCCGACCCTCGTGCCGGCGGTAGCATGCGAGCGCGATGACCACCGACGCCGGACTTGTAGAGGACCTCCGCCGCCTCGAGGGAGAGCTCGTGTCACCGGAAGTCTGGCAGTCACGGGCCGAGCTCGAGGCACGGATGAACCCGGACTTCATCGAGATCGGCGCAGGCGGCACCCTCAGCCGTGAAGGCCTGATCTCGATCATCCTCGGGACCGATCCCGGGGTCTGGCATTCGGAGAACTTCGTCGCCCGGGAGCTGAGCCCCACCGTGGCGCTCCTCACCTATCGCACCGCACTCGATCAGGGAGACGCAGGCCCGCCGATCGTCACCCTCCGCGCATCGATCTGGCGCCGCGAGGACGATCGCTGGCGGATGGAGTTCCACCAGATCACGCGATTGCCGGATCCGCCCGCGTAGGCGCGGGCGGATCGATCGGGCATGGCCCAATCGGCCAACTAGAAACCGGAGCCCACCGCCGCCACCCTTGAGGGCATGACGGCGCGCTGGTCCGATCCAGGTCGACTCCCGGTTCCCCCCACCGGGTACGTCCGCGCCGTCAACCCCTCCGTGCCGGCCCGATGAGCGGGATCGAGCTCGTCCTGGCGTTCCTCGCCGGCGTGGTCATGGGCGGCGCCCTCGACCGCTTCGTGCTCCCGCTTCTCGTCGACGCCTGGATCGACCGACTGCGCCGGCATGGGCGATGAGCAGCGTGACGATGCGGCAGATCGTCGACGGGCCGATGTCTACTCCTCCGCCCGGATCGGCGCTGCTGCGGCGCTCACGCTGCTCCTCGTCCTTCTGCTCGTCCTCGATGTCGCCGTCCCCGACTACGACATCTCGCCTGGAATCCTCCTGCCGCTCCTCGGCGCGATCTGTGCGCTGCTGGGGCTCGAGGCCTCGGCTGTCTGGAGGGGCGTGAGGTGAGCACCGTCACCGCCCTCCTAACGAACAAGGCCTACGGCTATCCCACGCGCGGCGCCCGTCGTCGCCGGAAGCCGACGATCCTCGCCTGCCTGCACCAGACCGCCAACGCCAAGGCGACCGCAATGCAGGAGCGCAACTACGCCAACCGCGCAGGGTCCTGGGGCCCGTCCGCCACGGCCTACATCGACCGCGACGGCACGGTCGTCCGGGCGATCGATCCCGCCAAGTACGCGGCCTGGAGCCAGGGCGACGTCGCGCATCCCAACCCGAAGCTCCCCACGATCGCCGCCGCGGTCGCCTCGGGGGTGAACATGAACGAGTGGGTGCACGAGTCGATCGAGTGCTCGGGCGCAGGGTTGGAGCCCTACACCGACGCCCAGTTCGAGGCTGTCGCACACCTGGTAGCCACGGCATCGCGGGCGCTCGGCATCCCGGTCAACCGGAGCACCGTCGTCGTCCATGCCGACATCAACAGCGTGAGCCGGCGCAGCGACCCGTGGCCGCCGGCCACGAGGGAGGCCCGGGTCAAGCGGGTCATCGCCCGGGCGAACGCGCTCCTGCGGCCGCCGATCGTGACCGTCACCGTGAAGGCTGGCGACAGCCTGTCCGCGATCGCCTCGGCGCACGGGCTCACGCTCAAGGCCCTCCTCGCCTTCCCGGAGAACGCCAAGTACCGCGCTAACCCTGGGCTCATCCGCCCGGGCGACATCGTCCGCGTGAAGTGACGGGAGACGAGATGGAGAGCCAGCCAGGCACGATCTGGGGACGAGAGCCGGCGATGGTCCTTGCCCTCGTCCAAGCGGTGATCGCCCTGGTCGTGGCCTTCGGTCTGTCCCTCGCACCCGACCAGGTCGGCGCGATCCTCGCCGTTACGGCGGTGATCCTGGGACTCATCACGCGGAGCAGGGTGAGCCCGGCGTGAGGGACGCTCGATTGAGAGATGGCTACCTGCGAGGCTCGCTCCCGCGGACGCCGACCGCCCGACAGGTCGATGTCCTCGCCGCCTTCGTCGCCGCCGGCGGGTCGGTGGCAGAGGCGGCGGCGAGCGCAGGCGTCCGACCAAGTACGGCGAAGCGTCACCTGGCGGACCTGCGTGCCCGGTCGGGCCTCACCACCGAGCAGCTGATCTACAGCGGGCGCGCCGAGGGGTGGCTGGTCGTAGCGAGCCTTGAGCCACGGGTCGATCGCTCACGTTTGACGTGCGGCGCACCGCGACCCACACTGGCGCCGAAGGGGAGTAGTCCTCCTCCGGCCGATCGACATGCTGGCGCGATGGCGCCCGGTCGCCGGGTCCGCTCGTGCGGACGGATGAGACCTTCGACGTATCGACACCACTCACCGGGTGTCGGGTCGAAGGCATTCCCGTCGGACCCGAGCCCACCTATCGGACGGAGCTCGCGTGGACGCCTTTCTCCTCTCCTTCGGCGTAGTGTTCCTCGCCGAGCTCGGCGACAAGAGCCAGCTGATGGCCCTTGCCTTCGCGTCGCGCTATCGGGCGATGACGGTCCTGGTCGCGGTCACGATCGCGACCCTCATCGTGCACGCCGGGTCGGTCCTCCTGGGATCGATCTTCGCTCTCGCCCTACCCACGGCCGCCATCCAGGTCGTGGCGGGCCTCGCGTTCTTCGGGTTCGCCGCTTGGACACTGCGCGGCGACAAGCTCGGAGCGGCCGACGAGGGCCGGGCTGCGCGCACGGGACGCTGGGCGCTGGTCACGATCGGGACGGCGTTCTTCCTTGCCGAGCTCGGCGACAAGACGATGCTCGCGACGGTCACGCTCGCCACCACGGAGGAACCGATCGGCGTGTGGCTGGGCTCGACGGCGGGCATGGTGGCCGCCGACGCCATCGCGATCGCGATCGGGGCGTTCTTCGGCGCGCGCCTCCCGGAGCGCGCCATCGCCCTGTTCGCGGCCGGAGCGTTCGTCCTGTTCGGCGTGATCCTCATCGCCGAGGGCCTCGGCATCATCTAGGGAGCGGCGCAGGTCCGAGCCTGGACTACCGCGACCGCACGGCCACGACGATCGCGTCGATCGGTGCCGGCTCGGTGGCCCCGGGGCGGCGGATGGTGTCCGCCCGGACGATGCGCCACGCGGGCCCCAGGTCCTCGACGATATCGCCCGGTGTGAACAGCACGTCCGGATCCTGTGGTCCACCCGCACCCTCGTCGAGGTTGGACCGATCGTGGCCGACGACGAGCAGCGTGCCGCCGGGTGCCACCGCGTCGGCTGCGGTCGCGTACACGCGGCGCCGCTCCTCCGCGGGCAGGTGGATGAAGGCCAGCGCGACGAGGTCGAAGGACGCGGCGGGCGGCGTCCATGCGAGCAGGTCCTCGAGGCGCCAGTCGACGTCGACGCCGGTCGTCGCGGCCAGTGCCCGTCCGCGGTCGAGCGCGACGGCCGAGAAGTCCACCGCGGTGACCCGCCACCCGTGCGCAGCCAGCCACACGGCGTTGCGGCCGTCGCCCGCACCGAGGTCGAGCGCGGCACCCGGCGTCATCGTCGCCGCGACCTCCACGAGCGTGGGGTCGGCATCGGCGGATTCGATCGGATCGTGGGCAGCGTGGCGCGCATCCCAGAGCTCGGCTCTCGTCGGGGTTGTGTCGGGTGGCCGGTCGCTCATGGCCGTGCGCGGCCGGACTGTGCATCGAGCTGCTGGCGGATGCGACCCGCGATCGCCTCCTCGACAACGGTGTCGGGATCGCGCAGTCCGCCCAGGCTGGCCTTGACGCCCACGAGTCCGGCATACAGCGGCGGACACGTCGGGCAGGTCTCGAGATGCGCCTCGACGGCCGTCCGCGTGTCCGCGTCGAGCTCGCCGTCGAGGTACGCCGACACGTGCCGGCGGGCCCGCCAGCAGCGCAACGGCTGGGCGAGGCTCGCCAGGCGTCGCTCATCACCCTCGGCGAGGGCACTCACCAACATCATCCGTCCCCTTCGCAGGCGCTGCTTCGTGGCCGGCAGTCCGGCGTCCATCGCACGGCCGATCTCGACCGCGGTCCAGCCAACGACATCGTGGAGGACGACCGGCACCCGGTAGATGACCGGGAGGCGCGCCAGCGCATCCTCGAGCTCGTCGCGGAGCTCCGCCCGTTCGAGCACACGCTCGGGTGCGACCGAGTAGTGGTCGTCCCGCCAGTCCGCCTCGATGGTGTCGATATCGAGTTCGTCGCGATGGACGCGGGACCGGTCGATGACCCGGTTGACGAGGCTGCGCCGGAGCCACGCGGAGAGCGCCGCCGCGTCGCGGAGCTGGTCGCGACGGCGCCACGCACCGACGATGGTCTCCTGGGCACAGTCCTCCGCCTGGTCCGCGTCACGGACCAGGCGGGTCGCGAGCCGGACCAGCCGGGGCAGCTCCGCCACCAGTTGATCGGCGAACGCGTCGGTGGCGGAGGCGTCCCCTCGAGCCGGTGCGGTCGGGTCCTCGTCCATGGTCAGGGCAGCTGGCTTTGCCTTCAGTCGGTGGCCCGCTTGGTGCTCACGTGAAGTAGCGCGTACAGCGGGCAGAAGCCAACGATACCGGTCACGAGCAGGACGGCCGCGACGAGCCAGGCGGCATAGGCGATCGGCGCGGTCACGACACCCGCGATGGCGAGGCCGGCGAGGCCGAGACCAGCCACGATCCTGATGATCCGGTCGAGGGGCGATTCGTTGATGGTCAGCTTCATGGCTGAGTCCTCCGTGTCGGCGGGTGGTTGCCCGCTGCTACTCGATGGACGAGACGACTCGGGGAAGGGATACATCACCGGCGATGTATCCCTCCGCCCGCGCGGCACGTCAACGTAGTGAACGACGCGGCAAGATGATCGGGTCGACACACGGAGGCCACGAGCGTGCAGACCGCGCCACTCACTCGCCCGAAGCTCACGACCCGCGCGCTCCGGCGATGGGTGCCGCCGCTCGTCCGCCACCTCCCGGCACTCGTGTCTGCCTATCTCCTGCCAGGCCGCGTCCCGCCGCCGATGCGGGAGGCGGCGATGCTGGGCGTGACCTCGGTCAATCGATGCGACGCCTGCGAAGCGTTCCACGGCCGCTGGGCCAGGAGCGTCGGGCTCCACACCGACGACCTGTCGGCCGATGAGGCTGCGGCCTACGAGTTCGGGCAGCGGGTCGCGATCGCCGGGCCGGACGACGTCCAGGTCCCGGGCCGGTTCAGCGCGCGGCACCGCCGGGAGCTGCTCGCCGTATCGATCCTCATCGAGCTGGCCAATCTCTCGGGCAACCGGTTCCTCGCCCGTCGCGCCAGCGGATCCGGCCTGCAGGTGGGCGACCTTCGCACGGCCCGCCTGCTCGATGCCGGGATGCGCGCAGCCGACCGACTTGGGCTCCGCCATGCCCGCTCGCGGGTGGCCGGGGGAGCACGCGGTGACACGCTGGAGATCGGCATCGGGACGGGAGCGAACCTCGCTATCTATCCCGTCGACACGGCCATCCACGGTATCGACGTCAGCGCGCCGGCTCTCAAGGTGGCTGCCGAGCGTGCGGACCGCGAGGGGCGCGCCGCGGTCCTCGTCGAGGGGGATGCCGCGGCCCTGCCATTCGCCGACGCGTCGTTCGACACGGTCGTCGCGACGTTCGTCCTGTGCTCGGTCGGCGATGTGGAGCAGAGCCTCCGCGAGGTCCGGCGCGTGCTGCGCCCGGGCGGCACCATCCGCCTGCTCGAGCACGCCCGTTCTCGCCACCGCGCGATCGGCGCCATCCAAGAGCGATCGGCGCCGGCCTGGGCCCGCGTGAGCGGCGGCTGCCGCCTCGACCACGACGTGCTCCGCGCGGTGCACGACGCCGGTCTCACGATCACGGAGCAGCGGACCCGGGCGGGTGGACTCCTCGTCGAGATCGTCGCGGCCTGACGGCGGTGGTCAAGAGCGGCGGTGGCTCCCGGTCGTAGCACCGCAGGCGAATAGACCGCGCTGCCCTGCTCGACCACGCTCTTCGCGATGTCGACGCGCGTGGTGTAACAGCGCGTCGTCCTCGCGCGTGATCGTTCAGCCCACCTCCTTCGCCTCGACGACCGCGTCGATCGCCCCGATGAGCCGTGTGCCCGTCAACACCCTGACGGGGAAGAACACCTAGGCCGGCTCGAGGCGACGATGGCGCGCCTCGATGCCGAGGCCGCAGCGGCGGTGGTCCGCCTCGGGGCAAAACCCCGAGCCCGAACCCTGCCGCCGGGGAGGGGGTTCTGAGCACGAAAGAAGGTCGATCTGGTCGGTACGTCCGGTCGCCGGCACGAAGGCTCAGGGCCTCGGGCGTGACGTGCTCCCGGAGACCCCTCATGGCACCGAGCCCACCGGGTCTGCTATCCGGATGCATGTACTGCGCCTGCTCATGGCCGCCAGGACCCGGTGGACGGATCCCACTGCCGGCCCCGCGTGCCCTTGAGTACCGGCTCGAGGAATGCCACCAGGGCCTCGTGCGCCTCCTGCGCCGTCGCAGGCCCGAGCGCCATCTCCTTCCGGAGGGACGCGTACTGGCGGACCCACGTCGCAGGCGGCCGTGCCGGCACGGGCGGCCAGGGGTGCGAGGCCCGCCGCGCAAAGGTGGCCGTCGCGGCTTCGATGAGGGCATCACTCGTGAACGGGTGGCGCTGCACCAGCCACACCATGTCGGCGAGATCCTTCGCCCGGGTGTTCTCGACATCGCGAGGCAGCGTGTACGCGTGCAGCTTCTCGGCGAATTGCTGGGCGACCGGATAGACCGGGAACCAGGCGGGCTCGAATCCAAGGCGCTCGACGACCGGGTCGCTCGGGTGGCGCTCGAGCTCGCCGGTGACGGCGTCCCGGGAGCTGATGTCGAGCTTGAACCGGACGAGCTCGGCGCCCGCGATCCGTGCGACAACGGCGAACCGCAGGCCGCCGCCCGGTGGCCCGGGCAGTTGGCGCGGCGGGGCCGCCAGCTCGTAGGTGAAGGGGTCGTCGAGCACGTGGGCGATGGCGGCCGCGACCATGCCGGATGCGGCGTCGATGCCGGCGTCGATCCGCAGGTCGACGTCCTCGGTGAAGCGGGCCTCGCCCGGGTGGCGCAACTGGTTCGCGTAGCCGCCCTTGAGGACCCACGTCCCCCACGGGGTCGTCGCAAGCAGCCGCACGAGGAAGCGGTCGATCGCGACCGTGAGGTGGACCCGCCGGACCGGCTCGTCACCCGTCGCCTCGCGGGCGACATCGCGCATCCGGGCGAGGAGGGCCTGGCGGCGGCCGAGTTCGGCGACACGGGGATCGGTCACAGGCGCGCGGTCGTGAACGGGTACAGGCGCCGCAGCCGGGTGATGTCATCGGTCGTGAGCATGGCGCGCTCTCGTCCTTCAACGAGGGCAGCCATGAGCTGGTCGGGGTCGGTGCCGCCCCTCGCGCAGTCGGCGAGCGTCCGGGCGAACGACGTCACCCAGACCTCGTCGCGGAGCACGCGCTCGGCGGCGGTGATGGCCGAGCGGTGGATCGTGAAGCCGGGACGCGGCTTGAGGCCCGAGCCCGGCGGAACGGTGACGTGGACCGTGCGCGGCAGGACGTCGCTGACGCCGTAGAGCTCGAGCGCCGTGTCATAGCTGAACGTCGCGGACGGCGCCTCGACCGAGAACGCGTAGAGGCTGTCGAGGGGGCTCGCGGGCGTCCCGGCCAGGCGGTAGACGCCGTGGGCCGCCCGCTCCACGACCCCGCGCCGGACCCGGTCGACCAGGGCTCGTCGGCTGATCCCGGCGGCGGCGGCCTGCGCGGTGCTGAAGTAGCCGTGCTGGGCGGCGGCAAGGTGGAGGAGGTCGGTCTCGGCCATGACCAAAGGTTACGTGCCACGTAACAGTGGGTCAACTTACCGACTCGAGCACCTCAGGTGCGAGGGTCCAGCCGCCGACCAGATCACAGACACACCGAGGCCGGACCTTGCCTGCGGGCCATGAGCGCGCCCATCGTGACCCTGCATCCCCTGATCTGCCGGTTACCATGCCGACCTCGCCTCGCCGGGCCGCCGACGTCGATCCAACTGGTCCGCAGCGCAGGACGCACCGGCCATCCCGCCGCCCCGCCGAGCGCGCGACGGACCGCGAGGTCGGCGTGGTCGCAGCCGTCCTGGTCGCCGGCTCCGAGAAGGCGGCCGCCCACCGGCTCGGGGCTGTCGCACTCGACGGTGAAGCACCACCTGGCGAACGCGCGGTCCAGGGTCGGCGCGGAGACGACGGCGCAGCTGGCGTGGATCCTGGCGCCGCGGCTGCCGGAGCCCGAAGGCGCTGCCCACCGACGCTGATCGGACCCACATGGCCATTCGCAGGCGGTTCCGGCGGGCGTGGATGATGGACGCTGCGCGAGCCCGTTCTCCCGCGGGAGGCAGGGCGTACCATCGAGCTGATGCTGGACAGGGATGGCGCGTTGCGCCAGATGCGGCCCTACGTCGCACGTGCTCGGGCCTTCACAGGCTGGTCCTTCGCGGACGTGGATGTTCGGCCGCTCGCTCCCCCTCCACCGTGGGACTACGAGCTGCGCGCCCGGGAACTCGCTTTGACCGCCAAGGCCATCCTCGATATTGGAACCGGCGGCGGCGACGTGCTTGCGCGGATCATCAAAGGACTGAGCACAACTGTCATCGCGACCGAGGGGTGGGCCCCCAACGTACCCGTGGCGCGGCGGCGACTGACGCCGCTTGGCGCAGCCGTGGTACACACCGCGGGCCTTGACCTGCCTTTCGGCGACGCCACCTTCGACCTCGTGCTGGACCGCCATGAGGCGCTGAGCCCCGGCGAGGTGGCGCGGACCCTTGCTCCAGGCGGGCGGATCCTGACGCAGCAAGTCGGCTCAGACAACTGGCCGGAGCTGGCCGAGTTCTTTCCCGAGCGCGCCGACTTCGGGGACCACTTCTCCGCGTACGGCCGAGGCTTCGCGGCTGCCGGTCTCGAGATCACCGACACCCGCCGCCACTACCGTCGCGTCGCCTTCGCGACGCTCGGGGATCTCGTTTTCATGCTCCTCGTGTCGCCGTGGCTCCTTCCCGACTTGGACCCCGAGCGCGACATCGGCCGGCTGCTCGCACTCGAAGCCTGTCGTCGAGCGCCGGAGGGAATCGTGTTGACGGAGAGTCGCTACCTGATAGAGGCGCACAAGCCGTCTGACGCAACACACGACGGACCCCCGGCCGGTGGCCGGGGGTCCTAGGCGACGGATTGGCGTCGTCCGGCAGCGCGCTCAGCATCTCGAAGGTCTTGCGGCCGGGTTCCAAGGGGCGATCGACAGGGCCGCCCACCTTACAGAGAAGCGGATGAATGGCGCGCCCGACAGGTGTTGGGCGCGCGTTAGCAACCTACGAGATCCCGATCGAGGGTCGCGATGAGTGGCTGGCCGCGGCGAGGCGGCTGGCGTGAGAGACCGCTCCGCCCGATGCGCCACGGATCGCGAGGTCGTCGTGGTCGCCGCCGTCCTGGTCGCCGGGTCGGAGAAGGCGGCAGCGCACCGCCTCGGCTTGTCGCACTCGACCGTGAGCACCACCTCGCGAACGCGCGGTCCAAGGTGGGGGCGGAGACGACGGCGCAGCTCGTGTGGATCCTCGCGCCGCGGCTGCCCGAGCCGCAGGACCGTCCCCGCCCGGACGGCTAGGGTGCCGCGAGCAGTCAAGCCGCGGGCAACACGGTCCGGGACAGGACTCGAGCCAGGGCGCGGAGGTCTTGCGAGGCGGACGGTCCGCGCTCGTGGACTACGCAGCAATCACCCCAGCCTTCAATCCCGAGGCGGCGGACCGCCGACCTCGATGAGCGGAGCCCGCATGACCGTCCTCGCCGCCTCCCGTCCCGCCCTGCTGCGCCGGGCCATCCGCCTAGAGCAGCTCACCGTGGGCTGGAACGTCGTCGAGGGCGTCGTGGCGGTTGCCGCGGGTCTCGCCGCCGGGAGCGTCGCGCTGATCGGCTTCGGCGTGGACTCGGCGGTCGAGACGGTCTCGGGAGCGGTCCTGCTTTGGCGCCTCTCGGCCGAGGCCCGGGGCACGCTCGACGAGGAGGCGGTGGAGCGGGTCGAGCGCCGCACCGAGCGGCTCGTGGGCGTCGCGTTCCTGCTGCTCGCGGCGTACGTCGCGCTCGACGCGGTGCTCACGCTCGCACGCGGCGAGCCCGGTCGGCATCGTGGTGACGGCGGTCTCGATCGCGGTGATGCTCTGGCTCGCCGGGCAGAAGCGGCGGGCCGGCGAGGCGCTCGGGAGCCGCGCGCTCGTCGCCGACGCGAAGCAGACCTAGGCCTGCGGGTACCTCTCGGTGACGACGCTCGCCGGGCTCGCGCTCAACGCGGTCCTCGGCTGGTGGTGGGCCGACCCGGTGGCCGGCCTCGTGATCGTCGTCTTCCTCCTACGCGAAGCGGTCGAGGCCCTGCGCGGCGAGGATGACGACGCCTGACGCCCCGACTAGCGCCGATCCCGGGCGTGCCCGGCAGCCCCTGCGATTCCGTGGCCCCACCCGCGAAGATGACGCGCCGGGTACGCAGCGGCGGTCGGCGTTCAGCTTGTTCGCTCATTGGGTGCTGCCTCCGGGCCGAGGACGTGGGTCGCCGCATCGTCAGCGAGGGCCTGCCCGGCTTCTTCGTACAGATTGCGGGCGACGGCGACACCCGCGGCGCGCAACTCGGCAATCTGGTCCGGGTATCTCGCGATCGCGGCAATACGAGCATCGGGGAGGAACTCCCGAATGCGATGGACACACTCCAGATTCGCGCCGTGGGTGCTCATCGCGGCAATGACGAGTTCGACATCGGGGTGGAAGCGGACGCGCTCCCAGTAGTCTCGATCGAGGGCGTCACCTCGTACCACATTCCTCCCGTTCTCTTGGTGCATCGCCACCCGGTCAGCATCACGGTCGATGCCGACGGCGACTGCTCCGCGCCGCTCCACGATCTCGTCGTAGGCACCGGTGCCCACCCTGCCCATGCCGAACACGATGACCCTGGCATCGCCGCAGTCCAGGATCGAGTCCTCCGCCAAGATTGGCCGGCGTTCGAGCCTCTTGAGCCAACCGAGCCAGCGGTCATAGAACTCGTACCGATGAGAATCGGCGACCGACGCGACGACGAATGAACCCGCGACTGCAACGGCGACCGTCGACACCCAGACTTGATCGACCAACCCCTCGGCCAGCGCCGCTGCTCCGACGATCAGACCGAATTCGCTGAATGTCGAGAGTTTCAGAGACGCGTGAAGCGACGTGCGCGCTCTCAAACGGAACCTGGTGAACAGCCAGAGGAAACCGAACGTCTTCGCCGGGAGCAGCAGGATGATCACCAGGCCGATCCCCCACGCGGTCGCGGAGGGGGCACCCGCCAACCCGATCGACAGGAAGAAGCCGACGAGGAAGAGGTCCTTGAAGCTCAGGAGGCGGTCGGCCATCTCTCCCGATCGTGGATGGCCGGACAGCAGCAAGCCCGCGACAAGCGCTCCGAGTTCGGGTTTCAGATCGAGCAGTTCGAACATCCCAGCGCCGACTCCGATGGCGAGCGTGAATCCGAACAGCACCAGGACCTCGCCGTGTCCGCTGTGGTCCAGGAACCAACCGGCGATCGGGCGGAGCAGAACGAATGCCGGGATAACGAGAAGTGCCCACGGTGATGGCCACGTTCCCTCGGCCAGGACCAGGAATGCGACCGCGAAGATGTCCTGCAGGATCAGGACACCAACGGCGGTGCGCCCCGCCAGTGAGTCGGATTCGTTGGCGCGCTCGAGCGCCTGGACGGCGAATACCGTGCTTGAGAATGAGAGGGCGAAGCCGACCAGGGCTGCTGACCCCGGATCGAGATCACGCGCGAGCGGAATTCCCAGCGCTCCGATCGCGAGCAGCAGCGATCCCATGATCCCGGTGGCCACGGCAGCAGACACGGTGGCCGTCGCCCAGACCGATGGGCGGGCAAGCGTTTTCGGGCGAAGCTTCAACCCGATGCCAAAGAGGAGGAGGAGAATCCCGACTTCGGAGACGACCTCGATCGTTTCGGTGACCTTGTATCCGAAGGAGTGGAGGACGAATCCCGCGGCGAGGTAGCCGACGAGTGGGGGCAGGCCGAATCGCTTCGCGGCAAAGCCGAGGAGGAATGATGTTGCGAGAAGGGCTGCTTCCATGATCGCAGTCCATTATGGAGGGCCTCCTTTGCGTGGCGTCGGGTTCGAGAGAGGCATCGCGACGGCGCAGTTCGCGCTCAATCGAGTGGTCGCCACCACTCGAGTACGTCGGGTCGAAGTCCTTGACGATCCGGATAGGCGTCGCCGACAGAAACACGACGGCGCCGAAGCCGCTGTCCTCATCTCCGGTGAGGTCCCACTCGACGAGCGATGGCGTCATCCGCGGCGTCCAGACGGCCGGAGGGGTCAGCGAGGTTGACGCTTCCTGCCACACCGCAGATCAGGCCGATCATGATCAGGAACAGTGCGGACGCGACGGGCGCCCACGCACGACGTGGCGGACGGCATGGTCAGCGCCATCGTGAAGGCGACGAAGCCGGCTGGCACCGCGCGACTGCTCGACCACCCGTCGCTGCCGATGGCGGACACGGGCTGCTGTGGTGGGGACGGGTGCTGCTGAGGCGTGTTGGGCGGGCGACTCCGTCCGACGGGCCGGGGGTCGAAAGGCTCCTGGCGGCGTCCGGCCTCCCGCTCGAGGGCGCCGCAGAGGCCCTATCGCTGGGCGTCGTGGCCCGTGACGGCGACGAGGTCGTCGCTGCGGCCGCGATCGAACGCTACGGCGATGCGGGGCTGCTGCGGTCGGTCGTCGTGGAGCCGGGCCGGCTCGGAATGGGCCTCGGGCAGGACATCGTGGCCGCCGCGGAGCAGCTTGCGCGCGACGATGGGATCAAGGAGCTCTACCTGCTCACGGAGACCGCGATCGACTGGTTCCCGCGGCTTGGCTACGAAGTCACCGCCAGGGGTGAGGCGGTCGCCGCGGTCGGCGAGTCGATCGAGTTCACGACCGTGTGCAAGGACACGGGCGTACCGATGCGGCGCACCCTGGCCTGACGCGGGCTCCGTGCGGTCAGCCGATCGCTCGGGTGTCTACGCTTTGGCCGTGTCCACGGCCAAACGGTGATTTGACCTCGGGCACATCCTTGGGGCCAGTTGGCACTCCAAGAGGACGGGCACCCCAAGGGTTGGCGTGCCCGGGAAGCCCCCCTGCCAACATGCGCCTGAGCGCCTTGCGTCGGGCGACGCGACCGCGACAATGGCGGCATGAACGCATCGAGGCGACACGGCGCGCGGGCACGGCGGGTGCCTTCCTACGCGTGCTGCGACGACGAGGCGAGCCGACCCCAGGGTTCCTGATCACCCTCGTCCCGCTCGCTGGAGTTCCTCGATGTCCCCGTCCCGGCTCGCACGCCGTCACATCCTCGCGCTCGTCCTCGCCGCCGCCTGCTGGGGTGTGGGCACGGCGCTG
>Ga0315283_10000570_pt1 | contig 27458 bp, 25 predicted proteins | sample YL17G09_0_MG_FD_204541 | JGI IMG/M metagenome (GOLD analysis project Ga0315283, IMG submission 204541) | Sediment microbial communities from Yellowstone Lake, YNP, Wyoming, USA - YL17G09_0 | ecosystem: Environmental > Aquatic > Freshwater > Lake > Sediment | place: USA: Wyoming | collected...
GCCTGCGGGCCAAGGGGGTTCAGTCTGAAGATAGCTTTTACCGCCGATATCCCCCTCATCCCCTAAGCAGTAAGTTGTTTTTCCGCTGTTCAATGGAAGTATGTTTTTCATTCGATGTTGGAAGTTCGATGTTCGAGGTTCAATCGGTTAGATGATAATATGAAAAAGTTCCGAATACTGAAATGGGCCGTTCTTCCCCTGGGACTCCTCCTGGCCGGGCTGGGGGTTTGTTTGATCAGCGCGGCCGATAGTAGGAAACCGCCCCCCTTTGAAACGGTAAAAAATACCTATAAAAAAACCGATGCCCTGCTTTTGGACCGTCAGGGACAGGTCATCCAGGAACTCAGGGTCGATAAGCAGGGTCGGAGACTGGAGTGGGTCTCCATAAAAGAGATCTCTCCGGCCTTCCTTCAAGCGGTCCTGCTGGTGGAAGACCGGCGGTTTTACCGGCATCACGGGGTGGATTGGCTGGGGTTGGCCGCCTCCGCTTTTGAAAATCCGGTATCGGAGCGAATGAGGGGGGGCAGCACGATCACCATGCAGCTCTCCGGCCTGCTCCAGAAAAGGCTCAAACCCCAGAAGGGGAGAAGGACCTTAAAACAAAAATGGAACCAGATGCTGGCCGCCCTGGAGCTGGAGAAGACTTGGTCCAAGGAACAGATTCTCGAAGCCTATGTCAACCTGGTCTCCTACCGGGTCGAATTACAGGGTTTATCCGCCGCCTCCCGGGGGCTCTTCGACAAAGAACCCAGCGGGATAAACGAAGCGGAATCATTGATCCTGGCCGCGTTGATTACCGCTCCCAACGCCCCGGTAGACCGTATTATCCAGCGGGCCTGTTTCCTGGGGCAGTCCCTGGGCGCACCGACTGCCGGACAGGCGATTAAAGCCCTGGCCGATGAACGGCTGCGGACCTCTTATCGGATAAAACCCGCGGCATCCCTGGCCCCCCAGGCGGCCCGGATCCTGGTGAAGGATGGGGAAACCAGGGTCGTTTCCACCATTGACGGCCGGCTGCAACGGTTGGCCCTGGAAACACTGAACCAAACCCTGGGTTTATTAAAGGAAGGCCAGGTATCCGATGGGGCGGTTCTGGTAATCGACAATAGGACGGGTGAAATCCTGGCCTACGTGGGAAACAGCGGGCCAACCGCCAGCGCCTCCTGGGTAGATGGGATTACCGCCCGCAGGCAGGCCGGATCAACCCTCAAACCCTTTCTGTACGGACTGGCCATAGAAAAAGGCCTTCTGACCCCGGCCTCTCTCCTTGATGATTCCCCGCTCCAGGTCCCCACGGTTACGGGCCTTTATGTCCCCCAAAATTATGACCATTTTTTCAGAGGTCCGGTGAGTGTCCGGACGGCCCTTTCGGCCTCGATCAATATTCCGGCGGTCCGGACCCTTTTGCTGGTCGGTCTCCAGCCCTTTGTGGACCGGCTGAAACAGTTGGGCTTTGATAGCCTGACGGAAGAGGCGGATTATTACGGGGTTGCCCTGGCCCTCGGCTCAGCGGATATCACCCTCCGTGAACTGGCCAACGCCTACCGAACCCTGGCCAATGGAGGGCAAGGGAGTGAACTGAAGCTCCGCTTGGATCAAAAAGCGGGGAAGCCGACTCGGGTCTTCGATAAAAACGCGACCTGGATTGTCTCCCATATCCTTTCGGACCGAGAGGCCAGGAGCAGCACCTTCGGGCTGGAAAATCCTTTGTCCACCCGGTTCTGGACCGCCGCCAAGACCGGGACCAGCAAGGACATGCGGGATAACTGGTGCCTGGGATATTCAGAGAAATATACGGTGGGGGTCTGGGTGGGCAATTTTTCCGGAGAGCCGATGAAAAATGTGAGCGGGGTATCCGGGGCGGCGCCGGTCTGGCTGGAAATGATGAATGCCCTGCACGCCGGCCGGCCTTCCAACCCTCCCCGATTGCCCGCCGGGGTGATGGCGGCCCGGGTCTCCTTTCATCAGGACCTGGAGCCGCCGAGAGAAGAACGTTTTCTAAAGGGCAGGGAGCCCGTTTTCCCGGTCCGGCTGGATAGGAACTATCAGAAACCCCGGATCATCTCTCCGGTCCCGGAAACGCTGATCAGCATTGATCCCGAGATCCCGGAGGACCTTCAGCGGGTCCCTTTCCAGTTTCAGCCTTCGACCCACCCTTACGAGTGGGTGTTAAACGACCGGAAGACCGGCAGCGCCGACCCTCTATTTTTATGGAAACCGGAGCGGGGAAAATTTGTTTTGTCCCTTGTGGACCGGGAAAACCGCCTGGTCGATTCGGTGCAATTTTCGGTGAAGTAGGGGCGATCGGCCGGTCGCCCTGCCGGATAATTGGGTTGCGGATTTGGGCGGGGAAGACTATACTTCAACAATGAATATCCCGGTCATTGATACGCATGTCCATCTGGACGAATTCCCTGATCCGGACCGGGTCATTGAGGAGGCACGAGAGGCCAATGTAGTCGCCATTGTGGCCGTGGGCATGGATTTGGTCTCCAATAAGAAAATCCTGGAACTGGCCCGCCGCTATCCCGGCTTCGTTTATCCGGCCATCGGTTACCACCCCTGGAAAATAACCCTGTCGGGGGTACGGGACAATCTGCAATTTATTCAAGCGCATCTGGATCAGTCCGTGGCTTTAGGTGAAATAGGGCTGGATTTTAAGGTCCCGGTGGAAAAAGAATTGCAATATCTGGTTTTTCAGGACCTTTTGAGTCTGGCCTGGAAGTGCAAAAAGCCGGTTATCATCCACTCCCGTCTCGCCCATGAGGAGGCCTATGAGCTGGTCCGGAAGAATGACCTCTTTCAGGCGATCTTTCATTGGTACAGCGGCCCCTTGGAGGTCCTGAAGAATCTGCTGCTGCAGGGGTATTCCATCTCCGCCACCCCGGCGCTGGCCTACAGCCCCAAGCACCAGGAAGCCGTAGCGGTCACGCCCTTGAAGCAACTCCTGCTGGAAACCGATTCGCCGGTGCGTTATCAGGGGGTGGAAGCCCGACCGGCCCAGGTGATCCAGAGCTTAACCGAAGTTGCCCGGATTAAGCGGATGGGCCCGGAAGAGGTCGTTTCAAGGACTAATCAGAACGCCCGAGATATATTCGGGATCGGATGAAAAAGACACAGTATATAATACGATATTTTTGTGCTAATTGAATGCTCCTACAAGTCTTCCCCCTTAGCATATGTTTGCTTTAACGATTACCATTTGACACTAATAAGCCATTCCGCCAAAAGATAAGGCGGTTCGGTGGTCATCCAGATAGTTCAGCAGCATTCCGACATCTCGCCAGACATAGCGCAGCGACCACACTTCGGCCCCGCCCGGCATCCGCTTGATTTCGCGCGCTACTACTTCCCCCTTGAACCGTTCGTAAAAACCCCCGGCCTTCCGGTTGGCTTCAAACACCCAGAGGTGGATCGGCCACCCCGGCTCCATACCCGCCACCCATCGAGCGGCTTCGGCGAAAAGCCGCCGGCCCAGTCCCCGGCCCTGGATGTCGGAACGCACATGAAGATTGTCGAGGTAGGCCCCCCATTCGGGTTCCTCATCGAGCAGAACGTAGACAAACCCCGCGAGTTCCAGAGGGTCCTCGGCCAGGAGCACCAGACGGCGATCCGTGTCCGAAGACGACAACCGCTTTTTCCAGAGGCCCAGTCGCTCCTGCACGATTTCTCCATCCAAATAAGTGTCGGACAATATGCCGCGGTAGGCGCTGCGCCAACTGGCGGTGTGGAGTGCAGCGATGCGCACGCTGTCGGCAGCAAGGCCGTGTCGAAAGGTGATGGAGTCCAGGTTGAATTCAATCATCGACAGGGCCACGGTCCAACTGAATTCGGTCGCAATTGTTGATGCTGATGTTTGACAAGAATTTGCTTTTTGAAGGGAAGATTGTAAAACATTGGAGTATTTTATTTAAAGAAACCCTGCACCGGATCTGACTGGCATGGACCTGATACTCCCAGGATAACTGGGCTGAGGGGAAAAACCGATGCCTGGTTAAGGAGAAAGGTAATAAATAGAAGGATTGGTTTTTAATTCCTTTTTTAACTGGCTGACCGGTTTTGACTTTACGATCAATGAAATCTCGCTTCCTGGATCTTCCAAATCCCCGAATATTCTTGCCTGGCCTATACAGGTTTGAACGCAGGCCGGGAGTTTCCCTTGTTGAATCCTGTGAAGGCAGAAGGTGCATTTTTCGGTAACTCCTATGCGGTGTTCTTCATAGACTACCTGCTCATTCAAAGTGAGGTCTGTTCCAAAATACCCCTCAGGATGTTCATTGAAATACCGGGCTCCGTATGGGCAGGCCTCCACACAGTAGCGGCAGCCAATACATTTATCATAATCGATGGCCACGATCCCGTCGGCTCGCTGGAAACTGGCCTCTGTCGGACAGACCTTGACGCAGGGAGGATCGGCACAGTGAAAGCACTGCACCGGTACAAAGACCCTCTTGACATTTGGGAAAGTTCCGAATTCCTGATCTTTAACCATGGTCCAGAAGATGCCGGGCCGAGTGCCATTTTCCACTTTACAGGCAATGGTACAGGCCATGCAGCCGATACATTTTTTAAGGTCGATGATCATTCCATATCTTGGCATAGTATTCCTTCAGACTTTATACACCTTGGCTTTTATGCCAAAGCCCTGTTGCACTCCTGTAGTGTGATCCGTCCAGTCAGGGCTGATGGGAAGGAGGCTGGTCAAAGTGACCCGCCCCTTATCTCTGGCAATCGGCATAGACCATTGTCCGAACTGGCCGGCTATCAGCAGGGTGTCCGGCCGTATGCCCTCGCGGAGGGTCACCCGGCCCTTGACCTTTCCGGCGATGGATTCCACCACGATCTCATCCCCTTCGGCAATGCCTTTTTCCCGGGCTCTACCGGTATGCATTAATATATGTACCTGGTCAGGGAGGTGTTGAGAAAGTTCGTTGATCCAGGGCAGAGCCATATTGGACCCATAACTGAACATAATGACCCGGCTGGTGGTAACATAGAAATCGTATTCCGCCGGGACTTCTTCCATTTTGGCGGGGAAATAGGTCGGCAAGGCGGTATATTCTTCCGTGGCCCACCAATCTATTTTCACCTGGGCCAGGTGGTTCGCTAAGGTTTCGCCCGCGATTTTAACCTGTTCCATGTAGGGCAGGGGGTATCGGAGCTTTAGGGCTTTCATCTGCAGATGGATATCATACTGGTCTTCCGCTTCGGCCTTCCGGGCCAGCACCCCATGCTTTTTGAACCATTCCAGGTCATGGGCGTCGTTCGTGTAGTGTTTACAGAGCTTGTCCGAAATTTCCATCCAGGAATATTTGGTCCCGGGTTCCAGGGCATTTTGTCCTCCCTGTAACCCCAGCTTCTGGTTCAAGACGGCCTTATATTCCTCGAGCATCCCAATTCTGTCCGCCAGTTCAATTAGGATATCATTGATATTCATGGCACCGGTGGGGTTGACCACCGGCTGGGCCAGGGCCAGCATGAAATATTTTTTATGACAGGCATTTCTGGTATTGAAATAGGGCATATACCGTTCAAACTCCACTTGCTCGGGGAGAACGATGTCGGCATAATCCGTTACCTCATCCATAACAAAGGAGATACTGACGATAAAGGGGATCGTTTCGATGGCTTTCCTGATAAGGGCGGGGTCCCCCAAGGCCACCAGGGGGTTGGTGCGATATCGGATCCAGAGTTCCGGTGCCGGAAGTCTGGGGAAGTTTTCAGGAGGATCCACCAGACTCTTCCAATTCAGATGATCCATCTGGAAATGAAAGTCCTGAGGATCCTCATAAGGGGGATGAACGAGCGCATAATCGGACATGGGGCACAATAATTCAATGCCCGAAGAGGTTATGGGGGGCCAGATGATGGGATAGTGGGGGAAGTCGCGCATTCCATCCGGGCCGGGAACAACTCCGGCATCCAGTCCGTACAGTTTCCAGAGGATCCCGTCTTTGATTTTCCCTTTTTGAAAAGTGCCGCCACCCATGTGTCCACCAGGCACCTCTATCGATCCCATCAGGGCCGCCAGGATGTGGTTGGCCAGCGTTACCTGATAACCGCGCATGACACCGGTTACACCACGACCCAATTTAGTAGCGACAGGACGGTAAGGGTAGGTCAGACCATCCAATTCAATTGTGGAACCAATCGCGGCCTGCTCAACAAACTCCCGGGTAATTTCTCTGATTTTTTCCGCCGGGATATCGGTGATGGCTGCCGCCCATTCTGCGTTATAACCCGCCACCTGTTCCTTCAGTGCCTGAAAGGCGGTCCGGCACCTTTTTCCTTGAACCTCAAAAACCCCCTCCAGCGCCACCTCTTTTAAAGAAGGGTCGTCATAGGTTTTAGCCTGTCCAGCAACGGAATCCCAGACCAGAACCTTCTTCGTCGCCTCGTCTCTCAGGAAAAACCCGTCGGGTTTTACCAGGTAGGGGGAGTTGGTCATCTCTTTGAGATATTCGGTATCATAGGTAGCCCGTTCGTGAATGATTCCCTGTATCATGGCTAGCAGGAAAGCCAGGTCCGTCCCGGGTTTGATGGGGATCCATTCATCCGCTTTGGCCGCGCTTACGGTGAGAATCGGGTCCAGAGCGATAATCTTCATTCCTCTTTCACGGGCTTGGGAAAAAAGCACGCCTTCCGGGGTTCCTCCCGAAGCCGAGGTATTGCTGCCGATGAGTATCAGGTACTTGCAGTAGTCGACATCCGGCTCGCATTGAAAGGCGCCGTGGATCCGGTTGGCAAAGGCGTGTTCATTCTGGTCACAGCGGGTGGAACGGCCCCCGGTCAGGGACTGGCAATGTCCGTAAGCCTTGAAAAAAGGGGACCAGCCGGCCTGGCGCATACCGCCGATTCCCCCGCCTTCGGCCAGTTTGCGCGGATCTTCAGCCCTGATCTTTTTCATTTTTTCAGCGATGCTATCTAAGGCCTCGTCCCAACTGATGGGAATCCAGCCGGGGTCTATGCCCGGGCCTTTTTGAGGATTTGTGCGCTTGAGTGGAGTCTTAATGCGATCAGGGTGGTAGATTTTCTGGATGACTCCATAGGCCTTGGGGCACAACCGGCCCTGATTTTTTATGATTTTTTGGTAATCCTCAATTTCGGTATTGGGCTCTACACCCACAGCTACCCCGTTGACCCTGTGAACCTTTAATAAACAGGGGGCATCGGCGCACTGGGATTCACATAAAGTGGGAATCCAGACATCTTCTTTGACTTCCATTAGGCGCTCTCCCGATTCGAAAAAGACTGGTAAATATGAACAGCCAGATCCGTCTTTTTGCACTCGTTGCAAAGATGTTCAAGCCGGGCTTCCTGGCGTTCTTCAACCCTGTTGAACAGGGGCACCGGGGCAGTAAAAACACCACAAGCCTTACATCTTTCCATTTCCACCTTTCTGATAGGCTCCAAAGCAAAGAGGCGGAAAAATTTGTCGAAAGAGATTTTATGCTTCAGCGTCACCGCCTCCTCGGGACAGGTCCGGGCACACTTAGCGCAGGAAATACAGAGGAAGTAATTATGAAAGAATTCCCTCAGCCCGTTTTGGTCTGTCACTTCCAGTGCCTCGGTGGGGCACTGGATATCGCAGACGGAGCATCCGGTGCATATTTTAGGGTTGATAAAAGGTTTGATAAACAAGAACAGGGCTGTCAGGATCACGGCTTCCCCGCATAATATATGGATGGTCATCAGGTGCTCCTGGAAGAAAGGGATGCCCTCCAGGTTCCCGTGAGATAAAAGATATCCCGACAGAAATGGCAGGCCAGCCAGGAAAATTAACGAATAATCCGAGGCGTTGGAAGCCTCCCGGATGCGGGGGATCAAAACACGACGGAGCAGAAAAAAGACCAGTAAGCCCAGGACGATCAAAGTAAACCAGTCCGCCCAGGCACCTGGCAAGGCGGTCCATCTCCAGTTGAACCTGGATTCCTCCCATAAGACGATGTGGCCCGCCAGCCAGACGGGGGTAACAATCATTAGGACATGGAACATATATCTCAGGATGACATAAAGGGGTTTCTTAATAAAAGTCCGGTGCAGTGGAATCCACCAGGATCGCCTTTGAATCAGTCCCCACAAGGCGATAATGATCCGGTAGGCAATTCCGATCAGGAACAGAAGGGCGATGATCCACCACAACGGCCCTACAATAAAAGATGTAATTCCCATACGCTATCTCACCTCACGGTCCATATGGGTACGGGTGTAATTGAGGAGCCCTCTGGTCTCCATGATCTCTTGAAAGAATTTGGGATAGGGTTCTATGGAAAAAAGGGCCCCGCTATCCTGATCCACCAGGGTCCCTTCTTCCAGATTTACGGTGATATGATGGCCGGTGGGCAGGTCCCCGGCTTGCAGGGAAGGGCAGACCATCAGGGGGAATCCACGGGCTATCCCCCCGCGAAAAAAAATCCGGGCAAAGGATTGAGCGATGACCCCGCCGAGCCCTAAATCCTGCAGGATCTCCACTGAAGGCCGGGAGCTTCCACAACCGAAATTAAGACCGGCTGCAATAAGCTCACCCGGTTTAACCAGAGATGAAAATCCGGGATAGATATTTTCAAAGCAGTGAGAGGCCCTCAGGGCCTTGTCCGGCAGGTTGATATAACTCCCGGGAAGGATCTGGTCGGTATCGATGTTGTCTCCAAGGCGCCAAACGCGGTTGGACAGGATCATGACAGGACCTCCTCCGGGGAACTGATGACCCCTCTGACGGCACTGGCGGCCACGACCGCTGGATTGGCCAGATAGACACTGCTTTTTGGATGGCCCATCCGGCCGGGGAAGTTTCTGTTCGTAGTGGATATGGCCGTATCTCCCGGCCCCAAAACGCCCATATGAATGCCGGCACAGGCACCACAGGTTGGGGGTGCGATAACCGCCCCCGCTTCCAGAAAAGTTGTTATGTATCCTTTTCTGACGGCCTCTTTCAAGACCCTCTGTGAGCCCGGCGTTATGATCAGGTTGACTTTGGGATTCACCTGTTTCCTCTTTAGGACCCGGGCCGCCAGGGCGAGATCGCTCAGCCGGCCGTTTACACAATATCCTATGAATCCATGGGTAACAGGAATACCAAGAATCTTTTCAAGGGCGGATACATTATCGGGTGAACTCGGCTGGGCCACCTGGAGTGGAAGGGCCGCTACATCTATTTCAATGGTTTCTTTGACGTAACTATCAGGGTCGCCTTGCGCATAGTTTTCTGGGACCGGAAGACCTTGGGCGCGGTAAAAATCAAGGGTTTTTTCATCCACTTCGACGATACCCGTTTTGGCGCCTGCCTCCATGGTGAGATTACACAGGGTAAACCTGGTATCCATGCCAAGATAGTCCAAGGTTTCACCGGTGAACTCAATAGCCATATATACGGCCCCATTGGTCTTAATCTTTCCTAATAAGGCCAGGCCGATATCCATCCCTGTCAGGAAAGCCCTTGGCTGCCCCCGCAAGACCACGCGCATGGTCTCCGGTACCCGGAACCAGAGCTTACCCGTGGCCATGGCCACGGCGCGGTCTTCGGCGCTTACACCGGTAGCCAGAACACCCAGGGCCCCATCGGTGCAGGTATGGGACCCATCGATAACTATCATCCCGGGATAGATGAGACCGTTTTCCGCGGGGACCAGATGCTGTATGCCTCCTCTGGGCAGATCAAAGAGATGACGGATGCCCTGGGTTTCGGCAAATTCTTTGAGCAGGCGGATATCCTCAGCGGTTTTGGTATCCCGTGCCGGGACATTATGGTCAAATACTATGGCAATCCGGTTGGGGGCATATACTTTTTTGGCCCCGATTTCATAAAAAGCTTTCACGGAGCGGATGGCCACATCAGATAGGATGACAAGATCCACAAGGGCTTCCACATACTGCCCCGGCTTTACTTCTGGGAGGCCGGCGTTTTTAGCAAGGATTTTTTCGACCAGGGTCATGGGATTTCAAAAATTCTCCTTACCGCGGATTAGGACTGCGTTTGAGATAGGTCCCCGCTCCCGGTTTTCCCATAAATACCCCCTCCTCCACCATTACCTGACCCCGCAAAATCGTGTAAGTTGGTCTAAACCTTGCTAAGCGTCCTTCGTAAGGCGTGTAGTCAGCATGGGAGGACAAAGCCTCAGCCCGAAGAGGAAATTCCTGGTCTGGATCTACTATCACCACATCAGCATCGGAGCCGGGCCAAAGGAATCCTTTAGCAGGCGCCATGCCAAAAATTTTTGCAGGATTGCTGGTAATTTTGGCCAACAAATGTTCAAGGGCAAAACCGCGCCGGGTGCCTTCAGTCAGAAAAATCGGCACCATGGTGGCCAGTCCTGGGAATCCGGCCGAGGCCTTCCAAATTCCTCCCTTTTTTGATGCTAATTCCCGGGGTACATGATCAGAACCGATAACATCTATGGTGTTATCGGCTACGCCCTCCCAAAGGCTTTCTATGTCTTTTGAGTATCGCAAGGGAGGATTAACTTTACTCTCGGGGCTCGGCGCATTCTCAGAGGTGAGCGTTAAATAATGAGGGCAGGTTTCGGCAAATACCCATCCTGGGCGGCGCTTTTTGGCTTGACGCACCATATATAAGGATTCTTCGCAGGTGATATGCACCACGTAGATGGGGGCACCCGCCTTTTCCGCAAAAAAGAGTACCCGAGCTGTGGCTTCAGCCTCAGTAAAATCCGGTCGGGACCGTTCCCAATCGGTTAGGCCCCCGCTTCCCCCGGATTGAACTTCTTTCCTCAACAGCCATATTATTTCGATGTTTTCCGCATGTACACAGGGAATTACCCCCGGAAGGGTGGCGGCCTTTCGCAACAGGTTAAACAGGAACCCGTCGTCATTCCCCGGGATACCGAGGTATTTCCCTTCTTCACCCCGAAAGACCATAAAAAATTTAAAGGAGGGAACTCCAAAATGGGAAACGAGGTAGGGAAGCATTTCCATTTGGGCATCGGTCACCACCGCGGGATGGAGCCCAAAATCACAAGAGGCTTTTTCCTTCCCGATCGCAATCTCTTTTTCTAAAACCTCACTGAGGTCCCCTGCCTCTAGAAGATAGGACAAGGTGGAAGTAATACCGCCCAAGGTTGCACTTTTGGTTTCACTTGCATATCCTTCGAGACCCGGTCCCATGGTTAAATGGGTGTGGACATCAATGCATCCTGGAAAGACCAGTTTCCCTTTAGCATCCAGAACCCGTCGGGCTTTTATGGTTTCTTTATTTTTTAAAAGGGCGCTGATCTTCCCGTCTTTAACAGCAATCGTTTGTTCCCTTGCACCTATTCCGGGTAGAATAACAAGGCCGTTCTGGATCAGGAGATCGGCACTCATGGGGCACCTTCTTTCTTCTGCGGGAGTGGTTCCAAGTGAGCAAGGACGGTTGCAGAGGGCATGACATCCGCATATTTCTGGTCCATGTCAAAGAGGTTTATGGCATGACTGACTTCTCCCCGGTCAAAGACTCCGTCCTCCACCACGATGACGTGGAAGCCGTAAGAAAAGGCCTCGGCTACCGTTGCCCGCACGCACCCGCTGGTCGTGGCCCCGGTAATAATAAGGGTATCCCTGTCCAGGTCATTTAGGTAGGTCATGAGCGGGGTCCCAAAAAAAGCAGAGGCATAGCGTTTGCTTACGACGATATCACCGACTTGGGGTTCAATGGATTCTATGATCTGGGGGCCCCGGTTTCCGATATAACTGGTGGGGTCGGCGATGGTGGGGATTTTGTCCTTCCATCTTCCGGTATCAAAGCGGTCTTTCCGCTCCACCACCGGGTAAATGACCGGCACGGAGCGGAGCCTGGCCGCCTGCAACAGCTTCTCAATAACCCCCACCGCTCGCCAGCCCACTTCACCACAACTGGTCTTATATTCTTTTATGGCTTCCAATATAGGTTGGGGGCTTTCCCCGCAGGTTCGATATTGTACGTCAATAATTACCAGGGCCGGCCTTGTCCCAAATCCTGACCTATGGCCGAACCCAGCCGCTTCATAAACTTGCCGGTCCAGATCCGTTAGGTACTTGTCCCATATTCGCTCCATGGCATGCTCCTTTCAATGGTCCTCCAACTTCAGGAATTTTTTCTCTAATTCATAGAACTCGTTTAATCCCAAAAGGCGGCTTCTTTCTTCCAGACTGGCCATGTCATCCAAATAGAGCCTAATGTCTCCTGTTTGACGAAATGCGGTGATAAACTTTTCCATGGCCTTGAGCGATATTTTTTGCATCGAACCAGAGAAGGAGGCGATTTTGTATCCCATGGCTTCCAGTTCCTGTGCGGAAACCAGGGGAGTCTTACCCCCTTCCACCAGATTAATGAGTTGAGGGGCAGGAATGGAAGAGGCTATCTGCTTCATCTCTTCCAGGGATTCCGGTGCTTCCAAAAAGATCATATCTGCTCCGGCTTTAACATAATCCCGGGCCCGGGAGATGGCTTCCTCCAATCCATAAACGGCTCTGGCGTCTGTCCGAGCCATGATAATCAGATCAGGATCGGTGCGGGCTTCAAGGGCGGCTTCGATTTTTTTCATCATGGCCTGACGGGATATAAGTTTTTTCCCTTCAAAGTGCCCGCATCTTTTCGGGATGTCCTGGTCTTCTATCCAGAGGCCGGCCACGCCGGACTCTTCAAATTCCCGGACCGCCCGCATGACATTGATCGGGCCGCCGTACCCGTTGTCGCAGTCGCTGATAATAGGAAGGTGGGTAGCCTTTACAATATTTTTCGTCTGCTGCAGCACCTCGGTCATGGTGATAAGGCCCACGTCCGGGACGCCCAAGAGGCTGGCACATATCCCTGCGCCGCTTATTCCTAACATCTCATACCCTGCTTTTTCAATCAATTTGGCCGATAGGCAGTCAAAACAGCAGGGCATAATACGTAGGCCAGGTTCCTTCAACATTTCTCGCAACTGGGTAGTTTTGCGCATGATGGCTTCTCTTTTTATCCGGTATGATGTGAATATAGACGTTTAAGATACCAGGGAATAGGTAAGCCCGCCTTAGGGGTTCGTAATACCTGATTAGCCATCAGGATCTCGTGCCTGAGGGGGTTGACCATCTGTAAGCCCACCAGCCCGCCATTCAAAAAAACTTTATGCAAAAATCGATGTTTTGTAGTCAGGTCCTGGGTTTCCGGCGATAAACCAATTTCCTGGAGTTCCACTCCGGTATAACCTACAAAAACAAGAGTGGTATCAAAGAGACGTGCGGTACCCATCTGCAGGGTAGGGGGAAATTCGGACCGGATTCCCACACTGTTTAGCCCGGCCACGCGTCCCTGGGAGGCGCCGAAATACCAGAAAAGATTCAACCGGGACCCGGCAAAGAGTGGATCGGGAAATTCGGTTACATCTCCCGCGGAAAAAATTCCGGTCTGGGATGTCTCCAAGGATTTCCCGACAATAAGGCCTCCTTGGTTCCCCAGTTTTAGCCCGGCCTCCCAGGCCAGACGGGATTCGGGCTGCATTCCCACAGCCCAAATTACGAGATCCCTCTTGAGCTCCCGTTTAGAGGTTTTTATTGTCTTCACCTGGTTTTTCCCCAGAATCTCGGTGACGGATTCCCCCACCCCAAATCGGATGCCGTGTCCCTCCAAGATTTTTTGCACATAAGTAGCTACCGGGGGATCAAAAATTCGGGGCCCAAGACGGTCCTGGTTCTCGATTACGGTAACGGACTGCCCACGCTTTTTTAGGGCGGCGGCTACTTCCAGCCCGATAAGCCCTGATCCTACTACCAGGGCCTTTCGGGCTGGAAATTGGCGGATAAGCTCGGCATCCCCTAAATGCTTCAAACAGAAATTCCCGGCTAATCCCGCTCCGGGAACTGAGGGAATACTGGGTCTGCTTCCTGTGGCCAGGATGAGCTTGTCGTAAGGAATAGTCTTTTTCTTCGTAACTATTTTCTGCTCTAAGGGATCTATGGCCTGAATTTCTTCTCCCAAGATCCGCTTGAACCTCCGAGAGGATAAAGGTTTCAGAATAACCACATCAGACTGCAGGGAATCGGCAATATAATCCGGCAATACGCAGGCGGAATGAAAAGGAAGGGAAGACCGATCTACAAGAGTAACCCTCGCCTTCGGATGCCTGAGGGCCGCTTGGGCTGCGGCGTTGCCGGCAATACCATTTCCTATGATGACAACATCCATACCAAAACCTAAATAAAGGAGTCCGCTTGTAAGTCCGGGAAATAGTCCTTTACCGCCTGCCGCATGCGATTCGGGGCAAGCTGAGTAACCGGCAAGTACTGGATAGCCTTTTTCTCGCATAATTTGACGCACTCGGGATCCCCCTGGCAGAGATCACATCGCAAGACTTTCCCTTCGGGCGCAATCAGGGTCGCACCGAAGGGACAGGCCAAGGCACACATGTGACACTGGATACATAGTTCTTCCCTGGTTTCCATAGCCCTCGTTTCCGGATTACGCCGGATGGCATGTGTGGGGCAGGCTTCCTGGCAAGGGGCTTCTTCACATTGCAGGCAGGTCACCGGGATATCTACCCCCTGGGTCTCCCAACGAATAATCCGTATTCGGGATCGCGCTGGATTACATTCTCCGTCATGGACAAGCGAACACACCGATTCACATACCCGGCAGCCCGTACATACTTTTGGATTGGTAACGATCATTTTTTGCATAATGGACTATCCTCCATGAAGCATGGGAAATATCTTAATTTCATCGCCCTCCAGTAATACCCTGTCTTCGGTGATCAGTTGTCCGTTGATGATCACCACGCAACCATCCTGGATAAATTTAACCGATCTTTGATGGGTCAAATCTTTAAGAAAAGACTTCAAATTATTAGACCCTTCCCCGACAGAGATCCATTGGAAGTCCTTGTCTTTCTGACCAAAGAGGAAAAGTTTGACTTTAAGACTCATTATCGCTTGCGCTTCCCCCTGGAAGGTTTTTTGATCTTACCCATTTTCACCAATTCTTCGGCTGCGTTTGAGAGGGACAGGCTGGTGAGCGCTTCAAACGTGGGTATGCCGGTTTCGGGATCCGCCCCAACCCTTTTATACCAGGCTTGAAGCATTTTTTTGAAGGGCTTGGGGTCAAGAAAATCGCCTTTATATTTTCCCACGGCAAGGGGCTCTTTTTGCAGGCGTTCACAGGGAAGGTCATCCTTGATAGTCATACCTTCTCTGGCGTTAAAAGCCATCTCCAGGAGCCAGATCCTATCGGCCGCTTCTACAAAAGAGTTATGGTCAAGGTCCGCACCCGTGGCCGCATTGGTAAGGTCATTGATCTGTTCAAGATAGGTGGGATAACCGCACCAAAAAGTGTTAAAAAGGCAAATGCCTACACTATCACACACGGTGGCAATCCTTTGATAATACTGAACCCCCTTGGGCTTCCCTTTCGTTTCATATAATTTAGGGTTCATGACATCGGTAGTTCCAAAAAGTTCGATTACCTGCTCTTCGGTGGCCTGCATACCCTCAGCTTTTAATAACCCTCTACAGTGGTGCCCGCCTACCGTAGAAGTGGCATAGGAAAGGGCCCAGGCCTTCATATTGCGGGTTTCCACGGCTGTGGGGTCCATTTTTTTAAAGTGGACTACCCGGGAAGGGGCGATCCCTCCTATGACTTGGGCCATCCGGTAAGGCCCTTCGGCCAGCAAATCCCCGAAGCCTTCCCGGAAGGCGATCTTCCTGATGCACCGGGTAATGGCCTCCCTGCTGCCCCATTGCAGATCGATGTTGTCGGTATCTTTAAGGGTCAAGACTCCCCGTTCAAACAGATCCATAGCCAGAGCAATGCTTCCACCCGTGGAGACGACGTCAAGTCCAAACTGGTTGGATAAGTTAGCCGCCTCAAAGACGGTTTCCAGATCTGTAAAGTTCCCGCTTCTAAGGCCAAAGGCGTTCATCGTTTCGTATTCTACGCCGAGACCTTGAAGCGTATCGGTTTTAAAGTGGTGGTCGCAGTGGAAAAAACAACCATGGCAGCCTCGGTTTTTGGTGGCAAATTTCTCCAGAAAGGTTTTACCGGAGATAGGGTCCACATTTTCCGTGGTATTCAGGCTCCAGTTTTTAATCGGAATGGTTTCCAGCATGTTTTTATGTTCGGTCAGCATGGGAGTCCCATACTTGGGATACCATTCGTACATGGGCGTCCCCACGCTATTGTTATACATTTCCTTGATGAGCCGGAGGAATTCCTTGGGTCTCGCAATTTTAATCCCTTTGGTACCCCTGGTAGCTACACACTTAACTCTTTTAGACCCCAGAACCGCTCCAACCCCGGTGCGACCGTTCGCCCTGGCAAAAGAGTTCATGACGGCTGCATAGCGGACCATATTTTCCCCAGCCTGACCTATGCCGATCACTTGGATGTTTGGATCATTTTCAAGCCTCCGGATATATTCAGTAGTCTCCCAGACATTTTTCCCCCAGAGTTCGGAGGCATCTCGGATTTCCACCTGGTCGTCATCCACCCAGATATAAACCGGTTTTTGGGACTGTCCTAAAAACACGATGTGGTCGTAGCCGGCAAATTTAAATTCAGCCCCCCAGTGTCCTCCGGCATTGGAATCTCCAAGTATCCCTGTTAGAGGGGAAAGAGCAGTGGCATCGCATCGGCCTCCCACGAGGGTTCCGGTAAGAGGGCCGGTCCCCAGAATGACCACGTTTTCCGGAGAAAATGGGTCTGTTTGGGGTTTTATATGATCATAAAGAATTTTTACGTTTATCCCCCTGCCACCCAGAAATTTCTTTTTCCAGTCACTGGGTATGGGTTCTTTGGAAATTTTTTTCTTGTCCAAGTCCACCCATAGGATAGTTCCTGCCCATCCACAACTATTGCTCATGGATAACCTCCTAACTAAGTTCAGATTTATAAAATACTCGTTAAAGCCCCAAAAGCATTCTTGAGATGATTCTGCATGAACCGCTGGGAGCCGTCTTCATCCCCATTCTGCAGGGCCTCGATAATATCTAAATGCTCTTCTACGGCCTCCTTTCTTCTGACTCCGTAACTGAAAACCCGGCTGATTTCCAGTTTGGCATAAATATTGTTAAGGATTTCCCTGAGGACTTTATTTCCAGTACTGTCGATGATAAAAAAATGAAAAAATTCTCCCAGCTTTACAAAATCACCCTTTCCCTTACCATCCCGGAAATCCTCGAATAATTTTTTAAATTTGTTCAATTCATCCCGATTGACATTTTTTGCCGCTAATTTGGCTGCCCCAGGCTCCAAAAGCATCCTGACTTCATAAATATCTTTAATTTCTTTCAGGGTTGGAATATTAATGAATGTCCCCCTCTTACCATAAGATACAAGAATCCCTTCATTCTCGAGCCTCTTAAAAGCCTCGCGGACAGGGGTTCTGCTCATTCCCAATATTGAAGCCAGGTTAAGTTCGGACAGGGGCTGGTCGGGCGGCATATCGTTAAGAATGCGGTCCCGAATAAACAGATAAGCCTCATCAAATTTGACTTTTTTTTCTAACTTGCGGTCATTAATCATAGGTTAAACCTTATGCCTTTATTTTTTACTCCCTAATAATCCTTCTGGCTTGATAAACAGGATGAGAAGTAATACGCAAAAAGCGATGGCATCTTTATATTCCGAAGAAATGATTCCAACTCCGAAGGACTCCGACAAACCCAAAATCAATCCCCCTAGCAAAGCCCCCCAAATATTGTTGAGTCCTCCAATCACAGCCCCGCAGATACCTTTCAAACCGAGCATGACACCCCCCTGGAAAAACATGAGACAGATGGGCGTGACCATGATCCCGGCAAGGGCGCCCAGTGCCCCGCTGAGGGCAAAAGACAGCGTCCGCATATAGGGAACGTTTATCCCCAGGAGATGAGCGGTTATTTTGTTTTCTCCACAGGCCCGTAAAGCCTTGCCATCCCAGCTTCGGGCAAGGAATATTTTAAGACTGATACTAGCCAAAACCGTTATGGCAATAATACTGATGACCTGGGGATCGAAGACTGCTCCAAACAGGGAGAGGACCTTTCCCTGGAAAAATAGAGGCGGAAAGCTTAAATGTTCCCGGCCGAAAACCAACCCGGCTATGCCCTGGATAAAGGCCGAGATTCCTATCGTAATCAGTATCATGATAAGAAAAGAGCCTTTCTGGACCGGACGGATGGCTATAAGGTCCATTAGAAAGCCGACCACCGCTACGAAGAGGATGGACAGTACAAAAGCCAGGGGAATGGGAAGCTGGAGGGCTTTAACTAGATATATCATGGCCATGCCCCCCAGCATCACAAATTCTCCCTGGGCGAAATTCAGTACCCTGGAAACGTTATACACCAGGGCAAATCCAAGCCCAACCAGTGCATAAATTGAGCCCACGGTGAGCCCCGAAAAAAAGAACTGAGTATAATAAGTAAGATGTTCCATTCGTTTTCCGTGGGAGTCTTTACATTAGCAATTAATCGTCCAGATGCCAGACGTTTCCTTTAATGCTGAACATGTGGATCTGATCCACGGAATATCCCCGGTGATTGGTAGCTGAAAAGGTGTAAGTGGCATTGATACCGGGGAAATTTTTAAGGTTTTCAATATAGTCGCGCATCTTGGTCTGGTCGCCAGCAGCATTTTTTAAGGCTTCCTGGATAACCATCATGGTGTCATAGCCTACCCCTTCCCAGTTGATAGATTGGGATTTTTTGCCGAATTTTTTCTCATAATCCTTGAGGAATTTTTCAATTCTTTTTCGTCGCGGATCATTGGCCGGCAGGGTTTCTGTCGGGGCGCCGGAAATGGGAGCGGGGCCATAGACATATCCAGTTTTTCCTTCCAGGCTTTCAATAAAGGAAGCGGTAATATTGGCATCAGAAGTGATTAGGGGAATTTTCATGCCCAATTGATGAAAATTTTTGACCATGATGGATCCGTCCGCACCGCTGGCCATGGTAATGATGGCCCCTGGATTGGCGGCCTTTAATTTGATTAACTGGGGGGTTAAGTCCATGGAAGCAGGGTCATAATTTTCAGAAGCTATGATCTGAATCCCGAACTTGGGGGCAAAATGTTTATACCAAGTATTGCTTCCCTCGCCCAGTTTATTCAAAGGATTGATCATGGCCACCTTGGTGATACCTCTTTTCTTTAACCACTGCATATTGAACTCATGCTGGAAAACAATCCCCATGCTTAAGGAATAAAGGAACTGTTTTTCCCCGGGCTTTTCGGCCAGCATTTCATTAATGGGATTCCCGCCTGATCCGGTTACCAGTAAGATTTTTTCTTTATTTACCACCGGCATGGCGGCCATGCTCGGGCCGGTGTACATCGGGCCAATAATGGCGTCGACATTATCTTTTTGGATAAAACGTTTAACATTACCCAGGGCTTTTTCAACAGTGCACTGGCCGTCAATAGAAATCAACTCAACTTTCCGGCCGTTGATTCCCCCCTTGCCGTTAATTTCATCCACGGCTATCAGCAGCCCGTTCATGGCGTGAATGGAAGCATGAGCGCAAGCCCCGGTCTGGTCATAGGTTACCCCGATTTTAATGGGATCAGCAGCCAGGGCTGTGCCGAACATGAACAATACGGTCAAGATCCCTAACAATAGAATCATTTTCTTTTTCATGCTTTATCTCCTCTAGAATTATGTTCCTGTGTTATTTCGAATGTTTTCCCAGATAAGCGGTCTGGATACGTTCATCGTGGAGTAGTTTTTTGGCCTCGCCCTCCATCACCACCTTTCCTAATTCAAATACACTGGCCTTCTGAGCCAGCTTTAAAGCGGCCCGAGCATTTTGCTCTACCAAAAGGATAGTAATATGTTCCTGGTTTAAGGTTTTAATAACTTTAAAGACCTCGGCAATGATTATAGGTGCCAGTCCTAATGAAGGTTCATCCAGAAGCAAAAGCTTGGGTTTAGCCATGAGCGCCCGACCGATAGCCAGCATCTGTTGCTCCCCCCCGCTCAGGCTGCCTCCCTTTTGGTTTTTGCGTTCTTTAAGAACAGGAAAAATGGAATAAATGTATTCGAGATTCTGTTGGATTTCTTTTTTGGGGGAGCGTTTCCGGCGGTAAGCTCCTAAAAGCGCGTTTTCAACGGTGGAGAAAGAATCCAAAATCAGCCGTCCTTCTGGCACCTGGGCGATACCGAGTTTGACAATATCCCAGGTGTTCAATCTGGAAATATCCTGGCCCAAAAAAAGAATTTTTCCTGTCTGGGGCTTGTTCAGGCCGGAGATGGTCTTTAAAAGGGTGGTTTTCCCGGCCCCATTGGCACCAATGATGGTATAAATGTCCGAGTCCTCCACTTTGAGGGAGACCCCCATAAGGGCCGGGACTTTCCCATAAGACACGGTAAGATTATCAATCTCCAGCATCGGATGTATCCACCCCCAGATAAGCAGTAATGACATCGGGGTTACGGCTGATGTCTTCAGGACAACCCTCGGCAATTTTATGTCCGAAGTTCAAAACAACAATATTATCGGATATCCTCATGATCATTTCCATGTGGTGTTCCACCAGAAGGATGGCCATCCCTTCTTTTTTTAAGGCCAGAATGAGGCGAATGAGTTTTTCTTTTTCCGTTTCATTCAACCCGGCACCGGGCTCATCCAGCAAAAGCAATTTGGGGACCGAAACCACGGCCCGGGCCAGTTCCACCAGCTTTTGATCCCCATAAGAAAGATTGGCCGCCAAGAAATTCCTTTTGTTTCCCAAATTGATAGTTGCAAGAGCTGAAAGAGATTTTCTTCTAATTTCCTTTTCACCCTGTCTTACCGATGGGAAACCCATCATGGAACTGAAGACCCCTGACTTGACCATTCCGTGGAGCCCAACCATGACATTTTCCAGGACGGTGATTTCTTTAAAAAGGCCTACATTCTGGAAAGTGCGGGAAATTCCGAGGGAGGCCACCTCATGGGGTTCTTTTCCGTTAAGCCTCATCCCCTGGAAAAGGATTTCCCCCGAAGTCACGGGATAGACGCCGGTGATCAGATTCATAACAGAGGTCTTGCCGGCCCCGTTGGGTCCGATAATGGAGACTATCTGTCCCTTGGCAACCGAAAAGGAAAGCCTGTCAACGGCCAGTAGACCGTTGAAGTTTTTGCTGACATTCTCTAATTCCAGGTAGGCGGATTCCATAAAAAGTAAGCCTATGGGCTGGATCTATTTCCCCTCTTGAATGGTCCTTAGGTCAAATCTCTGGAAGGCACCCTGGAGGGTTCCCAGTATCCCTCGGGGCATAAAAATGAGAACCAGGATAAAGATTGCGGCCCATAGCGGCATTTCGTACTCCTGAAAGGAGGAGAGCGATTCCGAAAGCAGTTTCAAAAAAACCGCCCCAATGATCCCTCCCCAGATGGTTCCTTTGCCGCCTAAAAAGAGCATGACCACCATATGGATGGAGATCATAAAGCTGAAACCATCGGGGGTGATGGTCCCGGCATAATGCGCATATAAAGTTCCGGCAATTGAGGCACAAACGGCGCTGTAAAGAAAGGCGAAGAGTTTATACCGGGCTACCGGAATGCGCATCATACTGGCAAAAGTCTCTTCCTCCTGAATGGCCAGGAAGGCCCTTCCAAAGCGGGATTTAACCAGGTTCAAGGTAACCACGAGGATCAGGGCCACAAAAAACCAGACCAGGAAATAATATTTAATATCCGTATCGAAGGTAAGACCGGCCATTTTGAAAGAAGGGATAAAATTCAATCCGGAGGCCCCGCCCGTCAATGCATTCATCCCAATAATAATATTGTTGATGATTAGTCCAAATCCCAGGGTGGCAATGGCCAGGTAGTATCCCTTCAAGCGGAGCGAGGGAACGCCGATCATCCAGGCGAGAATCAGGCTGATTCCAATCCCGATGGCCATGGCCAAAAGGGGGTGATGAAAGTTATATTTTACGGCCAGGATGCCCCCGGAATAGGCCCCGATAGCAAAGAAAGCATTATGTCCGAGCGATAACTGGCCGCAATAACCCACGAGGACATCAAAGCCAATGAGCATTATTGACCAAATCCCTGCAAAGATGAGAACGCTCAACAAATAGGATTTGGGAAATAATAAAGGGAAGCAAATAATTAATCCCCAAGCCAGAATGCTAAACGCTTTTTTTGCCATACGCGGTCAACACCTTCAGGTTCAATATTGGCATTGAATACATAAAGTAGGTTCTTAATCCCCGGGTATCGTCCCCATTTAGTGAATAATGCTTTTCTTAATATATTCCAATAGTATACAAGTGGTGTACTACTTGTATACTATTGGAATATATTCTGTCAAGAAAAAAATTAGCAGGTCGCGAAAATAGAAAGTTTTTTATTAAATACAGGTAGATGAGGGGCAAGAAAGAAATTAACAGCAGGTTGGCGAATGAATGATTCTGGCGATCTGAGAACGTTAAAAATAGCCCCGGGCCGCAAACGCAGGATACCCTGGCCATCCGGGCACCGATACCGCTTCAGCCAGAGCGGCTCATCAAAAGCCGTCCAAATAACCCTCGACAAAGCCGTGTCTCCAGATCCGGCCCCGACAGCGGGGACAGTAACCTGGCTTGTTCCAGGGATGGCTTCGTTTTAACCGAAAAAGTTCCTTGAAAGATATGTCAACCTGGAGTACCATGATCGCCATGTTGGCGGAATTACTCCCACGCCTTTGGGGTTAAATGGTAGCCTTAATGAGTGGTGATATCAACCCGAACAATGGTCGGGGAATAACTCTTCCTTAGATGGCTACTCGCTGTTCACCGAACCTCGAACCCTATACGCCGAACTCCGAACTCCGAACCTTCCTCCCATGTCCTCCCTACAAACCCCGAAAACCCATTTGGATTGGAAAGCCGTTGCCATCCTGCTGATTCTCTGCACCATCTGGGGCGGGAACATGGCGGCCATCAAATTCAGCAACCAGGGAATGGCTCCCATGTTTACGGCGGGACTGCGTTCCCTGGTGGCCGCCGGCCTGACGTATATCTGGATGCGCTTCCGGAAAGAGCGAGTTTTCCCCCCGACCCTCAATAAAATGCACGCCGTTGTGGTGGGGGTGCTTTTCGGGTTGGAGTTCGCCTTTATTTACTTGTCCCAGCGCTATACCTTTGCCGGCCGGGCCTATATCTTCCTGTACACCCATCCCTTCTGGGTGGCCCTGGGGGCGCATTATTTTCTTCCGGGGGATCGGCTGAGCTGGAAGCGGTTCTGGGGGTTGGTCCTGGCCTTTGCCGGCCTGGCTTTCGCCTTCTCGGAAGGGTTGCGGCACTTTTCGGCCACCGTGTTGAAGGGAGATTTTTATATCCTGCTGGCTGCCTTGAGCTGGGCGGCCACCACCTTGTATATCAAAAAATACCTGATCCGCTCCTGCAACGCCTTTCAAACCCTGCTCTATCAATTGCTGTTTTCCGCCCCGGTCCTGTTTGGTTTGAGTTTTTTCCTCGAAGGGACCCCCATCCGCTATATCGATCAAACGGTTTTTATCTCCCTTTTTTACCAAACGATTATCGTGGCCTGGCTGAGTTACTGGGCCTGGTTTTATCTCCTTCATATTTACCCCGCCACCACGCTAGCTGCTTTTTCCTTTCTCACCCCCATCTCCGGGGTCTTTCTCAGCAGCCTGCTGCTGGGGGAACCGATCAGTCTCTCCCTGCTGATCTCCTTGGCCCTGATTTCCGTTGGGATTTATTGGGTCAATAAAAGATAAACTTGATTTTGCGTCCAACCATTCTTATTTTTTCAACTAATTAAAACGATCCAGGGGGTTGGCGATGACCGGTGATGCAATTATTATTCCCTGTCCCCGTTGCGGGACAAAAAATAGGATTCCTGCAAACCGGAAAGGGGAACAGGCGGTTTGCGGCAAATGCAAAACCCCTTTGCAGTTGCCTAAGTCTTTTCCGGATCACCCGGTGGAAGTGACCGACCAGACCTTTGCCAGGGAAGTGCTCCAGTACTCCGGGCCGGTGCTGGTGGATTGCTGGGCCCCCTGGTGCGGGCCGTGCCGGACGGTAGGCCCGATCATGGACCAGTTGGCCGGGGAATACGCCGGCCGGGTAAAAATCGCTAAACTGAATACGGATCAGAATCAGCGGATTGCCGGGCAATTTCAAATCCAAAGCATCCCGACCATGCTTTTTTTCAAAGGGGGACGGTTGGTCAACCGCCAGGTAGGGGCCTTGCCGAAGAACGAGATCGAGCGAATTATCCGATCGATATTGTAGTGTAGGACGCTGAGGTGGAACAGACGCCCCCGCCTAATTGAACATCGAACATCCAACATCCAACATCGAACGTCCAACATCGAATGAAAAGACTATGGTTGTTCGCCCAGTTGGGTGGGCGGCCAGGATATCTGGCAAATTAAACTGAAATTGGGCCGTAAAAGACCTGGGGGGGACCCAGCCAAAAGGGCGAAGCGTCAAAAATAGTACATTCAATATTCGATGTTGGACGTTCGATGTTCGATGTTCATCTTTTATATTTTAAGGGGCTTCATAAATTCCTCCTCGAAGGCCTGCTGGAAACCTTCAGGGTGGCTGGGAAGTAAGTCAGCGGCCAAAGCCCGAATCCGGTGGCCTTGAGCGATCAATCGACGGCGGGTTTTCCGGCGGGTCTCCTCAATCCGTCCCCAATCGGGTTTTTTTTGGAAGGAATAGAAGGCCTCGATAATTTCCGGGACAATCAGCCGAGCCATTCCCTTCAAATTGGAAACATAAAAAGCCCAGGAGCCGGCCTTCCGGTTTTGGACGATGTGGCGCAAAGGGCCGGAAGGGTGGGTGTCGCCTAACAGGTCCTTCAGGCTGCGCAGATAGATTTCCAGGCGGCTGTGGGGAAAAAGGCGTAACAGGTTGGTCCAGAACCTGAAAGGCAGGGTGCGGTCCCGCCCTTCCCCAATCTCATGAAACAGGACTGCCTCGATTTCTTCGCGGACCAGGCGCTCCAACTGGGCTTCAGGCGGCTGGTCCGGGTGCCAGCCGTAATAGGCGAGGGCCGCCCTGGTCGCCTCCCGTTCCAGGTGTTCTATTTCCTGGATCTTTCCCCAAAGGAGAAAACGTAAAGGGCTCAAACGCAGGATGATCCATTTCCCCCGTCGAACGGCCGGGGTCACCAGCAGGTCGCTGGCATATTCCCGATCCAGGGTGATGACCGTATACCCGCCGAATTTCCTTTGCTCGATCACCTCCCCGAGAAAAAAAGTCGGTTTCAGGCCCCGCCCCAACCCGGCCCCGTAATAGAGCCCCCGGGGTAAGATGAGGTCGTTGATTCGCTGATTATCCAGGAACCCAAAACCCCGACCAAGCAAAGAAAGGTTCTCAAAGGGCAGGTCCATGTGGCTGAGCCAGAGGCTTTCCCGGGCCTCGATCCAATCCATCAATCCTTTTTTGTCGGTTTCGGTCCAGGGGGGGAGGTCCTTTTCCCAAAGGAATTGATCTCTCAATCGCAGGAACAACCCGCAAAGGGAATAGAAGCCACTGTGGGTAGCATCGGAGATCCAGCAGTTTTTTTGAATGGCCGGGAGAAGTTCCCGCAACAAAAGGGCGTGGTCCGGAGTAGAGAGGAGCATATAAATTCCTTGACGGTTTTAAATAATTGTATTTTATTAAAACGTTTACTTTAAAAGTTTATTATAGATGGTCTCACAATAGTTACAAGATCAGAAAGCGTCATTCCCGCAGCGCTTCTGAGCGGGAATCCAGGCTTTTCTTAAGGAACAATGGATCCCCGATAAAAGCCTTCGGGGATGACGGGAAAAATTCTAAAAATACAATAAAGATGTTAAAAAATAAAGCTTTCATGGTCTGGTTACTCGCTTTCGGACTTATGTTTCCAAATCTCCTGACCGCTCAAGCGGAGGTCAAAGAAAAAGAAACCCCTTTGCGAATCGTTACCACGATCCTGCCGGTGACCATTTTTACCTTGAACGTGGTGGGGCAGACACCCCGGGTCCGGGTGGAGATGCTTTTACCTCCCAATCTAGGCTGCCCCCACGACTACGATTTAACCCCCGGGGAAATGAAGCGAATCTCTCAGGCGGAGGTGATCATCGCCAACGGGTTGGGTCTGGAGGAATTTCTTGGCAAACCCCTGAAGCAGGCCAATCCCCGGGCCAGGATGATTACGGCCACGGAAGGGATTGCCGCCCTGAAAGGACGGGAGACCGACCACCAGCCTGAAAAATCCAAAGGCGCTTCCGCTCACGATCATCCTTATCCGGAAGCCGCGGTGAACGGCCATGCCTGGGTGTCGCCGAAGCAGGCGGCCCTGATGGTCCGGAACATTGCCGAGGGCCTGGCCCGGCTTGATCCGGGTCGAGCCGAAGCTTATAAGGCCAACGGGAAGGATTATCAAAAGAGGCTGGAAAAGCTGTTCGAGGAAATGAAGGCCGTGGTGGGCCGATCCCCGAATAAAAAGGTTTTGACCGTTCACAATAGTTTCGATTATCTGGCCCGGGACATCGGTTGGCAGGTGGTGGGGTCGATCCAATCGCGTCCCGGTGTGGAACCATCGCCCCGGGATATGGCCCGTTTGATCAGGATGATCAAACGGGAAGGGGTAGCGGCCATTATCACCGAACCCCAGTATCCCGATAAGACCGCCCAAACCCTGGCCCGGGAAACCGGGACAGCGATTCTACCTCTGGAACCCGTGGCTACCGGCCAACCGGCTGCCGAGACCTACGAGCGGGCGATGAAAGCCAACCTGGAAGCCATGAAAAAAATATTTCGATAAGGAGGAAAATCTGGAATACCCGGAAGCAACCCATTCAGCGGCCATTGCCGTCGAGGGGATAAGCGTCAGCCTCCATAAAAATGTCATCCTCCAGGAGGTGACCTGTGATATCCCGGCCGGCCGGATCACGGCCCTGATCGGTCCCAATGGCGCCGGCAAAACCACGCTGCTCCTGGCGATCATGGGTTTGATCCCCTATTCCGGCACCATCCGTTATCCGGCCTATCCCGCAGCTCCGCCCCGGATCGGTTATGTGCCCCAGCGGCTGGATTTGGACCGGGGCCTGCCCTGCACCGTCCAAGACCTGTTAGCCCTGTCCGTCAGCCAACGCCCCCTCTGGCTGGGAAAAAAAGATCCGGTCCGCCGGGGTATCCGGGAGAGTCTGGACCGTGTGGGCGCCGGGGGGCTGGAAAATCGTTTCTTGGGGAAGCTGTCCGGTGGCGAGTTGCAACGGGTCCTGCTGGCCATGGCCCTGGAAGGGAACCCGGAGATTCTCCTGCTCGACGAGCCTACCGCCGGCGTGGATGCCCCGGGGGAACAGATGTTTTGCGATGTCCTCTCAGACATTCAGCAGCAACGCCGTCTGACGGTTGTTTTAATCTCCCATGATCTTTCGGTGGTGACGAACCATGCCGAGCAGGTGATTTGTCTGAATAAGACCATCCGCTGTTCCGGGGGAGTCAGCGCCTTGACGGAGGAAAATCTCTTGAAAACCTACGGGCTGCATATTCAGATTTATCCCCACACCCACGGGCCCCACTGCGCCCTCCCCCTCGAACTGCAAACCGACACCAAAG
>Ga0315283_10000571_pt1 | contig 27433 bp, 27 predicted proteins | sample YL17G09_0_MG_FD_204541 | JGI IMG/M metagenome (GOLD analysis project Ga0315283, IMG submission 204541) | Sediment microbial communities from Yellowstone Lake, YNP, Wyoming, USA - YL17G09_0 | ecosystem: Environmental > Aquatic > Freshwater > Lake > Sediment | place: USA: Wyoming | collected...
GCTCGCGACACGCCCGCGGCGGCGGCCACCAGGAGTACGGCCGCGATGAGTCCGTTCGCCGCCAACCCCGTCCAGCGGCCGGGGCGGCGGGTCCCGGAGACGGAAGCCGCGAAGATCGTCGCGAGCGCCCCCTGGAGTCGTGCGCCGCCAGCCCGGTGAGAGGTTCGCATGCCCGGCAGTATCGCGCTGCAGACGACCAGGTACAACGCGGGCACGAGACCTCCGGCGGGCGGTGGGAGACCGGTAGTGGGCAAGGATGCGGGCCCCGACCCGCGAGGCCCACGGACAAATCTAGCCCCGGCCCCGGACGGCGTTCAAGCGCCGGGACACGGTCGCGCGTCGCAGCCGGCGGCGTCCCGGGCCCACGCGACGTTCCTTCGCATGACTATCCTCCTGTGCTAGCGTCCAATGTGCGATCCGGTAGGCGACCGTGGAATCCGTCGGGCGACGACTGTCACCGAGTCCGACACGGCGGACCGTCACCTCGTTCCCGAAGCCTTCCCACCGCAGGTTTTCGCGCACCCAAATACCATGAACGTCAATGATCTGTTAGAACTCGACATCACCGACATCGCGCTGGGCGGCAAGGCCCTGGCACGGCACGAAGGCCGCGCCGTGTTCGTGGACCGCGGGCTGCCCGGCGACCACGTGGTGGCGCGCGTGACGCGGGTCAAGCGCGCCTGGGCCGAGGCACGGCTCGATCGTGTCGAGTCGTCGACGGCACAGCGCGTGGACGCGGCGTGCCCCCATTTCGTCTCGGGCGTCTGCGGCGGCTGCCGCTTCCAGGACCTGCGCTACGAGGAGCAACTCGCGCTGAAGGAGCGCCAGGTGCGCGAGACGCTCGTGCACCTGGGCGGCATCCAGGAGCCGCTCGTGCGGCCCATCCACCCCGCACCTGAAACGAGCGGCTACCGCAACAAGATGGAGTTCAGCTTCTCCCCCGCCACCGACGGCCACGCCGTGCTCGGCCTGCACGAGCGCGGCACCTTCGAGGGCGTCTTCGCGCTCGAGACCTGCATCCTGCCCAGCGCGCTGACGCTCGAGGTCGTGCGCCTGACCCAGCGGTTCGCGTGCGAGCGGCACTGGCGCGCCTATCACCCGCGCCGCCATGACGGGGTGGTTCGCTACCTCACCGTGCGGCACCTGCCGCACACCGGGCAGTGCGGCGTGCACCTGGTCGCCGCCTCGGAGGACGTGCCCGGCCTCGCGGAATGGGCGCAGGCCGTGGCCGGGCTCTCGAGCGAAGTGCGCACCGTGACGCTGCTGCTCAACCGCTCGCGCTCGAACGTCGCGTTCGGCGAGGAGGAGCGCGCGCTGAACGGCAAGGGCGTGATCGTCGAGCGTCTGCTCGGGCTCGAGTTCGAGGCCACCGCCAGCACCTTCCTGCAGACCAACAGCCGCCAGGCCGAAGCGCTCTACACCGCCGCCCTCGAAGCCGCAGCGCTCGAGCCGCACGAGGCCGTGCTCGACCTCTATTGCGGCACCGGCACGCTCACGTTGCTGATGGCGCGCAGCGCAGGCTTCGCGGCGGGCGTCGAATCGGTGGGCGATGCGATCGAGCGGGCGCGCCGCAACGCCACACGCAACGGCACCGGCAACGCGCACTTTTTCACCGGCGAGGCGCGCCCCGTGATGCGCGAGTGGTCGCGCGGCGAGCGTCCCGCGCCGTGGCCCGCGGCGAGTGCCTCGACGCGGGCGGCTGGCACGCCGGGACCGCACGTCGTAGTCGTGGATCCGCCGCGCGCCGGGCTCCATCCGCGCGTCGTTTTCCGCATCGCCGAGCTGGCGCCCGAGCGCATCGTCTATGTCTCGTGCAACCCGGCAACCCTCGCCCGCGACCTCAAGGACTTCGCCCAGTACGGCTGGCGCTTGGCCGAGGTCACCCCGTTCGACATGTTCCCGCACACCCCCCACATCGAGTGCGTGGCACGGCTGGTGCGGGGGTAGGAGTGGCGCGATCCGGAACCCGTACACGCCTGGGGCAGGCTCATCGTCGCCCGCGCTGACCGGCAGGGGGCTTCAACCCCTGGTTCACCAGTGGGGCGCGGAAGGCAGTGGACCCGCAACACCCCGCCCGGCGTCGCGGTGGACGGCAATGGCAACCGCTGCGCGGGGCGTTAGACCCCCCCATCCCCCACGATTAATCCGATGATGATGACTCCTATGAGGCCGGCCAGTACGGTGATGAATAGCGCCGTCGGAATCGTGCCGATGGCCTTGCTCCCCACCGACTTCAGGTCGGTGACCGCCACCCGTTCGGTGATAGCCGGCTGGCGCTCCGGCGGCCAGCCCAACGTGCTTTCGGGGCGGTGGAACACCACCGTATCCCCCACGAGGCACGCCCAGCCCCGCAGGTTGTGGAAGCGTCCGTCGGTGGTGGTGTAGCCGAAGACCCACTGGCCCTTCGGGGTCGAGAATCGCGTGAACTCCCTGGCAGATTCTGGCGAGGCGGCAGTCACGTCGCTGCGTGGCACGGTGTGCAGCACGGAGCAGGAGCCGAGCGAAACCAGCGTCACGAAGGCGGCCAGGAACGGGGACTGTGGCGCATAGCACCTCCTGAACGGGAAGCGGCATTGCCATCCCACACTAGCAGCGCGGCCCGCCAGGGGCTAGCTTGAGGTGAAGCACGCCGCGCCAGCGGTGAAGTAGCGGCGAGAACGACCCCGCAAGCCTCGCACATCGAGTGCTCAGCGCGGCTCGTGCGGGGGCAGGTGGAGCGGTCAGGGCAACGCGGGCGCGGTGGGATGATACGATGCGTGCAGGCGCACGGGGCGCAGACACCGGCGTGGCCCGTGCAGCAATCCATCCGTCCGTGGAGAAGGAGGCGGTCGTGAACCGGCTCGGCTCGATACTTCTGTTGTGCCTGGTACTGGCGGGACTCGCGGCGGGCTACGCGCTGGCCGGCGAACTGGAAGAATGCACCACGGCGGTGATCTCCGGCCCGGCGACGGCGGATGGGAACCCGATCCTCTGGAAGAACCGCGACACCGACTCGCTCTCGAACAAGATCATCCTGGTCCGCGAGCAACCCCACGACTACCTGGCCGTCGTGAATGCCGCGGAGACCTCCGGGCGGATCGTCTGGGGCGGACTCAACTCGGCGGGCTTCGCGATCATCAACTCGGTGGCCTACAACCTGCCACATGAAACCGGCGAAGCGGGCGACCTCGAGGGACACGTCATGGCCGACGCCTTGAGGAGTTGCGCGACGGCGGACGACTTCGAGAACTATCTCAAGGCCAATCTCGGAGCGGGCCTCGGCGCCCAGACCAACTTCTGCGTGATCGACGCGAGCGGTGGCGCGGCCATCTTCGAGACGTACAACCACGGCTACAAGCGACTGAACGCCACCGACACGCCGGAGAAGTACCTGCTCAACACCAACTTCTCCCGCAGCGGCAAGCCCGACAAGGGCGCGGGGTATCTGCGCTTCGACCGCGAGAACGAGTTGTTCCGCGCCGTCCCGGCCGGGAAGCTCAACCACGGTTTCATCCTGCAGAGCGCGGCCCGTGACCTCGGCAACTCCCTGCTGCATCATCCCGCCCGCGCGGAGTGGAAGAAGCTCCCGGCGGACCAGCCGACCTGGATCCACGCCAACTACACGATCGATCGCGGCGCCACCGCGTGTGCCCTGGTGATCCACGGCGTGAAGCCGGGCGAGGATCCCAGCAACGCCACGCTCTGGGTCATCCTCGGCGAGCCGGTCTGCTCGGTCGCGATCCCGCTCTGGGTCGCGGCGGGAGAGACGCCCGCCGGGTTGCGCGCGGGCGCGCAGGCGCCGATCTACCAGGAAGCCCTGCGGCTGCAGGAGCGGCTGCACCCACTCAAGGGCCGCGACCGCAGGGAGTACCTCGACCTCGGCAAGCTCGACAATCGCGCGGGGACCGGCTGGTTGCCGGGCAATCTGGAACTGGAGCGGGGGATCCTCGAGGAAACCGCGCGGTTGCTCCAGCAGGGCGCCACACCCGCGCAACTCGCCGCCTTCGAGCAGGCCACCGCCGCGCGCGTCCTGGCTGCGCTGCAGCGCATTCCCTGAGTTGACCGGGCGGGCGTGATTCGCCCGCGTCTCAGCCTGGCTTCGACTCTACGCTGCGGACCTTGTCCTCGAGCGTCTGGTCGCGGTCGGTGCGCGTGCCGACCTGCAGCGTGGTCGTGACGCGCGGCGCGCCCATCTCGTGCAGCGCCTCGTGGCAGCGCTTGAGCGCGGCGAAGACCACGTCCCACTCGCCCTCCACGTTCGTGCCATTCGCGTGCAGTTGCGGGCGCAGGCCGGCCGCGCCGAGAATCCGCTCGCACGCGGCGACGTAGGCGGAGAGCGACACGCCAACGCCCAGCGGCACCACCGTGAGACCTGCCAGAGCCTTCACGACTCCTCCACTACGAACGGCTCACCCCGGCCGGCAACGCCGGCCGGGCACACACTCATCGGAAGACGCTACCGCAACCGCACCAGCCGCTGGGAGAACACGCGGCCCTCAGCCGATAGCCGTACGAAGTAGAGCCCTGCGGGTGCCGAGCCACGTTCGGTGCGCCCATCCCACGTCGCCGTGTGACGGCCTGCGGGGAACATCCCGTCCGCCAGCACCGCGATCTCGCGGCCCTGCAGGTCGAGGACGCTGAGCCGCGCGCCGGCCTCGCGCGGAAGGACGAAGCCGATCCGCCCCGTGCCCCGCATCGGACTGGGCCGCGCCGGATCGAGCGCCAGCGCCACGGCTGGCCCGTCCCCGACGCCGGTCGGGGCAATGAACGTCGCCGTCACCGACTTGCTCGCGTACATCGTCAGCGTGATCGGGTTCTCGCTGCCCGTCGTATCACCGCTCCAGCCCGCGAAGGAGTAACCCGCCTCCGGCAGCGCCTGCAAGGTCACCGTGCTGCCGTGCTGGTAGGCGGCCAGGTCCGGTGTCCTGTCCACCGAACCACTCCCCGCCACCGTCGCGCCCAGCGTGTAGGTCCGCACGTCGCCGGTCAGGTCGAGGGTGATGTTCCCGCCCACTTCCTGGATGTTCGTGGCCGCGACCAGGCCGGCGCAGTCGTTGTTCGTGTAGTAGGAACTGGTATTCGGCACCGTCGAGGGCGTGAACGACGTCTTCGGGGTCGTGTTCGGGTAGAAGTCCGCCCAGCCATTGCTGATGTTCAGCTCGAGCTGATAGAGCCCATCCGCCTGTTCCACAGAGATCCCGTACCACTTCTCGCCGTTCGACGGATTCGCGGACAGGGCGGCACAATCGCAGTTCTTCTGGCCGCGGTAGACGCCACCGCTCACGCACTCGGCCTCGTTCGGCCGCCAGAAGGTGCGCGCCAGGACGTTCTCGTCCACGTGGTAGATGCACAGGCCATGGGCGTACGAGCCCATGCTCGCGAACCCCGCGTCGAAACCGAGTTGCTGGCGGTTCTCGAACAGCCAGTATTCTTTCCCGCCCGAACCAGGCTGGACCAGCTTGTAAATCGACCCGGGCCCCGTGGTTTCGATCGGCGGGATGGTGATGCCGGTCGTCAACGTCGTCACCACGGTCGGCGTGACGAAGCCCAGGTAGGCCATCGCCCAGGCGCTGGGCCGTGCTGGCGAGTTACCCGCGCAGTCGGGGTAGACGTTGGGCGTCCGGCTCCAGCTGCCGCCCGCCATCAGGCTGATGCTGCCGGTGCCCTGGGATTGATAGCCATAGTCATACTCGTCGGGAAGTCCGAGCACGTGGCCGAACTCGTGGGCGTAGACCCCGACCGTCGGCAGGAAGGGACCCGAGAGCGGGCGGCCGTTCTCGGCCATCGTGTTTCCGCCCGCTTCCGGCTCCATCGAGTAGCTGTCGATCAGGACCCCGTCTGCGTAGAGCGGTGGCGCGGTGTTGCCCCAGTCATCGCCGCCAATGATGCTCCAGGCATGGGACCAGATCAGGTCGCCGCCGCCGCTCCACTCCGCACCCGAACCGGCGTGCACGATGAAGAGGTTCTGCACCACGCCGCCGACCGCGTACTGTGAGAAGTCCACGAAGGGATCCGCGGCGATCACCGCGTCCATGACCAGGCGCTGGACGTTGCGGGGATAGGGCCCGAAGCCGTTGTCGTGCATGCCATCGTGCTGGCAGTAGTAGGCGTAATTGTTCGGCGCGGTCAGCCAGCCCACGGCACTCGGCAGGTTCAGCGTCACGATGTCCACGGCGCCGTAGGAGATCGAATTGTAGAAGCGCTTCAGCGTGTGCGTCGTGGTCGTGTCGGCCCCGCCGCGGATGTAGTTGTCGCGGAACAGCATGCTGTCCCAGACCGTGGAGCGGTACCTGGCCGTGGGCCCGCCCGGCGGGTTGTCCGTGAACTGCACCAGCAGGACGATCGCCTTCACGTTGATCGCATTGGTGGCGTTGGTAGTGAGCGCGGTGGGACGCGCGATCCGGTTGATGCGGACGTTCGGCCGGTCGGCAAAGCGGGCCTCCGTGCTGGAGCTTGGCACCTGCCGGCCGGTCGCCTGGTACGACTGGACGATCTCCGGGTCGAGCGGCATCAGGTCCGGCGCGGTCTGCGCGGCGGCCGGCCGGGCGGTCGGCTGGGCGAGCGAGCGGCCCGGGCCCGCAGTCGCGAGCACGAAGCCGAGAAGCAGGAACAAGGCGAGGTCTCGGATCTTCATCGGCTGCCTGCTTTCACGGAGCGAGGGTGCTGGGGTTGGTGGATGGATAGGCGACTGATGATTGTCCCGCTTCCGGCGGCCGCTTTCAAATCCGGGGGTTGGGTGAACTCGCGCAGCCCGCCATTGGGCCAGCGGCACGCGGCCGCAAGCCGCCGCGGCGCCCGCTTCGGGCAGCCGGCTTCGAATCCCGTTGGGGACGCCATTCCCTCGGCCTGGCGGGGTGACCCGCAACACAACGACCACCCCCGCGAACGAAGGTGGTCGCTGTTGCCAGACGGTCACGCCATGTCAGCGGTACAGGGTCTTCAGCTGACCCCAGGTCGGGAGCCTCGCCGGCGTGGGACTGTCGTCGTAGCCGAGGTTCCACCAGGTAGCGATCCAGTCGAATGCAGCGAAGCCGCTGCAGGGCGCCTGGAAGAAGCCGCCCGCGTGCGACGGGAACTGCTCGCCCCACAGCCCATGCGGCGGATCCTCGCTTAACCGCCCCTGGTCGAACCCCGGCAGGGGGCCGCTCGAGTAAGAGCTGCCCTTGTGGGTAAGGTTGTAGGTGATCGTTGCCGGGTCACCCTCTGTCAGCGAGTGTGGATCGTAAACCGTCTCCATGTAGATGGCTTGGTCGTTCTCATACACGAGACCGTAAGCGACAGTGAAGCTGAAGAACGGGAGCCTGCCGCCGAAGCAGGAGATCTCCCCGTTGCCGAACGGAGCGCCGGCCCTCACCATGAACCGGCCATCGCTGTCAGACCACCACGGCGAGATCCTGAGCCCGGCCTCGGCTGGCCCGACAATCGTCCCGGGGAAGGGCTTCAGAACCAGCGAGGCGTGGAACTTGTACCCGCTGCAATTCTCGAAGACCGCCGGGGTGAGTCCTCCGTCCTCCGAGAAACTCCAGGTGTGGAGGTTCGCCCAGCCGCAATTCTCGCCCGAGTCGCGAATCCAGATCTGGCCCGGGTAGCCGTCGAAGAAGGATAGGTTCGAGAAGGGGCAGTCGTTCCAGACGCGCGGGGCGATGACCACGCCGTTGGCCACGGGTGTGTGCACGGGGGGCAAGCAGTCGCGGCCGTCCGCCGCGATCGCCAGGCTGCTCGCAATCAGGCCCAGTGCCACCACTGCGGCGAATGTGAGGCTCGAGTAACCGATCCATTTCATGTGCTCTGGCCCTCCCTCCGGGGGATGGTGGGGAGCGCGCCGAGCAACCCCGCGCAGACTGAGATGAACGCTCCAGTCTTACCCATGACGGCCGCCGAAGTGGGTGCGCTCATGCCGGCGGGCGCTCGTGGCTTCGGGGGTGCGCCTGGCCCGCCGTGGCCCGATTGTACGCTTGGATGCTCCCGCCGGCAACAGGAGTCTTAGACACAGGAGTCTTAGGCGCCCTTCTAGCCCCTTAGCCCGCATTATTCATGAAGTGCCAGCCGAGAGTGCGAGATGGGGCGCGGCATCAAGGCGCGAGCGGGCTGCACCGCAGGCGTGTCACAAGACACGCCGATGAGCGCCCCGGTCGCGCAACGCAGCGGCCGTGCCCCAGATCGCGCTCGCAGGCGGCGCCTCATGAATAGACCGGGCTATTGGCCTCCAAGTGGCTTTGGGTCTCACATTGGGCCTGGCTCGGGGGTGCGATCCACGGCCCTGGCCTTTCGGAATCGGCTGATGGCCCAGCCCAGGAATACACTACCCGTTATGAAGCTTGACGAGATGTCAAATGCGCCGGTGAGTCCCAGGGACTTATGGAAGACCATCCGTTCCAGCACCACCTTGCCCGCGAAGTTTGCGGTTACCATGACGATCACAATCGAGACTCCCAAGATCCAATCCCACGCCTTGGTGGGCTGGTCCGGAGTCAACCTGTGGAACATCCCTACCATGACCACCGCAACACCGACCACGGCGAACGTGACCAAGATGCCCGCCTCGAGGGGTGAGAAGCCCCCACTCCCACCGTGTTCCACGGTTTCGTGGATTGCGCCGCCCAGATATGAGATTGCAATCGCGAGCACTGCCAGAGTTCCCCAGATTGACGGCTTCCTCCAGCTCATCGTCGTCCTCCGACTGTGGTATGGCAGGGCCACCCTCCGACCACCGCCGGGCGATGGACATCCGAACTACTGCAGGCCGGTCTCGAGCGATTCGCGTCCGGCCCCCAGTCGCCGTGCGCCCTACGCACCGCCGCCTGCAGCTCCGGCAGGTGCTGGTGCCCACGGACCCGGCGCAGCCGCGGCTCGACGTCGAGCAGGGCCGCTGCCAACCAACGATGCCGCTGATGCGAGGTTCTTCACACGTCCACCTTGGTGCAGTGCTCCTCGACCAGCGCGTTCACGGACTCGTGGCAGTTGGTGGTCTTGAACGACCTGCCCAACACCTCGGCCAAGCTCCCCGCCGCCGACTGGTTCCGCTGCTCAAGCTCGCGATGCAGCGCGGTCAGCCCCGCCCTGCCCTCCCCTTATCCCGCCTGTTTCGTGAATCGTAGTGAGCACGAAGACCTCCGTGTGGTAAGAAGGCTGTGTCGAAGCAACTTTCTTCCATGGACGGAGGTCCTCGCGTGCGCCACTCTATCATGACGCCGTGTCTGTTGTTCCCAGAACTTTTCGACCGACCGCTGACCGCTACCTTTGACGTTCCCAACGCCAGTTCCGACGGCGGCGCGGCGCTGGTCGACGAGCGGCAACCCGGCAAGGTGCGCCACGCCCTCGCGGATCTGCTCGGCCAACGCATCTACGGCCTGGCGCTGGGTTATGAGGACGCCAACGACGCCGCGCGGCTGGCCGACGATCCCCTGCACAAGCTCTTGCTCGGCCGCAACCCGGTCGGGGGCGATGCACTGGCTTCGCAGCCGACGCTGTCGCGCTTTGAAAACGACGTGACCCGCAGCGAGTTGCTGGCCATGAGCGAGGCGCTGTTCGAGGCGGTGCTGGCGCGACATGCGCGGCGCCGCCGCAAGGTGCGCCACATCACCATCGACCCCGATGTCACCGACGACCCCACCCACGGCGCGCAGCAAATGGCGTTCTTCAACGGCTTCTACGGCAGCTGGTGCTACCTGCCGCTGCTGGCGTTCCTGACCTTCGACCGCGAGTGCGAGCGGTACCTGTGCGCAGCTGCACTGCGGCCGGGGAACGCGCCGACCCAACACGGCGCGCTGACCCTGCTCACCCGTATCGTCCGCCGCCTGCAAGAACGCTTCCTGCGCTCCCGCATCCTGGTGCGCCTCGATGGCGGCTTCGCCGCGCCCGAGCTGTTCGAGTTCCTCGATACCGTCGGCGTCGATTACGTGGTCGCGATGGCCAAGAACGACGTCCTCGAACGCCAGGTCGATCTCGACCTGATCGTCGCCCGCGTGCTCAGTGAGGCTTCCGGCCAGACCGAGCACGTCTACACCGACTTCCGCTACGCCGCCGGCACGCGGTGCGAGTCGAGGAACACTCCGAGGCGGAGGTCCCGGCGAGTCCATGCGGCCCAAGTCATAATGATACGCGATCCCGGCCCTGCGGGTGAGGCCAATTCACCTCTTCCGTGGGGGTGAATCCAGCCACGTGAGGCCGTGTCTGGCGCCCGCGGAGTTGCGGACGCGAGATCGTCCGATCGCTGACCACGGTGAATGAGTCCGTGGACGCCCACCGCGTCGCCTTCCCTCCCGCTGGCGTTGCGTACTTCGCCTTGAGCTGGCCGCGGATTCCCGCTCGCCGTCGCTCACCGAAGCACCGCGACCCGCGTCGTGCGCGTGTTCGTGCCCTGCGTCAGGCGCACCAGATAGAGCCCCGGCGCGAGGTGCTGACCTGCGCAGCGGTGATCAGATAACGCGAACGGGCGATAACGGGCATGGGGGCTGGGGCGATCTGGCCCCCTTCTCGTTGAGGCCTCGCGGTCGCCCCACGCGGCTGCCAACACCGCCCGCGCACCTCAAACCGGGCGTCGAGGTCCGACGCCCCTGGGCGCCCGGTTCGGACGAGAAGGTCACCGCTTGCATGAAGCACCCGAGCCGGCTATCGCCGCGGCACCCGTACGGTCGGGAGTGGCCCCATGAGACTCAAGGAGCCCCGGGGGCCGGCCGATAACTTCGTGGGGCCCGACTCTTCCCTCACCAACCCGGGGGGCTTTGGCCATGCCTGGCGGCTTCCTTGGCCTTGAAGAGAATCCGTTCAGCGAAGGCCACGATGCGCGGTTCCTCTATCCCAGCCACGCGCATTGGGAGGCGGTGACTCGATTGCGCCGTGCCATCGACGACGGGGAGCCCTTCGTGTACCTCACCGGGCCGGCCGGGTGCGGCAAGACGACCGCCCTCCTGGAGTTCCTCGCCGGCCTGGAATCCCACACCGCGGTGGTCATCGCGGCGGCCCGGTCGCTCACCCGGACTGAGTTCCGCGAGCGGATGCTCTCGGGGCTCGGCTTCAAGTCGCCCGGGCCCCTGACCCCCGAGAGGTTGGCGGATCAGGTCGAGGCGCTATTGCGGGAGATGCACGCTCGCGGCGACGTTGTCATCCTGGTGGTGGACGAATCGCAGAACCTCTACCGTGAGCTGCTCGAGGAGTTGAAGGTTCTATCCGATCTCGAGACCGGCGGCCGCAAGCTGCTGCAGATCATTCTGGCGGGGCAGCCAGTGCTCGAGAGACTCCTCTCCCTCCCCGGCTGCGAGGCACTGCGACCGCGCATCACGGCGCATTGCTGGCTCGGCGCGTTCAGCGCCGAGGAGACCGAGGGCTACATTCGCCACCGGATCTCGATTGTGCTCGGCGCGTCGCGGACCCCGTTCCCGAGCGATAGCTGCCAGGAGGTCTACCGGCTGACGCACGGATGCCCACGTGACATCAACCTGTTGGCGAGTCAGGCTCTCGTGCAGGCGGAGGCTTCAGGTGCGAGTACGGTGAAACCGGGCCACGTCGCTGCTGCGGCCAGAGTGATCGGACTCGTTTCCTTGCCTCCCCCGCTAAAAGCGGTACGGTCCCACTCCTGCCTCGAATGATCATCATCGCCGACCAATCGGCGGACAGCCCGAGCGGGGCAGCGATTGCCACGCTGCGCAGTGTTGCGGCGCTGACCTTCCGCGACTGTGCCCGAACGGTGCCCGTCCGCTTCCACTATTGCCCACTATCGTCCAAAGGTTGCGCCGGTAAGTCATTGGAATCACTACTTGGCGCGACGGGAGTGGACGACTGTTGTGGCGGGGTCTCTGCTTCGAATCCCGTTGGGGGACGGCGAGCAGAGGGCGCGTTACCGCAAGTCACTGCCGCGCCCTACGGGCGACCCGGCAACACCCCCACCGCGCGCGCGGAGTCCACCCACGCGCGGCCCTGTTCGTACGACGCGAGCCGGCCGCGGATCGCCACGGCCAGCGTGCCGTTGCGCGCGCTCCGCCAGCTGGAGCGCCCGGCCGCCGCCTGGGCCGCGGCCTGCGTGTCGAGCAGGCTGGGATCGCGGCCACCGCTCGCCTGCACGGCTCGCCCTGCCAACTGCACGGCCTCCTCGGCCCGGCGCACGGTCGGATTGGGACAGGTGGCCAGCAGCCTGGCCAGTGCGTTCAATGCCTTGGCGTCTTCGGGCTCGTAGCGCACGGCAAGCCGCAGGTGCTCCGCCGCCTCGGCATCGTGGTCCGGGAGCGCGAGCAGCGCGCCGGCGAGATTGAGCTGCGCCCTCGTATCAGCGGAGGCGAGCGCCACGCCGCTCCGCAACAGCGCGAGGCCCTCCTGCGTGCGGCCCTGCAGCACGCTCGCGATGCCGAGCATCTCATCCACCACCAGGCTCTCGCCGGTGACGCGCCGGGCGGGCGTGAACAGCGTGCGCGTGTCCTTCCACAGCGCCACCTGGCGCGGTGGCCACGCCGAGCGCCGCCAGCACGAGGACCGCGCCGGCCGCAGCCACGCGCTGCGCGCGGCGCCGGACAGCGAGCAGATCCCCGACGCCCCAGACCGCCGCGACCAGCAACCCGATGATCGGAAGGTAGGTGTAGCGATCCGCCGCGCCCTGCATGCCCACCTGGACCAGCCCGATCACCGGGACCAGCGTGCCCAGATGCCAGAACCAGCCCACCGCCAGGTACGGGCGTTCCCGTTTCTGGCGCAACGCCAACACCGTCACCGCCGCCAACCCGGCGGCGGCGGCGCACACCGCCACCGGGTTCACCGCAGTGGGGAGCGGGTAGAACGGCGAGAGTCCCGCCGGCCAGAGCGCCATCCCGATATAGCGCCAATACGAGAGCAGTGCGTTGCCCGCGCGTTCGGGCAGCCCGATGTTCGCCGTCGCCATGACGGCACCGCTCTGCCGCTGGATCATGAAGGTCACCGCCGCGGAGGCCGCCGCCAGCACGAACAGCGGCCACTTCTTTGCGATGAGCCCCGCGAACGTGCGGGCCGGGGCCGCCGATCCCGCCACAGCCGGCGCTCGCGGCCTGCCCCGCAGCCGTCCCAGCGGCCGCACGTCGAGCAGCACGAGCACGAACGGCAGCGTCACCAGCATCGGCTTGGACATCAGCCCGAGCGCAAGCCCCGCCACGACCAGCGCGTAGCGTCCGCGGCCGGGACGTTCGGCCCAGCGGCGCCAGGCCTCGAGGGGCAGCCGGAAGAACAGCGTGCTCAGCACGTCCTTGCGCTCCGCCACCCACGCCACCGACTCGCCCCGCAGCGGATGCAACCCGAACAGCGCAGCCACCAGCAGGCTTCTCCACCACGCACCGGTGAAGCCGAAGAGCACGATGGTCGGCAGCAGCAAGTTCAACAGGCGGAGCGCGAGGTTCACCGCATGGTGCCCCGCGGGCGCGAGGCCGAAAAGTTGCACGTCCAGCATGTGCGAAAGTGAGGTGAGCGGGTGCCAGTTGCCGCCGTGCGGCTAGTGAAGGAACCAGCGCAGCCCTTCGACCGTGAGGCCTGGGCTCACATGCGGGTTCTCATGGACGTAGCCGGGGTCGTCGATCAGGATCCAGCCGTTGCGCAGCACTCCCGCGAACGCCGCGAAGGTCGCCGCCGCCAGCAGCGCGAGCGACAGTGCCCGGACCAGGCGCGATCGGTGCGCGCCGCGCATCACAGGGACCACAGCGTCCGCACCAGGCGGGCGCCCTGACGCTCGCTCCTCAGCGCGTCGCAAGCGGCACCCGCACGACGATCCGGTCCCCGACGCGCGCGATCAGCGCGGAGAACGAGGCGCTGGAGACCCGGCGCAGCGGCAACACCATGTCTCCCGCGGGGGTCACGTCCACGAACAGCGCTGCGGTCGTGTCAGCCGGCACCTCGAAGCACACCGTCAGGTCGGCGCGGCCATCGCCGTCCAGGTCGACCTCGTCCGTGATTCGCGCGGGAAGCGCTCCGGCCGGCGCCCACGCGAGTTGCACGAACGCCGCGGGACGAGCCAGCAGCGCCCGTGAACGCACCGGCTGGTTCACGATGATGCGGTAGCCGTCCTTCGCGATGGTCCGCGCGATCCCGCCGCCCGTGTAGACCGGGTCCACCTCGACACCGGTGGCGGCGACTCCCCGCTGGAAGAGCGGGAAGAGCACGAAGGGCATCACCAGCATGGCCGCGACCGTCAGGACCGCGCCCGTGTATCCGAGGACCGCCTTCAGTCTCTGCATGGCGTCTTCCTCAGTGCGCGAGCTGGAGCAGCTTCGTCAGCGTGCCGGCGATGATGCTGCCGCCGAACAGGGTGGCGAAGGCCCACGCGGGGAACAGGTAGAGCAGCCGCGCCGTCTCCGGCGAGGCCGTGAGCGGCGTGCCCTTGATGTGCCAGCGCACGGCGCCCTTGGTGCACGCATCCACGCAGGCGCCGCACTTCATGCAGGACATGCCCGCCCTGCCCCTTGCGACCGACGTCTCGTCCAGCACCAGCGTGGGGCAGGCGCGCCGGCAGGTGACGCAGTCCGTGCATTTCGTTCGGTCCATGCGGATCTCGAACACGCTGAGCTTGTTCGAGAGCGCCTGGAAGGGACCGAAGGGGCAGAAGAAGGCGCACTGCGTGCGCAGCCTGGTCAGGAATGGCAGCACCAGCACCAGCCCGATGAACAAGGAACCGAAGATGCCGGCCTGGAGCGCGCTCTGCATCGAGCGCACCTCGGGGAACTCGGTGACCGCCTTGAAGGGGCAGAGCCACGAGCAGTAGACCGCCTCGTAGGTCGCAGCCGAGAGCAGCACCACCGCCGCGAGTACCGCCCACGGCGCCCAGCGCCAGCGCGGGTCCACGTTGCGGATGCGCGGCTTCTTCACCAGCGCGGCGCTGCCTTCCTCGATCCCGCCGAAGAAGCAACCGTAGGCGCACCAGCCCTTGCCCAGCACCAGCGTGGCCGCGAGCCACAGGGCGATCATCGGCGCCACCGCGTGCGGGTTCGAGGCGGTCGGCAGGATGGAGCCCGGGAAGATGAGCGTCTTCGTGAGCGCGGCGGGCACGATCATCATGGGGATGGCGAGGAAGCAGAACGGCGTGTCGCCGCCGATCATCTGCCCCATCGCGATGGACATGGAGCCGCGCAGGGTGATGAGGTCCCAGATGAAACCGACCGGGAAGAGCAGGCCGAGCGCGACGAAGAAGATGCGACGCCAGCGGTGGGTCTCCTTCGTGCGCATCATCTGGAAGAAGAGCACGATCATGAAGAGGAAGGTCAGCAGCGCCGCCAGCTTCGGGGCCGGCCCGGGCAGTTCGAGCGAGCGCGAGAACATGAGCGCCCCCCAGAGCCCGATGGGCAGTGTGAGCAGCAGGGAGTGGACGGGCGAACGACCCGCGGTCCCCCGCACGGCTGCGTCAGGCGTGATCGTGCCAGGCATGGAGAAGCGCTCCTCCGAGTGTGATGACGCCGAGGTAGCCATAATACGCTGCGACCAGCACGGTCGTGAAGCGGGCGACCGTGCGCAGGCCGGTGAAGCGGCGCACGGCGCTCACGCCCAGGAAGGGCAGGAACCAGACCAGCGTGCCCGCGAAGAAGAGCAGGAAGAACTCGAGCGCGCCGGGCAGGCTGTGCCGCTGCGCGGCGCGCACCCCGGCCACCAGGAACGGCGGGCAGAGGTTGAGGCCCGTGAGGAACCCCAGCGCGGCGGGCCCAAGTGCGCGGAAGCGCCCGGCCAGAGCACGACTGCGCGGGGCGGAGAGTCCGCCCGGGCAGGCCGCGGGGCGCGGCCGCAGCGTCGAGCCGGCGTACGACGCGAGTGCGGCGGCGAGCGCGAGGTGGACGACGCCGAAGAGCGCGGCGTTCGCGCTCGCAGGCAGGGGCAGCGCGAGGCCGAGAACCCAGGCCAGAGTCGCAAAGACGAGATAGCCCGCGAGCCGCCCGGCGAGGAACTGCCCGAGCAGCCCGCCGGTGTCGCGCAGTCCCGCGCCTTCAGCCGCGAGCCAGGGCAGCAGCACCGGGCCGCAGGCGGCGAGGCACATGAGGCCCGACGAGAAGCCGAGCAGGGCAGGTTCCGCAAGCGACGCCGTCACACCGCGCAGGGTAGGCCCGGGGGTGGCCACGGACCAATGGGCGTCGGGCGCGGGCCCGGACCAACCGGCGTCGGGCGCGGCCGTGCGGCCTTTTCTCAGGTTGTGCTACTATTTCTCATGATGCCGCGACTCATTCGATCCACCCAGGCGCCACGCGCCGCGCGCTCCACGGCCCTTGCCACCACTGCCGCGCTCCTCCTGGCACTCGCTCCGTTGTGCGCCTGTGCACAACCCCCCACCCCCGGCGGGGACAACTTCGAGACCCTCTCGGCGGCGAGCGGCAACATCCTCGACTCGGGCGCGTTCATCATCTCCCAGTACGGCAAGCCGGTGCGCGTCGAGGAGTTCGCCATCCAGCGGATGGGCGATACGCTCCTCGTGCGGGCCGCTAGCATGCTGTCGCTCCCGGGAGAGGCCGCTCAGCCGGTGGACAAGAGCATGATCCTCCTGGTCGGTCCGTTCGACTTCGCCATGGGCAAATATTCGTCGCAGCAGATTCTCGGCCCGGACACGCTCCGGCGCGGCGTCGTGGTCACCCCGGGCGACACCGTCATGACGGTCTGGCGCGATATCAACCAGATTGGGGTCGGGGAAGTGAGATCGCTGCCGCCCGGGCGCATCTACATCCTCGATCCGCTGCTCTTCAACACGTTCAACTTCCTCGGACGAACCCTGCACGGGAAAGTCTGCGACCGCCGGCCGGTCAAGATGTTCATCCTCGGCGCGCGGGATTCGCTGGTGGACGCCACGGTGACCGACGTCGGCAACGAGACCATCCGCTGGGGCGGCCGGCCGGTCCTGACGCGCAAGCTCGTCATTGCTGACCAGGAGACTTCATTCACGGGATGGTACTCGCCCGACGACGGCCGCATGTTCAGGCTGGAGCAGGCCCGCGCCAGCATCCTCGTGGACCGCAAGGCACCGCCACTCAAGCGCCAGCCACCGCGCACGAAGTAGCCGCGCGGCAGCGGCTGCGTTTGACAGGAGCCTCCGCATGAGATCGCATCTTCCGCGGATATTGATCGTCCTGTCGTTGATGTTGAATGCACTCTTTGTCCTCGCATCCGTCATCATCGTGCTGAACATGGGCGGTTATCAATGGCTGCGGCGCGAAGCGGCCGAGGTCTTCCCCGCGCTACGCCGCAACGGCCCTGCCGCTGATTATGCAAGCACCATGCGAAGCCTGTTTGCCCTGCTCCCTGCCGGCCCCGACGACATCCTGCTCCTTGGGGACAGCATCCTCGACTTCGGAGAGTGGAATGAATTCCTTGGCACTCCCCGCGCGAAGAACCGGGCCATCAATGGAGATGACACCCGCACCATCCTCTCACGACTCGACCAGATCACGCGGGCCCGACCGCGTCACGTGGTCCTCCTCTGTGGAATCAACAATATCCAGAATGGTCTATCGCATGCGCAGACTACCCGCGAGTATGCACAGATCGTGGCCATAATCACATCGCAGTCCATCCGCACCGACCTCTGGGAGCTGCCGACACTGCCGATCAACACCCGTGTCTACCAGAAATGGATTGTTCCTGACTACGGACACCTGCACATGCCAACCGTGGAAGAGGTCGCGGCGCTCAACGCGTTCATTCGAACGCTTCCCGGCAACAGCTCGCGCATTCACCTCATCGATCTTCCCGGACTTCTTGACCCTGCCGGAGAGTTGCGCGAGGAGTACACGTTGGACGGCATTCACCTGAATGGGCAAGGTTTGAAACAGGTGGCGATCCGGCTCAAGCAGGAGTTGCCCCTCAATGACTGACCCGGTGTCTGCGCCGCCCCGCGACCGCGATCTTGCTGGGTGCTCAGAACACTCTGATTTCACAGTTGAGCCCCAGGGGAAGCGATAAGCGTATGCGGATGTCCTTGTTTCGGAGGGTGCTGAGCCTGTCCATAGCGCTGAATGTGCTTGCCGTGATTGGATCCATCGCGCTCGTCCAGAAGAAGGGCGGACCGTCCTGGGTCCGCAGACAAGTTCCGAAGGTGCTGGGCGCGGTGGTGGGGAAACAAGTTCAGAGCGACTACCCGAATACCACACTGAGCGTTTATGAGCAGCTATCGATTGGACCCGAGGACATTGTTCTGTTTGGGGATGATGTGCTGGCTTATGGGGGGTGGCACGAACTCCTCGCAGACCCTCACGCAAAGAACCGGGCGATCGCAAGAGACGACACTCGCGCGCTGCTCGGGAGGATCGGGCAGATCGCCGGGGGCCGCCCCCGCCACGTCGTGATCTCCTGTGGCAGCTCCAATATCCAGAGACGCCTATCGCATGCGCAGACCGCCGCGGAATATGCTCGCATCGTGACGCTGCTTGCGTCGCGATCACCGGATTCGGACATCTGGCTATTGCCGGTATTGCCCGTGAACAAGCGCCTGTACCAGCGATGGGTGGCGACGGACGATCCGTCTGCTCACAGACCTGCCCGCAGGGATGTCGAGCTGCTTAACGGAATCATCCGGGCGCTTGCCGTCAATCGGCCGCGCGTTCATTTCATTGACTTGCGGGAGCTTGTCGACCCCGCAGGGGAATTGCGGCAGGAGTACACGCTGGACGGTTTTCACCTGAATGGCAAAGGCAGTCAGCGGATCGCGATGCGCCTTCAGCAGGAACTGCGTCTCAATACGGCCGGGGCGTTGAAGTAAGGGCGGGCCTCCATCGCGGAAATGGGGGCGGCGCGGGGCGGTGGGCATCGAGCGGTTACCTCAACCCCCTCACGACCCTCATCGACTTCACCGACCCGGTCGAAACGGCTCAGAATCAGAACTGAATGGCCGCCACCCGGTGCGTGCCGTGGTCGACGATGCTGATCAGCACCTTCCCGGACTCCCGGCACCATTTCTCGATGTCGGCCGGGAAGGTCGGACAATCGGCATGCACCTCGAGGATCGCCCCGGCCGCCATGCTGCTGGCCTTGATGGCGGTTCTCAAGACCGGCAACGGACATTTGAATCCCACGCAGTTCATCACTTCGACCGTGCCATCCCCCTGTGAAGACCCTATGAAAGATGACGGCTCTTCACCGGGCCGGGTCGCAACCCTTTCTTCGCTGCTTCGGACCGCGGGTCAGGCGAACATGGCACGCCTGAACCGCCCACCCCTTACACCACTTTCGCCCGCCGCGTCAGCCACTCCAGCAGCAACCGCACGCCGTAACCGGTGGGGCCACGCCGCTCGTGCGGCCGGTCCGCGGGCGCCCAGGCCGTGTTCGCGATGTCGAGGTGGGCCCAGCGCAGATCGCCCGTGAAATACTTGAGGAAACGCGCCGCGACGCAGGCGCCACCCTCGCGCGACGGGGCCGCATTGACGATATCGGCGGTATCGCTCTCGAGCTCCTTCTCGTACTCGTCCCACAGCGGCATGCGCCACAACCGTTCGCCCGAGGCCTCGCCCGCCGCGAGCAACTCGGCGGCCAGACCGTCGTCGCTGGTGAACAGGCCCGCCACGTAGGGGCCCAGCGCGATCCCGATCGCGCCCGTCAGCGTGGCCAGGTCCACCACCGTCGCGCCCTCGTAGCGCTTCGCGTAGACCAGCGCGTCGGCCAGCAGCAGCCGCCCTTCGGCGTCCGTGTTGGTGACCTCGATGAAGGTGCCATTCATCGCGCGCAGCACGTCGCCGGGCTTGAGCGCGCGCCCGCCGGGCATGTTCTCGGCCGCGGGGATGAGCCCCACGATCCGCAGCGGCAGCGTGACGCTGGGCAGGGCCGCGAACAGCCCGAGCACGGCCGCGGCGCCCGCCATGTCGTATTTCATCTCGTGCAGGCCATCGCGCGGCTTGAGCGAGATGCCGCCCGAGTCGAAGGTCACGCCCTTGCCCACCACCACGACCGTGGGCGGCTCCCGCCCGCGCACCGCCTTCGGTTCGCGCTCGAGCACGATGAAGCGCGGCGGGTGCGCGCTGCCGCGCCCCACGCCCAGGATGGCGTTCATGCCGAGGCGTTCCATCGCGGGCACGTCGAGCACCTCGAGCTGCGCCCCCGCGGCGTGCGCCACTTCCTTCGCGCGCTCCTCCAGCCGTTCGGGCGTGAGATCGCCGCCCGGCATGCTGGTCAGGTCGCGCGCCAGCACTGCGCCTTCGGCCCAGCGCGCGCCGCGCTCGACCGCCGCGGCCAGTGCCGCCGCCCGTTCCGTGCCGGGCTCGACCACTTCGACGCGCTTGAGCGCCGGGGCTCCAGGCTTCGTCCGGTAGGCGGTGAAGCGCCAGGGCCCCAGCACCGCGCCCTCGGCAGTAGCCTGCGCAGCCGCGACCGGATCGAGCCGGTCCGCGCCGAGTGCGGGGATGACGACGGTGCCGGCGCGCAACTCGCGGGCCTTGCGCACCGCGGCCGCGGCGGCGAGGCGAACGCGTTGGAGCGAGAGCCCCGCCCGTGGTCCGAGACCCACGACCAGGATCCGTTTGGCCTTGAGTCCCTTCGGGTAGAGCACGATTAGTTCGGCGTGCTTGCCGCCGAAGTCGCGGCGGGCGAGCAGGGCCGAGAGAGCGCCGTGCGCAGCGCGGTCCACGGCCGCGGCCGCTCCTGCGAGCTTCCGCTCGCCCTTGAGGAGGCCGACGACGAGCGCCCCGGCCGGGCGCCGTGCGAGGTTCCCGCAGCGGAAGACGATGTCCATGGGACGGCCTCCCATCTCGTGAGGCAGAATGGCGGTGGACGATGGGAGATTAGCCCACCGGGTGGAATTCCCCAACCGGGACCTGGGCCGGGACTTGGGCCGGCTCCGCAGGTCACCGGCGGCGCGTCTGAAGCCCCCCGCCGGTCCGACGCATCCAAGCGGGAGCGCCGGAGCGCTTGCGCTCCGCACGCCCCGGACGCATTCTGTAGCCGGACGGCCCGGATCCATCATCCGGGCAAGCATGGCCGCAGCGCACCAGGGACTGGATGCGGAAATGGTCCCGCCAGCCGGCGGGCAAACGAGCCCCGAAAGGATTCCGGGGCGACACCTAAGGAGAGCTGACATGCGACTTCGTCCGTGGATCATCCTGAGTTTCGCAATCGTGCTGGCCGCCGCCGTGGAGGGCTGCGGCGCCAAGAAGGACGCGGAGACCACGATGGCCGACAGCACCGCCTTCGCGACCAACCCGACGGAGCAGGGCCAGGGGGATCTCGCCCCGCAGGGACAGGTCCCGCCGCCCGAACCCGAGCCCGTGCCCGAGCCTCGGGTGGAGAAGCCAAAGAGGTCACCTGCGCCCACGCCAAGGCCGAAGGCGCCGGCCCCGGCACCCACGCCCGCGCCGAACCCGGGCATCACCGTACCCTCGGGCACGGTCATCACCGTCGCCGTCACCACGCCGATCTCCTCGGAGACCGCGCAGGTCGGCGACACGTGGACCGGCGTGGTGAAGAACAACGTCGTGGTCGGCGAGAAGACCGTGATCCCGTCCGGCAGCACCGTCAGCGGCACCGTGAGCGCCGTGAAGTCCGCGGCCAAGGGCGACCGCGCCATGCTCGATCTGGCCATCGGCTCGATGACCGTCGAAGGCGCGAGCTATACGGCGAACGCCACCACCACGGCAATCGAGGCCGGCTCCACCCGCGCGCGGAACCTTGGCGCCATCGCGGGCACCGCGGGGGCCGGGGCGCTCATCGGCGGGGCGGTCGGCGGCAAGAAGGGCGCATTGATCGGCGGACTGATCGGCGGCGTGGGGGCCAGCGGCGCGGTGGCGAAGTCGAAGGGCTACCAGGTCGCGCTCAAGGAGGGCACGGAACTCACCTTCTCGACCAGCAAGGCGGTGAACATCAAGCGCTGAGTTGGCGGACAGGCCAGCGCATGGCGGGACGGCCCCGGGGCAATGCTCCGGGGCCGTCGGCGTGCCCCCGCGCGGGGCGGGGCACCTCGAGCGGGGCGGCGCTTGCGGGCCTCCGACCCGCTCGAGCGGCGACCGCTCGAAGTGTCCCGTAACCGTACCGTCCGCGACGACTGGTGGCCCGTCGGGCACACTACGGGGCAGCGGTCCGGCTGGCTAACCGTTGCGGCCCTTGGGTTTCACCGGGTGCAGCGCGTGGCACGCGGGCGGCCCTACTGACCGGACGTCCTCTCTCTTCCCCTGGTCAGTTCAACGCCGCGGCCACTGCGCCGGGCACAACGAAGGACCCATGAGAAGCAGACTCCTGCTCGCAATGTCCCTGCTCGCCGCCGTCGGCCTGAACGCAGGCTGCGGGAAGAATACGGTGAACTCCCCCGCCATCTCGACGAGCGACACGCCCTCGCTCGACCAGGCACGGGTCGCGAGCGTGGTCGCGATCGAGCCCGAAGTGGTCGAGGACGGCCAGTTCGAGAGTGCCGATATCACGAGCCTGGGCGCGGGCCCGGGCGCGACCGGGGCGCTCGCCGCCATCAACCCGCTGCGCTTCTGGCGGGTCATCACCCGCGTGGAGCGCAGCTTCGAGTTCGCTTTTGCGGACTCCGACTCGACCGGGCGGCCCACGACTGCCTTCGTGACCGTGCACAAGTCGCTCGCCGGGCATTTCAACATACTGACCGGCGCGCCGCGCGGCGACAGCACGGCCCTCGACTCGTCGGTCAGTATCATCCGCAAGCCACTGGCCGACCACTGGGTGCGCCGGATCCTGCTCAAGCGCGTCCCCGCGGCCGACTCTGCCGGTCGTGCGTGGCGCGTGGCGGCGACGTCCGCGGCCAGGGCCACCTCGCGCGACGCGACGACCCGGATCGCGAGCCTGCGCGTCCAGACCGCCGGCGTGGACACCACGCTCACTGACCCGCTCAACTTCTTCTACCTGCGCCGCATCCTGAAGCTCGAGCCCGGCACCCCGGTCACGCTCACCGTGACCACGCTGAAGAACGATGACGTCGTGGTGATGTGCCGCTTCGGGCGCCGGTTCCGCTTCCTCCCCACCGGCGACAACACCTACACCGGGGTCTGGCAGCTGCCGGACCTGCGCATGGGGAACGGGCCGCGGCCGGACCCGGGCCGCCCTCCCATCTTCCACTTCGGCGTGAACGCGCTCTCGCACGGCACGCTCTTCGACGACCAGGCGCCGTACGACTCGCAGGCCTGGCTGCTGCCCGTGGTGCTCGCGCCCGACCAGGTCGCGGACGCGCTGCCGCAGAGTCTCTTCGCCAGGACGTCCCCCAGCCCAGCGGCCACCCCGGTAAGGGGTGGCCGTCTGGAAGACCAGCAAGCGCCCTGACTCAGGGCCGTTTCATGTCACTTCACGATCACAATGCGGTACTGATGTCCCACATACTCGGAGAAGAGCAGGATCGAACCTTCACTGATATACGCCATCTCGAGTTTGTTAATCGTACCTGGATCCGTAGTGTAGTCCAGGCACCAGAGGTTGCACTGAAACCAGTCGCCAAACTCGTCCATTATGTATACGGCGACGAGCGGGAAGCTCAACAGTTGCAGTGCCGGAACGGAGATCACCTGCCCGCTGGGGGTGGCGGCCTCCGCGGTCACGGTTCCTTCGTAGACAACCCTGGTAGCAGACCCTGGCTGTCCCGGCGCTCCCGGCGCTCCCGCCGCTCCCGCCGGCCCCGCGGGCCCTGTCGGCCCCTCCTTGCTGCAACTCATCAGGCTCAGGCACAAGGCGGCGGCGCATACGTAACGGAAGAATCGACCTACAGGCATGACATCCTCCCAGGTAGTGGTAGCGCCCTGCGCGGTCGCCACCGGTTGCTCATTTCGGCCATCGTGACAATCCAGGTCGGGATCGTGAACGGAGCGGAGCGACACAAGAGTCTCGAATATCGACCACGGTAGCCTCTCCCGGGTGATCGCGCCAGCGCTCGACCGGTGGTTGGCTGGTGAGGACGGCGAGGCGGCGGGCGGGACGAGCGAGCCAGAATCGCGGCGCAAGACCCGGGCGCCCTCGCTAGTTCTCCAGCTCCTTCTCATCGTCCCGGCCGTCGTCCTCCTCCTCCAGCGGCAACTCGTCGCTCACGCGCCCGTGGCGGAAGATCTCCGCCCACTCCTCGATCTCCTGCTTCGAGAGCGTGACCTGCTTCTCGGGGTTCTCCCGAGAGACCGGTCCCATCACGCTCGCCAGGAACAGGTCCGAGAGCGAGACATCCGCTCCCATGGCGCGCGCGTGGCGCGCGACTTCGAGGTCGGCGGTCACCACGGTGATTCGCTCGATCCGCTTCATCTGCTCCTCGACCAACTCGCGGATCAGGTCATCGGCGGTCTTCGGTGGCCGCGAGTAGCGCACCTCGACGCGGCCCTGACGCTCGGCGGAGGCGCCGCTCTCGGCGCCATCGAAGACCACGATGAACGTCGCGTCCCCCGAGCCCATCGCCCACGACAACAGGTTCACGAGCTTCTCGCGGGCCTGGCGCAGGGTACGCTCCGGTCCCGGCCGCAGCGCCGCCGAGCGGTGAATGAGGTTGTAGCCGTCCAAGATGATGAGGCGGTCACCCATGGAGAGCTCCGGGGAGAGGGCAATCGAAAGGTCGGCCCGGACTATAGCGCAGAGCAGAAGCGAGCGGGCGGAAGCTCCGTGGGTGGTCACCCGGACCGGCGCAGCGCGACTACGCCGCCGACTGGCCTTCGGCAAACGCGTGGCGCGCCTGGAGCTGCGTGACCAGCATCTGCGCCTCCATCGGGTCGAGCGCGGCCCCGAAACGTACCGGCCGGCTCGCGTAGATGAAGGAGATGCCAGGCCCTCCGATCCCGATGACCCGCAGGATCGTCTTCGCCTGCTCCGCCGACACGACCGGCGCCCCGTCGGGCGCTTGGGCATTGGACGCAACCGTCACCTCGGAGAGCGGCGGCAGCGGCTGCGCCCGGAGGTTCCGGATCCGGTCGAGCTCGAAGACCCTTGTCGGCCCCAACCCGAACGCCTCGCGCTGGATGGTGAGCGCGTCCGGCCGCAAGCGCACGCGCTCGTGCCCGACGAGCATCCACATGCAGATCGAAAGCGCCGCCGTGCCACCGAAGGTCCAGAACGCGACCCAGACGGCGAGGAACACCTTCGCCTGCACGGGTGCCGGCGAGAGGATCTGCCGCAACGCGAAGACTTCTCCCGTCGCCCAGCCCACCAGCCAGACCCCCAGGAAGACCACCACGGGCCAGATGCGCGGCGCCGGGATGACGATCTCCAGACCCTCGGGGCTGTCGTTCATCACCGCGCGCGCTGCGAGCGTCCCGGTGTAGTCCACGAGCCCTCCCGGCCCGCCACTACTCACCGCTGGAGGTCGTGTGCCGGATGGTCCCGTTGTCACCCACGACCCAGCCGCGCCGCGCGTCCAGGAAGAACACGCCACGCAACCCCGGCCCGCCCACGGCCTGCGGAGTCCAGGTCTCGCCGCCATCGGAGGCGCGCAGCACGGCGCCCGTGCCATTCGAACCCACCGCAAAGCCGGTCAGGGTGTCCGGGAGGCACACGCCTTCCAGTTGGTAGAGGCTGCCCGGGTTGCTCCCCGGCGCCCAGGCCACCGAATCCGGTGTGACCGAAGTGCGCAGCACCACACCCCTCGCGCCGACGGCCACGGCCCTCTCCGCGTCGTGGCGCCACAGCGACTTGAGCGGTTGCGAGGTGGCATAGGGCACCGTGAACCAGGTGACACCGCGGTCGTGCGTGCCGAGGACAGTGCCATTATCGCCCACGGCCCAGCCGTCTTTCGTTCCGGCGAACATGACGCTGTTGAGCGTCGCGCTGCCGCGGAGGGTCCGCTGCCAGTGCTTCCCGCGGTCGGCAGTCGACAGGATCAGGCCGCCCGAGCCTACGACCCAGCCGGTGTCACGGGTGGCGAAGTAGACGTCCATGAGGTTCTCGCTGGCCGAACTGGTGATCTGCGTCCAGGTCAAGCCGGCGTTCAGCGTGTGAAGCACGGTGCCGCCGTAGCCCACCACCCAGCCTTCCAGCGCGCTCGTGAACCAGGCGCCGCGCAAGATGACGTCGGTCTTCGACAGCTGCCGCGCCCAGGTGGCGCCGGCATCCGTGGTCGAGAGCACGACCCCGCCGCTGCCGACGGCCCAGCCGAGCCGGCCGGCGCCGTCGAAGAAGACGTCGTACAGGTTATTGGAGACATTGCTGGTCTGCACGAGCCAGCCCGCGACCGTCGGGTAGACCAGCACGGACGCGGTGTCGGCCTTGCCGCCGCCCGAGACGGTGACCAGGGCGGTACCTTCGCCGACCGCAGTCACCAGGCCGGTCGAGCCGACGACGAAGACGTCCTTGTTGCTCGAAGCCCAGTTGAGCGCGCCGGTGTAGGGGACGTGAGCTGTATCCAGGGCGACGACCGTGAACTGGCCCTTCTCACCCACATTCAGCGTGTCGGCACGCACGGTAATGGTCAGGGACGAGAGCGGCGGGATGGTGATGGTGGTGGGCGCGACCAATTTCGTGGCCTTCCCGCAGCCCGCCAGAAGGACCAGCAGGCCGAGGAACGGCGTCAGGCGCTTGAGGGTCAGGTTCATGGCTCGCCAGGGGTTCGGGAAACACGGGGCGAACGGACGTGCCGCCGCCGGGGACCAGTCAATGGGTTGCAATTCCAGGGCCGGATGTTCCTGTTGCAGGCATGGAGGTTAGCACCATTCCACGATGCAGGATGCGCGCCGGCAGCCCAATTTCTGCGCGGTCCGGCTGCGGACTGCCCGACCCCCTGGCCGCGGGCGTCCCGCGTCTCCGGCTGCGGGAGCCCTGCGTCCGCCGTGCGCGAGGCCCGGTGTTGAGCCGCGAGCGGGGTTCTTCTAGTCTGCCCCATCTGTGCCGCAATGCCCCCCGCCGGGGACACGGCCAACCCTGGAGACTCCCGATGCTCGAAGTCCGCGACATCGTCAAGACCTTCGATGACCGTGCGGTCGTCAACCGCGTGTCGTTCGAGGTCCGCCCGGGCGAGATCTTCGCCCTGCTGGGACCCAACGGCGCCGGCAAGACCACGCTCATCCGCATGATCACCGACATCCTCAAGCCCGACTCGGGCGAGATCCTCCTCGACGGCAGCCGCGTCGGCGGCGATTCGCGGCGGCAGATCGCCTACCTGCCCGAGGAGCGCGGCCTGTACCGGCGCGTCTCGCCGATCGAGGTGCTGGTTTACTACGGGGAGCTCAAGGGCCTCTCCGCGCCGGCGGCACGCGCGGCCGGGCTCGCCCTGCTCGAGCGGATGGAACTCGCGGAGTGGGCCACGAAGCAGGTGCAGACGCTGTCGAAGGGCATGCAGCAGAAGGTGCAGTTCTGCACCGCGCTCATCGGCGAACCCCGGCTCCTGATCCTGGACGAGCCCTTCACCGGCCTCGACCCGCTCAACACGCAACTTTTCGAGGAGATCCTCGCCGAGCACCGCGCGGCGGGCAGCACGGTGCTGCTCTCGACCCACCAGATGAACAAGGTTGAAGAGTTGTGCGACCGCGCGCTGATGATCAACCGCGGGCACATGGTGCTCTACGGTTCGGTGCGCGACTTCCGCCGCCAGTACGCCGACCACGCCGTGATGGTGCGCTGCGACCGGCGCCCGGACGCCGTG
>Ga0315283_10000572_pt1 | contig 27387 bp, 25 predicted proteins | sample YL17G09_0_MG_FD_204541 | JGI IMG/M metagenome (GOLD analysis project Ga0315283, IMG submission 204541) | Sediment microbial communities from Yellowstone Lake, YNP, Wyoming, USA - YL17G09_0 | ecosystem: Environmental > Aquatic > Freshwater > Lake > Sediment | place: USA: Wyoming | collected...
AATATAGGCGAAATGCCCAGCTTGAGCATCGCCTGCACCACTTCGGAGGGGCCTGTGCTGTTCGGGTTGATAGTTATGTCGATGTAGGTTCTCATGTTCCATCCCTATAATGGTCATACCTCTCATAGCTAATAAATCTAATTTATGCGACATATTAATATCTTTTCCCCCCATCCACCGACGGGAACGGGAGGGGGAAGGCAGCGGGATGGGCGAGCTAACTCCAATGATGGAGCAGTACTACTCCATCAAGAAGGATTACCAGGATTTCATTCTCCTGTACAGGCTGGGGGACTTCTACGAGACGTTCGAGCAGGACGCCCGCACCGCGTCTCGAGAGCTCGACATCGTGCTGACTGCACGCTCCAAGGGCGACGAGAGAATACCGATGGCGGGCATACCTTTCCACGCCGCGGAATCGTACATCGGGAAGCTCATCAAGAAGGGCTACAAGGTGGCGGTCGTGGAGCAGATGGAGGACCCCTCCGTCGCCAAGGGCCTCGTCCGGCGCGAGGTAGTTCGGGTCATCACGCCGGGCACCGTCCTCGAGGATTCCATGCTGGAGAAGAAGGCCGGAAACTACCTCGTGGCGCTCTCCCGCTCGCCAAGGGGGTTTGGCCTTTCCGCGGTGGAGGTTTCCACGGGCGAGTTCTTCACGTCCGAGTTCGAGGGCGAGGATTCCATGCTGCGTGTCTCGGGAGAGGTGGCCCGCCTGCGGGCCTCGGAATGCCTTCTCCCCTCTGAGTTGTTCAATGACAGGAAGTTCGTGGAGCACCTCCGGAGCCTGTCCGAGATGACGACGGTCAGGCTCGACGAGGAGCTCTTCGACCCCGAGAAGGCCTCCGCCCGCATACGGGAATATTTCGGGGTGCCCTCGCTTGAGGGGTTCGGCTGCGCCGGGAAGGAGCTTGCGATATCCGCCGCGGGAGCGGTGCTCGCCTACCTCGAAAGGGTCGGCAAGGGCTCGGAGTTCTGCATCGACGGCCTTACGACGCTGGCGAAGGGCGAGCACATGGTCCTCGATTCCGTCACCCAGCGGAATCTGGAGCTTTCGGCCAGTCTCAGGGACGGCTCGCTCAAGGGCACGCTGCTCGAGGTCCTCGACCACACCGTGACCGGAATGGGGGCGAGGCTTCTGCGCAAATGGCTCCTCCAGCCATTGATGGATGTGAATGCGATAAAGGCCCGCCACGGTGCCGTCAGGGAGCTCATGGAGGATTCTGGGCTCCGGCAGGGCTCCGGCGAGCTCCTGCACGGGATGCATGACCTTGAAAGGCTCACGGGAAGGGTCGGCTTCGGCACTGCGTCTCCGAGGGACCTGGTCGCGCTCGGAAATTCGCTCCGCATCGCCGCCCAGCTACGCAAATTGACAGAGGGGGCGAAATCAGCGAGGCTCAGGGCGCTCTCGGAAAGCATCGACCCGCTCGACGACGTTTCTTCAATGATAGCAAGTGCGCTCGTCGAGGAGGCGCCTCCCAACACGAGGGAAAGCGGCTTCATCAAAGCGGGATACAGCAGCGAGCTCGACGGGCTCACTGGCTCAACTCGCGAGGCCCGCGAATGGATAGCCGCCCTCGAAGGCAAGGAGCGGGAGCGCACGGGCATCCGCTCGCTCAAGGTCGGTTTCAACCGGGTGTTCGGCTACTATCTCGAGGTCACGAAGACCAATCTGGGCGCCGTTCCGCCCAACTACATCCGCAAGCAGACGATGGCCAACGGGGAGCGTTTCGTCACGGAGGAGCTCCAGAAGTACGAGACGCTCGTGCTGAGCGCAGAGGAGAAGATTCTGGCGCTCGAGCAGAGGCTCTTCGATGAGCTGCGGAAGAAGGCGGCGGAGCATTCCGCCCGGATACTGGCAACCGCCCGCTCGGTCGCGGAGGCGGACGTGCTGCGGAGCCTTTCCGAGGCGGCGGCCAAGCTCGATTACCACGAGCCCGAGGTCGACACGAGCGAGTCAATCGTCATACGGGACGGCAGGCATCCCGTGGTGGAGCGCATGTTCGCGCCCGGAACGTTCGTTCCCAACGACACAACGCTCGACTGCAACGGCGAGCAGATAATGGTCATCACGGGCCCCAACATGGCGGGCAAATCGACATACATGAGGCAGGTGGCGCTCATCGTGCTCATGGCCCAGGCAGGGTCCTTCGTTCCGGCCAAGAGCGCCCGCATAGGCGTCGTGGACAGGATATTCACGAGGGTCGGAGCGGCGGACGACCTCGTGCGCGGCCAGAGCACGTTCATGGTGGAGATGATAGAGACAGCGAACATCCTCAACAACTCGACCAGAAGAAGCCTCGTCCTGCTCGACGAGATAGGCCGCGGCACGAGCACGTTCGACGGATTGAGCATCGCCTGGTCCGTGGCGGAGCATCTCCACAACGACCCGAGGGCGGGCTGCAAGACCCTTTTCGCCACCCACTACCACCAGCTCACGGAGCTCGCATCGTCCCTTTCACGCCTCCGGAACTATCACATGCCCGTCAAGGAGGCAGGGGACGAGATCGTGTTCCTGCGGCGCATCATGCCTGGCAGCGTGGACCGCTCCTACGGGATACAGGTGGCGCGCCTTGCCGGCATCCCCAGGAAGGTCACGGAAAGGGCCAAGACAGTGCTAGCGACCCTCGAGGCAGGAACCTCGCCCGTGCGCCGGCGGAGGACCAAGGTCACCATCGAGTCGCTCGACCTTCCCAAGCCAGGAAGGGAGCGCGGGCCGGCCCAGGCTGTGCTTTTCAGGGAGGAATTCGTTCCGGACCCGCTGCTCGAGGACCTCCGCAAGCTCGACGTGCTCAACATGACCCCGGTCCAGGCCCTCAACGCGCTTCACGAGCTCCAGAAGAAGCTTGATACCAAGATGACCATCATGAAGGAGGTCTCCAAATGAGCCGGATAAAGGTCCTTCCGCCGGAGCTCATCGCCAAGATAGCCGCCGGCGAGGTCATCGAGAGGCCGGCATCCGTGGTCAAGGAGCTCGTCGAGAATTCCATTGACGCCGGCGCCCGCAGGATCACCATCGATATCGAGAAGGGCGGCAAGAAGCTCATCCGCGTTTCCGACGACGGCTCCGGAATGGGACGCGAGGATTCCATACGGTCCTTCGACAGGCACGCCACGAGCAAGCTTTCCAGGCTCGAGGAGCTCTTCGCCATCCGCACGCTCGGATTCAGGGGGGAGGCGCTTGCCGCAATCGCCTCCGTGGCCCATGTCAGGCTCGTGACAAGGCCGCCTGAGGAGAACGAGGCCACGGAGGTACGCGCCGAGAACGGAAAGGTGCTGGACGCCAAGGCGGCGAGCCGGCCCGCAGGCACCACGGTCGAGGTAAGGGACCTGTTCCACAATGTCCCCGCCAGGCGCAAGTTCATGAAGGGCGACAATGTGGAAACGGACCACATCCTCAACGTGCTCACCAGCTACGGTCTGGCGAGGCCCGATATCGGATTCCAGGTGACCGCCGACGGCCGGGAGACGCTTTCACTGAGGCCGACGGAGTCATTGGGCGAGAGGGTCGCAGAGGTCTATGGGGTCCAGACATTCAGGGAGCTGCTGCCCGTCAAGGGCCTCTGCCGGGAGGGTCCCGCTTCGTACGAGGAATATCCGCTCGAAAGATGCATCGTGAGCGGCTACATATCGAGGCCGTCGCTCAACAAGGGCCGCGCCTCCCAGGTCTATTTCTTCCTCAACGGCCGCTGGTTCTACGACAGATTGCTCAATCATGCCCTGCTCGAGGCCTACGGTGCGCTCCTGCCCGCGGGACGGTATCCCGTGGCGGTCCTGGACCTGGAAATGAACCCGAGCCTCGTGGACGTGAACGTCCATCCGGCCAAGACCGAAGTGCGCTTTGCGGACGAGGGCCGCGTGCATGCGGCGGTCGTGGATGCGGTCCGGAGCGCTCTCGCAACGGCGGAGAGCCAGCCCCACGGGATACCCGGAAGGGTCCTCGAGCCATTGCCTTTCAAGCTGAAGGCGCCGGCGCCGAAGGTGGAAACGGGCGCAGTCCAAAGGACCATCACCGGGCTGACGGCCCCGCCCCCTCCCACGGCTGAGCCCGGAAAGGGACTGCCCGAGGTCACCATCCTGGGCCAGGCGCACAACCTCTACATCCTCGGCCAGACCAAGGAAGGCATCGTGATAATCGACCAGCACGCCGCCAACGAGCGCGTCAATTACGAACGGCTGAGTGAGCAGTTCTTTGGCGGAAAGGTGAAGAGCCAGACCCTGCTCCAACCCAGAACGCTGGAGCTCTCCGCCCGCGAGAAGCGCATCCTGGAGACGCATCCCCAGGTGTTCGAGCGCCTCGGCTACGGTGTGGATGATTTCGGAGGGAAGAGCTGCGTTCTCAAGGCCGTGCCCGTCGTGGGAGGGACCGCCCTGAGCCCCGAATCGCTGAGAGACGTCATAGGCGAGCTGATGGAGACCTCAGGAAGACCGGGTGCGGTGTCCGATGCCGTGACGGACAAGGCGCTCAAGCTCATGGCATGCCACGAATCCGTGAGGGCCGGCGAGAAGCTGGAGCTGGCGGAGCTGCGCGAACTGGTCGCCCAGCTCTACCGCGCCCAGGACCCGTATTCATGTCCCCACGGCCGGCCCACCATCATCCACATGACCCGGAAGCAGCTGGAGGCGAAGTTCGGCCGGAGCTGAGCCCTTTCACCCTCTATGTGAAAGGCATTAATATAACGAGGCCAATTCCCACCCGTGAGCCAGGTATACGAGAGGGAGCTCAAGGGAATTCTAATGGCGGACCCGGATGTTCTGAACCGGGTGGTAAAGAACCTTCCGGCGGATGAGCAGCTCGCCTACATGAAGATCATCCCGATGCCTTTCGTGGTGGTGCGGGCGGCGGGCTCGTTCGGCGTCGACATGGCCGTTGTAAGCTCGATATCTTTCCTCGTGGAGGAGAAATCTTCCGTGGAGGATGTGTACCATTTCAATGCGCCCCGCGTTGTCGAGCAGGCGGCGCTGATGAAGAAGCTCTGCACGGATGCCGGCATAACCCCCGTGTATGCTTTCAGGCTCAAGCACCTCAGGGGCAAGGACCCGTGGCGCTTCTTCACGATGGACATGGACGCCTCGAAGCTCGAGGGAAAGGACCGGCTGGTGCACTCCAGGCTCCCCAAACTTGAATATACAAACAGCAATAACTATATCATGCGCTGGGAGAACGGGATGCCGCTCCACAATTTCATCGACTGGATAGTCTCGATACGGACCAAGGACAAGGAGGACTGAGGCCAATGGCGGGCGAGCTGAAGTGGCAGAGATATTTCATGGATGCGCCGATGAAGGGCAGCAGGCTGACCTACCTTGCGGTCTTCAACAGGCCTCCCGGTCCGTCGGTCGCCACGCGCCAGCAGCCCGGAGTGGTCCTCGGGTTCGGCAAATCGCCGGAGCTGGTCTCGCTGGCCTCCGGCGGCACGGTCCGCTGGAAGCGCAAGCTGGAAGCGCCCGTCATCGCGCTGTCGATAGAGGGCACAAAGGACGGGTTGTTCGTCGCACTCTCGAATGGCATCATCTATCACCTGGACAACACGGGCAAGCCCCTCTGGAAGTTCAAGGTCGGGGCGGCAGCGAACGCCGTCTCGGCCTCGGAGAAGGGCGGCTGCGCCGCCGCGGCGGACGACACCGGAAAGGTCGTCGTATTGTCGCTGGAGGGCAAGCTCCTGTGGACCGCCAAGCTGGAGAACCCCGTGACGATGCTGAAGCTCTCGCAGGACGGCACCACCGTTCTGGCCGTCGACGCCGGCAACGGCGTGTCCACCATTTCCAGGGAAGGCAAGGTCCTGTGGAGGAAATCGTTCATAGACGGCATCCATGACATCGCCACCACCGCCGGCTGCACCAAGACGCTCGTGCTCTCCAAGACCGTGCGCAACATCTCGCTCGATGGCTCCGAACGATGGGCCGTGACGGTTGCCGACGCAGGTGCGGTCAGGATGTCAGATGACGGCGATGCTCTTTACGCCATCTCGCCCTCGAAGGTCACCCGCCTCAGGCCCAACGGCAAGGTCCAATGGGAGAGGCCCGTCCAGAACGTGCCCAGGTATGCTTCCGTCATGCCGAGGACCAAGGTCCTCATCCTGCCCTCCAAGGACACAACGACGATTCTCGACAGGTGGGGCAACATAGCCACGGAATGCCCCTTGCCCCCGTCCCCGCCGGGAGACTGCAGGGGCGCTCTTTTCGACGGCGAAAGGACGTTCGTGTTCGTGCGCGGAACCGATTCCCAGATATCCCTCGTTGCCGGCGACGCCGGTCCGACGCTCGTGGACTACCTGCTGAGGGCGGCGAAGTGCTTCGCCGAGGAATCGTTGAAGGTGGGGCAGCCCTCTCCGTTCGGAGAGAAGCATTTCACGGAGGCCTCTGAAGCGGCGGCCCAGGGCGATTTCCCGAGGGCGTGGGACAATGCCCAGTTCTCGTACCGGTTCTACGAGGAAACGCTGGCATCCATCCAGAAGGCCACGGATACCCTCGTGAACGCGGAGAGCATGGCCAGAATGGAAGTGACCGCGGCAGGCGACCTCAACAAGAAGCTCAGCACGCGCAAGGCCACATTCCAGGCCAAGTGCTCCTGCGGCAAGGTGCTTCCAGTCTATTCGAAGGATGTGCCGCTGCTGGTGCGCTGCGAGGACTGCGGCAAGCTGGGGCTCGTAAAGAAGGTCCCGTGAATGATGCAGTAAGCGGTGCGTTTTTCTTCACAGCGAGGGAACCAATTGCGCGGTTTGCGTGGCTGCACCCTGTGCCCCGCCCTCTTCACAGTCATATGCAGCAGGGCAGAAAGGGAGCAGGGCAGCACGCCGCCACTGCCATTGCTGCCATGTTGCCTTGCTCCCTTTGCCCCGATAGAATGATTTGCCATCAGAACTCATAGGTCCGCTCAAGCGACCCGAACCGCCCTTGCGGGCGGGGTCCCGCAGACTTGCGCTGCAATTCCGCGGAAGGGCCTCGCCTGACCCTCTTGTCATCATCTGGCGTCAGGCTATCCCCTTCCTGATAAAAAGTTATATCCCCGCGGGGGGATATCGTTCCGGTGACGATGAGGGCCTCCTCAAATGGCAATCGCAGCATGATTATGGCGCTAGCCTGCATGTCCTGCATCATCATTGTGCTTTCCTCGTCCGGATGCCTCGATGTTTACGGGGCGAAGGGCCTTTTCGGCGCCAAGCCTCCCGCGGGCAAACCGGTCTACAAGGACAGGAACAAGGGCGTCATCTTCCACAATTTCGAGACGTCCGTCGTGGACCCGACGACATGGAATTACGCCGCAACGTGCCGCACGAACGTGAAGCGGGACACTGAGTGGTTCAAGGTGCTCATCGACGTTTCAATCCTCGATATTCCCTTTCCCATACCGAACGTCACGATACCCGAGAGGTATGTGAGAGTCGAGGTCAAGATGGCCGACGGAACGACATGGGTCGACGCCAGATACATCAAGACCACGCAGGAGATCATAACAGCGATAAATCCCATCGACGGCCCGTGGAGCGTCTACGTGACCGCCACGGGCCTCGGGTTCTCCAGTGCTGGCTACCAGGACTCCCTGAAAGTGATGATAAGCATGCGCGAGCCGGTTTGAGCTGCGACGACCGCAGAGGCGTTTGCGACGGGGCCTATGAATATTCACCCTGGCAATTTATTCTTTATTCGAATACCCCGCAGCTTGCTGCGGTTGGGATTTTTATTTTTTTGTGGCAACAATATTTAAAAGTCCGGGAGAAGTTGGAGCCCCGATGGCCCCGCACAGGAAGGGCGGACACGACGACGAGGCGCCCCGCAACGCCAGCCTTTTCCAGTTCGACCCCGAGGGTGAAAAGAGCGGAGTCCAATCGGCGAGGGGAAATGATAGAACCGCCGGACCCGGCGGTCCCCCGGGTGCGGACGGCAAGGCCCCCGTCGGGCCAAAGATATACGAGGTAAGCGAGCTCACCAAGCTCATCAAGAAGAAACTGGAGACGGACCCCGCCCTCCAGGATGTATGGGTCAAGGGCGAGGTGTCCAATTTCTCCCAGTCCGGAAAGGGCCACATATATTTCTCGCTCAAGGACGCCAACGCCATCATAAAATGCATGATATGGCGCGAGGTCGCATCGAAGGTGAAGTTCCAGCTCTCGGACGGCCTGAAACTGCTCGTGAGGGGCGAGGTCACGGTCTATCCTCAGGGAGGCCAGTACAACCTGAGCATACTCGAGGTACGGCCCGAGGGCATCGGCGCCCTTTATCTGGCGTTCGAGCAGCTCAAGAAGAAGCTCCAGGCCGAGGGCATGTTCGACGACAGCCTGAAACGGAAGCTGCCATTGCTGCCCGCCATCGTCGGCGTCGTGACATCGCCCACGGGTGCGGTCATACAGGACATCCGTAACGTGCTCTTCAGGCGATTCCCGAATGCAAGGCTCCTGCTGGCGCCCGTGAGGGTCCAGGGCGACGGGGCCGCGCAGGAGATAATGGCGGCCATCCGTCTCATGAACTCGCTGGAGACGGACAGGCCCGATGTCATCATCATCGCCCGCGGCGGCGGCTCGCTCGAGGACCTCTGGGCATTCAACGACGAGCAGCTGGCCAGGGCCATCCGCGCCTCCGCCATACCCATTATCTCGGCGGTGGGCCACGAAACGGATTTCACAATCGCGGACTTCGTCTCGGACCTGAGGGCTCCCACGCCATCGGCGGCGGCGGAGCTCGTGATGCCCGACCGCGCCCAGATGGAGCGCAGGATTCTGGACAGGACGCAGAGCCTCAGGAAGGAGCTTGCGGGCAGGTTCAACCAGTCCCGGCAGCACACGGACGACCTGCTCAGGAGGCTCGAGCTGGGAATCGGGAACATCCTCAACGGCAAGAGGGAGAAGCTGCTCCGTCTGACGCATGTTCTGGACGCGATGAGCCCGATGCAGGTGCTCGGGCGCGGTTACTCCATAACCATAAGGCAGGCCACAGGAACAGCGGTGCGCGATCCGGGCGAGCTTGAGGCGGGCGAGGGCCTGCGCACCCTTCTGGCCCGCGGTGACGTTCTCAGCAGCGTGATATCGATAAACAGGAGAGGTGAGGAACCATGTCCGCCGAAGGCGCAAGGGAAAAAGGGAAGAAAGAAATGAGCTTCGAGGAGGCGCTGTCGCGGCTCGAGAACATAGTGAGGACTCTCGAGGTCGGCGACGTCAAGCTGGAGGAGGCCCTCAAGTGCTTCGAGGAAGGCACGGAGCTCTCGAAGAAGTGCCTTGCGGACCTGGACAGGATCCAGAAGCGCCTCGAGATGCTCAAGGTCGTCGACGGCAAGGTGATGCGCGTGCCCTTCGACGACAGCGGCGGGCAGGCTGCACCGTCGATGTCAAGAGAGGAAGAATAGCCCATTTCCCTCTTTTCATTTTTGCGTGAAGAGGGCGGCCATTGCACTCTGCGCGGACGAAGATACAACATGTGCGATTGATGCAAATCGAATTCCGGCGTGCTGATGCACGCCGGTAAAAACGCGAAAAGAACGGCTTCCTGGTAAGCCGGCTACTTGAGCCTCGTCCTGCAGAACGGGCAGGACTTCCACTGGGGCTTGACCTTCTTGCCGCAGTTGGGGCACTTGGGAGCGCTGTCGCCTCCCGCCGGGGCTTTCGCAGGCTCCTTGCCCGGCGCCATGGCGGCCTCGGCCTTCTCCTTTGCATCCTTTGCCGCCGTCGATACCTGGTTGGCGTAGTCCGATGCCAGCTCGAACTCGCCGGCCTCCATGGAGTCCTTTGCCATCTTCAGGTTCGTGCTCAGCTCGGAGATGTCCGCGCCTGCCTTGCCGGCGTCGATGACAGCGGCCTCGGCCTCCGATATCCTGTTCGAGGCGTCGGTCTTGTGCTTGATGACGCTCTGCGCCTGCTTGCGGGCCGACTGGATGAACTCCGATGCCACATCGTAGTCGCCGCGTCCTATCGCGCCGCTGGCCTTTTCCAGGAGCGCCTCGGCCTCTCCCGCGTCCGCGCCAGCCCTTTCGATCTCCGATATCTCTGCAGTGGCATTGTTGAGGTCCGCCTCGAGCTGGGCCTTGCGCTTGTCCTCGGCGGGCTTCGCAGGCGTTTCGGGCTCCACGGGCGGCTTGACCGGCTTTTTCGGCTTGGGCGTCTCCTCGGCGGGCATGCCCTCGAGAACAGCATCGCTCTTGCGGGCTGATTCCAGGGCCTTCTTGAGCTTGCCGGCCTCGAGGAGCTTCCTGGCGCGCTGCATCGCCCACTCGACGCGGGCGGGGCTCTTGCGCGCCTCCTTTATCTCGCCTATCTTCTTCTCGAATGCGGCGAGCTTCTTGTTCAGCTCATCCCTGAGCTTCTCCTCGAGGATCCCGTCGGCGGAGGTCTTGGCCCGGCCGGCGAGCATGAGCGCCTCCTCCATCTTCTCGCTCTCGGAGGCGGTCTCGGCCTTCTTCAGGAGCTTGTAGGGCTCGGAGACGTCCGCTCCCTCCTCCTCGGCGGCTGAAATGACGGCCCGGGCCGACTCCAGCTGGAGCTTGACCATCTCCTTGTTCTCAAGCAATCGCACGCTCCTGTCGCGGCAGCCGATGGCGATAGCGTCGCACATGCCTGACGTCGAGAGCGTCCATATCTCGGGAGCTATCTTCGATATCCAGAGCAACTTACCGCTCTTCTCGAAGAAGTACAGGTACCTGTCGTGTGATGTGGCGACCAGATATTCGCCGTTTTCCGAGAGCGACACGCCGCGCACGACGCCACCTGTGCGGTATTTCCACAGGAGCTTTCCGTTCTGGTCCATGAGGTAGATGTGGGTGTCGGTGGAGCCGGCGGCCATTATTCCGGCCCTGGGGGCCGCCGCCACGGAGAGCACGGCGCTTCCCGTGTCGAACTTCCAGGCCTCCTTGCCCGCCGCGTCCAGGAAACGGACGGACTTGTCGGAGCAGCCGACGATGACGCCGCCGTCGAAAGCGACCGCTATCGACAGAGGGTTCGTACCTATGTCGACCTTCCAGAGCTGCTCGCCCTTCTTGTCGAGCATGTGGACCGTGCCGTTCCAAGTCGCCGCGGCTATCCTTTCCCCGGAAGCGGAGATGGCGGCGCCGCGGACATACGCGTCCGCCTTGAACTTGAAAAGGAGCTTTCCGGTCCTGTTGAGGCCGTAGAGGAATTTGTCGTAGGATGCGCCGATGATGACATCCCCGTCGCGGGATATCCCCACGCTGGCGACGTAATCGCCGGTCTTGTACTTCCAGAGGGACGTGCCCTTCCTGTCAAGCAGATGAATATGGGCATCCCAGGAGCCGACCGCGACCAGTTCGCCCGATGAGGAGACATTGATGTTCCAGATGAAGTTCTCCGTCTCGTACTTCCAGGCTTCGTTCAGGTTCGGCATCCCCACCCACTTCCCCGCATGCATTATATAATTTGCCTTGTGAATGGCTTGAATGGACTAGGGTATAATAAAAGTTATTATGCCCCTCCGAGAACTAGATATGCTCCTCAATCGGAGGTGCGTCCATTGTAATCTGTACCGGAGGGTTCCTGCGGCGCTCCCTCAATATCAGAAAGAACGACACTGCCGGTGCGGCGACCAGGATGATGCCTATTACGAGGATCGCATGGCCGAAATAGCGCGTGGCGCCCTGCTCCGAGAACGATTTCGGGTCCTTGGCCACCGCCTTTGCCTGGATGGTCTTCTCCGTGCCCATCACCTCCACGACCCCGACAACCGATATCGGGTCCCCGGTGGAATATTCACCGCCCGTGATGCGAATGGGGTCATCCGAGATCATGGAGACCGTCATCGGGCCAGTCGAATCGTGGACTACGAAGTCGTCAAGGTGCTGGTAGCTGGTGTGCACCCTTGTCCCGCGGCTTGTCGAATGGGATATGGTGCTCTGCTTCCAGATGACATGGACGCTGCCCGTCGGCCTGTTCACCGTCGCCGTTATCTTGACGGTGTCACCTTCCTTGGTGTCCGCTATCGACGTGACGGGCATGCTGTCGTAGCTCTCGTAGCCGAGTTCCACCACCAAGTTGAGGGTGCCGAGGATGAGCATGACTATTCCCATGAAAATGGAAATCCCCAGCATCGAACCCTTGCCCCGGTAGGTCCTCATTATGGATTCAAACTCCTTGGGAAATGATAAACATTTCTGCCGATTCAAGCCGATTCTCACCATTTTCAGGTGACCGGCTGGTTACCTCCGTATAAACCGGAGCCTTCGGAGGTCGTGCGTTTCGGAATCTATAAATACGACGGAGAACAGAGTAATAAACGGTTGTGATTTTGATGGCAGGGGAAATGGGCAATGATGCGGGGAATGCCCCGGATACGAGCACGTCCGACTGGGTCCCGGCAGGGGATTGCGTGAATTGTCTGAGGGACCTTCGGATAAATACGCTCAGGAAACGAAAAAACAATGACAGGACAGAGTACGCCTGTCCCAGATGCGGATACTGGACCTGGAAGCCGAAAGATGAACCTCAGGCCCCCGCGCCGGAGCGGCCCGCCGCGCAGGCCCCCGCTGTCCCGCAACAGCGATTCAGACTTCCCCCGTTGCCCACGAGACGGGCTGATATGGGGAATAAGGTCAGCACGGGCAACCCAAGGCTGAACGACCTCCTGTACGGCGGTCTGGATCCCAGGGGCCAGGTCATGATAGCCGGCCCGGCGTTCATCGGCAAGGAAACGCTGGCAAACCAGTTCGTGATCGACGGCCTCGAGAAAGGGGAGGCCTGCATCATCCTCACCACTGACATGACCCCGGAGGAATGTGTCGAAGAGCTGAAGGCCATGAAGCCTGAGGTGCTCGCAGCGAAGCGGGAAAACCTGCACTTCATCGACTGCTACTCCCCGTCCATGGGATTGACTACCGACGAGCGGAATGTCGTCCAGATAGACCATCCGACAGAGCTGAACAAGGTGCTCGAGAAGCTGTCGACAATCGCCCCGGACAAGGAACGGCGCATCCTGGTGAGATCCATATCCACCTTCCTGTCCTACACGCAGCCGATCGAGACTTACAGGTTCCTCCAGATGCTGACCGGGCGCAACAAGAACATCGGGGCCGTGGCCATGTACCTGATAGACAGGGGGATGCACAGCGAAACGGACATCCAGACGCTCAGTCATTTAATGGACGGGAGCATCGAGTTCAAGACGGATGGGGTCAAGACCTACCTCAGGATCGATGCGTTGGGCGATGTGCAGAGTAGGGCCTGGATACAGTACCAGTATTCCAAAAAGGGGATCATCATCGGCTCCTTCTCGCTGGACCATCTGCGCTGAATGGAGTGTTCATCGGAATCCGCAATTGCGCCCATTCACCGGACAGGGCCAAAGAAATGGGGGTCCGCCGCCCCCCGCGGCAGCCCTATTTCGAATCAGTTCCCTCCAATATGCAGGGATAAACATTTTATATCATGCCCCAATTCGGGAAACGGCGTGGGTATACAGGGGGAACAAAGATGGATTTCAAGCCCAACGAGGTGCAACAGCTGACGAAGGGGATGGTCAGGGAGTTCGCCGAAAAGGAGGTGAAGCCCCGGGCCGAGAAGACGGACCAGGATAAGGAGTTCCCTTCCGAGGTTCTCGAAAAGATAGCACAGCTCCAGATGCTGGGCCTGCTGGCCCCGCAGGAAGCGGGCGGCAGCGGCGTGGACACCGTGACCTATGCCATAGTCATCGAGGAGCTTGCCCGGGCCTGCGCCTCGACCGCATTTGTCGTCGAAGCCCACAATTCGCAGTGCATCTTCCCGCTCGCAGCCTTCGGCACGGACGGGCAAAAATCCAAATTCCTCGCCCCGCTGGCCTCCGGCCAGAAGCTGGGAACCCTGGCCGCCTACGAGACGGGCGCCGGACTGGACATCGGCGAGACGACCACCACTGCCAAGCTCGCCGGCGACCACTATGTCCTCAACGGGAAGAAGCTCTTCGTTCCGCTGGCCAACCATGCCTCCGTGTTCATCGTGGTGGCAAAGACCGAGAAGGGGCCCTCGCTGTTCATCGTCGAGAAGGGTGACGGCGTTCACCCCGGGAAGCCGGAGGAGCTCCTCGGCGTCAGGGGTGCGGGCATCGCATCCGTCGAGTTCAAGGACGTGAACGTGCCCGCGGACTGCCTGCTCGGACCCGACGGCGGCGCAAAGGTGCTCCTGGAGCAGATATTCTCCCTGAGCAAGATCGCCCTAGCGGCCGGGATAGTGGGCGTCTCCCAGGCGGCCATCGAATCTTCCATCGAATATTCCAAGATAAGGGTCCAGTTCGGAGTGCCGATAGCCAAGTTCCAGGCCATCCAGGTGATGGTGGCGGACATGGCGACCGAGACGGAGGCGTCCCGCCTCCTTGCGCTCAGGGCGGCATTCGCAAGGGACTCGGGCGACGACCTCAGGGTGCCGGCGTCCATGGCCAAGGCCCATGCCTCCGAGGCGGGCGTCAGGGTCGGCAACCGCGCCGTGCAGATCCACGGCGGCGTCGGATACACCAAGGAGATGCCCGTGGAGCGGCACTACAGGGACGCGATGGCGCTGGCCGTCCATCCGACGATACCGGACGCGTCGCGGCTGACCATGGCTGCCGAGCTTCTCAAATAATTCATGCAATCGGACGATATAAAAACGCGGTGGGAAACATATGGCGAACCTGGTCGACCAGATGAGCTCGGCGGAGAGCACGAAGGACGTCTACGCCATGGGCCAAAAGATGCTCAAGGAGCTCCAGGAGCAGATATCCGACAACTGCCTCCAGTGCGTCAAATGCACAGCGGGCTGCCCGGCGATGAAGCTGCTGGAGCTGCACCCGCACGAGATAATGGCGCTCATGAACCTCGGTTTCACGGACGAGCTCTTGAAATCGGAGCACATCTGGAATTGCGTGACCTGCTTCAAGTGCAAGGAGCGCTGCCCCCAGAAGGTGGCTCCGGCGGACGCCATCCTGTTGCTGAGGTCATTGGCGGTTCTGCAAGGCCTGCCTCTCCCGAAGGGTTTCGCCGGTGTGCTCCAGGCGCTCATGGACAAGGGCATCATACAGGAGCCCGTGGAAGTGATGGACAAGAACGTCCAGACCAACAAGAAGAAATTCACCGATAGAAAGAAGCTCGGCCTTCCGGACGCTTCGAGGCCCAAGGACCTCGAGAAGTTCAAGGAGGCGTTCATGAACGCCCTGCAGCAGACGCTCTCGGAGGGCTGAAAATGAAATACGCACTTTACCTCGGCTGCGCCATATCCACCGAGGCCTACAGTTACGAGATGTCGGCCCGAGAGGTCCTCACGAAGCTGGGCGTCGAGTTCGTGGACCCGCAGGGCTATTCCTGCTGCGGGGTCACCATCCGCTCCATAAATCCGTTCGCGTTCCTCTACATGGCGGCGCGCAACATCGCCATCGCGGAAGAGACCGGTCTCGACATGATGACCTTCTGCACGGGATGCCGCATGACGCTCCTGGATGCCAAGCACGTCCTCGACCACAACGGGAAGATGAGGGAAAGGGTCAATGCGATGCTGGCCACGGAGGGCCTCGTCTACAAGGGCACGTCGAACATCAAGCACATTCTCGCCCTTCTGCACGACGACATCGGCATAGAGACCATCAAGAAGCATTTGACAAGGACGTTCCGCGGGCTCAAGGTCGTTCCGCACTACGGGTGCCATGCCCTCAGGCCCAGCACCATCGGAAAGCAGGACGACCCCGAGAATCCGCAGAAGGCCGACGACATCATCCGCGCTCTCGGCGCAGCGGCGCCTCCGTATCCGCAGAAGCTGGACTGCTGCGGCGCTCCATTGCTTCTGGTCAACGACAACGCGGCGTTCACATTGTCGGGCCAGAAGGTCAAGGCGATACAGGACCTCAGCTTCGACGCCATCATAACAATGTGTCCGTCGTGCCAGAAGATGCTGGACACCCAGGACATCTCGGGCCGCACGATAGGTACCACGCTCAGCGTGCCCACCATGTACATGACCCAGTTCATAGGACTGGCGATGGGCATCGACCCCAACAAGCTGGGACTGGGGATGAACATCAGCCCCGTAAAGAAGATAATCGAGTGGGTCGAGCCGGCCGCTTCACCCGTATAGGCGCATATCGGCCGTTTAACAGTTATATGTATGTGTCTAATTATACTAAACCATTATATACTGGCCGGCCCCAATACATACCCGAGGTCGGAGAATGCCGCATGTGACGGTGCCTGTACGGAAGTGGGGCAACTCGCTCGGGATAGTGCTGCCAAAGAAGGTTGTCGAGGAGGCCGAGGTGGACGAGAACGATTTGGTCGATATCACCATCGTGAAGAAGAAGAAGACCAGCGGTTTCGGGCTATGCCGCGGTGCGGGTCCATTCAATGAAGAGGAAGACACGCACACCGACCTTACGGGTGATTGAGTGTATCTCATCGACGCCTACGCCTGGGTTGAATATTTCAGGGGGACCCAGAAGGGGCGAAAGGCCGCAAAGCTCATCGACGACCCCAAGCTCGACCTGATGACACTCGAGAGCACTGTTGCGGAGCTGAAGGGTTGGGCGCTCAGAGAAAGCAAGCCCTTTGACGACCTGTACCTCGTCGTGCGTCGCAACTCCAAGATAGTCCATACCTCGCTCGAGGAATGGCTCAGGGCGGCCGAGCTGCGAATAGAGGTGAGGCGGAAGGTCGAAGGGTTCGGAATGCTGGACGCCCTCCTTCTCGCGGCAAAAGAAAGGCGCGACTGCAAAATCCTGACGGGTGACCCGCATTTCAAGAAAATGGCTGGTGTCATATTCTTGGAATGACGACGGCGAAAAACCTGAGCACAATATCGATAAAATGAATTTCGGCAGCGGGACAAAAATCCCGCTGCCTTTCGATTGTTCCTATGCTCACTGTCCGGGCTTTATCTTCTTCACGGGCGGGAGAGGCTCCATCTTCAGGATGTCATCCACGACACCGGCGGATGGCGCCGAACCGGTCTTTGGCGACGCCGTATGCTTGGGCCCCAGCGCGACCATCTCCGCCGCCTGGAGGTTCTCCTCCTTCATCACCTTCTCCAGCGTCTGGATCTCCTGCTTGAGCTCGGCCGCACTCGGTATCGGGCCCAGGACATCGTCCGCCTTTCCGACCAGCTTCTCGAGCTCGAGAAAGCTCGATGTGGGCCGGTCCGGTATCTTCGAGCCTGCGCCTATGAACTGCGCCGCGCCCTCGATGAGCCGGCTTATCTCGAACGGGAATATGATCTTCGTGGCCTGTCCGTTCGCCATGATCATCAGGGTGTCGAGCGCCTTCACGGTCAGGGCCTTCTGGTCCATGACGGAAGCGCCCATCGCCAGCAGCCTGAGGGACTGGGCCTCACCTTGCATCTCCAGTATCTTGGCCTGCCTGGCGCCTTCGGCTTCGAGTATCTTGGACTGCCGGACACCTTCCGCGGCCAATATCCTGGCCGTCTTGGCGCCTTCCGCTTTCAATATCGCGGAGCGCTTCTCGCCGTCCGCGCGAAGGATGGCGGCCCTTCTCTCCCTCTCCGCCGCGGTCTGCTCCTCCATGGCTGCCTTGACCGGGCCGACGGGGTCGACCTCCCTTATCTCGACGGCCTCGACCTTGACGCCCCAGCCATCGGTCGCCTCGTCGAGAACGTCCCTGAGGCGGAGATTGATGGTGTGCCTGTTGTAGAGCACCTCGTCCAGTTCCATGTCACCGATTGTGGACCTCAGGGTGGTCTGTGCCAGAGCGATGGTCGCGACCCTGTAGTTGACTATCTCGAAGTAGGCCTTCTCGGGGTCGATGACCTTGATGTATATGATGGCGTCGACATTGGTCGGCGAGTTGTCCTTGGTGATGACCTCCTGCCTCGGCACGTCGAAGACCTGCGTCCTCAGGTCGAGCTTCACCACCTCTGTTACCATTGGTACAACTAGATTCAGGCCGGGATTCAATTTACCTTTGTAACTGCCCAGCACTATCTTCAGGCCCTGCTCCCAGGGGTTGATGATCTTGACCGACCCCAGCAGGACGACGACAATCACTATTATTATTAGGATTACCAGGAATCCTATCAGCAACAGGTCCTCTCCAGCCATTTAAATCCCTCCTCAAACCTCTTTTCCTCTCATGTCCTTCTCGAACTTCGTAATGTTCGAAAGCCTCTCGACATGAACATGAACTCCCTCGCTCGCCACCACTTCCACCTTCTCCCCGATGGGTATCTCCTCCTCCGAGGTGGCGGACCAGCTCTGTGAGCCTATCTTGACCTTGCCCCTGGTGGAGTCGGGGAACACGGCAACGGTCACTATTCCCTGCCTTCCCACGAGCGAATCGCCTACCGTGGTGGTGGGAGGTTGGATGGTGCTCAGCTTCTTGTATCCCCAGACCGTGATAATGGTCGTCGGGGCTGCGATGAGGAGTGCGATCACCGGCGCGTACCAGACCGCAGAGAAGAGCCACTGGCCGAGCAGCATCGCCATGATGCCCAGCACGACCGCTACCGTGCCCGGGATTGCCATGAACGTCTGGCCCGGCGTGAGAACCTCCACGATGAGAAGGAATATTCCAACTACCAGGATAATCAAGCCTATCGTCCAGTATTCCATTTTCGACTCCTCACCCTTGTATTAGATTGGTGAGATATAAGAGTTTGTAGTCTCTCCGACGGAGGAACTGCAGTTATTCCTGCATTCTTACAATCACATGGACCCCTTCGCTGGCCATGACCAGGACCTTCGCGCCGACAGGTATCTCCGTGTCCGCCGTTGCGCTCCAGAAGCGGGGCCCGATCCTTACCTTCCCGGAAAGAGAGTTGGGCATGATACGGTGCGTCACGGTGCCCCTCTTTCCCGCGAGTGTGTCGCCTCCCGTCGTCACCTTGGATGGCGCAACGTTCCCCAGCTTCCTGTATAGCGGGACCATTATGGCGGTGACTATGACGGCGACGCCGGCGGCTATCACGGGCGCATACCAGACGGCCGAGAGGAGCCACTCCTCCGATACCATTCCGATTATCCCCACCACGAGCATCGCCGCACCCGGGATGTCAAGCACCGGGATGGCATCGAAGGCTATGAGCACGAGGCCCACAACTATAAAAATCACCCATAGCAGGAGCAGCTCCATCCATCACGCCGAGCGTGAGGTATGCCGCCGGGGGTATTAAGGTTGGCCCGCTCCACGCGGGAGCGGTTCGACCTCTATGTGCACGCCCTCGGAGGCCAAAACAACGACCCTCGTTCCCATGGGGATGTCCTTCTGGGCGGTGGCGCTCCAGATGCGGGGGCCTATCTTCACCTTGCCGCGCGTGGAATCCGGCACGACACGGACCATCACGAGCCCTCTGCGGCCGACCAGCGAATCGCCGAACGTCGTGACATGCTGCATGTTGCCCTTGCTCAGCTTCCTGTATATCGAGATGGACAGGAATGAAACGGGCAATGCGACGGCCGCCGCCACGACGGGTGCGCGCCAGATAGCGCCCGTGAGCCATTCGCCGTACGTCGCACCGACAATGCCCAGCACGAGCATCACCGCCCCGGGAACGTCCATGAAAGTGTGTCCCGGGAGGATGGCCTCGGCGACTATCAGGACGATGCCGATTATTGTCATCAGGAGCCAAATCGTGGACGGGTCCATTTCTTTCCTCGTTCTGTTAATATTTGGTTCGGAGATATTAAAACTAACCCGCCGGCAGCACCAATACGCATTTCTATGACTGGCATAATACAGGCAACGATGCCGAAAAACAGGGCCATCGTCCAGGAGCCGGAGCCCGAGGCGCTCTGCGGCGTGGACGAGGCCGGCCGCGGCCCGGTGATGGGCCCTCTTGTGATTGTGGGCGTCCGCACCCGCGACGACGGCCCTCTCCGCGAGATAGGCGTCAGGGATTCCAAGAAATGCACACCCGAGTACAGGGAGCGCCTGGGGCCGGCCATCCGGCGCTTCTGCGAGCAGGTCGTCGTCCGGACCGTTTCGGCGGAGAACATAGACGCGATGCGCGAGAAGATGACCCTGAACCAGATAGAGGAGATCGAGTTCGCGGAGACCATCCGGGACCTGCTCACCTCGAAGTTTCCCTCGGGCCGCAAGCCGGAGCGGATAAAGGTGTTCGTGGATGCGGCGGACGCGAACGCGCAGACCTTCCGGGACGGCATTCTCGAGAGGCTGGGCATCCATATCGACCTCATCTCGGAGCACAAGGCCGATGTGAACTATCCCGTCGTATCGGCGGCATCCATCCTCGCAAAGCTCATACGCGACTCCGAGATGGAGAAGATATCCAAGCAGGCCGGCGAGGATGTCGGCAGCGGGTACCCTGCGGACCCCATCACGATAGCTTTCATAGAAAAGTCGATAAAGAAAGACGGCGCTCTTCCCCCGCACACGAGGAAGTCCTGGGAGACCGTGAAGCGTTACATGCGCAAGGAGAAGAAGCTGGATGATTTCGTGAAGACCAATGAAAGGTGACTGATATGCTGGAAGATGAGCTGAAGAAGGCGTTTGACAACTTCAACAAGAAGGCGGAGACCGACGTGAAACTTCAGGAGGCGCTGAAGGACAAGGTGAAGCACGTCTTCATAGACCTCACGGACATGGAAGGCTTCCGATTCACGCTAAGGGACCAGCGCATCAAGGACTTCGGCAGGGGAAAGCCCGATGCTCCGGACATCCACATTACCACTGACAGCGTGACGATGGAGGCGCTGATAAAGAAGGAGATGGGCCCCATGAAGGCGCTCGTCACCAAGAAGCTCAAGCTCACGAAGATTTCCGTGGAGGACCTGTCTACCATCAAGAAGCTTTTCGGATAGGCGGCATATCAGCGCGGAAAATCTGATTGAATGGCAGCGCCGGCGGCCGGGTACTGAAAATGAAGCTTCGGGTCCGTTTCTTCGCATCCCACCGTGAATCGGCGGGAACGGATGCGCTCGTCGGCGAATTCCCCGCAGGGACGACGGTGAGAACACTTTTCGACATCCTCGCCGCTGACAGGAAAGACCTGAAGGCGCTGGAGGAGCACACCCTCGCGGCCGTCAACGAGGAGCAGGCCGACTGGTCCCGAAAGCTGAAGAATGGCGACGAGGTCGCCTTCTATCCGCCCGTGGGCGGCGGGTGACGGCCCCACTTACGCCCATCCCCGGCAAAAGCTTAACCAGACGGCGGCCATTTCCCTCACGATGCGCAAGGACGCGAAGAATGTGGCGGACATTCTCTGCCGCCACAGCAAGGTGACGGTCGTCACCCACATAGACGCAGACGGCATCTGCGCAGGGGCCATAGCATCGCTTGCGCTCGAGCGCGCCAAAATTAAATGCACTGTCAGGTTCGTCAAGCAGCTGGACCCCGAGACCGTGCAATCGCTGAAAGGGCACAATGGCAACATGGACAATGGCGGGGCAGAAGGCAATTTCATATGGTTCACGGACCTCGGGAGCGGCTCGCTGTCGATGCTCGAGGGCCTGGACTGCGTGATTGCGGACCACCACACTCCAAGTGCGGGATCCGACATTCCCACGGTGAATCCGCACCTGAGGGGCCACAGCGGGGCCACGGACCTCAGTGGCGCCGGAGCAGCGTACCTCATCGCCCGCGAGCTCGACCCGGCGAACACGGACCTGTCCGCCCTCGCGATTGTAGGCGCTGTCGGAGACCTCCAGGACGCGGCGAACTGCAAGCTCGTCGGCCTCAACCGCGAGATTCTCGAAGATGGCAAGCGCGCCGGCGTTCTCGACAGCGACATCGATATCAGATATTTCGGGAGGGAAACGAGGCCCCTTTACAAGATGCTCCAGTATTCCTCGGATCCGATAATCCCCGGAGTGACGGCCGACGAGAAGGCCGCCATCGCGCTTGTCGCGGACCTCGGAATCCCTCTCAAGACGGGCGAGGATTGGAGGACATGGGCGATGCTCGACGCGAACGAGCGCAAGGCCATTTCCTCCTCGATAGTCCTGAGGCTCATCTCCCACGGTTTCGGCCACAAGGCCGCAAGGCGCCTCATCGGTGAGGTTTACATCCTGGCGAGGGAGCAGGTCGGCACGCCCCTCAGGGACGCCAAGGAGTTCGCTACGCTTCTGAACTCCTGCGGAAGGCACGACAAGCCCGAGGTCGGTTTCAGGGTTTGCCGCGGGGAGCGGGGCGAGGGCCTGAGCCGCGCCATGTCCCTCCTGCAGGACCATCGGCGCTCGCTGGTCGAGGGCATCCAGCTCGTAAAGGAGATCGGGATAAGGAAGAGGGCCTGCATCCAGCATTTCAACGCCGGCGACGGAATCGAAGACACTCTGGTCGGCGTCGTCGCGGGTATGCTCCTGGGCTCCGGAGAGGGAGGTGCGGACCCGGAATTGCCGATAATAGCTTTCGCACGCTCCGAGGACGGGAAGGGCCTCAAGGTGTCGGCCAGGGCCAACCGTGCGCTCGTGGACAGGGGCCTCGACCTCTCAATCGTGATGAGGACGGCGACGGCCACGGTGGGCGGAAGCGGGGGCGGCCACAACGTCGCCGCCGGCGGGCTCATTCCCGAAGGCACGGAGGAGAAATTCCTCGAAGAGGTCGAGCGCATGGTGCGCGCCCAGCTGAAGCTGTGATTCATTTCTTATCGGCGGCCGGTGCACGAACCGGTACCAATTTGCGCAGCGCGATGACCAATACCAGGCCCGCCAGCGACATCGCCACCGCTATCATCAGTACAGGCACCAATCCGTACGAGAGGTAGAGCGGTACCAGCACTATCGGTGCTATCGAGTATCCGGTGAACCGTGTCCCGTTGAACAGCGTGGACGAGGTCCCCCTGGCCTCGGGGACGAGCTCCACGGAGAGCGTCATTATCCCTGCCCAGACGAAGCCCTGCCCGGCGCCCACGAGGGCGAAGAGCGCCACCGCCTGAGGGATGCTGGAGGCGAACGAGAATAACGCGTAGGCGGTGCCGACCAGCAGGAATCCGACGGCGCTGACCGTCACCCTGCCGAAACGGTCCGACGACCAGCCCGCCACGGGCGAGGCCAGTATGCCCGCGACGCCGCCCAATGAGATCGCAGTGCCCACCTCGGTCGGCGAATAGTGCAGTACCCCCTCCATGTTGTCGGATACGAACGTCAGGTTGGCGCCGTAGGCGAAGAATGCCATGAAGCCGGCCATGCACACCAGCTGGATGGCCGTCATGGACCCGACCCTTTTCAGGTTGGCGATTATGTTCGGAGCGGCCTTCACCTTCTTTGGCATGTCCCCGAAAGCGAACTGGAACAGGAGGACGGAGATGACGCTCATCGCGATAATCAGATAGTACACGTATCTCCAGTCGTATTCCGCGGCGATGCCCCCGGCCAGGGGGCCCAGGGCAATGCCCAGCGTGTTTATGGTGCCCATCCAGCCCATCACATAGCCCCTTCGCTCCGGTCTCACTATCTCGCCCACGAGGGCCAGCGACACCGGGTTCACGAAGGCCAGCCCCACGCCCTGCAGGAAGCGCCCCGCCATGAACACCCAGATGTTGGGCGCCAGCCCGCATATCAGCGCCGCCGCGCAGTAGGCCGACATCCCGGCCACGATGGTCTTTTTGGCGTCCCATGTGTCCGCCAGGGCGCCGGTGAAGAACTGGAAGATGGCGAAAGGGAACATGGCCATCGCGATGCTGAGCGTGACCATCTCCAGAGTGGTCCCGAGCTCCTTCTGGAGCACTCCCATCATCGATATTATGACATTGACGCCTCCGAACGGCCCGAGGAAGAGGTTATAAGTCAGTATCATGAGGCGGCGGTCCAAGAGTGCACATCCTCATTTGAAGGCGAAATCCAGCCCCAAGTTCCTCAATTTTTCTTCAGTCGGGACGCCTCTGGCGTCCCATCCGCATTCCCTGTAATATTCCGCCCTCATCGATTCGATGTCCATGGGCATTCCGGCACGCTTCCCATCCTTGAGTGGGACCTTCACGCGCCCGGGCAGGCTGTCGTCCTTGATGTCGAAGCCCTCGCGGCAGTTGAACGCCCTCGTGAGATTGTTGATGCGCTCTCCGACGAGCAGGAACTCCTCGACCGAATAGTCGAAGCCGGTCGCCGCCACCACCAGCGGAATGACGTCCTTCACGAGGCTCAGGCCATAGGCGTAGAACTTGCAGATGCCGAGCGCATCCGCGATGGCGCTGCGCTCCTGCCCGCTCTTAACTTCCTTGCCCCTTCCCTCGGTTGTCGTTGCGTCAAGACGGGGCGGGTTCCCGAAGTGCTCGCTGGCGTACATGAACGGTCTCAGGTGGCACGCGCCGCGGTCCGAGACCGCATACGATAGCGCCTGTCCCGGCGAAGCTCTCGGGTCGTACGCCGGAATTTCTAGCCCCTTTACATGCATCGCGAAGTCGCCGCTGCCCTTTCCGATGCTCCTGGCGGCCCGCATCGACCCGTCTGCCAGCAGCTCGCCCAATCTCCCTTCCCTGCTCTGCGCCAGCCCGATGGCCTTGATAAGCAATTCGGAATCCCCGAATTTGAGCTCGAGGCCGTTCGTATCGTCCTTCCCGACGAGCCCCTTCTCGAAGCATTCGATTATGAACCCAAGCGTATTGCCGAACGATATCGTGTCCAGGCCCGCATCGTCGAGAAGGCGGTCGGCGTAAGCGATAACTTCCCTGTCGGAAATACCGAGGTTGGAGCCGATGAGCGCGACCGTTTCATACTCGGGTCCGTCGTCCCTCACTCCGCCGTACCTCTCAAGGAGCGCGTAATGGGCGCAGGGGCTGACGCAGCCCCAGCAAGGGCTCAGGTTCCTGGAGCCGTTCCAGAGATGCTTTGCGAACGAGTCGCCGGCTATCTCATCCATCCTCTCGAATTTTCCGCTCTGGAAATTGCGGGTCGGGAGGCCGCCTGAATTGTTGACGGGCCTGATATTGGCTGCGGTCCCGTCGAGGGTTCTGTCCTTCAACCCTTTCGACGCGGATAGCTTGGCCCGCGCCTCCTTTGCCATCGGAGAGAACTTTCCCTCGTCCGCCACCTCCACCTTTCCGGTTCCGATGACCGAAACGGCCTTCAGGTTCTTGGAGCCCAATACGGCGCCTGTGCCGCCCCTTCCGGCCGCACGGCCGTCGGCAATCACGCAAGCGATGTGCGCCATTCTCTCCCCTGCCGGACCTATGGACAGGACACGCATCTTCCGCAGCTGGTGCTCGTTGAGGTCAAGGGCCCTAACGGTTTCGAAAGTGCCCTTGCCCCAGAGGCCCTTTGCGTCCTCGAGCTCGACCGTCCCGTCCCGGACCTTGAGGTGGACAGGGCCCTTCGCCTTTCCCTCGATTATGATGCCGTCCCAGCCGGCGAACTTCAATTCGGGCCCCCAGAATCCGCCGCAGTGGGAATCGACCCATGCGCCCGTGAGAGGGGATCTGGTGCAGACCGAAAAGCGGTTCGGCATGGGGCCCTGCGTTCCCGTGAGCGGACCCGTCATGATGACCACCTTGTTGTCGGGCGAGAGCGGCTCCACCCCTTTCTTCAATTCCCGAAAAAGGATGTACGCGGCATAACCCTTGGAGCCCATGAACTTCCGGGCAGCATCCTCATCGAGGGGCTCGGATTTCCATTTCCCCTCGGTCAGATCCACTCTCAGGAGCTTCCCGGCGAACCCTTTCATGGCATCCCGTCCCCATAGAATGCCTATGTACAATAAATCTTTTCCACATCCGGATGTGCAGCGAATAATATTTTCGTGTGGAAATTATATGCGAGCTTCCCTTTCCACCCACTCCAAAGGTGCACCATTCTATTTTATCGCACCTTTCTCGTCTTCGGGTATGTTCCGCTATACGGGTGGTGCGGCCCGTCAAATCATATATGACTCGGGTTGTCGCCATTTATGCTACAACATGATTATATCTTATAGAGTCGTGGCGAGCGTACACGGTTGGTGAAGAAATGCAGGGCGACAGGATATCTCAGCACGAGTCGGTGCGCAAGCTCTACGAGCGCATAAAGAAGGACGGGATGACGAACATCTGGGACAGGTACGAGGCCCAGGCCCTCGGCGACCTCGACAAGAGGTGCCCGTTCTGCCAGTCCGGCGCAAGGTGCGACCTGTGCTCCAACGGCCCCTGCCGCTCGGACGCTTCCAAGGACAAGCGCGGCACGTGCGGCATCACCGCCGACGGCATGGCGATGAGGATGATGCTCCTGCGCAATATCCTGGGCTCCTCGACCTATCACTATCACACGGAGCAGACCTTGCGCACCCTCGAGGCGGTCGCGAAGGGAAAAGCGCCTTACAAGATAACCGAGCCTGAGAAGCTCAAGAGCTTTGCCGCGCGACTGGGGGTAGACACCAAGGGCAAGAGCGAGGAGATAGCACTCAGGCTGGTCGAATTCGCGAGGGCGGATTTCCACAGGCCCTACACGGAGCCGAGTGTCATCGTGGAGAGATTGGCGCCGACGGAGAGGAAGGAGGCCTGGAAGAAGCTGGGCATATTCCCGGGCGGGATCTACGGCGAGATGATGTCCGCCTCCTCGTCATGCCTCACCAATGTGGACGGCTATTACGTCAGTTTGGCCCTCAAGGCGATGCGCATGGGCATCGCGACCGCGTACCAGAGCCAGATAGTCAACGAGTTCTCGCAGGACATATTATTCGGAATTCCAAGGCCGCACAAGTTCAGGGTGGACCTAGGGGTCCTAGACCCCGATTACGTGAACGTCCTGCCCAACGGCCACGAGCCCTTCCTCGGGTTCAAGATGGTCGAGATAGCAAGGAAGAATGAGTGGCAGGACAAAGCCAAGAAGGTCGGGGCCAAGGGCCTTCGCATCATCGCCAACATCGAGACCGGCCAGGAGATGATACAGCGCTGGGAGCAAGACGACGTCTTCTACGGCTTCACGGGTAACTGGATAATGCAGGAGGCCATGCTCGCCTCCGGATGCGTGGACCTCTTCGCCTGCGACATGAACTGCTCCATGCCCATTGACCCGATGTACGCCAAGAAGTACAAGTTCAGGCTGGTGCCGGTAAGCGAGCTCGTGGTATTCGAAGGCGGGGGCGAGCGGGTCGATTACGAGCCGGCGAAGGCGGACGAGCAGGCCTCGAGGCTGCTCCAGATGGCCATTGACAATTTCAAGGAGAGGCGCAGGTCCGTGGAGCCGGTGACCGGCCTCCCGATGAACGAAGCTGTCGTAGGTTTCTCGACGGAGAGCATCCTGGCGGCGCTCGGCGGAACGCTGGACCCGCTCCTCGACGCGATAAAGAGCGGGGCCATCAAAGGCGTCGTGGGACTGGTCTCATGCACGACCATCCGCGACCACGGGCAGGATGTTCACAGCATCAGGATGGCCAAGGAGCTCATCAAGCACGATATCCTGATACTCTCGATGGGCTGCGGCAACGGCGCCATGCAGGTCGGAGGCCTCTGCGACCCAAAGGCCGCGGAGCTTGCCGGCCCGAACCTGAAGAAACTGTGCAAGGCACTCGGCATCCCGCCGGTGCTCAGCTTCGGAACGTGCACCGATACAGGAAGGATAGCGGACCTATTGGGCCACATATCGGTT
>Ga0315283_10000577_pt1 | contig 27304 bp, 21 predicted proteins | sample YL17G09_0_MG_FD_204541 | JGI IMG/M metagenome (GOLD analysis project Ga0315283, IMG submission 204541) | Sediment microbial communities from Yellowstone Lake, YNP, Wyoming, USA - YL17G09_0 | ecosystem: Environmental > Aquatic > Freshwater > Lake > Sediment | place: USA: Wyoming | collected...
GTTCCCGGGAGAAGGTCCATCCGCGCCAGCACCAGGCTCTGGATGGATCCCGGAACCGCTTCCGTCGCGCCGTCTTCGGCGTGGCGCAGCAGCTGCTCGAGGAAGAGGGGATTCCCGCCGGCGCGCTCGATGCAGGCGAGAGCGACGCGGTGGGTCGCGCTGACGAAGCTGCCGGCGAGCGATGCGGCCTCGTCGGCGCGCAACGGGCCGAGATCGATCGTCGTCAGCGGGGTGCCCGCGATGCTGCCGCGCCATGCGCTGCCGATGGGGTCTCCCTGCGTGCGGGACGTGAGCAGCAGCAGCGCCGGAGCCTGCCGTGCCGCGATCGCGATGCCGGAGAGCAGGTGGAGCGTCAGCGGATCGGCCCAGTGGACGTCCTCGACGGCAACGACCCGCGGCCGTTGCCGGCCGAGGTTCTCGATCAGCGTCGCGAGCGCCTGCCGCTTGCCGCGGTTGCGGCGGTCGTTGTCCATTGCGTCGTAGAGCGCGCGCGCGTCGGTCGTCGGCGTGACATCGAGGAGGTCGTCGAGGAACACGGCCTCCTCGGCCGCCACCAGTCCGGCCGCAACGGCGTGTTCGCGCGCGGCCCTTCGCTCGGCGTCCGGCGCGTCGGCGGCCAGACCGAGCGCTCCACGCACCAGCGCGCGGATCGCATCCTGTCCCTTGCCGGTCCCGAAATCGAAGATCAGCGTGCGCTGCGTCGCGCAATCGCGGGCCTGCGCGACGCGCAGCATCTCGCCGACCAGGCGCGACTTGCCGATGCCCGGATCGCCGCGAATGAAGACGACCTGGCCGGAGCCGCTCGCGAGGCACGTCGAGAGCATCCCGCCGAACTGCTCCAGTTCGAGGCGGCGGCCGACGAACGGCGTGCGCGTGACCGCCGCGTCGACCGCGATGGAACGCAGCGCCCAGACGGTGACCTGCTTGTCGAAACCCTTCAGCGTCGCGGCGTACTGCGGATCGAACGTCGCCTGGCCGGCGAGCGCCCGATGGACGGCCTCGGAGACCAGGGTCTGTCCCGGTTTCGCGAGCGCGACGAGCCGCGCGGCGAGATTGACGGAATCCCCGTGCACCGTGTATTCGCGCCGGTCTGCGCCTTTGATGTCGCCCGCGACCACCTCGCCGCTGGCGATGCCGAGATGCGCCGAGAGCTCGCGACCGAAGTCCCGGCCCAGTTGCGCCACGGCCGCGTGGATGTCGATCGCCGCGCGTGCGGCGCGGAGCGGGTCGTCGCTATGCGCAACCGGCGCGCCGAACAGCGCCATCACCGCGTCGCCGATGTGCTTGTCGACGCTGCCCCCGTACGCGACGACGATGCCGTCGGCCAGCGCCGCGTAGCGGCCGATGAGGTCGTGCAGGTCTTCGGCGTCCATCGTCTGCGACAGCGCGGTGAAGCCGGACAGGTCGGCGAACAGGATCGTGACCTGCCGCCGCTCGCCGGCGACGTCCGCGGCGGGTGCGACGATGGCCGCCGGCGACGCGACGGTGCCGCGTCGTGCCGCGATCGCCTCGAGGAGACGCTTGCGGTGACCCAGCGACGCGACACCGAGATCCTTGAGGTCGTCGGCGGTGAGCCCGTCGAGCAGATCGCCGTCGATGTGGTTGTCGGCGAACGCGGGCGCATAGTGGCCGAACCCCAGCGCTTCGAGCCAGGCGGGGACGTCAATCGGCGGAGGACGGTCAGTCACAGGCGATTCGCGGTAAGCGACGGCGCGCGCATTCGTGAGCCGGGACCGGACAATCTAGCACAGCGCACCGCGCACCGCGGGCATCGTGCCGGACGCACTGCGGGTCTGGCGTCCCCGGGGCGAATGGAATACGCTTCCCCGTCCGCTTCCTCACGCCCCGTCACCGGCTTCATGTTGCCCCTGTTGCCCCTGCTGCTTCGTCTCACCGTCACCGTGGCGTGCCTGGTTGCAGGAGGCGCATTCGGGTTCGACCTGCAGGGTCACCGTGGCGCGCGCGGCCTCGCGCCCGAGAACACGCTCGCCGCGTTTTCGGTGGCGCTGGCGCTCGGTGTCACGACCCTCGAGACCGACCTCGCGGTCACCAAGGACGGCATCCTCGTGATCGCGCACGATCCGGCGCTCAATCCGGACATCGTCCGCGACGGCGACGGGCGCTGGCTCGCAGTCCCCGGCCCGCCGATCCACACGCTGACGCTCGCCGAACTGCGCCGTTACGACATCGGTCGCATCGATCCCGCAAGCCGCTATGCGAAGCAGTTTCCGCTGCAGAAGGCGGCCGACGGCGAACGCTTTACGACGCTGCTCGAAGTGTTCGCGCTGGCCAGGGCGAGCGGCAAGCCCGTGCGTTTCAACCTCGAGACCAAGATCCGGCCGACGCATCCGGATGAAACCGTCGATCCGGCGACGTTCGCCCGCCTGGTGGTCGAGGCGGTGCGCGCGGCGGGTCTTGCGCGGCAGGTCGCCGTGCAGTCGTTCGACTGGCGCACGCTGCGCGAGGCGAAGCGGCTCGCGCCGGAGATCGACACCGTGTGCCTCACCAGCGAGAGCGAAAGCTTCGACACGGTGCAGCGCGCGGGGACGTCGGCGTCGCCGTGGCTGGCCGGGTTCGACCTCAGGGCGCACGGCGGATCGCTGCCGCGCCTGGTCAAGGCCGCGGGCTGCGCGACCTGGTCGCCCAACTGGCGCAACGTCACACCGGAGCTGGCTGCGGAGGCGCGCGCGCTGGGGATCCTGCTCGTGCCGTGGACCGTCAACGATCGCTCCGACATGGCGCGCCTCATCGACCTGCGGGTCGACGGCCTCATCACCGATTATCCGGACCGGTTGCGCAAGGTGCTGGCCGAGAAAGGCGTGACGATCGACTGATCTCCACCACTGCGCACGCCGCTATCCGCGCCGGTTTGTCCTGACCGGCAAGCCGATCGCCGCGATCAACCGCGGCCGCACGCGTGCCGACCATCTGTTCGCGCTTGAGGTCGAGCACTCGTGCGCCGTAGCGCTTGCATCGCTCGTCGGCGCCGCGGACGGGCGCCCCGGTGACGCCGGGGGCGCCGGCGGGCGATAATCCGCGGCCTGCGGACGACGATGGTGGAACCCTCGGGAGGGGCGATGGAACAGGGCAAGGCGGCCGGTCTCAACGGCTGGCAACGACTCTGGATTGCGATCGCGTTGATCAGCATCGTGCCCGCCGTGGCGATGATCCGGTCGGAGTGGGAATCGGCGGATGTCTGGGTACGCGATCTGCAACAGATGCCGACGCACCGGGTGGCAATCGAGGGCGCCGGCGAGGTGGAGTTCCCGGCGACGATGAGCGCGGAGGCCATCGCGCTCGTGACCCGTGGAGGTGCCGGCAACGCGCAGGCGATCCGGGCGGGGATCTCGGCCTGGGACGCGGAATTCAACAACGTGATCCGTGCCTGCGTCAGCGACCTCAATCGCTCGCTCGTGATCCAGGCGGCCGCGCTCTGGGCCGGCGGTGTCGCGCTGCTCTACGCGGCCGGCTGGCTGTTCGCCTGGGTGAGGCGCGGGTTTCGGACCTGAGCGCGTGCCCCGTCCCGCCTTTGCCTGCCGCCAGGCAACGCTCGCCGCGAGGCAGGCGCGCTCATCCGTTCACGCCCGTCGCCACGTTCGCGCCCTCTCCGCCGCCGCATCGAGCTGCATCGCGGTCATTCGCGCCGCCATCTCGTCGCGATGGGCGAGCGCCCGGTCGCGCGTCGCCGCCTTTTCCTCAGGGAAGAGCGACGCGGCGAGCGTGAACCATTTCCAGGCTTCGACGTCGTCCTGTGGCACCGCTAGTCCCTGCTCGCACATCACGCCGAGGTTGAACGCTGCGCTGGCGTTGCCGAGCTCGGCCGCCTTGCGGTACCACCTGACCGCCTCGTCCGGGTCCTCCCGCACACCGCGGCCGTTGGCGTACATGACGCCAAGGTTGTATTGCGCGCTCGCGCTGCCTTGCTCGGCGGCCTTGTGGAACCACTTCAACGCCTCGCGAAAATCCGGCGGCACGCCCTGGCCGCCGGCGTACATCACGCCGAGGTTGTGCAGGGCGCCGGCGTGGTTCTGATTGGCGGCCCGGCGGTACCACGCCGCGGCCTCGGCCGGATCCTGGGGCACGCCTTCGCCCTTCGCGTGCATGACGCCGAGGTTGTACTGCGCGCTCGCGTTGTTCTGGTTGGCTGCCTTGCGGAACCACTTCATCGCCTCGGCGGCGTCCTGCGGCGCCCCTTGCCCGGCGTCGTAGGCGAGGCCAAGGTGGTATTGCGCGCCGGCATGGTTGCGTTCGGCCGCCTTGCGCAGCCAGGCCAGGGCCGCGGCGTCGTTCTGCGGCACGCCGCGCCCGCTGTCGTGCATGACGCCGAGCTTGTACTGGGCGCCCGCATAGTCCTGTTCGGCGGCCCGGGTGTACCACGCCAGAGCTTCCGCCAGGTCCTGCGCCACGCCGCGGCCGGTCTCGTAAAAGTAGCCGAGGTTGTACTGCGCGGCGGCGTCGCCTTCCTCGGCCACGCGCCGGAAAAGCTGCAGCGCGGTCGCGTAGTCTCCCTGGCCGTAGGCCGCGACCGCATCTTCGAACGGGGTCGGCATGGTGCGCTGGTCTCGCTTGTTGCGTGTCCGCAGGGGCGGTTGATGCGCTCATTGTGGACCGAACGCCCATCCGTTGGCGAGCCAGGGACGAGCGCGGCAACCGCACGAGCGCGAAGCGCGATGCCGACATGAACGTGCCGGAAACCCTGCAGCACGCGCTAACGCATCACCAGGCCGGCCGCCTGACCGAGGCGGAGCAACTCTACCGGGCCGTGCTCGCCGCCGCGCCCGATCATTTCGATGCGCTGCACCTGCTGGGTCTTGTCGAGACCCGGCGCGGACATTTCGTGGAGGCGGAGCGCCTGCTCGCCCGCGCGCGCAGCGTCAATCCGCGCTCCGCCGAAGCCTGCTCCAATCACGTGCATGCGCTGATGGCGCTGGGCCGCGTCGAGGAGGCGCTCGCCAGCTGCGATGCGGCGCTCGCAAACAGGCCCGACTTCCCCGAGGCGCACTACAACCGCGGTGTCGCCCTGGTCGCCCTGCAGCGCTACGACGACGCGCTCGCGAGTTACGACCGGGCGCTGTCGCTGCGGCCCGATTTCGCGCAGGCGCACGCCGACCGCGGCGCCGTTCTGGCCACGCTCGGCCGCTACGACGAAGCGCTGCAGGGCTACGACCGCGCGCTCGCGCTCGGTCCCGGCCATGTGCCGGCGCGCTACAACCGCGGGGTCGCCCTCGCGGCGCTCGCGCGACCCGCCGAGGCGCTGGCCTGCTTCGATGAAGTGCTCGCGCGCGAGCCCGGCCATGTCCTCGCGCTCAACAACCGCGGCGGCGCGCTCGACAACCTCCGGCGCCATGCGCAAGCCAAGGCGAGCTATGACCGCGCGCTCGCCATCCAGCCCGACTTTGCCGACGCGCTGTACAATCGCGGCGCCCTGCACGCCTACGGGAACCGGCACGATGCAGCGTGCGCGGACCTCGAGCGGGCGTTTGCGCTCGATCCGGGCCTGCCGTACCTCGACACCATGCTGTTGCATTCGCGGATGCACTGCTGCGACTGGCGGGCCTGCGCAGAGCAATCGCAGCGGCTCGTCGCCCGCGTGCGCAGCGGCGCGCGCGGCACCGACCCGCTGACGATGCTCGCCGTCTCGGATTCGGCCGCCGATCAATTGCGTTGCGCGCGGACGTGGGTCGACGACAAGTGCCCGCCGTCGCCGGCGCGCGTCTGGCGGGGCGAGCGCTACCGGCACGAGCGCATCCGCATCGCCTATCTGTCGGCCGATTTGCGCGATCATCCGCTGGCCTGGCTGATGGCCGGGCTGTTCGAGCGCCACGACCGCGAGCGTTTCGAGACGACCGCCATTTCGTTCGGCGACGATGCGCCCGGCGCGATGCGATCGCGGCTGCAGCGGGCGTTCGCGCGCTTCGTCGACGTCCGGTCGAGCAGCGATCGCGAGGTGGCCGACCTGCTGCGCGAGCTGGAGATCGACATCGCCGTCGATCTCAACGGACATACCGCCGACGCCCGGACCGGCATCCTCGCGCTGCGGCCCGCCCCGATCCAGGTGAACTACCTCGGATTTCCCGGGACCCTGGGGGCGGATTACATCGACTACATCCTCGCGGACCGGTTCGTCATTCCGCAGGCGCAGCAGGCGCACTACGCGGAAGAGGTGGTCTATCTGCCCGACACGTTCCAGGCCAATGACGCGAGGCGGCCGCAAGCCGGTCGCAGCCCGTCCCGGGCCGAGGCCGGGTTGCCCGGGGAGGGCATGGTGCTCTGCTCGTTCAACAGCAGCTACAAGATCGCGCCGGCGATGTTCGACGTCTGGATGCGGCTGTTGCGGCAGATCGATGGCAGCGTGCTGTGGCTTGCTGGCGGGAATGCGTCGCTCGAAGCCAATCTGCGCCGGGACGCGCAGGTCCGTGGCGTCGCGCCCGCCCGCCTGGTGTTCGCGCCGCGCGCGGCGTATGCGGAGTACCTGGCGCGCTGCCCGCTCGCGGACCTCGTTCTCGACACGCTGCCGTTCAATGGCGGAACCACCACCAGCGATGCGCTGTGGGCCGGCGTGCCGGTGCTGACGTGCGCGGGCGAGGCGTTTGCCGCGCGCATGGCGGGCAGCCTGCTCACTGCCATCGGGTTGCCGGAACTGGTCACCTCGACGCTCGACGCGTATGAAGCGCTGGCGCTGAGACTTGCAGGCGACCCGGCATTGCTCGCCGCGACGAGGCAGAAGCTCGCGCGCAACCGCGACACCAGCCCGCTGTTCGACACCGACCGCTTCCGGCGCAGCATCGAGGCGGCGTACACGACGATGTGGGAGCGCCACCAGCGCGGCGAGGGTCCGCACGGCGCAGAAAATCGGGGACAGACCACCGTTTCCCGGAAATAGCAGTTTGTCCCCTATTTCCGGGAAACCGTGGTCTGTCCCCGATTTCCGCGAACCGCGGTCTGTCCTCGAATTCCCGGCGGCATGTCCCCGCATTTTCGATTTCAAGGGGTTTCGATGCGCCCGCCGGGGTGCCGCGCGAAGCGGCCCTGCGCGCGCGGATTGACCGGGTCGCTGCGCGGCCACGGCCAGCCGCCGAATTGCGTCCTGCGGTAATCGTCGAACGCCTGCCGGATCTCGGCTTCCGTGTTCATCACGAACGGGCCGTATTGCGCGACGGGCTCGCCGATCGGCGCTCCCTGCAGCAGCAGCAGTTCCGCGGCGGCGCTGCCGTTGACGAGCTCGACCTCGGCATCGGCGCGAACCTCGATCATCGATCCCGCCGGCACGCGGCGGGTGCCGAGCGTCAGCGTCGAGCCCTTGAAGAAATACAGGCGGCGACGGGTGCCCGCGACATGTGCGGCGGGCAGTGTCCAGTGCGCGCCGGGCGTCATCGCGAGGGTCGCGATCGCGAGATCGGATCGCGGGTCGGACGCCCACGATTGCGGCGGTGGCGGCAGCGGCGCGAGCCCCGCCAGGCGTCCGGCAATGCCGACCAGATCAGTCGAGCCGCCGGCGGCATCCCGGAACACCTGTCGCGGGATGCCCTCCGACCACAGCATCGTGAAATGCGGCTCCGCCATCTTGCTTTTCGCCGGCAGGTTGAGCCAGATCTGGAAGAGTTCCAGCGGGTTCGGACGGCTGCGCTCGAGCAGCGGAAACATCTCGGCGTGGACGATGCCGCGCCCCGCGGTCAGCCATTGCACGTCACCGGCGCCGAAGCGCGCCGCCGCGCCGAGCGAGTCCGAATGATCGATCAGGCCGCGGCGGACGATGGTGACCGTCTCGAATCCGCGATGCGGGTGCGACGGAAAACCGGGAATCGTATCGCCGTGGTACATCCGCCAGCCGTCCTCGCCGGCGAAGTCCTGGCCGATGTCGCGGCCGGCGAGCGATGCCGCCGGGCCCATCTTCTCGTCGCCCGCGGGATACGCGTCGTCGTGGTGGACGCAGAACAGGAACGGGTCCGCGGTGGCCCACGGGAAGCCCAGCGGCGCTTCGGCAAGTACCGGGTCGGATTCCATGGGCGCAACGAACGAGGAACGGGGGGGCCAAGTATCGTTGGTGCCGCGCGCGCCGTCAAAGGCCAGCGAGCCGGCGTGCCCCCGGAGCAGGGGCCGCACGTCGCGCCGGCGGCCGGCCTCTTCCGGAGCGGGGCGAATTCACTCAAACTGCACGCCGTTGCCCGGGAGTGCCGGGCGCACCGATCCCGGAGTCCCATGCCTCGCCGTCGCGACCGCCTCGCCGTCAGCATCGTTCCCGCCGCGGCCGACCTCCTGCGGGTGCGGCCATGATTTCGCGCATCGTCTGCGCCATCGTCGCCGTCGCCTGCTGCGTCGCGCTCGCACCCGCGCACGCTGCCGACCGTGCTGTCGCCGGCAAGGTGATCCGCGTCGCGTTCCCGGTGGCGGAAACGGGCTTCGATCCGCAGGCCGCCGGCGACTTCTATTCGAATCACGTCAACCGCGTGATCTTCGACCCGCTGTTCCGCTACGACTACTTCGCCCGGCCGTATCTCGTCCAGCCGAACACGGCGGCGGCGCTGCCGGAAATCTCCGCCGACGGCAGGACGTGGACGATCAAGGTGCGGCCGGGGATCCATTTTGCCGACGATCCGGCGTTCAAGGGCAAGCGGCGCGAGCTGGTCGCGGCCGACTACGTCTATTCGATCAAGCGCATCATCGATCCGAAGACGCGATCGAATGCGCTGAACGTCGTCGAGGGCCGGTTCGCGGGCGCCGAAGCGCTCGTCGCCAAGGCGAAGGAGACGGGCAAGTTCGACTACGACGCCCCGATGGAGGGCCTGCAGGTCGTCGACCGGTACACGCTGCGCTTCAAGCTCAATTTTTCCGACTACGAATTGCTGGCCAACCTCACGGGGTCCAACATGGCAGCGGTCGCGCGCGAGGTGATCGAGGCGTACGGCGACGCGAGCGGGTGGGCGATGGCGAATCCGGTCGGCACCGGGCCGTACGTGCTCAAGGAATGGCAGCGCGGCCGGCAGATCGTGCTCGAAGCGAGCCCGACGTTTCGCGAGGAGCTCTATCCGCAGAGCAACGACCCCGCCGATCGCGCGCTCGCGCAGAAGTACAAGGGGCGCAGGCTGCCGCTGGTCGATCGCGTGGAGATCAGCATCATCGAGGAGTCGAGCCCGCGGATGCTGGCGTTCCGGCAGGGCCAGATCGACTACGTGAGCGTGCCCTCCGACATGGTGATGACGGTGCTCGACGACCAGAACCGCCTGCGGCCCGAGTACGCAAAGCCGGGCGTGCGGCTGGTGCGCGTCGTGCTGCCGGCGGTCAGCTACGCCTACTTCAACATGGAGGACCCAGTGGTCGGCGGGCACGACCCCGGCCGCATCGCGCTGCGCCGGGCGATATCCATGTCGTACAACGTCGACGAGGAAATTCGCGTGATCCGGCAGCGGCAGGGCCTCCCGGCCACACAGGTCGTGCCACCGGAGATGTCGAGCCACGATCCCACGCTCGATGCCCGCACCAAATACGATCCGGCCGCGGCGAAGGCGCTGCTCGACAAGTTCGGCTACAAGGACAGGAACGGTGACGGCTTGCGCGAGCTGCCCGACGGCAAGCCGTTCGTGCTGACCATGGCGTCGTCGACGGCGGCGCTCGACCGCGAATACGACGATCTCTGGCAGAAGGGCCTGGCCGCGATCGGCATCAAGGTCGAGTTCTACAAGCAGAAATGGCCCGATCTCCTCAAGGCGGGCCGGCTCGGCCAGTTGCAGATGTGGCGGCTGGGCAACATCAACACCACGCCCGAGGGGTTCGGCTTCTACGGACTGCTCTACGGCAACAACGCGGGATTCTCGAATCTCGGCCGCTTCAAGCTCGCCGAGTACGACCGCACCTACGAGCAGGCGCGCGGGCTGCCGGACGGACCGGAGCGGACGAAGCTCGCGCGCCGGATGTCGGAGCTGGTCAGCGCCTACGCGCCCTGGGTGCTGCTGGCGTTCCGCTACGAGAGCGTCCTGATCCACCCCTGGATCGAAGGCTTCCGCTACAACCCGTCGTACCCGCACCCCTGGCAGTATCTCGACGTCGACCTGAAGCGGCGCGCGGCGTTCGAGAGGTGATCCCCCGGCAGCGCTGCCCATGGTTCCCGGGTTTCGCTTCGCTCAGTCCGGGCTACCCAACCTGGGCTACCGATGGAGGCGATAGGGCTCCTCGAAGTCGAGGAAGTCCTTCTCCGCCAGCGCGGCGTCGATCCAGGCGCGCACGCCGGGCAGCGCGCTGACGCGGTCGACGTAGGCAGTGATGGCCGCGGACACCGGTAGCGCGTAGGTGCGAAAGCGCGTGCACACCGGCGCGAAGCAGGCGTCGGCGATGGTGAATTCGCCGAAGAGCAGTGGGCCGCCGTGCTGCTGCAGGAGTTCGGTCCACATGGCCACGAGGCGATTCACGTCGTCGCGCACCGCGGGCTTGTCGCGCCAGATCAGCGCACCCGCTTCGGGCAGCGACGCCTCGATGTTCATCGGGCAGTTGCCGCGCAGCGCGGAGAATCCGGAATGCATCTCCGCGCAGACGCTGCGCGCGCGGGCGCGGGCGGCGCGCTCCTGTGGCCACAGATGCTCGTCCGGATGCAGTTCGGCGACGTACTCGGCGATGGCGAGCGTGTCCCACACCACCAGATCGCCGTCGACCAGCACCGGCACGCGGCCGGCCGGATTGAGTTTCAGCACTGTCTGCTTGAACGTCGATTCCGGCGTGAACGCATCGAAACGCACCGCCACGCTGTCGAACGGGATGCCGGCCTGCTTCAGCAGCACCCACGGGCGCATCGACCAGGACGAGTAGTTCTTGTTGCCGACGTAGAGTTTGAGCATGGGGTCCTCGCGTCTTCACTTCAATCCATCTGCGTGACGAACTTGGTGGTGAGGTAGCCGTCGAAGGTCTCGCTGCCGCCTTCGCTGCCGATGCCGCTGTCCTTCACGCCGCCGAAAGGGGTTTCGGGCAGTGCCTGCCCGAAGTGGTTGATGTTGACGATGCCGGCCTGCAATCCGTTCTGCAGCGCCAGCGCGAGCTTGCTCGACGCGGTGAACGCATAGGACGACAGCCCGTACGGCAGGCTGTTGGCGCGGCGGATCGCCTCGGCCAGATCCGTGAACGGCACGCAGGGCGCGATCGGGCCGAACGGCTCCAGCGTCATCACCTTGCTGTCGTCCGGCGGGTTGGTGATCACGGTGGGCGCGAAGAAATAGCCGGTGGTGCCGATGCGCGCGCCGCCCAGCTCGATGCGCGCGCCGCGCGCGCTGGCATCCGCGACGAACTCGGCCATCGCGGGCAGCCGCCGTTCGTGCGCGAGCGGCCCCATCGTCGTGCCGGCCTCGAGCCCCGAGCCGACCTTGATCCCTTTGGTCTTCTCGATGAAGCGCGCGACGAAACGGTCGTAGACCTTGTGGTGGACGTAGAAGCGGTTCGGCGACACGCAGACCTGGCCGGCGTTGGCGAATTTCAGCGCTGACAGCATGTCGGCAGCGCGATCGACGTCGGCGTCGTCGCACACGATCGCCGGCGAGTGCCCGCCCAGCTCCATCGTCACCCGCTTCATGTGCGCGCCGGCGAGCGCCGCCAGCTGCTTGCCCACCGGCACCGAGCCGGTGAACGACACCTTGCGCACGATCGGCGAGGCGATGAGATGCTGCGACACCTCGCTCGGCACGCCCCACACGACGTTGAGCGCGCCCGGCGGCAGGCCGGCCTCGTGGAACATCCGGGCGATGGCGACGACGGCACTCGGCGTGTCCTCGGGCCCCTTGATCACGATGGTGCAGCCGGCGCCGATTGCCGCGGCGATCTTGCGGATCGCCTGGTTGAAGGGGAAGTTCCACGGCGTGAACGCGGCGCAGACGCCGACCGGCTCGCGCAGCACGAACTGCCGCACGTTGGGCGCGCGCGGCGGGATCACGCGGCCGTAGATGCGGCGACATTCCTCGGCGTGCCAGTCGCAGTGGTCGGCGCAGCGGCTCACTTCGCCTATGGCCTCGGCCAGCGGCTTGCCCTGGTCCTGCGTGATGTTGCGGCCGATCTCCTTGGCGCGCGCCCGGGTCAGCTCGCCCACGTGGCGCAGGATGCGGCTCTTTTCCATCGGCGACACCGTGCGCCACTTCTCGAACGCACGTTGCGCGGCGGCCAGCGCGCGATCGAGGTCGGCGGGGGTTGCATGCGGCAGGCGGCCGATGACGTTGCCGGTGGCCGGGTCGTGCACGTCCTGCTCGCGGCGGCCGCCGCCCTTGATGAATTCGCCGTCGATGTAGAGGCACAGGTCTTCGTACACGATTCGCTTCTCCGGGAACGCCGCAACCAGGCAGGATCGCCATGGTAAGCGAAACCGCAAGCCGGTGCGTGTGTCGCGGCGAGGCAGGCCAACGCGGCAAGGGCAGTCCCATGGCGACCGCCCGGCCGCGCAGCGGGTCATGCGATACTTGCAAGCCGAAAAATGCAGAATCTCCGCTTCGACAATTCATTCGTCCGCGCGCTGCCCGCGGATCCGGAGGCCGGTCCGCGCGTCCGGCAGGTGCATGGCGCCCTCTATTCGCGCGTCGATCCCACGCCGGTCGCGGCGCCGCGCCTGCTCGCCCATTCGCGCGAGGTGGCGGCGCTGCTGGGGATCGACGAAACGGACATCGCCTCGCCCGCGTTTGCGCGCGTGTTCGGCGGCAACGCCCTGCTCGACGGCATGGAGCCCTACGCGGCGAATTACGGCGGGCATCAGTTCGGCCGCTGGGCGGGCCAGCTGGGCGATGGCCGCGCGATCACGCTCGGCGAAACCGTCAATGCGAAGGGCGAGCGCTGGGAGCTGCAGTTGAAGGGCGCGGGGCTGACTCCGTACTCGCGCACCGCCGACGGCCGCGCGGTGCTGCGCTCGTCGATCCGCGAATTCCTGTGCAGCGAAGCGATGCATCACCTCGGCGTGCCGACCACGCGCGCGCTGTGCCTGGTGGCGACCGGCGAAGACGTCGTGCGCGACATGTTCTACGACGGCAATCCGAGGCGGGAACCGGGCGCGATCGTGTGCCGTGTCGCGCCGTCGTTCATCCGCTTCGGGAATTTCGAGCTGCCGGCCTCGCGCGGCGACGAGCCGCTGCTGCAGCAGCTCGTCGACTTCACCATCCGCCGCGATTTCCCCGAGCTGATCGCGGGAGCGGAGCAAGGCCGCCGCGCGGCGGCCGGTGCGGACGCGCCGTTGGACGAAGCGGTTCGCGCCGGGTGGTTCGGGCAAGTGTGCGAGCGCACCGCGCGGATGATCGCGCACTGGATGCGGGTGGGCTTCGTCCACGGCGTGATGAACACCGACAACCTGTCGATCCTCGGCCTCACCATCGACTACGGGCCGTATGGCTGGATCGACGATTTCGACCTCGACTGGACGCCCAACACCACCGACGCCGAGGGCCGCCGCTACCGCTTCGGGCAGCAGCCGGCGATCGCCTACTGGAACCTCGGCCGGCTCGCGAGCGCGCTGCTGCCTGCGTTCGCCTCCGCCGACCCGCTGCACGCGGGGTTGCAACGGTACGCCGACACGTACGCCGCCGCCGATCGCGCCACCGTCGCGGCGAAGCTCGGGCTGGCAGAGTGCCTGGACGAGGATGTCGACCTGATGGCGGCGCTGCACGCGCTGCTGCAGGATGCTGAAGCCGACATGACGCTCTTCTTTCGCGCACTGGCCGACGTCGATCCCGCTGCGCCGGCGCTGGCGTTGATGGCGCATGCGTTCTACGACGACGCCAAGCGACAGCGCACCGAGCCGGAGTTCGCGGCGTGGCTGGCGCGCTACGGCGCACGCGTGCGCGGCGACGGGTCGGCGCCTGCCGCGCGCCGCGCGCGCATGCAGGCGGCCAATCCGCGCTACGTCCTGCGCAACTACCTGGCGCAGCAGGCGATCGACCGGGCGGAGCAGGGTGACGCCGCCGCGATTCACGAGCTGCTCGACGTGCTGCGCCGTCCGTACGACGATCAGCCCGGACGGCAGGCGTACGCGGAGCGCCGCCCGGACTGGGCGCGCAATCGCGCCGGCTGTTCGATGCTGTCCTGCAGTTCCTGACCGGCCGGCTTCGAGGTGACCGCGCTCGACGATTCGCCCGAGGCGACTGGCCGCAAGCGCCATCGGCTCGCCGCCGCGAAGCTCGACGCAGCGCTGGTCCTGGCCGAGCTCGCGGTGGTTCTCGAGCATCGCGCCCGTCGCGCCGAAGGCTACGGCCGGCGATGTGTTGCCGTTAACGGGTGAACCGGAAAATCGCCCTGCAATCGTCGAACGGTCTCGGCGGTCGCCTCCAGCCACAGGCACTCGCCGTTCTTCGGCTTCACGTGGAGGATCGCGGTTCGTGGCATGCCGTTGGCGTGACGGGCAAGGACGTCCATGACCCAGCCATGCGTGATCACCAGAACAGCTTTGCCGCCATTCCGGCCGGCGATATCCATGATCGCGGCGAGAATCCTGGTCGCACAGTCGTCCATCGACTCGCCTTGCTCGAAGACGGCGGCGGGGTTTCGTTTCACGATCTGCTCCAGGAGCAGCGGATTCAGCTCGGCCAGCTCGGCCTTCGGGATGCCCTGGATGACCCCGAAATGGCGCTCCTTCAAGCCGTCATGACATTGCGGCGGCGGCAGGAGCAGTCGGTCGGCGATGATCTCCGCTGTTTTCAGCGCCCTGCTCAACGGGCTTGTCCAGACGGATGAGAAACCGGAATCGGCGAAGGCCTCCGCCAGTTCGCGCGCCTGCCGCCGGCCGTGCTCGTTGAGCGCGGTGTCGAGCCAGCCCTGCAGGATTCCCGCGGTGTTCCAATCCGTCTCGCCGTGGCGGGTAACGCAGATCTGTGCCGGACGGTTCGCGCGGTCCTTGTTCGCGGGCGACTCGATACCCATGGCAAGGCGGAAGACTACGCGGGCTCGGGCAAGCCTGGCGGCCGCCCGCAACGGGTCCATTTCAATCGGGCGCGATCGGCAGCGGCGACGCTTTGCACCGGCAGGGGTTGCGCCTGCGCGGCGGTGGCGATGAGGGTGAGGGTGCCGAGCAATGCCCGGAAGCGGTCGGACATTTTGGGTTTCTGCGGGACCACCGCAGCGTTGGTTGCGTGAAGGCGATGGTACGCGAGTTGGCGGCCCGTAGCCCCTGCCGGGCGCAATCGTTCGCGGGGCCGTTGCCGACGGCCGGAGACGCGCTTTCAGGTGCACAATGCACGCCTTCCCTTTCTCGCCAAGTGCGGAGTTTGCTCATGCGGATCATCAAATGGCTTGTCGGCGGTGTCATCCTGGTCGCCGTGCTGGCCGTGGCGGCCGGGCAACTGGGCTTTCTGCAAGGCACCGCGCCCACGGACCTGGGCGTGCGCGGCGGCCGGCTGAAGCCGCCGTCCCAGACCGAAAACAGCGTGACCAGCCAGACGGCGCTGTATCCCGATCATCCGCAGCGCTTTCACGCCGCGGTCGTGCCGCTGCCGCTGAAAGGCGACGGCCCGGCGACGATGACGCGAATCAAGGCCATCGTGGAGGGCATGCCGGGTGCGAAGGTGGTGAAGAGCGGACCCGACTACCTGTACGCGCAGTTCACCACGCAGTGGATGAAGTTCGTCGACGATGTGGAGTTCTGGTTCGATCCGGCCAACAACGTGATCCAGGCGCGCTCGGCGTCCCGCCTGGGCAGCAAGGATCTGGGGGTCAACCGCAAGCGTGTCGAGGCGGTGCGAGCGGCGCTGGCCGGCGCCCAATGAGGGCGCGCAGGCCGAACGTCGCGAGCACGCCGCCGCCGAGGACGAGCCCCAGCGCGGCCAACGGCGTCGAGGTGCCATTGCCGAGCAGCAGCAGTCCCGCGGCCAGCAGACTCGCAGCGACGAAGCGGACACTCGACCACATGTAGGGGGCGAGCGAAAGGAACACCGTGCGCAGCAGGATCTGCCCGGGGTCCGGCGCGCTTCATCTTCACGAGCAGCGACGGCCCCGCGCTTCGATGATAAATTGACGGCCATGGCATCTGCGAAGCGAGAGAGTTGATGAACGACGACGACAAGAACGTGCTGGGCGGCACCCTGATGCCGTGCTCGACGTCGCCGCGCACCGGTTTCTATCGCGACGGGTGCTGCAACACCGGCCCCGAGGACGTCGGCCTGCACGTCGTGTGCGTGCAGGTCACCGCGGCGTTCCTGGCATTTGCGCGCGGGCGCGGCAACGACCTCGTCACGCCCGCGCCGGAGTTCGGTTTCCCTGGCTTGAAGTCGGGCGATCGGTGGTGCGTGTGCGCGGGGACATGGCGCGAAGCGTTCGAGGCCGGCGTCGCGCCGCCGGTCGTCCTCGCGGCGACGCACGAGGAAACGCTCGCCGTGATCCCGCTCGGCGCGCTGAAACAGCACGCGCTAGATCTTAACTGAGATGAACGGCCCCCACGCTCACTGCGTTCGCTGCCCCCCGAGGGGGCGCACAGTGCCCTTCGGGCGGCCGGGCGGGCACTGACTCGATGCGCGCCCTTCGCTACGACCGCTACGGGTCCCCGGACGTGCTGCATGTCGCGGAGATTGCCGAGCCGGTGCCGGCCGCGGGCCAGGCGAAGGTGCGCGTCCGCGTGGCGAGCCTCAATCCGCTCGACTGGAAAATACGGGCCGGGCACCTGCGCCTCATCCCGGTCTTTCGGGGACCGCCGCGCGGCATCGGCAGCGATTTCGCCGGCGAAATCGTTGGCATCGGCGGCGGCGCGAGTCCGCGCCATGTCGGCGAACGCGTCCTCGGCTCGATCGTGCCATTTCCGCGCGAGGGCGCGCTTGCCGAGTTCGTCGTGGTTCCCGTGAACCGCGTCGTGCCCATTCCGGACAGCCTCGACTTCGCACACGCCGCCGCGCTGCCGGTCGCCGGCGGCACCGCGCTTCAGGCACTTGTCGACCACGCGCGCATCGTCGCCGGCCGGCGCGTCCTGATCACCGGCGCGGCGGGAGGCGTCGGTCACTTCGCGGTGCAGCTCGCGAAGCATCTGGGCGCGTACGTCACCGGCGTCTGCAGCGCCGCCAACTGCGAATTCGTCAAGGGCCTCGGCGCGGACGAGGTCATCGACTACGCGCGGGAGGACTTCACGCGGCGCGGCGATCGCTTCGATGTCGTGTTCGATGCGGCCGGCGCATCCTCGTTCGCCGCTGCGCGGCAGGTCCTTGCCGAGGACGGCTGTTACCTGAACACCGGCGGCGATGCCGCCGCGGTCGCGTCGACTGTGGCCGCCGCGATCTTCACGCGCCTCACCTCGCGCCAGCGCGCGATCCCGTTCATGCTCGACAACTCGCCGCAGACGTGGGAGCGGCTGGCGGCGTTCGCGCAGGCGCGCGTGCTGCGCCCTCACATCGAACGCACTGTCGCGCTGGACGAGGTCGCCGACGCGATGCGCGCGATGGAGACGGGCCACGGCCGCGGCAAGATCGTGGTGCGGCTGTAATCCGGTCGGGGGGAGCCCGCTGGCTGGCCGCCGATCGAGAGCCGGTTCGCAGCGCCGGCCATCGCCGGCGAATCGACCTGCGTCAACCCGCAGGGCACCGCGCCGCACGCGCACATTCGCGCCGCCACGCGCCCCGCCTGATCACTCGTCGATCGTTGCTTCCGGTTCGTCTTCCCAGTCATAGCGTCGGTGCGGCGGAATGTCGAGGTGGCGCAGCGCGCCGGCCAGCGCCACGCCGATCAGCGCGGCGGCCAGATGCGTCTCCCAGGAGACCCCGCGCTCGATCGGCAGCACGCCCCAGGCGAGCGAGCCGTACATGAATGCGACCAGCAGCGAGGCGGCGATTGCGCGCCGGTCGCGACGGATGAGGCCGGCGACGAAGACGTAGCCGCAGAGACCGTAGACCAATCCGCTTGCGCCGAGGTGGATGGATTCCCGGGCGAGCAGCCACACCGCGAGGCCGGGTCCGATGCAGACCGCGGGCAGCACGATCCGCGACGCATGCGGGTAGAGATGCAGCATGGTCGTGCCCAGGATGACCAGCGGCAGCGAGTTGGCTATGAGATGGCCGAAGCCGCCGTGCAACAGCGGTGCGAAAAGAACCCCGGGAAGCCCGGCCCACTCGCGCGGGCGCACGCCGTAGCGCGCGAGCCCGAGTTCGAGCCCCCAGTTCAGGTACTGGATCACCCAGAGCGCCGCGACGAAGCCGAGCGCGATGGCGGTCGCGCGCCGGAAATTTGCCCGGACCGGTGCGGAATTCGTGTACTCCGGGTCGGGGACGTGAACCTCCATCACCGCCCCCGATCGAGGCCTATCCCCGCAGGTGCTTGTTGAAAAACGCGATCGTCCGCTGCCACGCCAGAGCAGCGGCGGCCTGGTCGTAGCGCGGCGTCGTGTCGTTGTTGAAGCCGTGCTGGGTCGCTGGATAGATGAACGTTTCGTGCTTCACCCCGGCGGCCTTCAGCGCCGTCTCGTATGCGGGCCAGCCGGCGTTGATGCGCTCGTCATCCGACGCGTAGTGGATGAGCAAGGGCGCCTTGATCTTCGCCACGTCGCCCTTCGCCGGCTGGCCGCCGTAGAAGGGCACCGCGGCGCCCAGGTCGGGTAGTTGTGTCGCCAGCATGTTGGCCACGCCGCCGCCATAGCAGAAGCCGACGACGCCGTACTTGCCGCTGGACTCCGGCAGGCCCTTGAGATAGTTCGCCGCGGCGATGAAATCGGCGCGCGCCTTCGTCTGATCGACCTTCGCGAACTGTTCCCGTGCCTTGTCCTCGTCGCCAGGATAGCCGCCGAACGGGAACAGGAGGTCGGGCGCGAACGCCACGAAATTGTCGACCGCGAGCCGCCGCGCGATGTCCTCGATGTGCGGACTCAACCCGCGATTCTCGTGCACGACGAGCACGCCGGGCAGCTTGCCGCTGGCATTGGCCGGCGCCACCAGGTAGCCGCGCATCTTCCCGGAACCGTCGGGCGACGCGTACTCGACGAACTTGCCGCTGATGCGCTTGTCGTTCTTCGCGATCTGTTGCGCTTCGGCGAACCGCGGGTTCAGCGCATCCAGCAGCATGGATGCGCTGACGCCGCCGACCGCATATTTCGCGACGCCGTTGAAAAAGCCGCGGCGATCGATCTGCCCGTGAACGTATTTATCGAAACACCGCAGAACTTCGGGGTGGAAGTCGCTGGCTTGCTTGCGTTGCACTGGGAGTCCTCCGTCAGGTTGAAATGCAGCCGGCGCGTGGCTTGCGGTCGCATCCCCGGCGTGCACGGCCGGTGGCCGCGGCAGCGTCGCGCAAGGGTTGCCGGCATGCGGCGAGGTTGAAACCATGCCACTTGCCGCTGCGATCCGCAAGCGCGGCTTGCGCCGCCGGCGGGCACGTCGATGTCGACCCTTGCGCGGTGGTGCAGGATTCGCCGGTGACAAAAATTGATCTCCTTGCCGGGCTCGACTGCGGCTTTCGCGCGAGCTATCTCGATTACGCGACGCTCGACCCCGCCAGCTCGCAGGCGTGCATGTCGCCGGACGGCGCCGAATGCGTGCTCGCCACCGGCCGGTACGTGCGGTCGGCGCCGCGCGACCGGCGGCAGAATCGGGAGGCCCCGCGCTGGCAGCGCGGCGACCTCGACGGCGACGGCCAGAGCCTGCTGATGCGCATCCCGCACCCGGCCGGCGAGTTCGTCGAATCGGGCGCGAGCGCGGGCCTGATGGTCGCCCGCCGCCTCGACGCCGCCGGGCCCTTCTACAAGCTGTTTCCCGAGGGCACGATCGAGCCCTTCGACGGCACGACCATCCCCGATCCGCACTATCTGTCGGACAACCAGACCGACCTCAACCGCAATTTTCCGTACGCGTGGATGCCCGACCACGTGCAGCCGGGCGCCGGCGATTTTCCGACCAGCGAGCCCGAGACGCGCGCGGTGGTCGAGTTCGCCGCCGCGCATCCGGAGATCTTCGCCTGGCTCAACCTGCACACGTTCGGCGGCGTGTTCATCCGCCCGCTCGGCGACAAGCCCGACAGCAAGATGCACCCGGGCGATCTCGCGCTCTACCGGCAGATCGGCGCGTGGGCCGAAGAGCTGACTGGCTACCCGATGGTGTCGGGCTTCGAGGAGTTCACCTGCGAACCCGACAAGCCGATCTACGGCGACCTGACCGAGTACGCGTTCAACCAGCGCGGCGCCGTCTCCTATGTCGTCGAGTTGTGGGACCTGTTCAAGCGGCTCGGCAAGCCGCGGCCCAAGAAATTCGTCGACTACTACAGCGAGATCACGCGCGAGGACCTCGTCGCCCTGGCGCGCTTCGACCGCGACGAAAACGCCGGCCGGCTGTTCCGGCCGTGGCGGCGCTTCGACCATCCGCAACTGGGACCGGTCGAGATCGGCGGGGCGAACCCGGTGGTCGGCGTCTGGAACCCGCCGTACGAGCGCCTCGCCGAGGTGTGCGCGGCACACGCGGCGCATTTGCTGCGCGTCGCCGCGCTGGCCCCCGTCGTGCGGGTGCGCGAGGTGGATCGCGCGGCGGCTGGCGCCGATGTCACGCGCGTCACCGTGAGCGTGGAGAACCACGGCTACCTGCCGACGTACGTGCTCGCGTCGGCGGCAAAGCTCGACTTCAACGAGCCGCTGTGGGCGCGGGCGCAGACGCGCGGTTGCGCGCTGGTCGATGCGGGCCATGCGATCCGCGAGGTCGGCCACCTCGAGGGCTGGGGCCGCGGTTTCGCGAGCGGCGAGGAACCGCTGGGCTTCGGCGAGAGCAAGGGCTCGTCAACCGATCGCCGGCTCACGTATCTCGTCCGGGGCGAGGGCGTTCTGGCGTTGCGGACCGGGTCGTGCCGGGTCGGCCGGACGACGCTGGACCTGACGATCTCTCCGGCGAAATCGTAGCCCGGCGTTGAGCGAAGCGAAACCCGGGGCAATCGTGGCCGTGGCGATCGGAAAGTAGGGTCAGACACTACTTTTCTTGCGAAGCACGAGATGCATCGCACCGCCGGCCATCAAAAGTAGTGTCTGACCCTACTTTCCGAGGTCGAACCGGATTCCCTGCGCGAGCGGGAGAGCCCGGCTGTAGTTGATCGTGTTGGTCGCGCGGCGCATGTACGCCTTCCACGCATCCGACCCCGACTCGCGGCCGCCGCCGGTTTCCTTTTCGCCGCCGAACGCGCCGCCGATTTCCGCGCCGGACGGCCCGATGTTGACGTTGGCGATGCCGCAGTCGCTGCCGGCGGCGGACAGGAAGGTCTCCGCCTCGCGCAGGTCGTTGCTGAACAGTGACGACGACAGGCCTTGCGGCACCGCGTTGTTGAGGGCGATCGCTTCGTCGAACGTGCGATAGCGCAGCACGTACAGGATCGGCGCGAACGTCTCGCGCTCGACCAGCGCCGTCTGCGCCGGCATTTCCACCAGCGCGGGGCGGACGTAATGACCCCCGGCGGCGCCGTCGACGGCGACATGCTCGCCGCCGAAGACGCGGCCGCCCTCGTCGCGTGCCGCGGCCAGCGCCGCCTGCATCGCTTCGGCGGCGCTCGCGTCGATCAGCGGCCCGACCAAGGTGCCGGCGGCAAGGGGATTGCCGACGGGCAGCGTGGCATAGGCCGCCTTCAGCTTCGCGATCAGGTTGTCGTGGATCGCCTCGTGGACGATCAGCCGCCGCAGCGACGTGCACCGCTGCCCCGCGGTGCCGACCGCCGAAAAAACAATCGCGCGCAATGCGAGATCGAGGTCGGCGGACGGCGCCGCGATCAGCGCGTTGTTGCCGCCCAGTTCGAGGATCGTGCGGGTGAGGCGGGCGGCCGCGAGGTGCGCCACGGCCCGGCCCATCCGCGTGCTGCCGGTGGCCGACACCACTGCGATGCGCGCGTCGGCAACGAGCGCGCTGCCTTGCGCGGCCTGTCCCAGCACGAGTTGCGACAGTCCCCCGGGAATGCCGCCGACCTCGGCCGCGGCCCGCTGCAGCAGCGCCTGGCAGGCGAGCGCGCAAAGCGGCGTTTTTTCGGACGGCTTCCAGACGAGCGCGTCGCCGCAGACGAGGGCCAGCGCCGCGTTCCACGACCAGACCGCCACCGGAAAATTGAACGCGCTGATGATCGCCGCGACGCCGGCGGGATGCCACGTCTCCATCATCCGGTGCCCGGGGCGCTCCGACGCGATCGTCAGTCCGTAGAGCTGCCGCGACAGGCCGACGGCGAAATCGCAGATGTCGATCATCTCCTGCACTTCGCCCAATCCTTCCTGCAGGATCTTGCCCGACTCGATGGTGACGAGACGGCCGAGCAGAGGCTTGTGCCGGCGCAGATGCTCGCCGAAGACGCGGACGAGTTCGCCGCGCCGCGGCGCGGGCACTGTCCGCCATTCGAGGAAGGCGACGTGAGCCGCAGCGACCTTGGTCGCGATCGATGCATCGTCGTCGGCCCGCAGCGTGGCCAGGACGCTGCCGTCGATCGGCGTGCGTGCGGTCAGATCGCTGCCGGCGCAGGCAGCGAGGTCCACGTCGAGATCCGCCAGCAGCGTAGCGATATCCATGTCAGGGCTTCCCCGTGCCGAGGTCGTAATCGCGCCCGCCCCAGCGGGTCGGCGTGCGCGCGCGAAGGTCCCGTGCGGCCTCGCTCAGCAGCTCTGCGGTCAGCCACGCGCCGACGAAGTGCAGCGGGGCGGTCCACAGCGGCGCGTGCGCGATCGCGGCGACGCGCAGCAACGCAACCAGCCAGACGACGAAGGCCGCCAGCGAGAGCGCGAGCAGCGTCCACCCCATCCGCGCATCGCGCCCGGTGGCCAGCGCGCCGAACAGCGCGCAGCCGAACATGCAGCCGGGCAGCAACGTGCCGAGTGCGCGGACCCGCCACGCGGCCACCGACAGCCGCCGCGCGTTGCGGTTCGCGGCCTCCGTGTAGATCCTCTTCCAGCCGCGCCGGAACTGCGGCCAGTCGGCGTACATCCGGCAACGCAGCAGGCCGTCCGCCAGGAACACGCCGGCGTTGCGTTTGACGGCTTCCATCCGCCGGGCGAGGGCGATGTCCTCGAGCAGCGCGCTCTTCACCGCCTCGTGCCCGCCGATCGCAGCGTAGGCTTCGCGCGTGAACAGCATGTACTGACCGTTGGCGAAGGCCCGCCGGTCCGTCACCGCATTCGCCAGAGTCAGCGGGTACTGCCGCATGAGTTCGAAGGCGGCCGCGGTCTGCACCACGCGCTCGAACCACGTGTCGTGCGTCAGCGTGCTGAGCAGGCTGAGGAATTGGAGCTTGCGCTGCCGCATCAGCGCGAGCGACGCCGCGATGCAGCCCGGCACGAAGACCGTGTCCGCGTCGGCGAAGAGCAGGTAGTCCGCATCCACGGCGCCACGCGAGCGGGTGACGCCCGAGTGCACGGCGTGAACCTTGCCTGCCCAGCCGGATGGGCAGGCGTCGATGGCGACGACCTCGAAGCGCGCGTCGCCGTCGATCGCGGAACGCGCGAGCGCCGCCGTGTCGTCGGTGCAGCGGTCGAGTGCCAGCACGACGGACAATTGAGGGTAAGTCTCGTTCGCCAGCGACCGGATCAGCCCGCCAATCACCCGTGCTTCGTTGTAGGCCGGGATCACCACGCACACGCGTCCTGCCGGCGGATCGGCCTCGGCCAGCGTCTGCCCCAGCCGCAGCGTCGGCACGGCGCGCACCGAGCGTTCGGTGACGGCCAGCACGAGCGTCCAGACGACGAGGGTGCCGACAGTGCCCGTGCCGAGCGACCAGGCGAAAATCTCCAACAGCCAGTGCGGAATCGTCAACGCATCTGCCTCGATCGGCGCCCGGCGGGCGCGGTCGCGCGCAGTGTACACGACGGCGAGTGCCGGCCCTCAGGCGCCTGTCGAACGCCCAAATCCGACAGGCTCCTGGGAAATCGGGGTGGTCGCGGCTGCGGCGCCGTACGCGAGCATGGCGGCCGCGAGATCCGCGAGCGCGGTGCCGACCGATTTGAACAGCGTGATTTCGCCGGCCGCGCTCCGCCCGCGGTGTTGGCGCCGGCAGAGATCGGCGAGCGTGGCCTTGACGTCCTCGCGGCGCAACGTGCCATTCTCGATCGGGTGCACGAGGTCGCCCGCATCGGCGATCGCCGCCATGGTGTCGACGAACACCGATGCACGTCCGACCGTCTCGTCGTCCGCCTCGCGCATGTGGCGCGCGAAGCTTCCTATCAGATCGACATGCGTGCCCGGGCGCAGCCACGCGCCGCGCACGAGGGGCGCGGTGGACAGCGTGGCGCAGCTGACGATGTCGGCGGCGGCTGCCGCCGCTTCGAGATCATCGACAGCGTGCGCGTCGAATCCTGCGCCGCGCAACCGGGCGGCGAAGGCCTCGCTGTTGGCGCGGGTGATGTTCCAGACGTCGACGCGCTCGATCGGGCGGACGACGCGATAGGCGTCCGGCAGCAGGCTCGCGACGCGGCCGGCGCCGACAACGAGCATGCGCGATGATTCGGCGCGGGACAGGAATGACGCAGCCAATGCCGAGACGGCTGCGGTCCGCCGCGCGGTGATCTCGTTGCCGTCGATCAGCGCGAGGTGCCGTCCGGTCGTGCCGTCGCACAGCACATACAGGGAAGACAGGGCGGGGATCCCGCGGGCGCTGTTGCCGGGAAAGACATTGGCGATCTTGATCCCGAGAAACCGGTCCGGAATCCACGCCGGCATCAGCAGCATGGTCGCGTCGCCGCCGGCTGCGGCGATCGTGTGGTGATGGCGCGGCGGCACCTCGCATCCAGTGGCGAACGCGGCTTCCAGTGCCGGAATCAGCTGTGCGAACGGCAGCGCCGCGCGGGTTGCTTCAGCGTTGATCTCCTGCATTGCGCCTCCTCGAACGACGGGGTTGCCTGCGGCCCAGGGTTGGCGGATGGCCGGCATCCGGTTTACCATCCGGATCGCCGCCGCAAACCATGGAGAAGGACTGAACATGCCCACGGTCCCCCGCAAGAGGGTATCGAAATCGAAGGCTAAACCGAAACCGCGCGCTGCGCGCAAGCAGGCGGTCGGCAGTCGCGGGAGCCGCACGGTCGATCTCGGCAAGCTTCCCGACTTTGCCGGACTGCTGGTGACGGCCCGGCGCAAGGACCTGGACGCCATCCTCGAGGCCAACAGGAAATCCTATGCCGGTTTGCAGTCGGTGGTGCAGCGGCAGGTCGAGTCGCTGAAGAACGCCGTGTCCGAGTGGCGTCTCGTCATCAAGCTGATGGCGGAGGGCGGCGCGCGGGAGAGCGTGTCCCGGATCGACGAACTCGCGGTGGCCTCGTTCAGGATGGCGCTCGACAACATCCGCGAGCTGGCCGAAATGACCGCCCGGTCGCAGGCCGACGCGTACGAGGTTGTCGCCCGGCGCATCCGGGAAGACGTGGACGAAGTGACCCGGCTGCTGGAGCGGAAGTAGCAAGGCGCGCGTCCGTTCCGCCGGCCGCGCCCTTCGTGCTGTCCGGGCTGCCGCAGCTGCGCAGCGTGTCGGCGTTCGGCCGCAGGATCGGCCACTGCGACATCGGACGCGGACCGCCGCCGGCGTCATGGACAGGAAAGCGATCCGCGGACGGGAGGCTTGCAATTTCCGCCATGCCGCGGATACTATGCTAATGTCATAGTTTGGCGAGATGGGGCGCGCTCGACATTCTCGCACCGGGCAGGCGGAACGGCGCAGAACCGGGGCCGCCGCGCCAAAGAGGCCCGACGCGCAACGGGGGCAGGGAGGGATTCTCGGTGATGGGCTTTGCCATGCGGCATCTCCTTCTCGCAGTGACGCTCAGCCTCGTTGCGGTGCCCGCCGCGATTGCGCAATGCCCCGCCTCGACGCCGGTGCAAGGGGCGGCACCCGCTGGCCCGCTGCCGGTCTTTCCGCCCACGAACTGGTGGAATCTCGACATCTCGTCGGCGCCGGTCGATCCCGATTCGGCAAACTACATCGCGTTCGTCAACAACGGCGGCACGCGCCGCCTGCATCCGGACCTGGGCGGCGAAGCATCTCCCGGCAGCGTCGACATCTACGGCATGCCCTGGGCAATCGTCGACGCAGCGCAACCGAAGCAGGCGGTGACGTTCCAGTATTGGGACGAGAGCGATGGTGTCGATCATGCGACCGGGCAGGGGATTGCGTTCTACCCGATTCCCGCGCAAGCGATCGCGCAGCCGCACTGGGTCGAAGGCGGCGCGCCGGCGAGCGTCGATCAGCGCAGCCAGAGCGATCGCCACCTGCTGCTGATCGACTGCACGAGACGTCATCTCTACGAGCTCTACAACGTCTACTACAACGCGACGCAGGGCCAATGGCACGCAGGCTCCGGCGCGTTCTTCGACCTGAACAGCGACAACCGCCGGCCGGAGACGTGGACCTCGGCCGACGCGGCAGGACTCGCCATCTTTCCCGGGCTCGTCCGCCATGACGAAGCCTGGAATCCCGCGGTCACCGACATCGGCCATGCCTTTCGCGTCACGGTGCGCGCAACCAACGGCTACGTGTTTCCCGCGTCGCATCGCGCGGGATCGACCGCGCGCGCGCTGCCGCTGGGCGCGCGGTTGCGCCTGAAGACCAGCGTGGGCGGACTCGACCCCTCGCTGCGGACGACCGATCCGAACGCCCGCAAGATCTTCCGCGCGATGCAGAAGTACGGCCTCATCGTCGCCGACAACGGCTCCGACATGTTCGTCACCGGCACGTTCGACACGCGCTGGAACAACGACATCCTGAACCCGGCCTTCGCGACACTCACCGCGAGCGACTTCGACGTGGTTGCGCTGGGATGGAACCCGCCGGCCGGCGGGCCGGCGCTCGGGTCGGTCAGTGCGAGTCCGGCCACCGTCGTCGGCGGGAATGCGGCGACCGGCACGGTGATGCTCACGGCGCCGGCGCCCGCCGGCGGCGCGCTCATCGCGCTGGCGAGCGCGAGCGGCACCGTGTCGGTGCCGGACACAGTTTCGATTTCGACCGGAGCGGGTTCGGCGACCTTCGGCATCGCGACCTCGGCGGTCGCCGTCACCACGTCGACCACGCTCGCTGCGTCCCACGGCGGGGTGACGAAGACCACGACTTTCACGGTTACGGCGGCGCCACCGCCCGCGCTTGCCGCGCTGACCTTGAGCCGCACCAGCGTGGTCGGCGGCACGTCCTTCAACGCCACGGTGACGCTGTCCGGCCCCGCACCTGCCGCGGGAGTGGTGGTGACGTTGACGAGCTCGAATTCCGCGCTGGTGCAGGTGCCCCCGAGCGTCGTCGTGCCGGCCGGAGCGGCGGCGAAAACGGTGACCGTCACGACGGCGGCGACGAGGCGATATCCGACGGTGAAGCTGACCGCTGCCTACTCCGGGGTGACCCGGACGGCGATGGTCACGGTCACGCGGAAATAGCGGGAGGGACCGTCGTGCGGCAGGTGAGGCCTGGCGCTGTCGCCTGCACG
>Ga0315283_10000578_pt1 | contig 27266 bp, 48 predicted proteins | sample YL17G09_0_MG_FD_204541 | JGI IMG/M metagenome (GOLD analysis project Ga0315283, IMG submission 204541) | Sediment microbial communities from Yellowstone Lake, YNP, Wyoming, USA - YL17G09_0 | ecosystem: Environmental > Aquatic > Freshwater > Lake > Sediment | place: USA: Wyoming | collected...
TTGTAATATAATAACTAAACGTCTTGGAGTATATAATTTTGTGAGAAAAGTTAAACAGGATATTCTAGAAAAAAGTCGTGATAACATATTGAATATACAAAAGAAAATAGCGACTCGTGTATAAAATAATATTCATTTCTGCACTCGAGGTGGGTACGGACAACTATGAAAAAAAATAAAAAGCTCAACACAAGGTGTGCAGATGTAAGTAAATCCCTTTTCTAAGATAGTCTTCTCTGGTATGGGACAATCCCCTCTGACTCTGAACTAAGATACACTCTGTTCTAACTAGATCCTGTAGAGAGGGGTATACCCTACTATCCTATCCTCTCTTACTTATTATATATATATTATACCTACTTAACGCACATTGGAGAGGTATGGACTGAGAAGATCTTAGCGGCATGGCTTCTTGTCTTATCTTGTCTTGTTCTGAGATACGTTCTCTTCTCAAAGGTAGGTATTCTCTTTTCGGGCTCCGCCCGAACCCCTCTGGGTGGAGGGGGGTGCGGGGGGCGAGTGGTAAGAAAATGTATGACATGTTTTTCACTTTTTCACTTCGTGTAAACACATGTGAGACAAAGTGTCAAAGCGTCCCGAAGGCCAAGCTCGCCAAGCTCGCCAAGCTCGCCAAGCTCGCCACCTGCGTCGAGCAGGATGCCCGCCAGGCGAATTCCTGAGCCGCTAGGACGCGCCCCACTGGCATACCGCGGGGGTAACCAGGGCCCGCCCTGCTCGAAGCCCGCGCAGCTCGCTTTGCTGCGACCTGCGCAACGCCCTTGAGAGTCGACTCTGGGAAGCTCTGAGAAGCTCTGGGTAGAAAATACGTATGTCTATGTAGGCGTTTGAACACGGTTTGATAAAAGTTTTCAGAGTTGTCTGTACCCACCTCGAGTGCAGAAATGAATATTATTTTATACACGAGTTGTTATTTTCTTTTGTGTATTCAATATGTTATTACGACTTTTTTTCTAAATACCTCGTGTAACTTTTCTCACAAAATTATATATCCCAAGACGTTTAGTTATTATATTACAAAGGCGCAATACCTGATTACAGTATATGGATAATTATTAACTTTTTACGTGTCTGCCAAAAAAAGTATTGACCGGTTGGGAAATAGCCGCTAAAACGTCTAGTAGTACATGGCGCACGTACATAATAACGCCAACGGAGGTTCTATTCATGGAAAGTATAACGACTTATAAACAGATCTGCTTGAAGTGTAAAGTGCCAAAAATTGCCCTATCCAATTTTCCTCTCACCCACTTCAAAACCTTAGAGGGCAGCGATTTGGCTTTTTATGCCTCACGCCGAGGGTGGCCCGCACTGTTCGGGGACGAATGCTTCGCTTGCACCCCCCTGAAGAAGTCCCTGCGAACCGGCTCCTTCCTCGAGCGACCACCTACTTTCGAAGAGATGCCAGCCTTCTATCACTCCAAGAGCGAATCCATCAAGTTCCCTACTCGGTACTGGACGAAATTCACCGACCTGCGCGAAGAGCAAAAAGAACTCCCGGGAGACATACCAACTTGCCGGATTTGCCACTCGACCCAGTCGGCGCCTAATCCCAACAAAGGCCCTGGGCGCTTCCGTAAAGCGTTGCTCATTCGTCGGAGCAATATCTGGCTCTGCCGCCGATGCTTCGAGGCGTTCCCGACCACCGTGCAGTCTGAAGCATCGAGATACGACAAGACGCCCTTTTACCCTTACCAGGGAATCTTTCGAAGAATCGGCCCCTATACCTGGGACGACAAAGAAGATATCCTCATGACTTTGATGAACAGCTTTTGCGATTTCACGGATGAACGGCAGGACCCGAAGTGGGGGGTATATGCTCTTTCAGTGTGGAGATCGTTCTTTAGTCAGTCTGTTTTGGAATCCAGGTCAAATATGCCGCTGATTCTTGCCGGGCATCGCATGTACAAGAAGGGCGTTCACACCCAGATTCCCAATTTTTCCGAATTCCTGCAAGAGACAGATCCGCACCGGAACAGATCGAGTAGCGCCAGGAGTCAATATCTCGTGCCCCGATACTTGCTTGGGGACGCCTTCCCATACCCCGATCCTTGCTACGAACTGATTCACTATGCGCTGCTAAATCGAGCTTACTGGGGAACGACCTTCACTGACGGTCCCTATTCGCTGTCCACGGTCAAGCGTCTAGGGGTTCTACTTAGCCCCAGAATCCTCCCTGTGAAAACCTTGCACTATATTAATCTGCGGATAGCCTACAACGCTTTTGGGCATGTCCCCGAAAACTCAGACTTACGCACCAAGTACCAATTGGCCGCAATAAAGGCCAAGATCAATACAGCCTTGACTGGTTCCATGGACAAGAATGATAGACGCCCTGACGTGGGTCATTTCGGATACCTTGCACACGATTTCAGAGTTCCTCTTCGGTACATAGCGGAGGGACGCTTCAATCAAGAGGCCATTTCCTACGATTGGATCGCTTCGTTCCTTGCGAGCAACATTCAGAGTAACGTCACCGACGAGTGGTGGCGCATGATCTATTTCACCGAAGCATTGTTCTGGATCCATGTCCTGGAGGCCGAATCAAAATGGGATCAATCCAACCCTCCTAATTTGCTCGAAATTTGGAGCGATACCGTAGAGAAGATCTGGAACCTGGCTCTTTCCAATATGAACGAGGAGTATAACCAATTCTTGAATGATTCTTTTAGCTTCCGCGGTCGTGAGATCAAACAGGACGAGAAGATCGAGGAGACCGAGGAAAAACTAGATGAAGGTGCTGTGCTACATAAGTTTGGTGATATCTGATTTTGTGCTAGAACACCTCTAGCAAAAAACGAAAGGAGCTCCCCTGATGACCAAACCGAAACCCAAAAGTGCGCCTCTTACGAATCAACCCCCGAATCGGACCTCAAAGATTGTGGCTTCGAGGCCCCTCTCTCCCCGGGATCCCGAAGCCACCAGCGCCAATCAGGCCCCGGTGCTCATCCCCGCCCCTCCTGGCCTCTACGCAGTACTGGTGGAAGACGGTGACAATGTGTCCCTGTCCCCGGTGATCGCCCTGAAGTACGAGTGCGAGAAGATGCTTGCGTTCATCGCCCGGGAAGACGAGATTGTCCCGATCAACGAAATCGAAATGTTCGAGAAGTTCTACTGGGGCGACCCTGACGACTTCAACGCTGAGGCGAGTGACAAAGACGACGACGATGACGACGACGATGACGACGACGAGAACGACGACGAGAACGACGAGAACGAGGACGCTAGCGAAGAAGACTAGGGGAGACACCTCCCCCTACCCCAAGTAACCATCTTGCCGCGAGCCTTCATGCTCCGTAAAGAGCAGGAAGGCTCAAGGAAAGACCAGGGAGTCGAGGTACCAATGACAATCAAAAGCGACAAAACGGTAGCACAGGCCCCCGTCGAATGCAACGAAAATCCTAAAGCTGAACAAAATCAAAAAGTTCCCGACGAGATGCCCCGTAGGTCCTTGAGTGATCTATCAAATTTGATCAGAGCCGAGGTGGCCAATAACCCGGAGCGCTCTCCCGAGGACCTATTTAATTCCCTGCACGAATTTGTCATCTCTCTGGCCCAATCGACGCGAGACGCCCTGGACCTGATCGAGGAAATCATGGGCAATAAGGACAAGGCTTACCCCAAGGGCCTGATGACACCCACGTTCCTGGCCGCTTTCCTGGAGAGTACAGGTGGGCACTGTCAGCTCGTGCAAATACCCGAGGAAATTGTCGAGCAGCTGAGTGCGGTGATTCCAGCGGTCCCCGAGGAGACAGTTCATTGAATGTCTACCAGGATAATTACTCGGTAAATAGCGGCCTACCCACCTGAGACTGAGACGTCGGAACCCCTGGCCGTAGGGTTCCACTGGACCCGCTTAGCCCGCGGGGGGCTATGGGGCACACACCCAAATCCAAAACGATAGGGTCCCAGTCCTGTTTGTCCTGTGGTCTTGAATACAGCTACAGCACTTTGGCCGAATTACGGTCATAACGCAGGGACGTCTCAACCTTCCTGACAAGTTTGCTTTTTCCTCAAACTTCAAGAATGATTTAGATGTAGCCACAATGGAGACATGTCATGGCCCAAACCCCCCTAGACATTTTTCTCCTTCTGAGGAGCGAGCTCGACAAATTCGCCGAGTTCACCCAGCTGCTGACCGAGACGTGCAGGCTCTCGAGCACTATCGACCGGAAGATCCCGCGGGACCCATTCTCGTGCATCCCGGTCAGGCGAGAGCTCTCCAGCCAATTTCAAACACTGACCGTCTGTTTCGAACAGGCTGACTTTGATCATTTGTCCATGATAATAAAGACGGCCCAGGATCTTTTACAGGCATTCAAGCCTCAGTAGTCTATCTTCCGAGTCCTGTGTGTCCTGTGTGTCCTGTGTGTCCTGTGTGTCTTGTGTATCTTATGGAATCCCCTGCGTTCTTGAGCTATTATTGTTCGTAGAAAATAGTCGAATTCAAAGAATGTCAGTATCAGGAATACGGAGGGTCCATGAGACCGCTCGACGAAGCTTTCATGATTGGTGTCAAGCTCGCCTACACTTCAACTTTTTACCAAGATCCTTCGACCCCCAAGTCGCAACCGCCGACTTCGATCTTGCCAGTGGTCTCGAAGACGAATGACTCTATTCATGGGGATTCTGTGCCAAGTGGGTCGCCAGGGTCGAACATGCCGAAATTCGCTCAGCAGGTCAAGCGCGCTGCTGAGACGCTCACCATTCCTGGCATGACCAGCACGCTCAAATCCCCTCCTCTCACGCTACCTGATCCTCTGATCGTCGATTCCGACAAGGGCAATCTGGCCTCGTCCATGGTCCAGGCCCGGGCAGCCAAGAAGAAGCTTCAGGGGATAGCCAACAAGATGAGGTGACCCGTGACTGAACCTACCAAGAAGCCTGGCTTGTCGAATGACGAGAGTAGACTCCACTCGTTCGAGCTCTCGAGCGACGATCCAGATGACCAGTACCCGAGAAGCAAGAGCGACTATTCCATTCCCCTGTTGATCTTTCTGATCATACTCTCTATCTCACCAATCTTTCTGGAGTACTTCATAGACTGTGGGGGGATGAAATGAGCTATCGTTCTGATCGAGATCGAGACAAAGACCGCCAGTACGTGGAGAAATGTCTGCTCTACTTGCTGCTGGTAATCATCGCATTGGGTTTCATGCTGATCGTCTGGCACCAAATGTTCCTGCCCAACATAGAAAGTGAGGAATCCTATGTTCCTGAAACAAGCGTACGACCTGGGCCTGCAGATCGCTCTGGACGAGCACCCTGAGGTACAGCATCTGATGAAGAGAGCGATGCCAGAGAGGCGCCACCCCCACGCCGTTGCCGGGACTGTTCTCGGCTCTCTGGCCGGAGCGGGTCTGGGCGCCGCTGGCGGGGCTAGCCTCGGCCTGCTCACCACGGGCGATCTTCGAAAGACGCTCGCCTCTACGCTGCTTGGGGCTGGGGCTGGTTCAGTCGGTGGAGGATACTTGGGTCACAACGACCCAGAGCTCGCGGGTGGAACATTCGGCGCACTGAGCGGGATGAATCTCGGTGGGATGGCTGGGAACGAGCTCGGCGCTCTCGCTGGTACGAGCGATGAGACCCAGAAGATTTTACGCACGCTCGGGATGATGAGTGGCCTGGGTGGCGGAGCGTACATGGGACACAAGTTGCTCTCGCGCGATTAGTCGAGACCCACAGGTAGAAGACCTTGGCGGATCACCCCAGCTGTGCTAGAGTGACTTGAACATTTGCGCCAACCCGAGCTTGATCCCGCGTTGGCCCGAAAGGAGAAGACCATGATGAAAGTGTCCTCGGAAGTATTTCGTCTGCGAGTCCTCGTCAATGGCAGGTTAGTTCAAGAGTATCGGGGCCCTGGGAACAATATGTTCATCGAAGGGCGCGAGAACTCGAAGTTCGAGCTCGAGCTCACAAACCTGACACCCAGAAGAATTCTGGTGCATCCTGCTGTGGACGGCCTGTCTACCATGACGGGCAAGGCTGCCGCCCAGAACGATTCGACAGATGGCTACGTGCTGAACCCCCAGCAGATGATGCGCGTGCCCGGCTGGAGACTGAACGACGAACAGGTCGCTCAGTTCTTCTTCGCCGGGCAGGGCCAGTCGTACGCTGAGCAGAGTGGGCAGCCCTTGAACAAGGGCGTAATCGCCTGCCCAGTGTGGGAAGAGAAGGTCGAGCCGGTCTATATCTACTCGACTGGGGTCCTGCGTTCTTCGATGCATTCGGGCACTCAGCCCATGGGCTCTGGTGGCCCAGTCTTTGGAAGTAGCCAGAGCATCTATACCAACTCGGTCAACTGCAATGTTGGGAATCAGGTCATCCCCGAGTCCTATACGGTCACCCCGGACTCGGACTCCAGAGGCTTCATGGATGCCGTTGGGTGCAGAGAAGAGAAGTGCGTGGGATCCGTGCAGAACCTGGGCACAGGATTCGGCGAGAAGACCAAGCACGAGGTTGTTAGTGTTTCTTTCGTCCCTCAAGACCATCCGACCTGCACGGCTATTATTTATTACGACACCAGGGAAGGCCTGAGAACCCGGGGCATCAAGATCGTAGACAGGCCCAAGCACGAAGTTCCCAAGCTACCTGAGCCTTTTCCTAGGACGCCAAAGACAGGATGCACGCCGCCCAAAGATTGGGTAGGATGACGAATCCTTTAACCTTTGAGTAGCTCTTCTAGTCCCAGTTCGTCGGCCGTTGGTCTGGCTATCATGACCACAGATAGGAAAAGAGCATCCTTGATCTTTTCAGACCAAGGAAGCTGCTCGAAAGGCACGAGGTTTGGGTGCTGCTTCTTGTTGAAGTCTTCGACAGGACCATAAGTCCATCCCTCTTTGAGCTTTGCGTAGACCCAGTTGTTGTGCTGTTTTTCGCCGTCTATGTCGCAGCTATAGTGGCAGTTAGACCAAACGTCGATGATCGCCTTGAGAAGGCTATCAGCCTTGGCTTGACCCGCATCTTCGAATGCGGGGATGGGGGCTTGCCCGTTGCACATGCGAATGGTTCTATTGACCTCGTAGACTATCTGCGTAAGGCGAAGAATCTTTTGGCCAAACTCACCGTTGGCTTTCATTGCTTCGTTAATCACTTGTTTGTTGATCAACATACACCCTCCTAAAGTTCAAGTTTGAAGTTTCCTCAAAACAGCTTTATAGTCAATCTGCGTAAAATGCGCAACAGGAGAATACCATGAAAATCTCTGAAACCCTCGCCATTATCGCTATGTTCATTATCCTTGCTGTCTTCTTGTTCGGAGGCCTCGGCTACATGAACTATTTACTCAGTAAAGCCTCTTGTGACCAGATCGGCAAGAGATTGGGCGTCGTGACCATTTACGAATTTCCCAGTGGATGCTACAAGCTTGTCAAAGGAAAGTGGGCATTAGTACAATACCAGACGGTCGAAACTTCAAATGAGGCAAGCGACGGACGATAGTACCGATCTTTTCCCGAAAGAAAGAACCACCATCATGATCGAGGGGAATATCATCTGCGAAGGCTGCCGTAACCTAATCCAATGTCTGGCTTACGGGGAACAGATCGTCGTAATCATCTGTGGCAGGTGCCGCCAGACCACACAGATCTCGGATGCCAATCGGTTTGAAGCATCCCGACTCGCGTTGGTCAAAAACTACGCGAAGTCCGGAAAGACCACTGATCAGGCAATGGCCGATCTGGCCAAGAACGCTTGCCCCCGGGCGACCCGGATAGCCTTCCAGGTGCTCATTTCCTGTCCAACCTGTAAGAAGCAGGACTTCTTCACCAAGCAGGCCCCCAAGCGACGGCGAGCCCTTCGCTGGTATGCGGAGAAAAAACCATGCAAGAGAGACAAGAGAATGCCTTTGCCTCTACCATAGATCGACCAAAGTTCGAACGAGTCGTTCTTGTCTGTTCGAAATGTTCCCGGGTGATCCGGGTTGTCGCCAAGAAAGAAATCGATATTGGCACCCTCACGATTTGTCGAGACCCTCGGAACGATCCGGAGCTCTTTCCCTTTCTTCAACAGGCCAACAAGGAAGCTTTGAAATACCCTGAGGCGCAAACCTTCGCATTCATGCATAATCCTGAATGCGCTTGCCAACTGATCAGGAGGCTCGCTCGTGGCTAGAAGATCAAAGAAAACTCAGCGAGCCCACGGCGGGTCGCGGTCGCCCTACCCGATGGTGAGTTCCTACAGGAACCCTCGCCCTGGTGTCGATTCGAAGATCGATTTAGAAGCTTTTGGTCGTTTTGACAATACGAGTCGCTCTCTGCAAGAATATATCCCGGATGCCCAGATCAACGTACGAAACGATATCAAGACGCGAGCTGCCCTGCCTTATATCCCCAACCCTATAGATGGCGATGTCGTTCATATCGAGCTTTATAGAGAAACCTGGTGCTATTACAACGGTGCTTGGCACTGTACAGTAGCGCCCCCAGAAGCTCATAAAGACCCGGATCGAAAAGATTTGCTAATCAAGTGCTGGGCGTGGGGGCCATAATGATTACGCACATTAGCGGCAACGATAGTCCTTTTTCTAGCGGGACCAATTGGATCAACCCGGTTCAAACTTGCAAAGACCTACCACTTGGCGGAACTCAGACTGAGATGGACAATCGTGACTACAAGGTGATTCGAGGGGTGCTTCGGAACGATGAGAAAAGTCGAGCAGTCTTCAAGGGCCGGGCCTTCTCTTGTCTTCAATTGCCCACGCACCCTGAAGAAGGGGACGTCTGGAACGTGCGATTCTGCAATCGGATGTTCATCTGGAACAAAGGGTCGTGGGGTCGTTTGGATACTATCAGCCACAATATTTATAAAGGCCAGCTCTGCCCGGTCGATTGTGACGCGAAGAGCCTGGTGGCCCGTTTGGCGTGGGGAAGAGAGGGATTGTCATGATCGAAATTATTAATCATAGGAGGAGCCAATGAAAGATTTCAGGAAGAGTTATACCCCTATGCCAAGAGACGGTACTCTAGAAAACCTGGAGACCTGCTCGAATACCGTAAAATGCTTGGCACTTGGTTGCCGAGCAACATCGATTTGCAACATCGCAGTGGAGAAGCCAGTCACTCTTCTTCGTTGCGACAGTTGTCGCAATCGAAAAATCGCCGTGCGAAACCAGCGTGGTGACTGGGTCGAGCTTAGCCCTGATGACATGGAATGGGATATGGAAGATCCTGACCACACGGATTGCCAGGAAGTGAAGGATATCTGGGCTGATCTCGACAAGTGCTCAGAGATCGAGAAAATCGAGCTTTCTCATTATGACCTCAAAGACGGCGAAGACTCTGGTTTCTTGTGTGAGAGCTGCGATGCATTTCACAATGCTCCTGCGGGTTGGGACAAAGACGATTGAAGGAAACATGAACAAACTCGGCCCTTACCGGATTCGAGATTACCGCCGTCGTCCTATCCAAGACTTCGAAGACGACGAGATTGTCCATGCCCACTGGTGCAGCCCGGTGAGACGCATGAGGCCTTACCCGATCCTGCTCTGCTCATCGTGTAGAAACGACGGCAGCGATGGGTCGTTCGAGATCGAGACGACCAAGAAGAACTACAATGCATATAGGCTGATCAGCCAATTGGCGTGGCGATAAAGCTCTGCCCCTCTCAGCGGCACAATTGTACTGGGAGGGGCAGAGTCCTGTAGGAGGCTGAGTCAGGAGGCCAGAATCATACCAAGGTTACGCCCCGTCCTCCACCTTTTTTTTACCCGGTAAATAGAGTTCATCCAGCGACTTATTCAGCGTGTCAGTCCCTGCTGGAAACTCCAGAAGGATCTGGACAAGGGAACTATCTCGGGCATCCAGTGTCAGCTCGAGTCGTTGGACTAGTCCCACTGCTACTCCATCGCTGTCATAGATTCGAGTAGTGCCCACTGTGCCATCGTCACTTTCGATCTTGAAGCCTCGGCCAAAGTCAGCTTTCATGCGATCTCCTTTTCGAGTGATAGGACAACCTATCAGTTTGTTCGGTCATTGGGCAAGGTCTTCTATTTCTTTCTCTTCAGCCATCCAGCGGGGAACTTCAATGACCGACTTGTCTTCGTTCAAGATGCACTGGCTCTTGGGGAACCAGATTTTATCTTTAGACAATCTGATCAACCAGGCTTTATTCGTCTCGTGCTCGATCAGATCATAGGTAAAGTGCAAGAGCTCGTATCGGTCTTCGTGATTCGCATTGAACACGCCCATTGCTGACCTCCTATTTGCCGTTACCCGTCATGCGTCGCTCGATTTGTTTCTTGGGCTTCTTCCACCAGGCCTTCTTCTTGTGCTTGGGGACGATGTAGCTCACGTAGCACCCATCGTCGCAGTAGGCTGCCCAGGCGAACATGCGCCGCCCGCACTCGGGGCACTGCACCCGCACCCGCTTCTGGCGCTTATCGTAGACCGGCCGGTCGAAGAAGGTCCGGTGACCCAGGGAATACCCACGGAATGGGTTGTGGTAAGAGCACATTCTTTCTGTGGTGGCCATGGTGTCCTCCGGATACGTATACATCATGATAGATAACGACGTTAGCGAATTTGCCAAGAATTGAGGGTAAACTATCAATTAGAAGCTTGTCAATGTATTGCGGAATGGAGAAAATAAAATTTGAACCCTTTCAAAGGAGAAACCCATGTCCTATCTCGAAATGAAATGCGCTCTGGATCGAGCGCTCGTGCCCGCCACCAACTCGGAGACTGAGCTCAAGTGTCTGGTGAAGATCTGGCCTTCGGAGGAACTTCGTTCTTCCGAATCCAGGGTTGCCATTTCAGCAAGCGTCTGCCTGGTCATCGACTGCAGCGCGTCCATGGCCAACGAGGGCAAGTATCAAGCGGCCATCGAGGCCTCGAAGGCCATCGTCGATACGCTCAGTGAAACACAGAGAGTATCGCTCGTGGCTTTTCAGTCGAAAGTCCGCGAGCTGGTCACGGATCTCTTGGCGACGCCCGAGAACAAAAACCAGATCAAGCAGCAGATCGATGAGATCCGGGGATTCGTGGGCGGCTCGACGCACATGACCGGGGGGATCAAGCACGCCACCAACGTTCTCGTCAAGAGCCAGGCCGAGGCCAAGATCATGATTCTGGTCTCGGACGGCGCGGCTGACTTCCCCGAGACTGCGGAGATAGCGGCTATTAATGCTGCTGACCAAAAGATTCAGCTCTTCGCTGTTGGCATCGGGGCCGAGTACAAAGCTGACCAGCTGCTACGGATGACGATCCCTTCGAATGGAACTGTCTTCGACGCGACCGACGTGAGCAAGATCAAGACGACGTTTGAAAGCTTGGTCGGTCGAATCGAGAATTTTGTTGCCACCAATGCCATTCTCGAGATCAAGTTCCCGGACCTGGTGCAGGCTGGGCTCGCTTACAAAGCCAGTCCTGAACAAGCGTTCATCGGCAACATGCAACTGAGCGACACTCGTGTCGCTCAGTTTCGCGTAGGCAGTCTCGAAAAAGACAAAGCTTACTCGTTCATGTTCTTGGCAACTGTCCCCCAGCATGATCCTGGGGACTTCAAAGTCTGCGACGTCAAGTTGACGTTTGATGTTCCGTCCCTGACCATGACCAACGCGTTCGTGCAAGACGTCCTGCTCGTTATCTACACCGGTGATGCCCGTACTGCTGAGGAGCTCAACGGCGAGGTGATGGAGATCTTTCGAAGAGTCAGCATCACTCAGTTGGCCGATCGATTCGTTGTTGCCTACGAGCAAAACGACAATAACGGCGCTGCTAAATATCTGCGAATATTGATCAAGCGCTACGACGAGATTGGCGATATCGCCATGAAGAACCATTACTTAGCGCTTCAGCAAGATTTTCTCGCTGGCGGCAAGATCACCAACGAGATGCTCAACGCTTCGGTCGTGGCCAGTACGGTGGTCTCTGGTGGTGGGGAGTTGCCCGGTATCGTAGACGATTCGTTTTGAGCGAAACTCAAAGGAGAAAGATCATGAAAAAATGCGAGAATTGCTTCGAAGAAAATACTGACGGCGCTACCCACTGTGTGATCTGTGGGGAGCCCATGGTCGTGGGGGTCATGGCCCAAATCGAGGCCATCCTGGACAGGGCGCCCGAGACGCCGATCGACCCTCCACTCGAAATTCCTGTGTGCATCGATGTGCCAGCGCCAATCCCCGACTCTGTTCCGGTATCTGAGACAGTGTTTGTTGAAGCTGTCCTCCCCGACCCCGAAGCACTGCTCCCAGCTCTCGAGTCAGTGCCCATCAAGGCCGCGCTCGAGATCTACCACGACACCGAGCCCCGGGTTGTCTACGTCTTTGACATTGTCAACGATATCACGTTGATAGGTCGAGAAGACCCCCAGATGGATATCTTCCCCGACCTCGATCTCAGCAAGCTCGAGACCCAGGGCATCTCGGCCAAGAGTGTCTCCCGGGAGCACTTGCGACTCCTGCGCCAGGGCAACAAGTTCTTCCTGTTCGTGCTCCGGGGGACTACCGGAACCCAGGTCAATAAGGAGCGGATCGAGGAGAAGCAGTACAACAAGAAGATCGAGATCCAGCTTGGTGACCGGGTGATTCTGGGCGGGAAAGTCAGGATGAAGCTAGTGGCGAAGGGCTGATCTAGGGCTTGAACAGCAATTTCCTCATGCGAACCGCAGTCTCATGGGCGTCCTGGGGCTTGGGCGCGGTGGCCAGAGCGGCCTGCTGCGCCTGGGGCATGGTTTGCACCTTCTGCTTGGCCAGGTCTTCCAGGCGCTGCATGTACTTGGGGGACTTGCCCAGGGACTGGCGGGCCATGGCGCCGGTCTCGAGCATGCCCATCAGCGCGCGGGGAGCACTCTCTTTGATGAGACCTGCGTCGAAGAGGGCCTGCAGGGCGCCGATCTCGTAGGCCCGGGCCAACTTGTCCATCTCAACCTCCCATCAACCCGGCGTACCAGGGCTTGGGTTGTTCGGGCTGGGTGGCCATGAGTGCGCCACCGCCGAGTGCGGTTCCGAGGCCGAGACCGCCGATCAGACCGCCGCGGTTGATGGTCTGCTTGAGACCCTCGGCCCCTCGGCCGCCGGTGTAGTTCTCGCGTACGGCGTTCCGGGCCTGGAACCGGGGGGCGGCTACCCCTCTTTGGGTCGGACCGTGCATCTGCGCGGCTTCGGCCAGATCGCGCTTGAACCCGCTGCGGACCGCCTGGCGACCCCACTGCCGGCCGAGGCCGAGGCCAGCTCCACCCAAGCCACCGGCGAGCATCCCGCGCCCGGCGCCGATATCGGAAACACCACCGACTGCGCCACCGACTCCCGCGCCGATTAGCGCTCGGGAGAGGACGGGGTTCTGGGACAAGAAGTTCGCAGCGTTCAGACCCCCTTTGACGCCGGTCTCACTGGCAGCACGGACGCCACCCATCAGCTTGGTGGCGAGCTCGGGAATCAGCGCCGTCTTGGTCAGTCCCCATTCGTTCAGGGCGGCCGCGACGCCGTTTTGGTACGCCTGATCAAAAGCTTCTTTGGATAGCATGTATCTCTCCTTGTTCAGGTTTTTGGCTAGTTGTCCTGGGCCATGTTCATGGCGGCGCCCCCGAGCCCTGTGCCGGCTGCCGCTGCCCCTACCCCTCCGGCTGCAGCGACCGGGACGGGCCAGTGGCCGGTCATGGTCCGGTAGAGGGGGTGATTCATGAGCGGCTTTTCGAGAAGGCCGCTCTTGCCACCCTGGTTGAGCTCGATGATCTTCATCGCATCACTCCCCTCGAGCGGGGCGACGTCGGCCGCGAACATCATGCTGCGGTACTCCGGAGGCAATTTGTCGATAACGTCCTGGAAGGACGAGGCTGCCCGGTGCGACTGAAGCTTTCCACGAATGACGTTGGGGAGCCCCGCGTCGAACCGCGGTGAGGCGAGCCGGGACGGGGCTTGGCCCCCGATCGCATGGACCCGGTATTCCTCGGTCGGAGAGGCGCCCGCGGCCCGCATCTTCTCTGCGGTCCGGCCCTTGTACATGCGAATGGGGATTTTTTCTTGTGCAATGACATTGCCATGCAACAGCTCGTCCACCACGCGACCGACGTAGGCCGGGTCGTTTCGGTACTTGCGGGTCACATCGGTCTTGGTCGTCGCTTCCTGGAGCTCGTTTCGAACCTGCTTGCGGATCCCCATCCACTCTCGCCAGGCTTTGGCCAGATCGGTCTGGCTGGTCGGGAAGGACGCCATGGTCGATTGCCCGGTGGGGTCGCCCCCTTCCCGCGGCGCGCGGGTCTTGAGCAGGTATTCTTTTCCACCGAGCTCTTCCTTCAAAGCGGCCTGCAGGGTTTCGAGGTCCTCGCGCATGTGGCTACCGCGGAGCTGCAGCCCGCGCTGCTTCATGAAGTCCTGAACGTTGATCGTTGTAGGCATTGACCCAGGGGCGTATTTGTTGAGCAGCTCATACTGCTTCCACTTGTCGTTGAAGAGGTCTTCGGCGACGGCGTAGGCCCCTTCCATCTCGTCTTTTTTGGTGTAGGGGCCGAGAGCAGGGTCGAAGGTTCCCTTGGGCAGCGCTTCAGGGTCGTGACCCCAGAAGACGGCCTTGGGGTTCTTCTGGTTCTTGGCGAACATCTCCTCGGGAATGTCCCCCATGGCATCGAGCTTCTGGCCGTAGAGCTCGTCGCCGTAGGTGAAGTAGCGCTTGATCTTGTCCAGCAGCGTGGGTTCTTTCGGGGCCCCTTCGATGCCGAACCGCGACATCTCGCCCCCGGTCAGATCTTGGAGCTTGCGAAGTACGGGGTATTTCTTCGGGTCTGCCAAGAACTTGTGGCGCATCAGCCCATAGGCCCCCAGCCCCGCCGCGGCCCCAGCGGCGTAGGGCTTCCAGGTAGAGAAAGCACTGGGTTCTTCTTTCTGCCAGGGCCACTCGATGTTCCTAAGCTTTTCAACGAGATTGGCCATCGGATCGTCGGCTTGCTTGGCAATACAGGCCTCTTCACGGGCCAACTGGACCCCCAGGTCGAAGGCGATCTTGAGCATGGGCATGAGCGGCTCCCTCGGTTGAACTATCGAATAATAGGGCACTTACAGCCACTCGGCAACTAGCTGTTGGGGTTCGAAAATGAGCCTCGAAATAGGGTAAAAGAAGATGACAGATAAACCACTACTTTTTCAAGGAGGAGGCCATGGGAATCAAGCGCCTGTGGGACTCTCTGGTCGAGGTGTCGGGGAAGCGCTTGATTGCTTCTCCGCTCACCTACGCCAGTGAGTCGGATTCGGCGATCACCCTGGCTCTTCCGGGGTATCGCCAGCTCGAGACGTTTGGATGTGGATTCGCAGCAGGGATGATGGTGATTCATGCATACTTCCCTGAGATTTCAGCAGAGAAGTTCTATGAGATTCTCTGCCCGGATCCCGATTGGGGCGTGCAGCCCAGGCAGCTCCGAAGGGCGCTCAAGAGGATTGGAATCAGCACCCGGGCCTCTCGTCGACTTGATTTCAACACGATTCGTCAGATCATCAAAGACGGAAGCCCCATCCTGACCACGGTGACCAAGCGCGGCGTTCGGCACTGGGTGGTCTTGTATGGGGTAGGCTGGAATCCTAGCCGGGTGTTCGTCGCTGGGAACGATGTGCCAGGGGTGGGTCGGCTGTTCAGATCTCATGAAATGAGCTGGGAGGAGTTCGGCGCAATCTGGAAGCCGAAGGGGTGGGGAATCATCTGTTGATTGATCAGTAAGAGAGTCCCCTGGGGATGCGTTGTACGCAACAAGCCCCCGAGAAACTCTGAAGGTGGATACCTGGACCAAGTGTCCCCGGTCGTACAAACCGGTAACCACCACTAAGGGGCAAGGACTCTCTTCATATAGTTAGTCGATTCGGTGCCTGACCCTGGCAATCACGCCACCCAAGTTGTCAAGCTTGGGAATGGGTCAATGCGCCAAGGAGGTTCCCATGTTGGAGCTGCACGCGGAGTCCCACCTCGACCACGGAATTTCTCCCGCCATTCTGGAACTCGTCCTCGGCAAGTTCGCCGAGAAGAACGAGTTCTTCGTTGCGACCGTCACCCTCCCCGGAATCGCCGGGAAGGTGCCGTGCGCGCTGCACGGCCCAGTGACTGGGGAAGTGCTGGTGGCCGAGGCCGAGGTGGATTACGTAGTCCGCCAGGGGCGCAGGAATGCGTCCCGTGTGTGCGGCCGGGACCCGGTCCAGGTCGACACCGTGACCATCATCGCGGGCCCCCACGACGGGAAGGCCTGCATCGTATTCACCATCTTCGGCGGCCCTCTGGCCCCGAAGGAGCTGGGGGACCCCAGCATGAAGCCCGAGGAGCTGCTCGAGTCCCAGAAGTTCTGGGCCGAGCACGCCCTTTCCAAGTAGTCCTGGTAGTCCTGTCTCAGCCCACCCAGGCAACAAAGAAAGAAAGCCCACCCGGCTTTCTTTTTTGTTCTGTGCCTATAATCTTGGATAAGATCTATCACAGGAAGGAGGCGAAAATGTTCTCGTTTCGCACATTATGGAGGGCATTCCTGACCTTGATGGGAGTGCCCTGGCAGGATCTGTCTCCACCCAAGAAGGAGAAGGAGAAAAAGTAGAGTGTGAAAAAAGCTAAACTGTCCTAATATAAAGCAGTTTAGCTTTTTTTTACTTTCGGGAGGCCACAGTGAACACGTATCTCGAACGAGCTCACGAGATTGGACGACAGTACGCGATCAAAGAAGCCACCTCTCGATGGAGAGAGGCTATACGCTCCGGGGAATTGCATCCTGAGACTGCGGAGACCCTCAAAACCCGAATGGGCGTCACTCCCGAAGGTTGGTCTCAGAAGCTCATGGACGCCAGCCGAACAATGACCGAACGAGCGGGGCTTCCTTACTATGTTCACTCAGAAGCTTCGGTCAAGGGTGCCATTCGTCGATTATTTCAAAAAGATCCCAAAGCAGCGTTAGAGTTGGGTGGGGCCGCTTTAACCACTGCCGCTGGCCCAGTGACCCATCCTATTCTCGGGGTTAATATCCCCGATTATCAGAATCCCAAATTGGATCGGTTAGGAAGAATAGCTGGGGTTACTTCGCTACAAGATAGAAAATCTCTCCAAGCTCTAGCCGCGGGGCATGAAGGGTACGAAGCTCTAGGAATGACTCGGGGTGGCAAACAAAAGACTCTCCAGGAAATCGGGCAGCGTATTCAAAGTAAGGGCATGTTCAATGTTCTGAGAAGCCCAGAAGCTGCATCGAGAACCCCCGGTCTGAGTGGCATGGAACATCTTATTCGCCGAACTGCTGGTGGATTTGGTGCTGAGATACCCGAACAAGTATTCGAGCAGACTCGTCCGCTAATGGCTGGAAAGCAGCTATCGGGCAAGCATATTTCAGCCCAGCCCCCTTTGTGGGATGTCCGCGAGTCGAGAATGTTCCCTCAAGAGTTACAGCAAAAATGGAAAAATGTACGAACCGGTACCGGTGAAATCGATCGTATGCAACGGGCTGGAGCACAAGTGAATCAGTATGGTGTGACCCAACTCCCCAGGAAGAGTCTCCCACAGATAGGACGATCCATGGAGAGGTCGGCCGTGAAAGACATGCAACATGCTTTCACTCAACCACCCACTCGTGGGTGGCAAATAGCTGGCAATATTGGTGAAGGTGTCGGTCGGGGAATCCAGACAGCCCGTTCGACGATTGGACCTTTTGCCAAGAATCTCATGAAACTCCTCGGTCGATAACCAATCCCAGGCTATCTTCAAGTTTCAAAAACACCCCCCTATTTCGGGTATAAGAATATGAACCCAAAGAATCTAAAAACTCTTTGTGTTCATTGCGCGAGACCTGCCAATTCAGGCAGTCCTATGTCAATAGGGTTATAGGTCGTTGCGCGAGGGGAAGCCCATGAAGATCACCGTTACCCAGAATGGCGTTGCCAAGTTTGAGAATTTCGTGGCCGAGATCAACGTAGAGGCGAGCGATCTGATTGAGCTCGTCAAGCACTGCATGGCGGAAGAAGAGAAGCGCCGCGCGGAGCGCAACGCGGAGCAGAGAATGGAGACCTCGACCTTCGAGGTCCCCCTCGGTAAAAAGCCGAGGGCTTGAGCTCCGTCGGGAGTAAAAAAAGCGAGCGCCCCCTTCGGGAGGGTGGAGCTTTTTTTTACTCAGTAAACAGGCCCCCAAATGCGGTATAAGAAGTAGAGTCAGCAAACCCCAAATTTCATCGTTGGATTTTAGCGCAAGGACCCGGCAATCAAGCCATATCCCCACTTGTCAGTGGGGAGAAGGGGTCGATGCGCTTGAAGGAGAATGCCGTCATGGCGAAAACCAAAAAGAAAATCGGGAAGCAAGGGATTCAGTGCTGCAGCATTGTCTATATCAAAAATAACGATGCCCTGCAGATTCGGGGATTCATTGGCACCCGCGAGCTCCCGAACCGAAGAGTGGTCGTGTATCCGGCAAATCCCTATCGGACGGTCGGTGGTACCGACCATTCACCATTTCTTCATGTAGATTATGATTACGGGAAGACCCTCGATGCGGGAAGGCTTATGGAAGCGCGTTTGGTACGCAATGAACATGGAGAAATCGTCATTTGTGCTCCTACTGGAGAACAAGATGAGCGCTGTCTTCTCGCTATCAATTTTATTGGGGATCCGGATGATATTATTAACGATACTACAGGATTTCCACACAGTGCAGTCAATCATATGGAGCAGCCCGAGAAGCACTTTGTATGCGTTCGCGAATCCTGCGGCAGTGAGAATTGGGTCCCAATTGATAAGAGTACTTCTAAAATTGGGGGTACTCTCGTTTTGGCTTATGCCATTTCGGATAATGGCATTGAGTCGGTAATCCTCTTGACCAAGCCGGGAGAGACGATTCGAATCGAATGTTCTTTCTATCCGTTCAATTACTCCACTGCTTCATCACACTATCGCTACATCACGTGTCACGATGAACAGATCAAGATGTCTTCCACGGATGAGATCGTGGCTAACCGTCTGGCTCGGGAGGCCGAAGAAGCCGAAAAGAAGGCTGATGCTGAGGCCCGCGCAGCCTTCAGGGTGGATCTCCGTAAGTGCAAGGACATCTAGTTCGCCCGCCCCCGGCCTCCCCAGAAGGGACTGTACATCCCTTCTGGGGGACGCCACCAAGTGGTCAAACTTGGGATGGGGCAAAGCAAAGGAGAAGTCATGAGAACAATCGAACAAATTACGGAAGACATGATGGCTCTGCTGGACCCCAGCAAGCCCCTCTCGGCTCGTCGAGATATGAAAGAGCTTCTGATGAAGGAACTCGACGAGGTTATCGCTGAAGAGGCGAGGAAGTCTCAAGAGAAGACCAACGCGCAAGTCCGCGAGATAGTGAGTAAGCACGACGAGGCTTTTCAAAAGGACCTCAAGAAGCTCGAGGAGGAGCACGAGAAGTACATGAAGGAGGCTGAAGAAGAGTACGAGAGCCTCCTGAAAGGAAGGGGGTAAAGCCATGAAATGTTTCGTTACCAACTCAACCCCCTCCGCCCAGGGATTCCTGAAGCCAGGGATCCCTGTCCAGATGAACCCCTTCCCCCACCTCGCCATTGGCGAGGAGGGGCGTGGGCGCACCCTGGCCCGGGTGCCGGTGACGCTCGAGCTCGCCACCAAGAACCCGGCTGAAACAGATCCTTCGGGGGGCCAGGTCTCTAGCCTCACTGACGCTCGCGTCATGCGGTCGTCAGATGGCAAGACGATCGTTGCCCGAGCGGGAACCTACCTGGACCAGCGCTGCCTGGTCCACCTGGTCTATGACCCGGGGTTCCGGGGGAACTGTTGCTGGGAGGTTTTGGAGTCTGTGACCGACATCTGGTTCCCCATCGGCTGGTTCAAATCTGGTTCTGACCCGGTTGACATTGTCCAGGCCCATGGCCTGGTGACCGTCATCGTGAGTGGCAACAAAGCCCAGGGCGACGCGGGTCGAATGGGATCGTCTGATGAGCATCTGGCCATCCTGAAGCCGGGTGCCATGATCCGATTCACCCGGACCGGCCGAACCTACGGAGCCCCCAAGATTCTTCTCATGTCCTGGGACGGTGAGCGTTTCATCGTCCAGACGCCTGACGAAAAGGCGTCCCAGGAGGCCCAGGCCGCTCTGACCCAGAACCCCGAGCTGTTTCGGGATCTATAACCAAAACCAAAACCAAAACCAAGGAGGCGGCTATGAAGAAACTCGGGTATCGGTTTGCCCAGAGGCAAGTGCGCGAACCCCTGTCCCAGTTCTTCGCGACCGCCAAGCCGGTCGCGTCAATCTGGGAAGTCCGGGTCAACCGCGAACCCCTGTCCCGGGGGTTCATCGCCTACTGGAAGAAGACCGAGAAGTAGCAGTAAAACCCTTGTCGAAGAGCTCCCCAAGTGCAAACTTGGGGGGTTCTTCTTTTTCTTGAGAAAGGACAGTTATGGACGTTACAAGTTTCGCGACTACCGAAGAAATGGTTGCATACTTCGACAAATGCAGCCAAGAAGCCGATGATCGTATCCTGCCCTGGCAGCGAGAGTTCAAAATTGGCGACTGTTTTCTGAGGGTCACTGATGACGGATATGGAGAGCCGATCGTTATCTACGGCGAGATCTATGAGTCGAAGTACCCTGAAGATCGAGAGCATCTTGCTCAGCCCCACATGGCCAACAAGCGCTTGTCCAAGTGCTACTCTCAAATTTGCAAAGAAGGGGAGTCGGGGTCGATTCACATCGCGGTCATGCACCTGAAACTTACCAAGGATCAGTTCGAAGCAGCCAAGGCGAGAGACTGGCAGCCGGATTCTCTGGAGATGCTGCACTTGTTCAATCAACAGTACCGTAGGTCAATTACTCCGTAAATCCGCCCAAAACGTGGTAAAAGCTAATGAAACCGTAACCCGTCAAATTTATCAAATTTGACAAAACTTCCAGAAAAGGAATTGCAAGATGATAGACATCGACCTCAGTTTTAACATGAGCAACATCGACAGTTTCATCGCTTTCATGAAGAAGTACCACCCGTCTTTTGTCACTGTGCTCAACACGGAGACGAACTACTGTGGTACGAATTCGCAAGCTTCGTACTCCGCGTTCTGTGAGGCGGTAGTTAATGGACGCCCAAGCGCGTGCTACTTGAACGTGGCCATCAAGTCCAGCTCCACAACAGGCAGCAAGAATGATTTGGTCAACCTGCTTAGCCGGATGGGTATTCCCGACCATGAGCTCGTTCAGCTAAAGAAAACCAGCATCAAGAAGATGCAGGCCCTGACTCATGAGCAGATCTCCGAGACCGAGGAGAAAACGACCAACCATACCAAGAATGAGCTGGGGGTCTACCACTTTACCTCCGGCAAGGGCTCGAAGGTCAAGGTGACCTTCGACCTGCAGGCCCTGTCCAACGGGACGATCTACTCTCGAGTAGAGGTAGACTCGGGGACCGAGGTCGGAGGCTACACCGAAAAGATTCGCGAGGCCTTGCCCGAAGGAGCCGTTCTTCTGGAAGGCTGCAACCCGAACCGCCAGGTTCACGTCTCTCGAAACTGCTAGAAAGAAGAGGACCCAATCGAATGGGCCACCCCCACGATGACGGAGCGCACTGACTCCACGGGCGCGCCGGAGGGACGTCGTGGGGGTGGCCCTTCTTACAGGAGACACCATGAGCAAACCAATCTCAAAAGCGAAAGAGAAAGCCCTTGTCAAAGAGGCCATCGAACGAAAGATCTGTGGGCCCATCTTCGGCCATAACGACTCTCCGATCTTTCGTCTCGTAGTCGGTTCGTTCTTCACGGTCAAGGGACTCGGGGAGTACCAGGAGTATGTGGATAAAGAAGCCGACAAGATTCTTGCCAAGGCGGAAAGGGAAAAACAATGCCATACGAAAAAGAAGGAACGTACATCCTCATCTTTGTCGAACAAAGAAAGTACGAAGTCCGGGTCAAAGCGCCCTTGCGCCAAGCTGCGAACAAGTTCGCGGAGAAGGCGGGCCTGTTCCACCGAATAGCTTCGCACTCCCTCGGCAAGGTTCTGCGGGACGGGCACGACGTCGAGTTCGAGTGCCAGGACGTCATCAAGTCGATCGCTGCCGAAGAGGACGATTACGATACCGTCATTGACAGCGAGGGGAACGAGGTGGCTCATGGAACCCGATAGCGTCAAGCTTGGTGAAGTTCGCTACGAAATCTCCATGACCGTCGACATCAACAATGGCAAGATGTGCGACTGAGCTGCGGAGTATATTGAGAAAGTGGCCTTTGATCAGGTCAGGGATGGCACGTACATCGATAACGTCACGATGCACGAATACCCCAATCCGACTGAGAAGGACCAGGAGGCCTACGAGTACAACCAGAAGCTATGGGCAGACGGTCAGGTTATCGAAGAAGACCCGCCTGACGAATAGCTTCGAGAACTCCTGCCTGATACGCGCTCTCCTTCACATGCTCCGAAGCCCACCGGTACACAAGCTCTTCGAGCGCGTGCTTGTTGTACCCATTCTCTTCGGCATACTGATGGACCGCCGAGTCTTCCGGATTCGGATTGTTCTTCAGCCACTGGCGGACCCCAGCCTCGTCGATAGGGGCACCATTCTCCTCCCCCTCATCGGCTTGCTTCTTGGCGTACCTATCCTCCATGGCCTTCAAGTGTGTGTAATACTTGGGGTCTTCCAGAAGATGGGCCTTGGCGATCCGGGCTGTCATCCCCGGGTCGTTGTCTGTGACATTGGTTGCTGGGTTCTTGGTGCCGTGCTCGAGCTCTACTTTCTTTCCCATCGCTAGCTGCTGGGGGTTGACGGCCTCGGCGGCTCTCTTGATTCTCAAGAAGTCCATGGTCATCTCCTAAAAAATTTTTTTCTATTCTGGCAAAATTTCGATAAATAGTCCAGTGCCCATGTGAGCACACCGCCTGCCTTCAACAGAGCGGGCAGGCTGTGGTTGGGCCCTTTGGTAATAGTGCCAAGGGGCTCTTTTATTTGGAGGTCCTGATGCTTGAAGAGCAAGGTTGCCCGGGTTGCGAGCTACTCGTTCGATGTCTCGCCGATAAGCCAATGGATCTGGTTCGGGCCCATTGCCACCAATGCCGAGCTCTATGTTACGGCATCGAGAAAACTGGGTATTTCATAGATTTGAATGTCACCAAGGACATTGCTATCTGGGGCTGGAAGTGCTCCCGAATCGGATGTTACATGGGCGATCTGACGACTGTTGTTTGTGCCAAATGCCGAAACAAGCAATCCGGCTAAAAGGAGTAAAATTATGGGTAAACCATTTCTTGATGCAGAGAATCCAATCCAGGGCGCCATGTGTGAAGTAATCTCAGCGATGTCCTCGCTCAACATGGCCCCCGAGCCCATGAAGCACATTCCCAAAGACTTCTATCTTTCTCAAACGGATGCTAGGGCCTCTCACGCCATGGAGCACATGCAGGCGGTTTGCGAACTGCTACGCCGGGCGGAGCATGAGCAGGAGATGCTTCGGGCTCAGGTATGTAGACTCGAAATTCGACTCAAGGAGGTAGTGTGATGCCAAAAGCGATCAATAAGAAAAAGGCCAAAGCAGTAAAAGTAGCCGCCACGAAGAAGCAAGTAGTCGAAACCCTTGCGGAGACCACGAAGGCCCCCTTGAAGGCCCCCCTGAAAGCTCCCTCTGCAGTCCTGTTCAAACCAGGACTCCAGCTCGATTGCGAGACGTGTGGAGTTGGGACCTACTGTGAGTGCCGGGGCCACAGCCCAGTGACGTTGGGTACGGGCATGGGTTGGTCTGGAAATTTCGCAGGTCTGGTATGCAAGTGCAGTGTTGAGAAAGTGTCAATGATTACGATGGCGAGGCTTCGAACAAACTGTCAGGGTGAGAGTTCACACCCCACAAATCGTCGGGTAACGATCAAGCGGATCGTAAGTATTCTGACTGTTCCGTATCCTGGCGACTTGATTGGCTCCACTGTTCTGATGCCGTGGGGCGTTAACTATGCAAACACAGAGTTTGTCGTCAGTAAGGAGCTATGTGATGTCGTCGATAACCCGTAAAACCTGGAAAGACTTCGAGAAAGCTGGTCTCCTCTGGTTCGTGAATCGCATCCTGCACGTCTTCGGCTGGGTGATCTGTTTTGTCGAAGACAGCAAGACCGGTGAGATCCAGGCCGTCTACCCGGCCCGGACGACGATGCTGGGGTTTGAGCTCGAGGTGGATGAGGCTGGACAGAAGAAGTTTGTTGAAGCGTTACGTCGTAACCTGGATGGTGGGTTCTGAGGGAATAGACAACTGGCGCACCACCTGCGCCCTTCAGGAAAGAGTGCCCGGTCCGGCAACGTTCCTGCGGGGCGTGGGTGGTGCATTTTTGGGGAAACTATGAACAGAGTCTGGTTTGACAATATAACGAAACGTGATGCCCGGCTACTTTGTTCCTGGTGGAACAGCAACTTTTTCTATCCTCGGATGCCTATAAAGAGTGTCCGGTACTTTGTGCAACAAGACCCGGGAACAATAGGATTGAGTAAAAAAAGACGGCGTTACCAACTGATTAGGGAGGAATCATGAGCGATTCTATCTTTTGGGCCATCGAAGACGCAGAAGAACTGGCCCACACCGATCTCGATGACGCCGTCTCAGAGTACCTGGACGGCTTCATGTCTCCCAAGATGACCCAGGACGACTGGGACGCTATCCCCGAAACTGTCGAGGTTCTTGGGTACAAGCGGATGGATCCTACGACCATGGACTGTCCCGAGGTCTTGGATGGCATCCTCCTAACGCTCGATGAGACCTTTGGGGATCCGAACAGCGACGATACCAAAGCGACCCCAGCCATGAAGGAGGCCGAGCAGGAGTTCTTCAAGAAGATTGTCGCTGAGTACGAGAGCTGGGCCTGTGAGCTATCAGGAGAGAAAGAAACGATCAATTGCATGGACTGGATCAAAGCAAACAGGCCGGAATGGCTAACGGAGAGCCCATGATCAAATGTGAAATCAAACTTGATAACTCCTCCGTAGGCTACTTGAACATTACTCGGCTCACTCAGCGTTCTCGGGGTAAAGATAACTATATCTACGAGTTTTACGAACCTGGGTGGGACCTTATCCGTGGGGAATTCGGGCATTTTCGTGGCACTCATTTTTCAAACTTGTTGATTGCGGCACTTGCTGGTATTTCCAGAGTGAGGGAAGAGAAAAATGCTAAGCGATGGATACACGAAAAACTTCGAGACCTTAATACAAGCGGTGCAGAATCAGGATGCCTGTCTTCTAGAAGCCCGCAGAAAAGCAGACGGCCAGACAGTCGCCCTGCTGTGCGCGGTAAATCCAGAAGAAGGCCCAGAGCGTGAGCGGCTCTTCATCCCGCTCGCAGTCATGGTTGAGGGGAATCCATACGAGATGTTTGATCCGCCGGATCCAAAGGGCGGGTTCCACGACAGAAACTGCGCCGATCGGGATTGCTGCTTTTGCCCCGATCAAGATCGATGCGTGAGTAAGTAGGAAAAGCCCCCATGGCCGAGACAAGGACAGGCACCGGAAAAACGGAACCGGACCGTAAATGGGGCGTACGACTCCCAAGGAGGTTCTGGCGTGGTTGCGGATGCACCGGACCGTGCCTGGCTGGTAACAGCCCAGGATAGCTCGAAGCCACGGTAGGGAAGCGCGTTTCCAAATTGCCGGATTTGCGTACGCTACGCGGGTTCGAATCCCGCTGGGGGCATTTTTCGAAAGGAGACAAAAATGACGCTGTTCAAATTCAAGTGGGCAAAGGTTCATGAGAAAGATACAGGATTAAATTACACTCTTGTTAAAGTCTATGTAGGCGAAGACCCTGCAACATATCAATGGTGTGGGGAGCTCCGCCTTCAGTTCGAAGAGTGGGTCGAAATGCAAAAAATCATCGGTAGTAGAGAAGACGTCGAATTTGTTGAATTTACCCCTACCAACCTCGAGATCGAAAAGAGGACAACGACATGAAACTGACTATCGAGCTCTCTGAGAACCAGGCCTATATCTTGCGAGACGCCCTCGACGGCTATAGCCGTAACCTGGCTGGCCAGGTCAGCGTCGCCGTCATGGACGCGGTCAATTATATGGCTTTGCGCAAAGGCCACAAGATTGACACGTACTCGCTTCGAACACAGCTCGGTGACATGCAGGCTCTTATCACCGGTCTCGATTACGGGGCAAGCTTCGGTATCTATGCCCCAGAGATCCCAGATAGAGCCCGGCAGGCCTATGACCTGCTTCAAGTCTTGCGCCATGCTGTCTCGTGGCACCTGAACCCAGACCCGAAGGGATTGAGCACGGTGGACTTCGACACGCCGAGGCGAACTTCGGAGAAAGAGGAGCTGGCAACATGCAAGGTCGAACCGTGACTGAGGACGAGTTAGTGGAACTGCGCGATCGTATTGCGACCGTCCTCTTCTGGGGCGTGCCCAATACGATGACGATACACGCCGTGCGGGAGATGACTGGGCAGATTGCTAGGCAAGTAGAGCAGCTGTGGAGTCGTCTAATCGAGGCTGAACAACCAAAGGAGAAACCATGACCTTTCTACTTGCAGTTCAAGTGCTGTTCACAATCTCAGTATGCTTTCTGCTCTTGGGCGTAGGTGGCATCATGATTACCGGTCGGCCATCTGACCGTTGGACTATTGCACTTGTCGCAGGGGCAATCGGCTTCTTCGCTCTGGGGATCACCTGGTGGACCATCGAACCCAAGGTCCCTTGCTGCAAGTGCCCTGCCGAACAGGTGCAGAGGCCATGACCCCCAGATACTTCGTCGGGTGCAAGCCAGGGCAGCTACGCATCGTTTTCTCCTGCACCAGCGCTCCTACGGCTGAGAGTTATCCGCAGTTCGGTTACGCCATTGGGCCGTTTCGAACTCGCCGGGCTGCCGCGCTCATGGCGTCGGCTGCAGCTGTTGACAACCCTCACATACGTACCGTGGCTGCTGCGGAGCGGATTGCGCGGCATTTAAGTAAGACCGAAGGAGAACCATGCCCAAAATAGAAGAAAAGATAGTGTTCTTCTTTGCCGGAAATATCGAACGCGGGGCAAATTACCATTGGGTTCGTGGATACTCGGTGAAAACAGAATTCGGTGTCCAATACCCATGGATGACCAAAAAAGAGTGTTGGGCTTACGCTCGTGCTGAGAAAAAGAAATCCGTGTTTATCGAAACTTCCGATCCAGATTTGGTCGCCCGTATCAGTAGTATACGGAGGGGGATAAAGGACACAACCATGAAACACTACTGGGTCTACCAAGGCAAAGAACAATGCGAAGAGTGCGCCTACTGCGGCCTTCGCCGTAGGCAGCGCACTATTGATTCCGGAAAGTACGTCAACTCGATTCGCCCACGCTACAAAATCACCGAGTACCTGCTGCCAAAGT
>Ga0315283_10000579_pt1 | contig 27248 bp, 22 predicted proteins | sample YL17G09_0_MG_FD_204541 | JGI IMG/M metagenome (GOLD analysis project Ga0315283, IMG submission 204541) | Sediment microbial communities from Yellowstone Lake, YNP, Wyoming, USA - YL17G09_0 | ecosystem: Environmental > Aquatic > Freshwater > Lake > Sediment | place: USA: Wyoming | collected...
CTTTAATTCAGCAACTGTCCCTGACACTTTCCCTGAAAGTTGCAGCGATAGATCCAGCTTTTTCACTGATTGGACAAAATATTTAAGGTCCGCACTGGAGATCAAAGACTTCTGAAGTTCAATATCAAGTCTGACTTCATCGGTAAACTTTCTAAAAGAGTCAGCAGAGTCAGCAGCAATGATTATGTGGTCTGCATTTAATATTGAACTGTCAAGGTAAAGAAAGAGATCGCTGAATATAATATCCTTTTCAGCAAATGCGACCCGGCTGTTCAGGCTTCTTACCAGGAATCCGCCTGACTCAGCGAACTGAAGATTGTTTATCCTGAATGTTGTTGAATCATTGTGTATCAGCAGGTCGTCAATGTCACCATTGATTCCGGTAAGAAGGAGATTGTTGAAATTGATCATCATTCTTGATGAAGAATCAATTTGATTTTCAAGCATGAATTTTCCTTCCCTTATTGTTAAACTTCTAACATTTAATACGCTGCTTCTTTTATTTTCATTATTCTCAGGTGATCTTAACAGATCGAGAAACCGGGTCAGGTTCATTACGCCGGAGGTGTCTGTTATCAGTGCAACAGATGGTTCTACTATTTCCACATGACCAAGACGAATTATATTATTTCTGAAATCGAGTCGGCTGATCCCTGCCGAAACCTTCTGTATATAAACAAGTGTATCAGAATTTTGATCCTTAATCAACAGGTCATTGATTGAAATTCTGTTAAAGAAAGAGTATTCTACTCTTCCCAGCGATATTGTAGATTTTATCTGGTCGGACAAATAGCCTGTGACCCTCCTGACTATGAAAGTCTGAACCTCAGGTATGCTAAAAATAAGGGAAAAGAAAGTTGGGACCAGCAGCCCGATACCGACCAGGATCATTAGATACTTGAATGATTTTTTAATACTTTTGAGCATTAAAAACTGCTTGAAGAATCTTATTTCAAAATAACCTAAAATTTACTGAATATCAAAGCAGCGGTGGGAGTTACAATTTTAGCCATAGAATCGTCATGTGATGATACATCAGCAGCTGTTGTGAGAGACGGCTATGTCCTTTCAAACCTTATAGCCGGACAGGAGATACATATGTCATATGGGGGAGTGGTTCCTGAACTGGCATCGAGAGCCCATCAGGTTAATATTGTTCCGGTAACTGATACTGCTCTGAAAAGAGCCGGTGTCAGACCTGATGAAATAGATGGTCTGGCTTTTACCAGAGGACCGGGATTACTGGGTTCCCTTCTCGTTGGCACATCCTTTGCAAAAGGTTTTGCTCTCGCCAGGAACATCCCCCTGATTGAGGTTAACCATCTTCAGGCACATGTTATGGCTAATTTTATTCTTGAGAAAGAGGGGAACAACCGTATTCCGGCCCTGCCTTTTCTTTGTCTGCTGGTTTCCGGCGGACATACCAGGATAGTTGTGATGAGGGAGCATCTTGAAATGGAGCTACTGGGCAATACAATTGACGATGCTGCAGGTGAAGCATTCGATAAATGCGGGAAAGTTATGGATTTTCCCTATCCTGCCGGTCCGATGATTGATAAGCTGGCGGAACAGGGAAACAAAAACGCATTCACTTTCTCAAAGCCTTCAGTCAGAGGTCTGGATTTCAGTTTCAGCGGACTGAAAACAAATTTTTTATATTTTCTGAGAGATAAAATTAAAAATGATCCCGGGTTCATTGAAAAAAACAAAGCGGATCTCTGCGCTTCCCTCCAGAATACAATTGTAGGCATCCTGGTAAGTAAGCTGGTTAAAGCTTCACAGCTGACCGGAATAAAAGAAGTTGGGATAGCAGGAGGGGTGTCAGCCAACAGCGGGTTAAGAAATGCAATAATCCGGGAAGGTGAATTGAGAGGATGGAACCTGTTCATTCCTCCATTGCGCTATACAACTGATAATGCTGCCATGATTGGCATCACGGGATATTATAAATACCTGAGAGGAGAATTTACCGGTTATAATGTTGTGCCTCTCGCCCGATTCTGAGTTTCAGAAGAAATAATACTTTCGGCATTTGAAAGTTTCAATTAAAAGAACGATATTTAACTGTTAATTTTTCTTTTAAAGAAAATAATTCACCTGAATGAAGGAATTAAAAATTTCAGCAACCAAATACTCGCCGGAAGTAGTCTTAAATCCACAGGGTTTTATTAAGATAAAAGGGCGCTCAATTCATGAGAACATAAATGATTTTTTCATTCCGGTCGAGGAGTGGTTGGTTAGTTATATCAAAACTCCGGCAGATGTCACCTGTATTGATATAACACTGGAATATTTCAACAGCGCCAGTGCAAAAATCCTTATTCAGCTTCTGCAGAAGATCTCGCATGTCCGGCTGAAAGACAGGAAGTTCATAATAAACTGGTACTATGAAGAAGGTGATGAAGATGTCCTTGAACGGGGTGAGTATATTTCTTCTGTTCTTAATATTCCTTTTAATTTTATCCTGATCACATAATTGACTTCATCGAGCTCGCTTCGCCCGGTTTAAAATAAATTATTTCCATACTTGTTTGTGTTTAGGATCAATCATGTGGTTTCATCATAGAAATTAATTCGTTTTTGCCGGATTTTTTCTTTTGAAGAATAGGAACAATGGTACTCCCAAAAGCAGGAATCCAAAACCTATAGCCATATGCAAGGGCTTGTTTATCATGATGTTAATTACGAAGGCTGTATTTATAACAATAAATATGGCAGGAGTTACCGGATAACCAAACGTTTTATAAGCTCTCACAGAATCTTTGTATTTCTTTCTGAAAATGAAAATCCCTATAGCTGCCAGGGTAAAGAATATCCATTCTACGGAGACTGTATAGGTAATCAGATTTTCAAGGGTTCCCCAGAAAAGAAGAAGGATAATTGACCAGACCGACTGAACCACGATTGCATTTACTGGCGTCCTGAAAGTCGGATGAACTTCTGCTATTCTCCTGAAAAAAAGTCCATCGGCAGCCATAGCGTAGTAAATACGCGGAGCCGAAAGAGTGTAAATACCGATGGTCCCGAAAGTACTGATGGCAATTAATCCTGCAACAAGCATTCCACCGGAAGGAATTTTAGTGCTGACAGCTACTGCTGCAACTTTTTCAGCATCAATTATACTTTCTACAGGCATCAGCAGCATGTATGAAATATTTGTCAGAATGTATATCAGAGTTACAACAGCAGCCCCTGTGATCATGGCTACCGGAACATTTCTGGAAGGATTTTTTGTTTCACCGGCAAGGAAAGATGCATGCTGCCATCCCCCATAGGAAAAGAGAACGCCTGTCAGGGCAACTCCAAAAGCTGACAGACCTGCTCCTGAAGTTGCTGTAAATCCCAAATTGCTGAATGAAAGAGAAGCATCTCCAAAGAATATGCCTGTAGCTATAATTATCAGGATCCCAATGATCTTGAGACCTGTGAAAATGTTTGAGAATATTTCACCGAATTTTGCCCTGAAAACATTCAGAGTAGTAAGTAGTGAGATAGTTATGATACTTGTTATCGTTTTCCATGTGTTATCCATAGGGATAAAAAAACTGATGTAATGTGAAAAGGCCAGTGAAAGTACTGCAATTGATCCTGATGTAATAATTACAAGGTAAGCCCAACCGTACAGGAATCCGAGCCATCCTCCATACGCCTCTTTAAGGAAAACATAAATCCCTCCTGCTTTGGGAAATAATGCACCCAGCTCTCCGAAGGTAAGCGCACCTGTCAGTGCAATAAGTCCTCCAAGAGCCCAAACCAGAAGAATAAGTCCCGATGATGGAATTAATCCTGCGATCTGAGAAGGTGTAACAAAAATGCCTGACCCTATGCAAGAACCTATAGCTACCATTATAAGTCCGTAAAGGGTGAGTTCTTTTGCCAGGTTAGTCATGAGTGATTTCTGAATGACTGATAAGGTAATAAGGTAAGATTATAAATACTTTCCGTTTAAACACTATGCTACCGGATCTTTTTTCTTCTTATGCTTTCTATTATTCGCAATATATGATTTCAGATAAAGGAACGAGACACTTAACAGAATGAAGCTTAGCGTCAATAGCAGGATAAAGGAAAGAAGTGTGCGTTTTTCTTCACCAGGTTCAGGATTCTTAAGCTTTAAGATATACCCGACTATCGTGTTGGCAAGGACCAGTAGTGCTATAACAAAATTGAAAATAACAGGTGTGGCATTTAACACCTTCGTTGATTTGTAGTATTTGGTGCTCTTAAATCGTACATACGAGCTCCTGGCAAAATAGTGTGCTCTTTGCCTTGATCTGTCCTGTCTGTACTTTCGCCATTCTTCAACGATCCTGAAATATTCCTCGTCATTCAATTCCCGGTTTTCGTGGTTGGAAATTAAAAAATCATAAGCCTCTGTAATCCTTATAAATTTGTCTATTGCATCAGGCTGGTGGTTTATATCGGGATGATATAATCTTGCTTTTTTCCTGTATGCCTTTTTAATTTCCTCGATTGAAGAATTAACCGGAAGTCCAAGAATATTATAATATTCAGAAAGAACCATTTTCCAGTTTTATAGATTATCTGTTATTTTTTCCCCATACCCCATACCAACTTCTGACTTTCCGCCGCAAACCGCGAGCCGCAAACCGCAAACCGAATTCCCTTCTGAAGTCTACCCGATATTGCTCCATGACTGATTCACACTGAATAGTCTTTTCAACTCTTTCCCCAGGATGAGATTCCTCTCATCTTCAAGCAGCGGATCCTTTTCAAGAATACCTTCCGCAATATTTCTGACAAATTCAATTATCTGACCGTCTTTGCCAAGATTTGCTATCCTCAGGTCGAATGGAATCCCGCTCTGGAGCGTTCCTTCAATATCACCCGGACCGCGAAGCTGAAGATCTGTCTCAGCTATCTCAAATCCGTCGGTGGTTCTGATCATAACCTCAATTCTCTTTGCAGCTTCCCTTGAGATTTTGTCTGAGCTCATAAGAATACAATACGACTGGTCTGCACCTCTGCCCACACGTCCTCTTAACTGATGGAGCTGTGAAAGTCCAAACCTTTCAGCGCTTTCTATCACCATCACAGAAGCATTGGGTATATCCACCCCAACCTCAATAACTGTGGTTGCAATAAGAATATGTGCCTGACCCTCCTTGAACAACCTCATTGAAGATTCTTTATCTGCCGGAGTCATTTTACCGTGGACTATCCCGATGCAGTATTTTGGGGCGGGGAATACTCTCGAAATTGTATCCCATCCATCCTCAAGGTTTTTATAGTCCATCTTTTCCGACTCCTTGATTAAAGGATATACAATAAATACCTGGCGGCCTTCCTCGATCTGGCTCCTCAGAAAGCCGAAAACCTTATTTCTTTCTGAATCGGTAAAATGCATTGTCCTGACCGGAACACGTCCAGGCGGCAGCTCATCAATCACCGAAACATCCAGATCGCCATAGAGTGTCATGGCGAGTGTCCTTGGAATAGGCGTTGCTGTCATTACCAGCACATGAGGCGGATGAAGGTTTTTTTCCCATAACCGGGCTCTCTGAGCTACACCGAATCTGTGCTGCTCGTCAATTATTACAAGTCCGAGATTACTAAACCTGACATTCTCTTCTATAAGAGCATGAGTTCCAATAAGTATATTCAGTGAACTGTCGGTGAGTGATTCCTCGATTATCCTTCGCGAACTTCTTTTTGTTGAACCGGTCAGCAGGTTTATTTTAACCCCTGTTCCGACAAGCATTTTACCCATGGTAGCAAAATGCTGGTTTGCAAGTATTTCAGTGGGAGCCATCAGACATGCCTGGAAACCATTGTCGATAGCTATGAGCATACTCATAAGGGCAACAAGCGTCTTACCGCTTCCAACATCACCCTGGAGAAGGCGGTTCATCTGTTTTCCTGACCCGAGATCTCTTCTGATCTCTTTCATCACCTTTTTCTGCGATTCAGTAAGGGAGAAAGGTAAGTTATTGAAATAAAAGCTGTTAAAGTAATTTCCCACACTGGAGAAAACAAATCCCTTATATTTTCGGTTTCTGTTTGTCTTATATCTTAGAAGATTTAACTCGATATAGAACAACTCTTCAAATTTAAGCCGGTATCTCGATTTTTCCATTTCCGCAGTATCTGAAGGGAAATGTATCTTATTAAGGGCGTCATGAAGCTCCATGAGGTTGTATCCCGATACTATATATGCCGGCAGGGTATCAGGAATCCTGAATTTTATCTGCCTGAGCAGGTTCCCAATAAGTTTACTTATTGTTTTTGATGTAACAAACTGGGCCTTAAGTTTTTCAGTAGTACTGTACTGAGCCTGGAGCGCTGAAGTGATCCTCTGCGCAACTTTTTCTGAAGCCTCAATTTCCGGATGAATAATATTAACAATCCCGTTAAAAATGCCAGGCTTTCCAAAAACTATGTATTCAACACCCGGTGTATAATTTCCGGTTATCCATTTGGTCCCTTTGAACCAGATCAGCTTTATTGTGCCGGTCTCATCCTGAAAATCAGCAACAAGTCGTTTCCCGGCTCCGTGCCCTTCAGTATAGTAACCTTTGATAAATCCTTTTACCTGGACAAAGGGAAGATCCGGATCAAGCTCAGCTACACTATAAAACCTTGTCCTGTCAATATATTTGAACGGAAAGTAAAAGAGAAGATCCCCAAAAGTATTAATATTGACTTCTTTACGGAGCAGCTCAGCCCTTTTGGGTCCTACTCCGGAAAGATATGTGATATTTGTATCAAGAAAATCCTGCATTTTATCCCAAGGGAAGAAATTTAAAAGATATCCGAAAATAGTTATTTTTGATGACCTGACCTAACAGGATATCCTGGTGTCACATGAACCTTTTCTTTGCAGCAAGATTTCTGAGGTATTTATTGTTTTCGGGCCACAGGAACGGACATGGGATACATAGCCCGTTCGCATTCCATATTGTTTCACGGATCTTCCGGAATAAAATTGAACCCGGCATTGTCTTTAATATTGAAAGCATCAGAAAAAAGTTACTTAACGATCGCCGTTCTATTCCGGTGAGGGATCTGGGTGCCGGATCAAAAAAAAAGAAATCCAATCTGAGAAAAGTGTCCGAAATAACCAGATATTCAGCGGTTCCCCGGAAATATGGAATACTTCTTTCAAATATGTCAAAAGTATTCGGAAGTCCCATGGTTCTGGAATTTGGTACTTCGTTTGGTATAAGCACAATGTATATGGCAGCGTCATGCAGTGGTGCTAAGGTTATTACTATGGAGGGCTGCGAAGCAACCTCTGAAATTGCTTCGGCATCTTTCAGAGAGGGTGGATTTACAAATATCTTTCTTCTAAATGGTCCATTTGACGATCTGCTGCCTGAAATCATAGAAGGTAAGAAGTGTCCCGGACTTGTATTCATTGACGGAAATCACAGGAAAGTTCCGTTGATTAAGTACTTTAAACAGGTTGCAGATATAGCCGGACCTGACAGTGTTGTGGTAATTGATGATATTAATTACTCCGGGGAAATGGCAGAGGCCTGGTCGGAGATTAAGAACCATCCTGATGTAACAATGTCAGTTGATATCTTCAGGATGGGTATGGTTTTTTTCAAAAAAGGACTAAACCATGTAAATTATGTAGTCAGGTATTAACAAAAATTAAGTTTTAATTATTTCTTATTTGATATAATTAGTCTAATTTCGAAACTTCAAATTAAAAAATATTATGGATAAAGTAATTGAAATTCACGATATTGTTAAGAATTACCAGGTGGGTTCAGTAATTGTCCGGGCTTTAAGATCTGTATCAGTCAACATAAACAGAAACGAATATGTGGCTATCATGGGTCCATCCGGATCTGGAAAATCTACTCTTATGAACCTTCTTGGATGCCTTGATACTCCAACCAGCGGTAACTATATATTAAATGGTACAGATGTCAGCAAGATGGAGGACGATTTTCTTGCAGAGATAAGAAATAAGGAGATCGGATTTGTTTTTCAGACATTTAACCTTTTACCCAGGTATACTGCTCTTGAAAATGTTACCCTGCCTTTGATATATGCAGGCATACCTAAGATTGAAAGAGAAAAGATTGCAATTGAGACGCTTGACCAGGTAGGGCTTGGTGACAGGATGACACATAAACCGAATGAATTATCCGGAGGGCAGCGACAACGTGTGGCTATTGCAAGAGCCCTTGTAAATAAACCTTCCATAATTCTTGCTGATGAACCAACCGGCAACCTTGACAGTAAAACATCAATAGATATTATGGGACTTCTTGACGAGATACACAGTAAAGGGAATACAGTTATCGTTGTGACCCATGAGGAAGACATTGCCAAACATGCAGCGCGCATTATCAGGTTATTCGATGGTGAGATATCCCAGGATTATGAAAACGAGAAGTATATTGGACGCTGAAATCTCACTCAAAAAGTACTGAAAAAACTGTAATCATTTTTTCGTTCGAAAAATGAAGATCTATACCCGTACCGGTGATGATGGCATTACTTCTTTTGCAGGGGGGCGGAGGGTGCCAAAACATCATCCTCGTATTGAGGCTTATGGTTCAGTCGATGAACTTATTTCCTGGATTGGAGTTCTGCGAGGCTTTAAAGAGAATGAGAGCAGGAGTGGGACAATCATATATATACAGGATCAGCTTATGAGATGTGCAGCCACTCTTGCAACAGAGAGGGCTGAAGAAAAAGAGATGAGATACCTGCCTGATTCAGGTTCGGTTACTTTTCTTGAAGATGAGATTGACCGGATGGAATCAAAACTTCCGCCTCTTAATAATTTTATCCTCCCTGGTGGCCAATTGCTTGTATCTTATTGCCATATAGCCCGATGTGTATGCCGTAGGGCAGAAAGGGCAGTAATTAAGCTAAATGATTCCGAAAAGATTCCTGATACTGTTTTAAAATTTCTTAACAGGCTTTCCGATTATTTGTTCGTTCTATCACGCCTGGTAAGCTTAGAGCTTGATAATGATGAGGTTATCTGGGTAATTTGATCAATTTAAAAAGTTAAAATATCGTATTGTTTTTTAAACAAAATAATATATATATTTGCAAACTTTATTAAACAATTACTTAATCAGGAAACATGTACTGGACACTTGAATTAGCATCAAAACTTGAAGATGCTCCATGGCCTGCCACTAAAGATGAGCTGATCGACTTCGCCATAAGGTCAGGTGCCCCGATGGAAGTTATTGAGAATTTACAGGAGATTGAAGATGAGGGAGATATCTATGAAAGCATTGAAGATATCTGGCCAGATTATCCCAGTAAGGACGACTTCTTCTTTAATGAGGATGAATATTGAAAGAGAGGCTGACTATAGAAGTCAGCCTCTTACTTTTTAAAGATATCTGTCACATTCTTAGGCCGAATCGTATCGAGCCAGGAGAAATTTTCGAGCCGCAGCATTTCAGAATTTATTTTAAAAGGGGGATCAATTGTTCCTTCAGGATTCTGAAACTCATTAATCTCCTTTATTTTACCATCCTGTAGAAGTATTTCAATCCGTGCACATTTGGCCTGATTTACTCCCACAATAAGATCACCGTCAAGAAGATAATATATTGTCTCACCATTGCCTTCTATATTTATCCTGTGTAGTTCATTTTCTTTAAAGTAGCCGGTAAGAGACCTTCCTTTTACCTGGTTGAAGCGAATATCATCAATCTGACTCGTTACAAATACTGAACTGTATAATTCCAACTTTTCAGCTTTCTGGTTTTTTGTAAAGATTGCCATTGAATCAGAAACAAGCTGGTTTTCCTTTGACCAGATGACAGGTTTGGTATATAATCTTATAACAGAATCACGAAAAGAGTACGACAGGGAATCGCATTTTGCCTGAAGATCCTGGCTGAATATTCTGCACCCATGGTATGCTCTCATAAGCCTGTACATTTTAAGTAACGAATCGGTTTCTGTGATTGCACTTATCGTATCTGCGTGAAGGAAAAGTGAATCATTCTCCGAAACCTGGATGAACAGGGCTTTTTTTGTTACCATAAACCGTTCAGGATCTTTATAGTACCAGGCATAATCTCCTTTTACAATAATGTTATTTGTTGTATCGGTTATGCTTGTATTGCGGAAGGCAAGACCATAGCCACTTATACCGTCATAATAAAGCGAATCACCTCTGATAACCTGTTGTCTGTTATCAATTATTGCATTTTTCCAGATCCTTGAAATATCATTTTTGGTGTCATACCATCCCCGTTCGCAATAGAGATAAATACTGTCGCCCTCCATCTCTGAAGGACCAGTGAAAAAGGCAGTTTCAGTTTTTGTATTATAATCCATCGTATCGGCAGTCATGATGTAGTCTGGATTAATAATGTTTACGCTATCCTTAAAATGGAACAGGTTATCCGAAACGTAATAAATACCGATTATGCTTGTCAGGGTATTATCTCCATTGATTATTTTCCCGCCTGTGTTATACCTTGCAATTTTATTAGTGACTTCATATAAGACTTCCTGGGTATAGAGATAGGTCTCCTTGTCTATAAGCTCAACATTCCCGTACACCGTCGCTGTTTCAGAATCACCGTCATAAAAAAGGCTGTCCCCACGAAGATGAAGCGTATCACTTTGTTGCATGTGGATCTTACTGTATGCCTTAACCTGGTTGTTACCCGAATAAAACCAGGCGCTATCGCAGGTCATGAAAATGTCATTGTGTTTCATGGAAACGTTTCCGATAAGTCGCATCAGTCTTTTACCTGTTCGTTTCTCGATCTCTTCAAATCCTCCGTCAGCATGCAATACCTCTATCATTCTCTTTCCTGGTTTCTGCTGTTGGATGTCCTGACTGAAAAAAGCAGGTGACCAGATCAGAATACCTGCTAAAAGTATTGTTTTTCTGGGTGTTACTGGGAAAATAATGGATATCAATGAAGCTATTTCAACCATCCTTGTTCAAGGAATTTGCATGATTTGAATTCATCACTTATTTTAATGTAAGTAGTTTCAATTTTCTTTGTTATCCAGTCCTGGTATGTTTCCTGTCGCCGACTCATCATTGCTGCATTATAAAAGAACTGATAATCATCTTTTAAGTTTGCCCTGTGTGCCGGCACTTCATCATCCATCCTTACGATTCTGAATACTACATTCCCGATCTCATCGGTAGTCTGAAAGGGTTCAGATATTTCTCCAGGTTTAAGATCCCTCACTTTCCCATACATTTCTTTGTTAAGTTCATCGAGTGAGAACCAGTTAATGCGGTCGGAAGGATTGGTACTGACAAATTTTCCTCCGTTTGTCCTGCTGTCCATATGACTTGAATATCTTAAAGCCACATTTTCAAATTTTAAGCTGTCCTTTCTTATTAATCGTGCAAGGCTGTCGAGAGTTGTAAGAGCCTTAACTGATTCATCAGGTTTTACTTTTGGCCGGATAAGAATATGCCGTGTATTTACGAGATCGCCCTTACGGTCTATTACCTGTATGATATGAAATCCATATTTGGTCTCAACAATTTTGGATACTGTATTTTTTGAAAGGCCCCATGCAGCATCAGCATACTCTTTCTCAAGTTCACCTTTCAGTTTATATCCGATTTCACCCCCACTTACGGATGACCCGTCTTCTGAATACATTATTGCCAGTACATTAAAGCTTTTACCAGCAAGAATCTGGCTCCGGATATCGAGGAGTTTCTGTCTTGCATCTGCTTTGTTTTCTTCGTTCTTAGGGGGATCGAGCTGGATCAGGCTTATCTGGACTTTTGATGAAATGACAGGAAGGCTGTCTCGTGGAACTGAATTGAAATATCTTTTTACGTCGGAAGGAGTAATTGTAAGATTTTTGGATATGTTATTCTGAACTTCTGCAATAACCTGCTGTTCAACCATTGCTTTCCTGATATCCCTTCTGATCTCAATAATGCTTTTTTTAAAATAATCTTCAAGTGCCTTCTCACTTCCTGCCTGCCTGATTGCATCATTCATTTTCATGGTAAGATCAGTCTCTACCATATCATCTGTTACCACTATACTGTCAATTCTGGCCTGATCAACAAACAATTTTGAAATAAGCAGTTCCTGAAACACATCGCAGCGGATCTCTTCAACAGGATTTCTTCTGCCTCCCCGTCTTGCCTCCAACACATTGTTCTCAACATCTGAAAGGTATACCACCTCGTTTCCCACAATAGCTGCCAGAGATTCAACCAATGCCTGCGAATTTGCAGATGAAATAATCCACATCACCCCTGCTGCCGACAACAATAATCTGTTAATTCTTTTCATTTTCAATAAACCTTAAAATCATTTCTTTTAAGAGCTTCGCTATATATTCCGTTTTCAAGAGCCTCTATAAATTCAATGCGCCTGTTATTCCATATTATTCTTTTAATGTCCTCTTCAACATATTCAAAGGGTGAAAGATTCCCAATAAGCCTGTAATCATAAATTTTTATCAGATAAACCGAATTGGAATCGCTTGTTTCATAATAATTATTTCTTTTTAAGAAATTCTCCTGGTTGCTGATATCTTCTTTAAGTTCGAGTGAGAGCCTGTCCATTGTTATCCACTCTTCATTGAAATAGTCAAATTTCTCAGCAAACTGGTAACAAAGACTTTCAAGTTCCTGAATGTCCTTCTGATTATCTGATCTGGCGAGCATTTTAATTTTGTTGATGTCAGGAGTCTCAACAGGAAGCTTTATGAGGAGTGCCTTTACAATGTTTGATGTGAGTATGAAACTGTTACTATTAATGGAATAGTAGTTTTGCAGCTCTTCCTGCGAAATGATGGTGTCCATCTTCTGAAGCATCATTATCCGCTGGTATTCATAAACAACCAGATTGAGCCTGGTCTCTTCAAGATGCTGTTCAATTTCATTTCTTAGCTCCTGGGAGAGATTTGACTCAGCTTTCTGAAACATAAGTTCCCGTTTTGCCCATTTTTTTATATAATTCTGGATGGTGGCAATACTGTCGGCAGGAATTAACCCTTCCTTAATCTGATCAGGAATCTCATCATAATAAAGGATTACATTTCCGGCTTTGGCTAATGGTATGCGGCTTTCCTGATCCTTGCCTGTTTTACAGGAACAGGCTGCAATCAAAATAAATATTGAAAAGATTATCTTATTCATTCCCCAGTCGGTTCTTTACTTCGTTAAATACCAGATTATCAACTTTAACGGTATATCTTGCCTTTAATTGTTTTATCCATTCGTCAGTGAGCCACTCCTGGTAATCTGAAATAATTTCACCCTGGACCTCCTTGAATGGCAAAGGCTCAGGTGCATTAACCTTCTTTATATCTATTAGTGCCGGAAATCCATTCCTTGAAAAAGAATGAATCCCTTTAGTCCAATTTATACTGTCGATATCCTGATCGTCACCTGCAAACCATTTGCCTGCTGAAATGGAAAGGAGTGTATCTCCCTTTTGGTTAAATTTCCCTTTAAGCCGCTCATCGCAATCAGGTTTCCTGGAATATTTTTTATATGTGTTATAAAGTCGTTGTCCTCCGCCTGATTCCCTGAGTGTATAAATCTTTGCTTCAATACTTCTTTCTGAAAGGTAATCGTTCTTCCTGCTGTTATAAAAATTTTGTAAACCTGTGGAATCATCCTGTACCTTGTTCCATACCCTTTTCGATGAAATATCGAATAACAGAATTCCATCATGAAACTCAAGCATGAGGTATTTAAAGTCCGGGTATTTATTTTCAAGAACTGAATCCTCATATTTCATTATATCATCAGTAAGTATTGATTCAATGGAGGTGTCAATATACAATTTAGGATTCTTTGTAATTATCATATTGCCACGGCTTTCAAGATAATCAGCAAATTCAGGTGCCCGGAGATGTTTCTCCGCGTATGAATAAATATCACCGGACGGAATATTTTTCCGGTTATATTTTGTGACTCCCGAAATAATCAATGTATCGGTATTATTTACAAACCAGTTGTATACTGTGTTGTTAATCCTGAAATTGTATTCTTTTTTAAGTTTATCGATGAATGATTTCTTCCCGGCAGAGATCAGATTTGACTGGTTCAGCTTGCTTTCGAGATAGGATTTTGACTCTTCAAATGAACCTGGTGGCTTTTTGTCCAGCAGTTTGATTATATGAAATCCGTATGCAGAACGGAAAGGTACGGTATAATTGCCTGTATCTTTAATTGAGAACGCTGCCTCAGAAAAATCGCTGATTATCTCACCTGTTCCAAACCAATTCAATTCACCTCCATGTGTAGCAGATTCTTTATGATCAGAATTTTCGGCAGCCAATCTCCTGAATGATTCCCCGTTGTTAAGCCGGGAATAAATACTATTGATCTCCTTTTCTGCTTTGCTTATTGCTTCCTCATTTGATCCGGGCGGAGCAGCCTTCATAATGTGTGCGACCTTTATCTTCCCTTTCGATGGACGTTTGTCTGATACTCTGATAATATGATAGCCGTAGGGAGTTCTTACAGGCATTGAAAGAGTTCCCGTCTTCAGGTTATAGGCAGCTTCTTCAAAAGGAGTTATCATCTGGAAAACAGTAAAATACCCAAGGTTACCTCCATTAATTAGAACTGATTTATCATCTGAAGCAGCTTTTGCTACCTGTTCAAAGTTTTCACCCTTTATTATTCTTTCTCTGATATCAATAGCCTTTTTATAAGCTTTGATAGTATCTTCAGCCGATGCATCGGGCGGGCAGCTTACTAAAACATGCGAGGCATTAACTTCAATAAGGGACCTCTGAAAAGCTTTCTGAAGCAGTCTTTCTTTTACCTCAGGATCGGTAAGATAGTTTTGGGCAAGCTGGTTCCTGTATCCATTTAACTCATCACTGAAAGCCCTGGTAGTGTCGTAACCCAGATCTATAGCCTCGGCTACCTTAAGTTTAAATTGAATGAATTGTTCCAGATAGTCATTAAGGTCAGTAGTCGTGGAAGGATCAAGGCTCTTATTATACATTCTTATAAACTCACCTGCCTCGACTTTTCTGCCCTCGATAGTAATCAAAGTTTTTTCATCAGGCTCCTGTGAAAAACCGGATGTTTTAAATAAAAGAAGGATTATGACCGTAAGGATGGATCTTATTTTCATTTAATTATCCTGAGATCCTCGTTATTCAAATGATTTCCTGCTGTAATTAGGAGACTCCCTTGTTATTGTTACATCATGGGGATGGCTTTCTATTATTCCTGAATTTGTGATCCTTACAAACTTGCCTTCTTTTTTCAGAACTGTGATATTCCTTGCCCCGAGATAACCCATCCCGGCTCTTAATCCACCCATCATCTGGAAAATGACTTCCGACAGGTTGCCTTTGAAAGGAACCCTTGCTGCAATTCCCTCCGGGACAAGTTTACGTATATCGTCCTCAACATCCTGAAAATAACGGTCTTTTGAGCCCTGCTGCATGGCTTCTATTGATCCCATTCCCCTGTAAGCTTTGAACTTGCGGCCATTGTAAATAATTGTTTCCCCTGGTGATTCTTCAACTCCGGCAAATAATGATCCTGCCATAATTGAATCAGCACCTGAAGCCAGAGCCTTAATAATATCTCCCGAATACCTTATTCCGCCATCAGCAATAACAGGTATTCCAGCTCCTTCAATGGCCTTCGCTACGTTATATATGGCAGAAAGCTGAGGTATACCGACTCCTGCTATGACCCTTGTTGTACATATTGATCCCGGACCGATTCCCACCTTTACAGCATCAGCACCTTCAGATACTAATTTCTTTGCAGCCTCCGATGTACCTATATTACCGGCAACCACCTCAGTAGCCGGATAACTTTTCTTTATTTCCCTAAGTATGTTAATAACACTTTTTGTATGACCATGAGCCGTGTCAATTACAATCGCATCAACTCCGGCGTTAATAAGTGCTTCGACCCTCTGCAGGGTATCGGATGCGATGCCGACAGCTGCGGCAACCCTGAGTCTTCCCTTGTCATCCTTACAGGAATCGGGACGATCCTTGGTTTTTGTTATATCCTTGTAGGTAATAAGGCCGATAAGTTTTCCCGATTCATCAATCATCGGCAGTTTTTCAATTTTATGTTTCTGAAGAATTCGTGCAGCGGCTTCCAGGTTAGTCTGGTGATTGGTGGTGATCAGGTCGGTGGTCATCACCTCGGTAATTTTTTTTGCACGGTTATTCTCAAACCTGAGATCCCTGTTTGTTACAATACCCTTAAGGATACCACCATTGTCCACAACTGGGATGCCTCCAATCTTATATTCGCTCATCAGATTCATGGCTTCGGCAACGGTTGCATCAAGGCTTATTGTTATCGGATCGAAGATCATAACATTCTCAGCTCTTTTAACCCTTTTTACCTGGGCAGCCTGTTTCTCGACAGACATATTTTTATGGATCACACCAATGCCACCTTCCCGGGCAATGGCAATTGCCAGTTCCTCTTCAGTAACTGTATCCATAGCTGCAGAAACAACAGGAGTATTTAATCGGATATTGCGGCTGAACATTGTGGTCAGATCAACATCCCTGGGCAGGACCTCGGAATAAGAAGGGACCAGAAGTACATCATCAAAGGTCAATCCTTCATAGAGTATTTTATCCTTAATAAATGACATTGTATGATCCTTTTAGTTTTTGCTGGCGCAAATTACTAAAAAAAACAGGACTCTGAAAACAAGTTGCTACATTTGTATATGGTTCAGCAACCTTTCAATATTGATCATTACAGGCAAATCCTGACAAAATACTGGGGATTTACCACTTTTAAACCTCTGCAGGAGGACATTATAAGATCGGTCTCGGAAGGTAAGGACACGCTTGCCCTTATGCCTACGGGCGGAGGCAAATCACTCACATTTCAGGTGCCGGCAATGGCCGGTGAAGGTACATGTCTTGTGATTACCCCCCTTGTTGCGTTGATGAAAGAACAGGTGAATCGTCTTAACAGCCTTGAGATTAAGTCAATAGCCATCCATTCGGCAATGTCAAGGGAAGAGATAGATATTGCCATAGAGAATTGTATTTATGGTGATTATAAATTTCTTTATATTTCACCGGAGAGGATTTCAACACAGATCTTCAAAGGGAAGATAGGCCGGCTTAAGCTCTCACTGGTTGCTATCGATGAAGCTCATTGTATATCACAATGGGGTTATGATTTCCGTCCTTCCTATCTTAAAATAGCTTCACTCAGAAACCTTATTGCTCCTGAAGTTCCATTTCTTGCCCTTACCGCATCTGCAACTCATCAGGTTATAGATGACATAATGATCAAACTGGCTTTCAGCCAGAAGAACGTGCTGAGGACCAGCTTCGCAAGGAAAAACATCTCCTATCTGGTCAGGCAGGTAGAAGAGAAAGGTACATATCTTGTAAAGACTGTACGCAAGGTTAAAGGCAGTGGGATTGTGTATGTGAGAAGCAGAAAACGAAGCAAAGAAATAGCTGAACTACTTGCTGAAAACGGAGAGAGCGTCGATTTCTATCATGCTGGACTGACCGATGAGCTCCGGGATAAAAAACAGTCTGCATGGTCGGCCGGGACTACAAGGATAATAGTTGCAACAAACGCTTTTGGTATGGGCATCGACAAAGCTGATGTCAGATTTGTGATTCATTGGGATATTCCTGATGCTCTGGAAAACTATTTTCAGGAAAGCGGAAGGGCAGGACGTGACAATAAACCTTCATATGCGGTGTTGCTTTACTCAGCTTCAGATAAAAATCGCCTGGAGGAATCCATGCGACATAAATTTCCGCCAGTCGAGAAGATAAAGGATATATATGAGGCTTTGTGCAATTTTCTCATGGTTCCGCTAGGTGCCGGGAAAGATAATGTCTTCGATTTCAATATGGCGGAATTCGTCTCAAAGTTCAGGTTGCCGGTTATTGAAACTTATAACAGTCTTGCCTTCCTTCAGAGGGAAGGGTACGTCGAATTTACTGAGGAGATTAACAATCCATCACGCGTTCACTTCATTGTGGGACGCGATGACCTTTACAAGTTCCAGGTGGCAAATGAGCCTTTTGACGGATTCATAAAACTGTTGTTGAGGTCCTACACAGGAATGTTCACCGAATATGTTGCCATTAACGAGGAATCCCTGGCAAGAAAGGCTGCAATAACCAGGGATAATGTATATCAATACCTTGTGAAACTCTCTTCAATGAACATAATCAGATATATTCCGGGAAAGAAAACAGCCCTTGTCATTTTTACCGAGGAACGACTTGTCAGGAAAGCATTAATGATCTCGCCTGATAACTACCTTCATGTTAAGCAAAGGTATTCAGAACGGCTGGAGAAAATGATCGGCTATGCTGAATCAAAGAACAGGTGCAGGTCAGTAATACTTCTTGATTATTTTGGGGAGGAATCTGACAGGTGCGGGACCTGTGATGTATGCCGCGAAAGAAACGAGCTCGATCTCAGCAAATATGAATTTGACCTTATACTTGAGGATATTAAAACAATCCTCGAAAATCAGAAACCTGATGCAGAAGAACTTGTCAGAAATGTTAAGTATCCTGAAGATAAAGTCATAAAAGTAATCCGCTGGCTCCTCGATCACAATAAAATTATTCAGGATAACGATCACAGACTTTCATGGAAAGACTGAAAAGGGTCAAAAGGCATAGTACCCCATACACCATACCATCACTAATTCAGTTCGGTGAGCAAGATATTTCTCCACCGCACTTTGATACCTCCTCCCTCATGAATCTGCAACAGAATTCTGCCTTTACCCTGCCCAATCTGGTCATCGTTCAGGTCTGCCATCTTTTCACCGTTAAGCCAGGTGGTTATATTATTGCCTGTGACTTTGATTCTCATTGTGTTCCAGTCTTCTTTTCTAAGGATATTTTCTTTCTCGTCAGGAATCCTGGCAATCCATCCCCTACCGTAAGATTCATAAATACCCCCGGTATCTTTCCCGGGAGGTGCAACTTCAACCTGCCAACCGGATATCTCCACTCCCTTTTTGATATAGGAACGAACAAAAACTCCGCTGTTTCCGTCGGATTCCTGTCTGAATTCGAGGCTCAGATCAAAGTTGTCATAATATTTCCTTGTACCCAGGTATCCGTACTGTTTTTCAGGACCGCTTTCACAGATAAGTTCACCATTCTGAACAAACCATAGTTCTTTCCCGTAAACTGTCCATCTTGTCAGATCTTTTCCATTAAACAGGTTTTCTGATCCTGGTTTATCTGGAAGTTCTTTCAGTTTAATGTTTCTGTACCAGACTCTGCTTCCATGGTCCTGCAACGCAAAATGGCCGCTTCTGGCCAGTCCATATTCAGGTGCAAAATCCCATTTACCGCTCGATTTACGCGAGAACCAGTCATCGGTCCAGGCCTCAAATTCAAGGAGCTTCTCTCCATTGAGCCAGTGTTCCACATGGCCGTTATCAAAAACTATCTTTGAAGTATTCCAAGATCCTGTTTTATTCAGGCTCTTTTTCGTGCTGTCGCTGATGTACATCGCATAATCAGCTCCTGCCATCTGCCATTTCTCAAGTTTCTGCGGAAAGCCAGCATCGTCAATAACCTGGTATTCCGGACCGGTTACATAGGGTACTTTATATTCGGGCCTTTCAACAACATGGTATAGTAATCCGCTGTTTCCTCCCTCTGAAATTCTCCAGTCGAAGGTAATTATGAAATTTTTGTACTCTTTTTCTGTAATTATATAACCGGTGCTGTCACTTCCTTTTCCAAGGGCCGCCAGTGATCCTTTTTCAACTGTCCAGGGACCGATTACACCATGTCCTGCATAATCACGCCAGCCGTCAAGGTTTTTACCATTGAAAAGCAGTATCCAGCCATCGACAGTTTCCTGATCGGTAAGCTTATTTTTACCTTGTTTACATCCTGTAAAAAAAAATCCAGGAAACAGGACGGCAAGAATTATTAAGATCTTTACTTTCATAGCGGTTATTGTTATAGGATAGAAATATCGGATAAATATACTTGTAGTATTTAAAGATGCTTAAAAAAATCCGGAATTATAAAATCAGTTTCATATTCAGAATTGTTCATAAAATTAGAATTTTTTTTATCTGAAACCATCCTATTCATTAACTTTAAACTCCATAATTACATCTCCTGATGGAAGTCATTACCCAAAACATTCGTAAATCTCTTAATAAGGCTTATCTTAAAGTAAAACCCAATCGTACTCAAATTGAGACTTTCAAGAAGAACATTAATAATCTTTTTGAGAGGATCGATGAATCAGAATCCGAAGAATTCCATAAGAATATTATTTCAGAATTTCTTAAGAACACTTATTATACTCCCGGTCATTGCATTAACACGAAAGGCCGGTTGGCGGTCTCGTAATGACACTGGACGGAGGAGAAATCATAGGTAAGTGGCTTTGGATAACAAAAACAATTTATACTTGAAGATACAGAATACCATATTATGAATAAATCTGACATAATCCTTTATAGAACTCCGGAAGGATCAGTAAAAGTAGAAGTAATCCTTCAGGACGAAACGGTATGGCTTACTCAAAAAGCTATGGGTGAATTATTTGGAGTTGCCAAATCCACAATAAGCGAGCACCTGTCCAATGTTTACGATAGTGGTGAGCTTAAAAAAGATTCAACTGTTCGGAAAATCCGAACAGTTCAAAAAGAGGGTGAAAGAGAAATAAGCAGGCTATTAGAATTCTATAACCTCGATGCAATTATATCCGTCGGTTATAGGGTAAATTCCAGTCAGGCAACTCAATTTCGAATATGGGCGACAAAAGTACTTAAAGATTTTATGCTTAAGGGCTTTGTTTTGGATGATGAATGTCTGAAGCAGGGTAACAGACTGTTCGGTAAAGATTACTTTGATGAGCTTCTTGAACGGATCAGAGAGATCAGAGCCAGTGAGCGCAGGTTCTACCAAAAAATAACCGATATTTATGCAGAATGCAGTATGGATTATGATCCTGAATCAGAAATAACAAGAATTTTTTATAAAATAGTTCAGAATAAGCTGCACTGGGCAGTAACCGGACAAACTGCTGCTGAGATAATTTCAAGCCGGGTAAAAGCTGAATTGCCAAACATGGGACTTTCATCCTGGAAGAAATCACCTAAAGGGAAAATTTTGAAATCAGACATAATTATAGCCAAGAATTACCTGAATGAAAAAGAGATAAAGGAATTGAACAGAGTTGTATCGATGTATCTCGATTATGCAGAGAACCAGGCTGAAAGACAAATACCTATGAAAATGAAGGATTGGGTCGATAAGCTTGATTCATTTTTACAGTTCAATGATTATTCGGTTTTGAAGAATGCCGGAGCTATCTCAGCCAATATTGCCAAAAAACTTGCAGAGCATGAATATGATAAATTCAGGATAGAACAGGACAAGAAATATGAATCTGACTTTGACAGAGAAGTTAAGAAGCTAAGAAAAAACAACACTGTGTAAATCGCGGTTAAACTCCATTACATTATAGGATTGGATTGCTTCTTCCTGCAAAAGCGGGACTCGCAATGACCCTGCACAACCCCAGGAGTGCACCACCTGCACGATATATTAACTTTCCATTTAATAAATCTACATTCAGAATAAACCGAATCGTTACAAATTATCTAATTTTGCTGCTCAATGGATTTGTTGTTATGAGTAAAGGTAAGGATCCCGTTTTTTTCAGAAGCGTTGTAGAATTTACTGCAGCTGCAAATGAGTTCTGTAAATACGCTGAGCATGCAGGAGAGATGAAGGGCGATGAGTTGCTGAAAATCTTTCAGCGTATTCTTCCATATCTGTACCTTAAAGCCTCTCTTCTTCCTTCCCTTGAGCCCTTTTTTGATGTTGGTAATGAGAAATTCGTCACTGAGCCGGAATGGTTCAGGATACATGATATTTTAAGGGAACGGTTTGGTACTGCTGATGATTTCCTGGAGGTGTTTGACGAGAAGATGACCGAATCGGAAAAGCCTGTTGTTTCAAGTCTCTCAGAGAATCTGACAGATATATACCAGGATCTGAAAGATTTCCTGCTGTTGTACCAGACCGGTACAAGCGAAGTTATGAATGATGCAATTTGGGAGTGCCGTCAGAATTTTGAGAATTACTGGGGACAGAAACTTACGAACTCATTAAGAGCAATTCATAAATTTATTTATTCAGGTGAAGAAATCGGGAAAATTGAATCTTATGAGAAGACTGAAGAAGAGAGAGATACTTCCGGATGGTTTATTTCACGCCGGCAAAAGGACTTAAGTGCAGATGGTAAATAACAAATATCCCGAATCAATAACACCTGATGAACTGGAGAAGTGCGAATTATCATGGTTCAGAGGAGAAATTGCAGTTATTGAAGATATTAAAGCTTTTAAAGAAATATTTCCAAGACTGCTTGGTTCACAGATTCTCGGCTTTGATACTGAGACCAGACCCTCTTTCAGAAAAGGAAGAAAAAACAGAGTTTCTCTTATTCAACTCGCAAATGAAGATATTGCATGTCTGATAAGAATCAACAGGATAGGAATTCCGGCTGAGCTTGCAGAGCTTCTTGCAAATCCTGATATTATTAAGGCCGGGGTGGCTGTTCATGATGATATTCGTTTTCTTAAGAGAGTGAAAGGTTTTTCTCCCTCAGGATTTGTTGACCTTCAGAAATTTGTCAGGGATTTTGGAATCCAGTGTTCCGGTTTAAAAAAACTGTCAGCCATAGTTCTTGGATTCAGGATCTCAAAACGTCAGCAGGTTACAGACTGGGAAGCTGAGAAACTATCAGAGGCACAGCAGATTTATGCTGCAACTGATGCCTGGGTATGCCATCAGATATACAGTAAACTTGTAAATGGAAAGCAAGATGATGGATAAAAATATGTAGGGTGTGATATGGACAAAATCAGAATTGTTTTAAAATCAGGGAAAGACCAGCCTGTTCACAGATTCCATCCCTGGATCTTTTCCGGGGCAATTAAAAAAATTTATGGATATCCTGAAGAAGGCGACGTTGTGGAAGTATTTGACAATAAGGATAACTTTCTTGCTGTAGGTCATTATCAGCCAGGTTCAATAGCAGTAAGAATACTTTCATTTCAGCCTGCAGACATCGGCCCTGAATTTTTTTCCGGAAGGATTAGAGGAGCAGTAGAATATAGAAAATCAATAGGTCTGATTTATAATGAAAACACAAATGTTTTCAGGTTGATTAATGCTGAGGGAGACAACCTTCCGGGTTTGATAGCTGATTTTTATGACGGAGTCGTCGTTATGCAGATGCATTCTGTCGGAATGTACAGGGTAAGAAAAGAAATTGCAGGAATCATATCTGAGACAATGGGTAAAAGGGTCATTGCGATCTATGATAAAAGTGAAACAACATTACCTTTTAAATCAGGTGTTGTCGGCAGAAATGAATTTCTTTCCGGTACTTCCGGCCCTGTGGAGGTCAAAGAGAACGGATTCAGATTTAGAATTGACTGGACAACCGGTCAGAAAACAGGATTCTTCATTGATCAGCGTGATAACCGAGAACTTTTAACTGACTATACCAGGGGACGGAATGTTCTCAATATGTTCTCATATACAGGGGGATTTTCTGTTTATGCCATGAAAGACGCAGCCCTGGTACACAGTGTTGACAGTTCCGCCTCTGCCAGTGAATTGGCAGAGGAGAATATAAGATTGAACTTCGGTGTTGATAACCGTCACAAATCTTACCAGGTGGATGCCTTTGAATTTCTTAATGATATTAAAGGCACATATGATCTGATTATTCTTGATCCGCCGGCTTTTGCCAAGCATAACAATGTCCTTTCCAATGCTTTACAGGGATATAAGCGGCTCAATATGAAAGCCATTGAGCAGATTAAACCGGGAGGGATTATCTTCACTTTTTCATGCTCTCAGGTTGTAAGCAGGGAGAACTTCAGAAAATCTGTTTTTGCTGCTGCAGCAAATACCGGAAGGAATGTGAAGATTCTGCATAATATGAGCCAGCCACCGGATCATCCGGTTAATATATATCATCCTGAAAGCGAGTATCTTAAGGGGCTTGTTCTTTATGTTGAGTAGCTGAAAAGATAAATTTGATAATTTGAAAAATTGGAAATTTGAAAATTGTTGAGGATTGAGATGGGGACTAACAGATATATAGAAATTGTTGCCAGAAAGCTTGGATTACTTGAATGGCAGGTTGAAAACACTATCAGGTTGCTTGATGAAGGTGCAACAATTCCATTTATAAGCAGGTACAGGAAAGAGATGACAGGCACTCTTGATGAAGTTAAACTTATGCATGTCAAAAAGGAATATACGCATATCAAAGAACTTGATGCCAGGAGGGAAGCGGTCATTAAATCAATAAATGATCAGGAAAAAATGACTCCTGAATTAATGGTCAGGATCGAATCTGCACTTACAATGGCAGAACTGGAAGACCTTTACCTTCCCTTCAGGCCAAAGAGACGTTCCAGGGCAACCATAGCCAGGGAATATGGCCTGGAGCCTCTTGCATCAATCATAATGGAACAGAAAGAGGTTGATCCCGGACACAGGGCTGAAGAGTTCCTTAATGAGAAGGTCCCCACTGTTGATGATGCCCTGGCAGGAGCCTCCGATATTATTGCAGAATGGATTAATGAAGATGAAAAAGCCAGAAGGCTTTTAAGAGCTCTTTTTGAAAGGGAAGCGGTAATCTATTCGAAAGTTATTAAGGCGAAAGAGCAGGAAGGTATAAAATTCAGCGACTATTTCGGATGGTCTGAATTATTGAGAAAATGTCCGTCTCACAGGATGCTTGCAATGAGAAGAGGAGAGGAGGAGGGATTTTTACGGCTTACTATCGAACCTGACGAAAAAAAGGCGCTGGATATACTGAAATCCTTATTTGTAAAAGGGACCAATAAATCATCAATACTTGTTTCAGAAGCCGTGACAGACAGCTGGAAGAGATTGTTATCCTCTTCGATGGAGACGGAATTCAGGAGTATTTCAAAGATGAAAGCTGATGATGAGGCTATCTCGGTATTTGCTGATAACCTGAAACAACTTCTTATTGCCTCCCCTCTGGGTGAAAAAAATGTACTTGCACTGGATCCTGGCTACAGAACAGGATGCAAAGTGGTTTGCCTCGACCGTCAGGGGAATCTTCTTCATAATGAGACCATATACCCTCATCCCCCGCAGAACGAAACTGCATTGTCAATAAAGAAAATCTTAACACTCGTCAATGCTTACAAGATTGAGGCAATTGCTATTGGAAACGGAACCGCAAGCCGCGAGACTGAAGATTTTATTAAATATGTAAAATTTGATAAAGATATTCAGGTGTTCATTGTTAATGAAGCAGGGGCATCAATATATTCAGCTTCGAAAGTTGCCCGCGAGGAGTTTCCCGACTTTGACGTAACTGTAAGAGGTGCAGTTTCGATCGGCCGGCGGCTTATGGATCCGCTTGCAGAACTTGTTAAGATCGATCCCAAGTCAATCGGCGTCGGCCAGTACCAGCATGATGTTGATCAGCAAAAGCTTCAGAATACTCTTGATGATGTTGTTGTTAATTGTGTGAATGCTGTTGGCATAGAAGTAAACACAGCCAGCAAGCATTTGCTTACTTATGTCTCAGGGCTCGGTCCTCAGCTTGCTTCGAATATTGTAGATTATCGCACAGAAAACGGACCATTCAGGTCCCGTGAAGATCTTATTCGTGTGAATAGAATGGGAGCAAAAGCATTTGAACAGTGCGCAGGATTCCTGAGGATAAGAAATGCCGATAATCCTCTTGACGCCAGTGCAGTTCATCCTGAAAGCTATCATATTGTTGAAAAAATGGCAGCAGATCTTGGTTGCGATATCAGAGAACTTGCGACAAACCAAAACAAACAGAAGGAGATAAATCTTGAGAAATATATAACTCCCGCAACTGGTTTACCAACCTTAAAAGACATAATGGATGAACTTACCAGACCAGGAAGAGATCCGCGATCAAAAATCAGGGAGTTTAGTTTTGCTGATATCCATTCTATGCAAGATCTGGTTCCGGGTATGATTGTACCTGGAATTGTAACAAATGTTACAAAATTTGGAGCTTTTGTTGATATCGGTATTAAACAGGATGGTCTTGTTCATATATCAAATTTGAGCAATACTTATGTCAGCGATCCTTCGAGGATTGTAAAACTGAATCAGCATGTTATGGTGAAGGTGCTTGATGTGGATATTGATCGCAAAAGGATTCAGCTTTCGATGAAGGGAGTTGATTCCAAATGATAGAAACAGTGGATCTTTTCAATTTGAAATATCAAGCTCTATATGATCTGAGTGGGATCCTCCAGTGCAATTTGTTGAATAGCCCGATATATAAAACAAGCTTAAGATTCCTGGCATTCAGTTTTTCCTTGTATTTTACAGCTGGTGTATTAAATCGCTCTGTGACACTGTATATTTTATCTCTACCCATATTTCTAAGGAGCTCATAGCTTTTATACCTTAAAAATGTGGCAACATTTCTGCCTCTGAATGAATCCATAGTATGCATACCATAAACATACACCTCGTCCGGTTCCAATAATTTATATCCAAGTGGTTTTGAATAACACTCCATAAAGTTCATCCACATAAATGCAGCTATCTCATTTTCAAGTTTTATCCCAATACACTTGTCTCCTTTTTCTAACCTTGACTGAAACTCGCCTTCAGCATACCCGGTTGTATTATTTACAATAATTTTAATATCATCAGCGCTTAAGAAGTCCACTGAAAAATTCTTCGGGATTCCCTTGATTTCTGGTATTTTTGAGAAAGTTATCCCTTCCTGTACCCAATAATAGGGAGTGAATTCAAAGCCTATCTTTGACAATGCATTTCCGATTGACTGTAAAACCAAGCCATACGAAAACTTGCTTTTTACCTTTTCGGACATAGATAATCCGTCCTTTTTTTGCAGGTTGTTTTTCATTTTTGAATTTCCGGAACTTCAGTACATTGAATATGAATATTTCCCGTATCAATTCATCGGGAAATGGCTTGACTGGTTCTGAAATACATTAGTTCTTGGTTTCATGGCAGGCTTACCAGGTAATTTTGCATCCCTCATCGCGGCATTATATGCAAATGAGGCTGTAATAACTGCATTGTGTTTCAGATCGGCCATGACCAGTCTTTCATAGGTATCCATAACTGTATGATAACCACGATCATATTCAATCTCATCCTGGATAAACTGAAACCCGGGTAACCCGACTGCATCAAACGATTGATGATCGGTACCGCCGGTATTTCTTATTGCAATTGTTGTTGCCCCCATGTCAGCAAACGGTTTCAGCCATTCCTCG
>Ga0315283_10000582_pt1 | contig 27206 bp, 23 predicted proteins | sample YL17G09_0_MG_FD_204541 | JGI IMG/M metagenome (GOLD analysis project Ga0315283, IMG submission 204541) | Sediment microbial communities from Yellowstone Lake, YNP, Wyoming, USA - YL17G09_0 | ecosystem: Environmental > Aquatic > Freshwater > Lake > Sediment | place: USA: Wyoming | collected...
GGGTCTCTTCGCCGGATTGGGGTGCAAGTAATAAAGCTGCTATTCCGCCTACTACTCCACCTACTATAAATCCAACAAGGAATGCAACAAATTCATTTTCTCTTTCTGCCATGATATTTCTCCTTTCTAAGTATCTATATTATCGTTTTCCAGTAAAGCGGAAAATATCAGTCATCCGCTGAATAACTGCAACAACTTCATTCAATTTTATAACAGGTTCAACAAGGTTATCACTTAAAAATTTTGTAGTACCACGTAGATTACTAACTGTTTCATTTGTGGAATCGAGTATGGGTTTTACTTCGTTTTCAAGTAGGTTGGTTAATCGAGCTACTTGAACAATGAGAATGGTTAAGGCTAAACCAGTAAGCATAGATTCCATGGCCATTAAAATAATGAAGACATCTCTAACTCGAGCAACGGTTTCGTTAGAAGATAATTCTGGATTGAGAAGGAAATAAAAGCCAATAACAAGCAGAAACAGACTAAAGATAACAATAATCCCTAACCCAATGATAATTAAGCGTTGCCTACGAAGCTCTTTGGGATCGGGAATAGCGGTCGTAGTTATTGGCAGGTTTTCGTTCGTCCCATTATCCATTGATAATTATTATACCATAGCGACAAGTTCAAATTTTCATATAAATGTCATAAGATAAAGAATGATTATCCAAGATTAATTGAATCGGTCAGATTCTGCTTGACAAAAAACAAAGTAATTATATAATTATTGTTATAAACGGAAAAATATTCTAATTAATATGTATGAAATAGACAATTCGGATAAGAAAATTATAAATTTGTTGATGGAAAATGGTCGAATGCCAGCTGCTGAGATGGCTAGGCGAATTGGGGGAATTTCTGAAAGAGTTATTCGTTATAGGATTGAGCGTATCGTAAAAGAAGGTTTTGTTCAAATCAGCGCAATTACAAATCCAAAATCACTTGGATATATCGTCACTGCAGATGTCTTTTTGGAAGTTGAGTCAGGTGCTATCATCGAAGTGGCAAAGAAGGCAACTGAATATGATTGCGTTAGTTATGTGGCTTGCTCGATTGGAGAGAGAGATATAAGCATTCAAATCGTTGGTCATGATACGAATGAAGTTTATCAATTTGTAACTAATGTGATTGGAAAAATTCCTGGTGTTAGAAAAACGACAACTTCAATCGTACCTCTAGTATTAAAAGATGTATATCAATGGAAGATTCCAGGATCTGATTGTGTGCCGAGTGTTAATGAAATACAAACATTGAACAGGGAGAATGTTAATGGACGGAATCCGACCTAAAAGCAAAGAAATGCAGGCAAGGGCTTTCAAATCAATTCCATTGGGGGTTAATTCAAACTTCAGATATTGGGGAATAGATATCACCCCTTATGTAGATAAAGCTAAAGGGGCTTACCTCTGGGATGTAGATGGCAACCGTTATATCGATTATCGTATGGCATTTGGTCCAATTATCCTTGGGCATGCATATGATGAAGTAAACGCCAAAGTGCATGAGGAAATTGATCGGGCAGTTTTGTGCGCAATGACTAATGAATTGGAACTTGAATTAGCCGAAATGATCATCGATATGTGCCCATGTGTTGAAATGGTAAGGCTAGCATGCTCCGGAACTGAAGCGACTATGCATGCTTTGAGAGTTGCCCGAGCGTATACTGGTCGGGAAAAGATAATCAAGTTTGAGGGAATGTATCATGGTTTTCAGGACTATACATTATTCTCAACCTATGCACCTGTAGAAGCATATGGGAATATCAACAATCCTATTGCAATTCCATCAAGTTCCGGCATTCCAAAATCTCTTAGTGATCTTATTATCACACTCCCTTTCAATAACTTCGAAGTTTTAGATAAAGTGCTAAGAAGAAGTGGAAACGAGATTGCCGCAATAATCGCCGAACCTTGTTTGGGGAATTGCGCTGCAATCGAACCCATACCAGGCTTTCTGGAATTTATCAGGGAAAAATGTACTGAGTATGGAATTGTATTTATCTTAGATGAGGTTAAAACAGGCTTCCGCATTGCACGAGGGGGTGCCCAAGAGTTTTATCATATCAAACCTGATATGGCTACTTATGCCAAAGCACTCGGAAATGGATTTCCAATAGCTGCATTTGGGGGTAAAAAAGATATTATGAGCATTATTGGTAAAGGAGTCGCTCAAGGTGGTACATATAATAACAACAAGTCTGGTGTCGCGGCTGCCGTTGCCACGCTTAAACTATTAAAAGAGAAACCCATCCTTGAAACGATTGAAACGCGTGGTAAAAAATTAATGCAAGGATTAAAGGATATATTTGAGGATGCAGGGATACCCGTAAGTGTTCACGGATACCCAGCCATGCTATCATTCGCTGTAGGAACCGAAAATGTGACCGGACAACGGGATTGGCAAGGGACTGAGCGAGAGTACTACCTGCGACTGGCGGAATATGCAATAGATCGAGGGGTAATGCCAGATTATGACCCCAGAGAACCTTGGTTCCTGTGTTATTCCCATTCGGAAGAAGATATAAACCTAACATTAAATGTAATGGCTGATGCAGTTAAACATGTGAAAAGGTAGCCTGGTTGTGATGCAGCTATATATCGAGTACGAGGTTATGGAAGTGACGATAGAGTCGAAATGAGACTTGTTATCAAAACGCAGAGTAACTGTAGAAAGAATTATATGATTGTTAAAAGCCTATCCAAAGGAACAATGATTCCAACGGAAATCTTTGGACTATTATTGGGATTATATAATAACGACACATTGGAAAATGCAATTGCATTGGAAAATTACTTAAATTATGGGGATAAGATATATATATTTACAAATTGTGGGTCCGCAGCTCGTAAAACTCGATATAAAAATGAGCTGTCGATGAAGGGGTAGATGAAAGTTGTAAAGAAAGGAGGAATTATTAGATAATTATAGGTTTATTCATTGGCTCGATAATGGAAAATACTTGCGAAGATTTAAATATTTATGCAGAAGGAGGATGAATAAAGATGTCAGATCAAATGGCTTTTGCTAGAAAAGCAAGCGGACTTGTGCGTGGACTATCATTTATGGACGCATTTGGTGTGGGTTTCATGAACCAGGGACTGACACCGAGCATGTGGGTAATGATAAGTTTCGGTTTGGGGGTATATACTGGTGGAAACTTGATTTATGCGACATTAATATCTGCCATACTTTGTGGAATTGGTTTTTCGCTCGTATGGGGAATTCTCGGTGGTTCTATGCCCCGATCCGGTGGTGAGTATATATATAACTCGCGTATTATTCACCCTGTGATTGGTATCGCAGAGTCGTTCGGTAATGCTTTTGTTTGGATCATGTGGATTTTTGTGTTAGCACCGTGGACAATTGATCCCGGATTGGTTATGATGTTTCAATTTTTAGGATTTCAATCTGCAGCTGATGTGGTGACGCAACCTACATACGTATTTTTAATTTCAAGCTTAGTGAGTGTGATCGCTTTATTATTTGTTGTGTTCGGGATGAAAGTTTTCGCGTCTGTCCAAAAAGTGATCATGGTTCTGGGTATCCTTGGATGTACTGTTATCTTGTTAGTTTTTACATTTACATCTCATGATGCTTTCGTACAAGCTTGGAATAACCTTGCTGTCCAATATAACTCATTGGATTATGAAGGCTTCCTGACTACCGCGAGGTCAACCATCGAAGGAACTGGCGATGTTCTACCAATAACTTGGAATTGGTTTGACACCTTTGGAGTGATGGTTGCAGGTTCATGGCTGTTTGCGTATTCCTATTGCATCACTTTTATCGCAGGCGAAGTAAAGCGTCCCGACAAAACGATCATACTGGCGAACTTATCTGCCATTCTTGTACCAGCTTTCTTTATGACCTGGCTTGGGATTGTCCTGTATCGATCTGTAGGTTTTGAATTCTTATCGGCTACAGCTTGGGTGGATAATAGTGGCGAAATGTTAGCTGGTTATACATTCCCATGGTCACCTAATTTTGTCGGATTGGCAGCAGTAATAGTACCGACAAATACAATAATACTTTTTATGATGGCTTTGTCGTTCATAGTTTTCAACTTGTGGTGGGTTGCTCTCTCATACCTCGCATTCCCTCGTATTTTGTTTGCATGGGGTATGGACAGAATGGGTCCCAAGTGGTTTGCGGATATTGATTATCGATGGGCATCACCAGTAAAGAACCACATCCTTTGCTTCATACTTGGCGAAATTGGAATCTTCTTATTTGCATTCTACGGAGACCCAATGGAATCGCTTTCCGTTACGGGTATGGAGATCGTGTCTGTGTTTGGTATTACAGCTATTGCAGCGGCCATATTCCCATTTTCAAAAAGGGCCCGGCAAATATGGGATTCCTCTCCTTACAAAAAATGGAATATACTCGGAATTCCTGTTGTCACACTTGCTGCCATTGTGAACCTTATTTATTTAGGGATTCTATTCTATTTCTTTTTCTTCATGGCGGAGATGGGAGAACAGGAACTAGTGAGGGGATCAATGATTTTATATAGTGTAATTTGGCTCTTAGGTATCTTCTGGTACTTCTATTGGAAGAACCGCAACAAGCAGGTTGGTGTTGATATTAGTATGACATTTGGTGAATTACCTCCTGATTAGAAGTATAAAATTTGAAGGACGAAGGGCACCTCTTCGTCCTTCAAATAATATATATATAGATATTGAGGAGCATCGGATGAGTAAAGCGGTGAAAATATTCTTTGTGACCGATATTCATGGCTCAAATTTATGCTATCGGAAATATTTAAATGCTTTAAAGGTCTACAATGTGGATGTAGGAATTCTTCTTGGCGATTTAACTGGGAAAGTGTTAATTCCACTGGTCGAGAAAGCGGGAGGTGGATGGGAAACGACATTAATGGGTACCCATCAAGAAATAACAACCCAGGAAGAGCTGGATAAGCTAAAAAAGACCATTGAGATGATGGGATATTATTGGGTACACCAGACGCCTGATGAATTTCATGAATTTAAAGCTGATCCTAAAAAGGTTGATGCATTATTCAAGGAATTAATGATGAGTCGATTATGTGAATGGATTGACCTCGCTGATGAACGTTTAGCTGGAACCAGTTATAAGGTATATATGGCGCCTGGCAACGATGACCATTTTGAGGTCGACCAGATCATTGAAGACTCAAAAGCAATTGTAAATTGCAATAATAGAAATGTAATGTTGGGTGATCACGAAATGATCACTTTCTCATGGGCTAACCCTACGCCTTGGAATACTCCACGTGAAAAACCAGACGAAGAATTAGAGCCGATGTTGGAAGCGCTGGTCTCCACGGTGAAGGAGAAATCAAACGCAATATTCAATTTTCATGCGCCTCCATATGGTTTTGCATTGGACCTAGCACCCGAATTATCTAAAGATCTTATCCAGGCAGCTGACCGTAAGATCCATGTTGGTAGTCGTGCTGTTGCAAAGATGATTGAAAAATATCAACCTTTGATTGGACTACATGGACATATACATGAATCTCGTGGTGCCCAAAAAATAAGGCGTACACTGATCATCAACCCTGGTAGTGAGTATTCTGAAGGAATATTAAAGGGTGCGATGATCGTTCTAGAAAAAGGCAAAGTCAAAGATTATGTCTTCACTTCTGGATAGGAGATAAGATCATGTTACCGGTGAAGAAATTTCGTTTACCCAAAGATATACCCTTAGAAGAGTATCCAAAGCCAGAGGAATATCTTGACGAGGCACGCAAATTAACTGATGCAGCTCAAAAAGAAGGATTGATCTTACGGGTAATGGGACCCATCGCCCTACATTTTTATTTTCCCGATTATATTGATCTATACCGGCGAATGGAACGCCTTGGAGGGAGGGTATTTACAGATATTGATTATGCCTCATATGGAAAAAATCGAGGGAAAATTGTTCCATTTTTCGAAAAACAGGGTTATGAATTGGAAAAACGTGCAGCAATGATGAGCGGAGGTACTCGCCATATCTACTTTGGTGCGCGAATTCCAATGATCGATGTATTTTTCGATAAGCTGGACTATAACCACCCCATAAACTATCAGGGACGACTTGAGTTACATCCTTACTGTGTATCGCTAACTGATTTGTTGTTACAAAAACTTCAAATTGTACAAATTAATGACAAAGATTTAAAGGATACCATGCTACTTCTATTGGCAGCCGATGTTGGCGAAGATGATAATAATAAGATTAATTTAAAGTATGTCGCAAAAATAATGTCTGAGGATTGGGGTTTTTATTACACTTCGGTAATGAATCTTAATAAAGTACAGGCTGCGATTTATGGGGTACCTGCTCTATCAGAGCAGGATCGTTTACTAATTAAAGAAAAAGCGGAAACGTTCATAAGAATATTTGAAATCACGCCTAAATCAGGCAAATGGAAAGGCCGAGCGAAGACTGGCTCAAGCAAGATTTGGTATAAAGAAGTCTCCGACTGGGAATAAAAAGGAAAAATATATGGACAAGGGTTATGACGGAGCGATTGCATTCGCTCAACGTTGGACTGATATTATTCATAAAACCGAAGTGACCGAAGAAGAAGCAAAAGCTATTATTGAAGAATCAAAATATAACTTTGCTGAGCATTTTAATCGTGGCTGGCTAGATTACCGAAAGTCCATCACTGAAGCTGGTGACTGGGCTGCTGTTGAATGGACAGGGTCCGGCGCGATCTTTAGGGATATATTAGGACGTGAATATATTGACTGCCTGGGTGGCTATGGGATGATGGACCTTGGATGGGGGAATCCTGAAGTAATTGACAATGTAAAAGCACAATTAATCCGTTCTCCAATGCCGAGCCAGGAGTTAATCGACCCCTTGCGAGGCGTTTTGGCTCGCTTATTGGCCATGATAGCTCCTGGTGATATTAAATATAGCTTTTTTGCTGCCAGTGGTACGGAAGCCATTGAAGGTTCGATAAAACTAGCAAAAATGTATACCCATAAAAATGGTTTTATCGCTGCTTTAAATGCTTTCCATGGAAAAACCATGGGTTCGCTCAGTATGTTGGGCAAATCAGATTACCGCACTCCAGTAGGAATGCTATATGGGGGTCCTGTATATCACGTCCCGTTTGGTGATGCCGATGCCGTTGAAAGGCAATTGGAAATTTCACAAAAAGTTGGCATTGATATAGCAGCCGTGTTGATGGAACCCATCCAGGGTGAAGCCGGCGCGATCGTTCCACCGGATGAATTTTGGCCTCGCTTGCGAGAGATGACAAAGCATTATGGCGTCATATTGATTGCTGATGAAGTGCAAACCGGTTTTGGTCGCACAGGAAAACTTTGGGGGGTTGATCATTGGGGAGTTGAGCCGGATATCATTGCCCTGGCGAAGTCGTTAGGCGGTGGTGTAATGCCTGTCAGCGCATTTTGTTCGACGGAAGAAATATGGCAATGCATGATGTTCCCAAATCCCTTCATCCATACAACGACAACCGGCGGAGGTGCGTTGGCATGTAGTGCTGCTATTGCAGCCATTAAAGTAACCTTACGCGATAAATTATGGGAACAGGCTGCCGCAAAAGGTGATTACATTATTCCTAAACTAAAAGATTTGGCTGAACGATATCCGGAGATCTATCACAGCATCACGGGAAAAGGATTGTTGATAGGGCAGCATTTTCATAATCCAGACATAGGTTATAAAGTGGCTGCTGGACTGTTTAAACGTGGTGTTTTGGTAGCAGGAACTTTAACAAGCGCTCAGACCATCCGAATTGAACCACCTCTGGTAATAACATATGAGCAAATAGACATTGTTCTCAATAGATTAGAAGATACATTGAGTGAATTAGTGAAAGCGTTATAGTCAATAACAATTGATTGAATATATATAAGAACTAAATTTATGATTATTCCGGCATTGTCGGATAATCCAAAACAAATTAAATATGCAAAGGAGTAAAATTTATGAGAGTGTTATTAGTGGGAGTGGGTGGTGTGGGAGAGGCGATCGCTGCAATTTCCAAACCAAGAACCTGGGTTGAGCAAATTGTTTTATCAGATTACAACCTTGAGCGCGCTATAGAGGTTCAAGCCAAATTAGGTGATGACAAGCGGTTCCCTGCGGAAAAAGTAGATGCCAACCACCAGAACGAAATTGAAGCACTTGCCAAGAAATACAAGGTTGATCTAATAATGAATGCATGCGATCCTTCATATAATAAGCCGATATTTGAAGCTGCATTTAATTATGGATGTACATATATGGATATGGCAATGACATTGTCTGAGCCGCATCCTACCGATCCATTCAATAAGAGTGGAATTAAATTAGGTGACTACCAATTTGAAAGAGCAAAGAAATGGGAGGAGAAAAGCTTGCTGGCATTAGTTGGATTGGGTGTCGAGCCTGGCATGGCAAATGTGTTTGCTCGTTACGCTCAAGATTACCTATTTGATGAGATTGAGGAAATTGGAATTCGAGATGGAGCAAATATTGAAGTAAAAGGCTATGAATTTGCCCCGAATTTTTCAATATGGACAACAATCGAAGAATGTTTGAATCCCCCAGTAATTTGGGAAAAGGAAAAGGGTTGGTTTACTACCCAGCCATTCTCAGAACCTGAAGAATTCGATTTTCCAGAAGGCATTGGTAAAGTTGAAGTTGTTAACGTCGAGCACGAAGAAGTATTACTTATTCCGCGCTGGGTCAAAACGAAACGCGTGACGTTTAAATATGGATTAGGAGATCAATTTATAGGAGTGTTAAAGACGCTTCACATGATTGGTCTGGATAATAAAGAGCCTATCAGGGTTAAAGATGTTATGGTTGCCCCACGTGATGTGGTTGCCGCATGTCTACCAGACCCAGCACATTTAGGGGACTTGATGGTTGGTAAGACATGCGCTGGAACCTGGGTAAAAGGTGTGAAAGATGGAAAACCAAGACAAGTCTACATCTATCAGGTTGCTGATAACGAAGAATGTATGAAGACTTGGGGTTGTCAGGCTGTGGTTGCTCAGACTGCTTTTAATGCTGTTATTGGATGGGAATTACTCAATAATGGCATTTGGAAGGGTTCAGGAGTTTTGGGACCGGAAGCATTTGATTCAATTCCTTTTATGAATAAAATGGCTGAGTATGGATTTCCATATGGCTTAAAGGAAATTTGATCATGTATGGGAGAATTATATTATGACCAGCGAAACTAATACTAAACAGAATTTATCACCTGTTTGGACGCGGATATTTTCTATCGAAGCCGACCACGCACAAGGATGTTATATATTTGATGTCCACGGAAACAAATACCTGGATTTTACATGTGGAATCGGGGTTACAAATACAGGTCATTGCCATCCTCGGGTCGTTGAAGCAATACAGAAACAAGCAGGATTATTAATTCATGGACAGGCTAATATTGTGTTCCATAGACCAATGTTGGAATTAATCCATGAATTGCAAACAATCGTAAATCCAGCGATCGATGGCTTTTTCTTCACAAATTCCGGTGCCGAAGCTATCGAGGGAGCGATAAAGCTTGCACGTCATGCCACCGGAAAATCAAATATCATCGTTTTCCAGGGAAGCTTTCATGGGAGGACTGTCGGAACCATGTCGCTAACCACTTCAAAGACTATATATCGTTCTGGTTATCAACCACTAATGGCTGGCGTCTTTGTAGCTCCATATCCATATAGTTATCGGTATGGATGGAGTGACGAACAGACATCAGAATGGTGCCTTGACGAGTTGGAATTCCTTTTCTTGTCACAAACGTCTCCCAGTGAAACTGCAGCTATATTAATTGAACCGGTTCTTGGAGAAGGAGGATATGTAGTACCTCCAGCTGAATTTTTAACTAAGATACGCGAAATATGTGATAAGTATGGAATTATTCTCATAATCGATGAAATACAATCCGGTTTCGGAAGGACGGGAAAGTGGTTTGCTCAAGAACATTTTAATGTAACTCCAGATATTATGACTGTAGCCAAAGGTATTGCATCGGGTTTACCGCTTTCAGGGGTATTTAGCCGGCTTGAGCTGATGAAGAAATGGCAGCCTGGTACCCATGGGGGAACTTACGGCGGAAATGCTGTTGCGTGTGCGGCTGGTGTTGCAACAGTCAAAGCCATGAAAGATGAAAAGATGCCTGAAAATGCTCGAATAAGGGGCGAACAATTAATTAATCACCTTCGACGGGTGCAGCTAGATTTTCCTGTTATTGGTGATATTCGTGGTCTAGGTCTCATGATTGGCGTGGAATTCCGTACGGTTGATCGAAAGCCAGATAAAGCAACGACTAAAGCTGTGGTTGCAGAATGCTTCAATCGGAAGTTGATGCTCCTGACTTGTGGAACATATGATAACGTAATCCGCTGGATACCTCCTCTAATTGTCACCGAAAATGAAATTGATCAGGCTATAGGTATTTTTGTCGATGCTTTGAGCTCAGTTGTGGCGTAGATTAAATTTGAAATAACCAAGGCAATATATGACTGATATAGCTCGCAAGCGCTTAGAATATTTGATTGAGGTTGAAGAAAAGCGTTTCCATCAGGACCACCCAAAATCATACGAGTTATATCAGCGAGCTCGAAAAAGCCTGCAAGGTGGAGTGCCAATGCTGTGGATGATCCGTTGGGCTGGTACTTTCCCGATTTTTGTAAAAGACGGAAAGGGTGCGCATTTTGTGGATGTTGACGGGATTGAGTATATCGATTTCTGTCTAGGCGACACAGGTGCTATGACTGGTCATGCACCTGATAACACCATCCAAGCAGTAATTAATCAGATTAAAAAGGGGATTACATATATGCTTCCTACCGAAGACGTAATATGGGTGGGAGAAGAATTACAGAAAAGGTTTGGTTTACCTTATTGGCAGTTTACTCTTACTGCAACTGACGCTAACCGGTTCGCTATTCGAATGGCGCGAGAGATTACTAAAAGAAAGTATGTGCTGGTCTATAATTATTGCTATCACGGAACTGTCGACGAAGCATTAATCACCATCAATCCTGATGGACCCGGACCTAGGCGAGGCAACCTGGGACCACCGGTAAATCCAGTTGAAACAACTAAAGTCATTGAGTTCAATGATATTGAAGCATTAAAGCGAGCCTTATCAGATGGTGATGTAGCCTGTGTGCTTGCTGAACCAGTAATGACTAATATTGGGATTATTCATCCTGAACCTGGTTACCACGAAGCCCTCAGGAACATCACAAAAGAAACAGGCACTATCCTGATTATAGATGAAACGCATACTATTTGTACGGGTCCAAGCGGGTATACGGGTGAGTTTGGCTTGAAACCAGACATGTTAACCATCGGCAAACCGCTTGCTGGTGGTGTACCAGCAGCGACCTATGGTTTTTCAACTGAAATAGCTGAGAGATTCCATTCAAGATTGAATCTTGAAGATTCGGATGTGGGAGGAATTGGTGGAACGTTGGCTGGTAACGCCCTTTCCATTGCAGCCATGCGAGCAACACTCGAACATGTATTAACAGACTCTGCATATAAAAAGGCAATTGAACTGTCCATACGTTTTGCACGTGGTGTGGAATCGATAATTGATGAATTTAACTTGCCCTGGATTGTCAAGAGATTAGGTTGCCGGAGTGAGTATTGGTTCAGAAAAACACCTCCTCGGAATGGCGGGGAGGCTTTTGCAGCAACGGATAGTGAATTGGATCGTTATATGCATTTATATTCCCTTAATCGCGGCATCTTAATGACTCCATTTCACAACATGGCATTAATTGCTCCAGATGCGACAGAAACGGATATTGATTATCACACCAAAGTGTTCCGTGATGCAGTCATTAGTCTGACAGGAAAGTAATGAGGAGATATTGATGGTGGCAAATAGTTCACCGGATTATGGTTTAAAGGTTTGGAGGGTAAATGTTAAGGAAAAAATATATACTCGAGAAGATATGCCGTCTAATTGGGAGCGGTTAGGTGGACGTGGGCTGATTGCTAGAATACTTGTAGATGAAGTTGAACCAACGTGTGAACCATTAGGACCTAAGAACAAATTGATCTTTGCCCCTGGATTGCTCGTAGGTCATATGTTATCCAGTTGTGACCGAATTTCCATTGGGGGAAAAAGCCCATTAACCGGCGGGATTAAAGAAGCCAATGCAGGTGGGACGACGGGACTGAAACTGACATATTTGGGCATCAAAGCTCTGATCATAGAAGGTAAACCTATCGATGATACATGGAATGTATTATACATAAACACCGATGGGGTTAAATTTGAGTCAGCCGAAGGACTTGTTGGCCTTGGTGTATACGACTGCGCAAGAAGAATTATTGAAAAATATGGAGAAAAAATATCTATTGCTCTAATTGGTATGGGTGGAGAAATGCTATTATCTTCTGCTGGGATTCAAAATCTTGATAAAGATAATGTCCCCTCCAGAATCGCTGCACGGGGAGGATTAGGTGCTGTAATGGGCTCAAAGAAGATAAAGGCGATCGTTATGGATGCCAAAGAAGGTCAGAAACCACCAATTGAACATGCTGAAGAATATCGTGCGGCGCAAAAGCTGTTCACAAAAGCTTTGATGGAAACCCCGCAAACAAGTGTGTATAGAGATTATGGAACATCTGCAATGGCTCGGATGACATATGGGTTCGGAGCATTACCAACCAGGAACTTTTCAAGTGGTCAATTTGAAAATGTTGAGACGATTAGTGGTGAATATATGAGGGACATAATTCTAAAGCGTGGTGGTGATGGAGAACCAACACATGCTTGTATGCCTGGGTGTACAATTCGATGTTCTAATAATTTTCCTGATTCCGAGGGGAAATCACTGGTTTCGCCCCTTGAATATGAGACCATTGGTTTGATGGGTTCTAACCTGGGAATAGATAATCTGGATCTGATAGCAAAACTCAATTGGATGGTCAATGATTTGGGTCTCGATTCTATTGAAATTGGAGCGTCATTTGGCGTAGCAGCCAAAGCTGGCTTGATGAATTACGGAGACGGTGAACGTGCCATGCAACTAATCGAAGAAATCCGCCAAAATTCTCCTTTAGGAAGGCTTTTAGGCAGTGGCGCTACGATAACTGGTAAAGTACTTGGTGTTGAACAGGTGCCTGCAGTTAAAGGTCAGGCGATGTCAGCTTATGAGCCTAGGGCTATCAAAGGGACTGGTGTTACCTATGCCACATCTCCACAAGGTGCGGACCATACTTCAGGATTAACCATACGTGCAAAAATTAATCATCTCGACCCCATAGGTCAAGCCGCGTTATCACGAACTGTACAGATAAACATGGCTGGATATGATACTCTTGGTGCATGTATATTTACAGGACCTGGGTTTACTGCAGCACCGGAATCGGTTAGAGATTTATTGTATTCACGGTACAACTGGGATGCAGGAGCTGATATTTTACAAATCTTAGGAAAAGAAACTTTGAAATTGGAACATGAGTTTAACAAACACGCAGGGTTTACCAGTGCAGATGATCGTTTACCTGAATGGATGACTAGAGAACCATTACCACCAAATAATTCAGTGTTTGATGTGCCCGCAGAAGATCTGGATGCACTTTACAATTGGTGATCGAATCCACTTGTGTCAATTGAATATCTATTAGTGATTCAAGGATTATTAGTTATTTTTATTTGCCAGGTACAAACCTGACGGATTGTTTTATTTCGATTTTTAACTTTTAATTATGCTATTTGAATCAATTTATGAGAAAATCAGGAAGAATCATAATACGATAGAGAAATATACAACAAAAAGGAGGCTATAATTCAACCTAGGAAGAACCAATGGACTCCCAAGATTTACATAACCGCCTTGAAGAATTGAGACAGGGGATTAATTTCCACAACTATCGCTATCATGTGCTTGATGCACCCATAATTAGTGATTACGAATACGATCGCCTTGTTATTGAGCTTAAAGAAATAGAGTCGCAACACCCAGATTGGGTGACACCTGATTCGCCTTCGCAACGTGCTGGTGCAGCACCTCTTGAAAAATTTTCTAAAATTCGCCACCCAAAACCTATTCTAAGCCTAGCAAATGCATTTAATGAGGATGATGTTGTTGCTTGGTTTGACCGCATAAGCAAATTGAATAATCACATCGAAGCAACGAGTTTTGTTGTTGAGCCCAAAATTGATGGATTAACTGTCGTCATCCATTATAAGAACGGTGTTTTTGTTCAGGGTGCCACTCGGGGGGATGGGGTTGTTGGTGAGGATATAACCGTAAATTTAAAGACTGTTCGGACATTACCATTATATATTCCAATAGATACAAAAGGACGAAAGCCTCCCAGCGAGTTTATAGTTAGAGGAGAAGCATTTATCCTAAAGGATGATTTTAAAAAATTAAATAAACGTTTAAAAGAAGCTGGCGAGAATACATATCAAAATCCAAGAAACACCGCAGCCGGTTCACTACGACAGCTTGACCCTGGCCTTACAGCAAAACGACCATTGACCATTCTCGTGTATGCTATTGTTTCTGTAGATGACGGATTACCAACAACCCAAATAGAACGATTGCGTTTTTTAAGTGATTTGGGTTTCCCTGTACCGGAAGCAAAAATGTGTAGCACAATAAAAGAAACAATTATTGCGTATAATCAATATCTTGATAAACGTGATGAACTAGCATATGAAGCAGATGGTGTTGTAATAAAGATAAACAATTTACCATTGGCAGATCAACTTGGTATCGTTGGTAAAGATCCGCGCGGGGCTATTGCATATAAATTTCCGGCGCGAGAAGTAACAACAAAACTACTTGACATCGGGGTTAATGTTGGCCGTACGGGGGTGTTAACACCCTTTGCAATTCTCAATCCTGTCGAGGTGGGCGGTGTTATCGTCAAACACGCGACATTGCATAATTTTGACTATATAAAAGATAAAGATATTCGCATTGGAGACAGGGTGGCAATAAAAAGGGCAGGCGATGTAATTCCTTATGTCATTGGACCGATTTTAGATTTACGATATGGGGATGAGATACTATTCGTACCACCTAATACATGTCCTACTTGTGGTCAACCGGTCGAACATCTAGAGGGTGAGGTAGCTTGGTATTGTGTGAATACTTCATGTCCAGCACAATTGATCCGCAACCTGGAACATTTCGCTTCACAAAGCGCTATGGATATTACCGGACTTGGAATAAAAATAGTTGAGCAGTTAGTAGTCAATGGATTGGTAAAGGATGTTTCTGACATCTATTCAATAACACGCAATAGACTGCTTGATTTGGATGGATTTGCTGAGAAAAAGGCAGATAATCTTTTAGAAGCCATTAGTGAATCTAAGAACAGAAAACTTGACAAGCTTATTCTCGCTCTTGGGATTCGCGGTGTTGGTGAAGTTTTGGCATCGGATCTCGCAAATATTTATTTCGATTTGGATAAATTGGCCTATGCTTCCATTAGCGATTTACAACAAATAGAAGGTGTGGGTCCCAATATTGCTCAATCAATTGTTGATTGGTTCGGTCGACAAACAAATCGAAATTTGTTGGAAAAACTACGAAAAGTTGAAGTATGGCCACACGAAATGTTTACGGATTCAAAGCCAATAGAAAAGGAAAGATTTTCCGGATTGACTTTTGTAATCACTGGAACAATACCTGGATACAATCGCGATGAAATAAAGCAACAGATCGAAGAGAATGGAGGTAAAGTAACCGATTCTATAAGTAAAAATACTAATTATTTGCTGGTTGGTGAGCAGCCTGGATCAAAGCTTGATAAAGCTAAGAAATTAGAAGTCCCGGTTCTTGATATTGAAGGACTGATGAAATTGATTATTGAGGAGTAATTCTATGATTTTACCGCCAGAGGATGATGCAATTAAGTGTCGCATAAATGCGATGAATCAGCGAGTGCTTGAAGGGCGGCAAGCTGGCCTCTATTTTTACAACCAACCAATTAGCGAAATACATGGAGGCTCTCGCGTTTTAGTCAATGGGCGAGAGATGGGGATGTTTGCCTCCTACAGCTATTTAGGATTAATTGGTCATCCAAGGATCAATCGAGCAGCTAAAGAAGCGATTGAAAAATATGGTACTGGTACCCATGGCGTTCGGTCTCTTGCTGGAACATTACCTATCCATGTTGAACTTGAAGAAAGTATAGCAAATTTTAAGCAAACGGAGGCTGCGATTACATTTTCCTCTGGATATGTTACAAACCTTACGGTCGTATCAACACTCTTGGGCAGAGATGATTATGTCATTTCAGATAAACTGAATCACGCCTCCATTGTAGATGGATGTCAGATGTCGGGTGCAAAGTTTTTACGGTTTAAACATAATGATATGGATGCTCTTGATACGCGGATAAAACAAATACCGCTAAGTGCAACTAAATTAGTTATTTCCGATGCTGTTTTCAGCATGGACGGGGATATCATCGATTTACCCCGAATCGTTGATATTTGCAAGAAATATCATGCATGGTTAATGATCGACGAGGCACATTCTATTGGGGTATTAGGGAAAAACGGAAGAGGAATAGAAGAACATTTTGGAATGGAAAATTCCATAGACATAAAGATGGGAACACTAAGTAAGACTATTCCATCGGTTGGAGGGTATGTCGCAGGGAAAATAGATCTAATTCAATACTTGCGCCATGCTAGCAGAGCTTATATCTTTTCTGCAGCTTTACCTCCCGCCCAAACTGCTGCTGCAAACGAAGCATTCAAAGTAATAATTGATGAGGCATGGCGTATCGAAAGATTAAACAATAATACGAATCTATTTATTGAGGGTTTACAAAAGAGAGGTTTTAATACTATGTTATCGAAGACGGCGATTGTCCCAGTACTGTGTGAAAAGGATACAACTGCATTTATGATGACAAAATATGCACAAGAACATGATATTTTTGTCTTGCCGGTTGTTTCACCAGCTGTTCCTGAAGGACTTGCACGATTACGGGCAACCATTACTGCTGCTCATGATCCTGTAGATATTGAACAAGCGATGGATACTATCCAAGAAGCTGGAATAGAACTAGGAATTATAAAATAATTATGAATATGACCGATGTTTATGGCAGAGTTAGCGCTTAAACCTGGCAGAGAACGATCCATTATTCGACGCCATCCTTGGATCTTTTCTGGGGCAGTCGCCAGAGTTGTTGGTGACCCAATATTAGGGGAGACAGTTGATGTAGTGTCGTCCACTAGAGAATTTCTTGCTAGAGCGGCTTATAGTCCAAACTCGAATATTATTGGTAGAATTTGGACTTATAAGGAAAATGAGAACGTTGACCCAATATTGTTGCATGAACGGATAGTAAAAGCAATTGATTCGCGGCTGAAAACGATGGATTTGTTTCAAACCAATGCGATGAGGCTTGTTCATGGAGAATCGGATGGTTTACCAGGCTTGATTCTTGACCAATATGGAGATACTTACGTTGTTCAATTTTTATCTGCTGGATCTGAATATTGGAAAGAAGAAATAGTTGATATTATTAAAAGTGAAACTAACGCAAAAGTCCTGTATGAACGATCAGATGTAGATGTTCGTGAGTTAGAAGGATTACCCTCAATTAGTGGTTTGATTTTTGGCCAGCTACTAGAGGATAGGCTCAGCATCACAGAGAATGGTGTCAAATATATAATTGATATTATCAACGGGCATAAAACTGGCTTTTACCTTGACCAAAGGGACAATCGTTTTTTAGCAAAGATGTTAGCCGGCGATTTAGAAGTATTGGACTGTTTTTCTTATACTGGTGGTTTTGCGATTAATGCGCTGTTTGGCAACGCTAAAAGTGTAACGATGGTGGATTCATCGTACCTGGGGCTAAATACTGCTCGCGATAATATTCTACTGAACAATCTTCATATGGATAAGGTTACATTTATTGAGCAAGATGTTTTTAAGTATTTACGGACCTTACGTGATAACGGAACATCGTTTGACTTGGTAATATTAGATCCTCCAAAATTTGCTCCGACTACAGCACAGGTTGAACGTGCAGTACGAGGCTATAAAGATATTAATCTATTGGCATTAAAAATACTACGTCCAGGTGGGTTGCTCATGACATTTTCTTGTTCTGGAGGAGTTAGCGAAGAATTATTCCAAAAAGTACTCGCTGGGGCTGCTCTTGACGCTGAGGTGGATTCTGTAATACTAAGGCGATTGCACCAAGCCGCAGATCATCCTGTGAGTCTTAATTTTCCAGAGGGAGCATATTTAAAAGGATTCTTAATACAGAAGAGACGCTAATTATTAAGCAATAATTATATTGAGAATATGGAATATTGGGGTGGAAAGTGAATTATCTTTAAGTGGAATGATTGAGCCGTCTGCTGATGCTTGTGATAGTTGTCCAGAATGGAATACTATATTTACATTTGAATATGGAAAAGGATAGGTACCTTCAGTCTCCCATACGATGCTTATTGATTTAGATAAGAAATTAGAATATAGGTTATCCACTCGCCAGGAATCATAACCATCACCAGCATCAAAATAAATATGGCTGGATGATAAATTACCTGGATAAGGGTATATGTGTAAGAAAATCTCACCATGTTCATCTACAGGTAAAATCGTTCCACCTCTGATAAATACCGGTATTGTGTCGGGATTTATTTCGATAGCAAATTGAGCAGGTCCAATATATTCTTTATCATCCCAAAATGAATACCATATTCCTTCAGGCAGAGAAATCTGACGGGTTCGCGCTCCTTTAGTTACAACTGGCGCGATTAATAATGCATCTCCAAGCAGAAATTCATCATCAATATCCCATAATGATGAGTCTTTAGGATTTTCCCAAAACAATGGTCGAATTGGTGGTATGCCAGTTTGAGATGTATCCCATGCCAAAGAGTATAAATATGGTAGCAGTGAGTATCTAAGCTTGATGAAATTTCGAAGTATGCTTGTGGTTGGTTCTCCAAATACCCAAGGTTCTCTTGGTCGTGTTCCGATTGCAGAGTGTGTACGAAATAATGGTAAAAATGCAGACAACTGAAACCAGCGCATATATAACTCTGCATCAGGATTACCACTAAATCCCCCGATATCAACACCAGAAAATGCATGACCTGATAAACTCAATCCGAGGATTGTTATGATCGTTTGTTTAAGGGATTTCCAGGAAGAATCAATATCGCCTGTCCAATTCCAGGCATATTTTTGTAAGCCAGCCCACCCGGACCTAGAAAATATCCACGGTCTTTTATTTGGTGAGTATTTTCGTAATCCTTTATAACTAGCCATATTCATCAACAAACCATATAAATTGTGAACTTCTCGATGATCTCCACTTTGACCATCCAGGTTATGCTGCGTGGAACTTGGGAGTGTCATTTCACCCCATGCTGAAAAGGATGAAGGCTCATTCATATCATGCCAAAAACCTGAGATGCCTAAGGCCAATAGGAATTTATATTGTTCGGACCACCACTTCCGAACATCATCATTGGAAAAATCGGGAAATACTGACCAACCTGGCCACGATACGCCCCCTAATAACTTCCCATTTGGTAATTTACAGAATGCGTCTTTTTCAAGGCCGTCGAGAAATATTCTATATTTATGGTCGTTTTTTACCGCCGGATTAATAGAAACTACTGTTTTAATTCCTTTAATTTCCAAATCATCCGTAAGCTTACGCATATCAGGGAATCGATTTTGGTTGATGCTAAATACCCGATAACCATCCATATAGTCTATATCAAGGTGGATACCGCTAATTGGAAAATCGTGTTTTTCAAAACCATCAACAACATTTCGAATATCTGATTCACTTCGATACCCCCATCGGCTTTGATGATAACCAAACACCCATCTTGGTGGCATGCAAGGTCGACCAAGCAATTCAGATAATTGATTGTAGACCGTGTTTACTGAACCAAAGATAATGTAATACCTAAGCATACCTCCATCAAAAGATGCTTCGAGGGTATCACTGATACGGTAACTAGACTTAAAGGCGTTCTCAAAATATACCAAATAACTTACTGAATGCGAAAGGCTTAGATAAATCGGTGTTCCGATATAGAGCGGATCTGTACCGGTTGTATATTTACCACCAATATCTGTGTTCCAGGAGCAATAATTACCAGGTCGGAGATTAAAAGAAGCTGCACGTTCACCAAGGCCATAAATATGCTCTTCAGGTTTCAATATTGTAGTGAGATGCCAGCAATCTCCAATACGAGTGGGAGGATTTTCTTTGTGAATAATATTATCCAGGTTATCTTTATAAATAATCCCCCCGGATTCGTCAATATGCACACACAGGTTCCCATAAATTAATTGACACCCATTTTTATTCGTTTCGACCGTAGGGTCAAGTATTTCCCACTTATTTTTGTGAATTGTATATGGTACCGGTGGCTTACCTGGTTCCCAGGAAACCCTGATCATGTTTTTTGATAGATATAATAGCTCAAGATTGGCCTGATTAAACTGAATATGAGCTCCGCTTAATATTGGAGTTACTTTAGTGAGCTCATACACATATTCAGTACTTATGCTTGCGGATTTAGTTGGGTAATGCTTTTCATTGACAGATCTATATATGCTATTGAGAAGTGTCCGGGTAATCCCACCTAATCCTATCGATCGCAAGACATATATAACTTTGTTTATATCCATAATAACAAAGATTACGGTCCCCAGTTTGGCTCACCATCTGAAGCAGTATTGTTTGTGAGCCTAGCCTGGTTAGAACCGTCAGAATTCATCGTGAATATTTGCCAATTTCCATCTCTTGAACTATTAAATGCGATCTTCTTTCCATCTCGCGACCAGGAAGGTGTGCCTTCTCCTTCAGGGGTATCCGTAAGGCGTGTCATTTCAGTCCCATCAGGATTAATCGAATAAATCTCAAAATTTCCATCACCGTAATATGTAAAAACAATTTTCTTTCCATTAGGTGACCAAGATGGCGTTTCAGCGATGTATGGTGAAGGTGTAACTTGGGTAATATTTGAACCATCCAGATTCATTGTGTATATAGCATCATTACCTTCTCTTCGCGATTGATACACAATTTTCTGACTGTCTGGTGACCACGAGGGGTTGGTATCATCTGCGGCACTTTCAGTACGTTTCTTTATATCGGTTCCATCTGGTTTCATTGTATATATATCGAAATTTCCATCTCTATCCGATTGAAACGCGACCAGCTTGCCATCCGGAGACCATGCTGGCATTAAATCATAGGAAGGATCATTGGTAATATTAACTGGATTTGAACCATCTTCTTTCATTACAAAAATATCAGCATTCCCACTACGATCAGATTGAAAGGCAATTTCCTTGCCCCTGGGCGACCAAACCGGATTTGCATCAATTGAAGGATCGCTAGTAATCTGGCGTAGATTACTACCATCACTCATGATTGAATATATATCCCAATTTTCGTTTAAGTTTGATGTGTATACGATGGGGTGTACACTTGAAGAAACAGTGAGAGTTCCACAAGATGTGCTGATTAGGATTATCAAGATTGAGACAAATATCAATTGAAAGAAATTTGTGTTTATTTGCATGAATACTCATTTCCTTCCTAACAAGGATTATTATTTTATGTAGTAATTATGTTTTTAAGAGATTGATAACCAATAATTTGAAGACCAATATCATTAATATATTTGCGTAAATTTTCATCCATGAAGGTCTGATAATCTGCAACACGACATTCCCAATCTGGTGTGATAGCTCTCAATTCGGATGTGTCTTTGGACGGATGGATGATAAAGTGGGTAATTCCAGCCGGTAAAGCACTCAAAGTTTGTTTTGCTTGCTCAAGGCGGTTTAAAGGCTCGACTAAATATAGGCCCGACACAAAATCAACTAATGGAATACCTTGTTCTTCTAAATAATTTATATAGGAAGCGGCAATCGATGCTGTGTCTTGACCCATACCCATCTGCTGAAATTCAGCTTCATCCATCCTTGGAAATAAAAAAGGTAATTTTTGTTGAACGGCTAATTGTATATAACTACCAATAAATTTTGGATGGGCTACTGTGTTCATATGGGTATCCAAATGTGTAATATTAATGCCTGCTTTAAATGCTTGATCGACCTGTTGGTGTAATTCAATTCCTACTGCTTCAGGAACTCCATAGAGTTGTGTTTCTTCCGAACTACGATAAAAATAACCCTCAGCATCAATCAATCCAGAATCTCTCTCCCGCGTAGAAATTGGCGCCCATCTATAGGCATCCCATTCACTCGTTAATGTTAAGTGGACACCCATGTCAACTTTAGAAGTTTGCCGACAATATGAAGCAACCAGCGGGAACCATGAGCAGGGAATCATGGTTGCTCCAGATGATATCAGCCCAAATTCCAGCAGGTCAGAATATGCCTGAATAGAGGAATGGCACATACCGATGTCATCCGTATGGATTATTACAAGCCGGTCGCTTTTTGAGAAACCAAGTTTATTAAGGACTGGATTTGTTTTCATAATTATTTTCCTAAAGTAAGATAAATTCAAGTATGATTATAATTTAGATATACTGAATTCGAGGAGAATTGAAATGAATAAGATAAATCCGGATTTGAAAAGGATCTTGGTTACCACTGAACAAATTCAATTGCGGGTGAAGCAACTGGCAGACCAAATTTCAGATGATTACGCTAATGTTGAACAAATATATTTGATAGGAATATTAAAGGGTGCGTTTATATTTTTGGCAGATCTGAGTAGGCAATTAAAAATTCCACATGTAGTAGATTTCATGGCTGTTTCGAGTTACGGGAAATCGGCAAAGACTGGGGCTGTTAGATTAATCATGGATTTACGCGAGCCGATTGATGGTCAACATGCGATTATCATTGAGGATATCGCAGATAGCGGAAAGACTTTGAAGTATTTGTATCAGGTTCTACAATGGCATAATCCCGCTTCATTGAAAACATGTGTATTACTTAGAAAAAGCAAAGTTAATTTGGATGTTCCTATAAATTATATTGGTTTTGAGATTCCTAATGCTTGGGTAGTTGGATACGGGTTGGATTACGCAGACCGATATCGTACCTTACCGTATATTGCCGAATTAAAACAAGAGATATATTCGAAAAAAGAATAATATCTTCCTTTGTTTGTAAAATGAAAACCTGAAGAGCGATATATATCTCCAGGTTTATTTTAGTTTTTACATTTAGAGCGGTCCCGACGGGATTCGAACCCGCGATCTCGGCCTTGACAGGGCCGCATGTTAGGCCGCTACACCACGGGACCATGCGAGCGGTAGTTTACTATACATTCATTTCAGCGTCAAGTGAATATATATGTCAGACATTTGATAATTAGTTATTTTCATGGATTAATGACAATATCAACAGAGTAACCTTCATTGGGCTGGATTTCAACGAGAGCCATGGGAAAGGGTAAATAATGGCCGCGCCCATAATCAAAATTCGGGTCTTCAGGAAAAGCCATTTCTGCTTTACCAGCATTGAATGGGTAAATTTTCATTTGATTCATCGAACGCAGTTGTACCGTTATATCTGGTTTAATTTCCCATTGGATACTTTCTGAAGTATAAGTATTTATATATTTATCACCCCAACCCGTTACATTTATCGTCCAGGGATCGAGCACCAGGGGGATTTGAGGGGTCAACATAGATGAACCAGATAGTTGAGCACGAACGAGAATACTATTAGCTCTAATAGTATAAGATTTGCGCATAGACATATAATCAAATTCAATAATAATTTCATCATTATTTAAATTAACATTGTAATATTCATTAATAACAACATTATCAACAAAAGCACCTAATATTTGTCCTGGATCACTCATAACTCCAAGCGAAAGATCCCATGTGGAAGAGTCGCTAAGTCCAAGAATAAATTCCCATGTGGGGCCAACAATTTGATGAGCTCCATATTTATCTAAGGAAAATATAAAAGGTATATATCCTCCTTTAGGTTCGATGGTTAGGAAGATATTATTGCTTGCCAGAATGCACTCATTTTCACCATCGTAATCCAAATCAATACCGCAGGTTGATAATGAAATCGGATTAGCGACCCATTTTGCAGCTTCGATGATATACCCAACTTCCCCCATATAATTAGCACCCAAAGTAACTAATTCAGGTGAGCCAGGATTGGACAGATATTTATAGACTTGAAAAGCCAAAGTAGATATCTGATTGTCAGGTGAATCCATAAGAGCAGAATATATATGTTGTTTAATTTGTAAAAGATTAGAACTATTTGCATTAATAGACTGTTTTTGGAATATATAATTTATATCCATGAAATAATTCGTTTGATGAACTTGAGGAGAAGCCACATTATTTATATAAGGTTGTAGATCATAAATTGACAATACTTGGATCCATGGGTGAGCGTTAATATAAGAAAAGAAGTCGTTGAGTATAGAAGGATCGCCCAGCAATGAAGCTTGAAAATCACCTCCAAATATAATGGGGTAGTTAGAAGGTGAAAGTCCTTGAGAAACCAATAGAGTTTTGCATTTTAATAATAATTCGGAAATAGGAATATTATCAAGCCATGCTGCTGGTAAAAACATACAGCCATCATTTATCAAATGATCATTCGCATAGCCATAATTTCCAATTTCATTTATATAAATTTTACTATTCATTATATAATCATTAACATTGTAAATATCAGATATTGAATTATTCATATCCTTATCAGCTAAATATAGAATGTTTTGATTTTCTAAATTTCGTATCAAGGGAATAGCGCCTAGATAATCCAGAGCAGACATCGTCTCAGGATTATTCAGGTCAGTTATAAATATTGGATATTTATTGTTAGCTGCAGCTTCAAGTAAATATTTAATCCCATGTCTACTACTCATTGGGCCTGAATGCGCTCCAGCCCAGGATCTAAGAGTTTCAGCAGGCGTAGATGAGTTAAAAGTATTCCAAAATGAAAATAGTATCTTAGCTCTTGAAGGTGAGGGGGCATCAATTGAGATTGGTTCTGTTTGATCAATAACAATAACTTGGTCAGGTTGAGTGATATAAACCTGCAATTTAGTCAAGCTGGAAATTCCCCGCAGTTTATTTTGATTAACACTTAGGACCAATTTATCCTGAATTGGATCAAGCAACACAAATAATTCCAGACCTTGAACTATAGAATAAGCACTATTAATTATTTCTATTTTCCCTGACGCAGGAATGATAATTAGATAATCCCAGTTTATATCCATATTGATTATCCCATTGTTCTTTGTCTTGATTTGATCTAAGCCTCCTGGGTTAGTATCGATGGGTACATAAATATCCCGAGCGTAAGGAGAATCGAAATTTAGAAAATCCATCCGTATTTGGAAAAATTGGTTGTTAATTCTGGTATACAAAGCAATCAGGTCCTGCTCGGGATTAAGTGTATCAATTGGGTCCAACAACCTCACATCACTATATTTCCACATACCAAAAGATTCTCTGGAAGAGGCATGTTGACCAGGCTGACATCCAGCTAGAGTTACGGCAATAACTAGTATCATCAAGATTATCTTCAGTACTTTAGACAAGTGCATATTTATTAAATATCCTGTTCTAAAGAATTCATCTTTACCAAAACATTATTGCAAGAATGAATTTTTCGTATAGTTATATAATCAAAATAAATAATCTTTTGATATCCATACAAAATTGATAGGATACAATATTCGTATAGTAGTATAATCGAAATAATAATAACATTAGCTTGTTCAGGCGAATGAGATAGGAGAAAACCAACAATGAAAAAAACAGTTTCAATTTTCATAACAATCATCGCATTAGCAATACTTGTTTTTCCTGTATCTGCATCAAGTACAAACTCACAATATTACCCATATTTCTACATACTAGAGGTTGTAAAAGATCAATCAGTGACAATTCAGGTATATAACTTCCCAGCCAATGATACCTTGACTGCGACCATGGGTGAATATGGGAGTTATGGAGTTGGTGGAGTGGTTGTTGGAAACACCAACACAGGAAGTAGTGGTTCTTTTGTTGCAACCTACTCAATTCCATCGACTATGGCAGGTCGTGAAAAAATCGCAATACGCCTACAAAGTCCAACAACTGGATATTATGCGTATAACTGGTTTTATAATAACCCAAGCACATCGCCAACTACCACGCCAGTCCCAACTACCACGCCAGCCCCCGGATTTTCGGGTTATCCCACTTTTGTTATTGAATCAGTCACCAAGGATCAATCAGTAACGATAAAAACAAGTAATTTGCCTGCCAATGATACCTACAATGTAACAATGGGCCCCTATGGATCCAAGGGTATTGGGGGGGTTGTTGTTGCAAGTACAAATTCTGGCAATGGAGGAACGCTAACTCTGACATATAGTATTCCTTCATCCCTATATGGTTTATATCAAATTGCCATTCGTATAGAAAGCCCAACATCTGGCTATTATGCTTACAACTGGTTTTATAACAATACTGGCTCTGCCACTGCCACTTCGACCCCACCGCCAGCGGCAACTGCAACTCCCGCTCCTCCAAGTTATAGTGGTTATCCAACATTTTCAATAACAGCTGTTGTCAAAGATCAATCGGTTACAATTTCCGGTCAGAATTTCCCGGCAAACGATACTTTCACTGTTTTGATGGGACCTTATGGTAGCCAGGCTATTGGAGGAACAAATGTAGGCAGCACAAGCACAGGAACAGGCGGATCATTAACGGCAACGTATTCCATCCCATCCACATTAGCTGGTTCATCAAAAATTGCGATACGATTGCAAAGCCCAACATCTGGCTTATTTGCCTATAACTGGTTTTATAATAGTTCTACACCATAATCTTCAATATTATTTCGAAATATCAGGATCATGTTCCTATGATGTAAAATCATTTGGAGCATGATCCTATTTTTAAATATTTACATAAACTAACTAAACTTATAATACATCGCAGCTAAAGTAATATCATCGGATAATTCGGTGCCTTTGATAAACTCATTAACTGCTCCTTCAACATCATCCAATATTTCTTTAGATGATGTATATTTTTTGCCTAGAAGTAATTTAATAAGACGTTTTGTGCCAAACATTTCGTCATTCATTGAAAATGCTTCCGTAACCCCATCTGTATAAAAAAAGAGCCAATCTCCTGGTCTCAACGATACTTCACCTTCTTCAACCTCGATATCATCAAATATGCCAAGAGCAACACAGGTTCGGCTTAGTTCAACCAACTCATCAGAATTGAAATA
>Ga0315283_10000585_pt1 | contig 27137 bp, 26 predicted proteins | sample YL17G09_0_MG_FD_204541 | JGI IMG/M metagenome (GOLD analysis project Ga0315283, IMG submission 204541) | Sediment microbial communities from Yellowstone Lake, YNP, Wyoming, USA - YL17G09_0 | ecosystem: Environmental > Aquatic > Freshwater > Lake > Sediment | place: USA: Wyoming | collected...
CGGCCACGATGTCGCACGGTACGGCCCGGCCCCCGACAATGGGCCCGGTGACCCCGTCCCCGATGCTGGTCCGTCGGGCCTGCGGGCACCAGCCCGCCGGCTGTACCCCGGTGGCAGGGGCGTGGGCCGCGGGGGCCGAGGAGGTGCGGCCGGTCCGGTCCGGCACCCGGGTCGGCGTGCTGGCGATGGGCGACCCGCCGGACGGCCACGACGTGCTCGCCGTCGCCCGGGCGTCGGCGGGGGCTGTGCTCACCGGTGGCCCCCCCGCTGGCCGGTGGCCCCGGTGGTCGCTCCCGGGGTCGCCGTTACGCTCGACCCGTCGTTGGCGACCCTGCGGGACGCCGTGGAAGAGGAGCCTTTCTCATGAGCGTTACCGTCCGGGTGCCCACCACCCTCCGCACCCTCACCGGAGGCGAGTCGTCCGTCGCCGTCGACGGCGCCACGCTGGCCGACGTCTTCGATGCCCTCGAGGCGAGCCACCCGGGCTTCAAGGACCGCCTGCTGGATGGCGACGGCAAGCTCCGTCGCTTCGTCAACGTGTTCGTGGCCGACGACGATGTCCGCTTCCTGGACGGCCTGGCCACCCCGGTGCCCGACGGCGAGACCGTCAGCATCGTCCCCGCCGTCGCCGGCGGCTGAACCGCCTGGGTCATTCGCCTCATTCGGTTCAACCCCGGGCCCGGTGGGGTCGAAACCGAACCCATGAGGGGAATCGGTCGGGTGCTCATCGCTGACGGGGACCTCCGGTTGCGGGCCCAGCTGGGTGTGGCCCTGGCCGCCGCCGGCCACGTGGTGGTCGATGCCGGATCGGTGCGGGATGCCGCCGCCCTCCTGGCCGCCCGACGCCCCGACGTGATCGTCCTCGACGTCAGCGACGGCTACCACGGGATCGCCCTGCTGCGCACCCTGCGCGACGAGGTGCCCGGCCCCCATCCGGCCATCGTGGCCCTGGCCCCGCCGGACGACCCGGCCGCCGCGGCCGAGGCCATGCTGCTGCACGCCGAGGCCGAGTTGGTGAAGCCGGTCGACGCCGAGGGCGTCCTGGCCGCCGTGGACCATGTGCTGATGGCTCGGGAGCACGTCGGCCTCTAGGGCCCAGCGGCCCGTCGCCGAAGGCGACCCGAGCGGCGACTCAGCCAAGATTCCCCCCGGGTCGTGTTGCGATTCCGGGGTCCTCCGTGGTTTGCTGTTAGCAGTCTCGATGCGAGAGTGCTAACGCAACACATCCTCAAGGGAGGACCCCCGAATGGCAAAGACCATCGCCTTTGACGAGCAGGCCCGTCGTGGCCTCGAAGACGGCATGAACAAGCTGGCTGACGCGGTGCGCGTCACCCTCGGCCCCAAGGGCCGCAACGTGGTGTTGGAGAAGAAGTGGGGCGCCCCCACGATCACCAACGACGGCGTGTCTATCGCCAAGGAGATCGACCTCGAGGATCCCTTCGAGAAGATCGGCGCCGAGCTGGTCAAGGAAGTGGCCAAGAAGACCGACGATGTCGCCGGTGACGGCACCACCACCGCCACGGTGCTGGCTTGGGCCATGGTCCGCGAGGGCCTGCGCAACGTGGCCGCCGGGGCCAACCCGATGAGCCTCAAGAAGGGCATCGAGGCCGCCGTCGAGGTCGCCGTGGCCAAGATCGCCGACCTCGCCGTCGAGGTCGACGACAAGGGCCAGGTCGCCCAGGTGGCCTCCATCTCCGCCGCCGACGAGGAGATCGGCAAGATGATCGCCGACGCCATCGACAAGGTGGGCAAGGACGGCGTCATCACCGTCGAGGAGTCCCAGACCTTCGGCATGGACATGGACCTGGTCGAGGGCATGCGCTTCGACAAGGGCTACATCTCCCCCTACTTCGTGACCGACCCCGATCGCATGGAGGTCGAGCTGGAGGATCCCTACATCCTCCTGGTCTCTTCCAAGATCTCGGCCGTCAAGGACATGCTGGCCGTGCTCGAGAAGGTCATGCAGGCGGGCAAGCCGCTGGTCATCATCGCCGAGGACGTCGAGGGCGAGGCCCTGGCCACGCTGGTCGTCAACAAGATCCGCGGCACCTTCAAGTCCGTGGCCATCAAGGCCCCCGGCTTCGGTGACCGCCGCAAGGCGATGCTGCAGGACCTCGCCATCCTCACCGGTGGGCAGGTCATCTCCGAGGAGGTCGGGCTCAAGCTCGACAACACCACACTCGACCTGCTGGGTTCGGCCCGCAAGATCGTGGTGACCAAGGACGAGACCACCATCGTGGAGGGCGCGGGTGACGACGCCGACATCCAGGCCCGCATCCAGCAGATCAAGAACGAGATCGACAACACCGACTCCGACTACGACCGTGAGAAGCTCCAGGAGCGTCTCGCCAAGCTGTCGGGGGGCGTGGCCGTCCTGAAGGTCGGCGCCGCCACCGAGGTCGAGCTCAAGGAGAAGAAGCACCGCATCGAGGACGCCGTCAGTACGACGAAGGCGGCCATCGAGGAGGGTGTCGTCACCGGTGGCGGGGTGACCCTGATCCGGGCCTCCGATGCGGTCGACAAGGTCGTCAAGAAGCTCGAGAAGTCCGAGCACGACGAAGCCACCGGCGCCCGGCTGGTCCAGCGGGCCATGTCCGAGCCCCTGCGCCAGATCGCGGTCAACGCCGGCCTCGAGGGCGGCGTCGTGGTCGAGAAGGTTCGGGAGCTCCCGAACCCGACCGAGGGCCTCAACGCGGCCACCGGCGAGTACGGCGACCTCATGAAGCTCGGCATCATCGATGCCGCCAAGGTGACGCGGTCGGCCCTGCAGAACGCGGCGTCCATCGCGGCGCTCTTCCTGACCACCGAAGCCGTCATCGCCGACAAGCCCGAGGACGAGCCGGCCATGCCCGGCGGTGGGGACATGGACTTCTAGTCGAGCCGCTCGGCGCCGCCCCCGACGGGCACGCGGGTCGTTGGTGACCCCCGCTCGTCGGCGGGCCGCTGTGCTTTCGCCCTACCCTCGGCGCGGTGAGGGGTCGCACGGTCACCACGCTGACCCACCGCTTCCGCGACGGCGCCGTGGCGCGGGTCCCCGACGCCCTCATCGTCGAGGAGCCGTTGGCCATCGACCTGGACGGCACGCTGGTGGCCACGACCATGCGTACGCCGGGCCACGACTTCGAGCTGGCGGTTGGCTTCTGCTTCACCGACGGGCTGCTGGCCGGGTCGCCCGTCCTGCGGGCCCGCTACTGCGGGACGGGCTCGGCCGTGGAGACCGAGTTCAACGCCGTGTCCGTCGAGACCGGGGGAGAGGCCCCGATCCCGACCCCCCGCCTCACCGCCACCACCTCCAGCTGTGGCCTGTGCGGCTCCGCCACCCTCGACGAGCTGGTCGACCGCCTCGACCCGCTGCCCGCCGGCGAGCCGTTCCCGCCGGAGGTCCTCCTCGAGGTCACCGAGAAGGCGGTCGCGGACCAGGACCTCTTCGCCGCCACGGGCGCCGTGCACGCCGCCGCCGCCTTCGGCCGGGAGGGCACCCCGTTCCTCCTGCGGGAGGACATCGGGCGCCACAACGCCGTGGACAAGGTGGTCGGACGGCTACTCCTCGACGGGGCGCTGCCCGCCACGGACCTGGGTCTGTTCGTCAGCGGCCGGGCCTCCTTCGAGATCGTGGCGAAGGCGTGGGCCGCCGGCTTCGCTGCGGTGGTCGCCGTCAGTGCGCCGTCCGCCCTGGCCGTGGAAACGGCCCGGGCCGCGGGCCTGCAGCTGGCGGGCTTCGCCCGGGACGGTCAGCTCAATCTCTACGTCCCCTGAGGACATTGCCTAGCCTTGGCCCCGATGCCTGGCCGGAACCGACGCGACCGACGAACCACGGGTGCCCGACTGGAACACCCGCTCGTACGCGAGAACGGCGCCCTCCGCCCGGCGACCTGGGAGGAGGCCCTGGACCGGGCCACCGAGGGGTTCCGGCGGGTGCTGGACGCCAGAGGCCCCACCGGGATCGGGCTGTTCAGCTGCTCCAAGGCCACCAACGAGGTGAACTTCGCCGCCCAGAAGTTCGCCCGCACCGCCCTGGGCTCCAACTACATCGACTCCTGCAACAGAACCTGACACGCGCCCTCCGTCGTCGGTCTGGCGACAGTCTTCGGTGCCGGTGGCGGGACCTGCTCGTACGAGGAGGTGGAGGAGGCCGACGTGGTCCTCCTCTGGGGCAGCAACGCCCGTGAGGCCCACCCGATCTACTTCCACCACCTGCTGCGGGGCATCGAGAACGGCGCCCGCCTCTACTGCGTCGACCCGAGGCGCACGTCGTCGGCCAAGTTCGCCGACGTCTGGTTGGGCCTCGAGGTGGGCTCGGACATCGCCCTGGCCAACGCGGTCGGGCGCGAGATCATCGTCGCCGGCCTGACCGACGGCGCCTTCATCGCCCACTCGACCCAGGGCTACGAGGCCTATGCGGCCGCCGTCGAGCCGTACACGCCGGCGCGGGCCGAGGTCCTCACCGGCGTGCCGGCCGAGGCCATCCGGGAGATGGCCCACGCGTACGCCGAGGCCGAGAAGGCGCAGATCCTCTGGACGCTCGGCATCACCGAGCACCACAACGCCGTCGACAACGTCGTCGCCCTCTGCAACCTGGCCCTGCTCACCGGTCACGTCGGGCGCTGGGGCTCGGGCCTGGTCCCGCTGCGGGGCCAGAACAACGTGCAGGGCGGCGGTGACATGGGTGCCCTGCCCAACAAGCTGCCCGGCTTCCAGGACGTGGCCGACCCCGAGGCCCGGGCCCGCTTCGAGGCGGCCTGGGGCGTGGCCCTGAACCCCGAGCCGGGCCTGCACCTGAGCCTGATGTTCGAGGCCATGGGGCGGGGGGAGCTGACCGGCCTCTACGTCATCGGTGAGAACCCGGCCGATTCCGAGGCCGACGTCGACCACGCCCGGTCCCTGCTGGCCGGCCTCGACCACCTCGTGGTCCAGGACATCTTCCTCACCCAGACCGCCGAGTTGGCCGACGTCGTCCTTCCCGCGTCGGCGGCCTGGGCCGAGTGCGAGGGCACGGTCACCTCCAGCGAGCGCCGGGTGCAGCGGGTGCGGGCCGCCGTCCCGCCGCCGGGTGAGGCCCGCCACGACCACGAGATCATCGGCGAGCTGGCCCGGCGCATGGGCTACGACTGGGGCCACCCCTCGCCCGAGGACCTCTGGGACGAGTTGCGCTCGCTCTCGCCCCTGCACCGGGGGATGGCCTACGCCCGACTGGAGGCCGAGGGCGGCCTGCAGTGGCCCTGCCCGACCGAGGACCACCCCGGCAGCCCCTTCCTTCACGGGTGGCTCTGGGAGCCGGACCTGGGTGGCCGGGAGCCGGCCCCGTTCAGCGTGGTCGAGCACGAGGGCCCGGTGGACGAGCTCAGCGACGAGTTCCCGCTGCGGATGACGACGGGGCGGGCACTGGACTCGTTCAACACCGGTGTGCAGTCGGGCGGCTTCGACTCACCGATCCGCTACGGCGAGGCCCTGGACGTGAACCCCGTCGACGCCGACCGCCTCGGGGTGGCCGACGGCGAGCGGGTGCTGGTCACCTCACCCCGCGGCGCGGTGGAGATGGCGGTCCGCATCCAGCCCGACATCCCCGAGGGCTTGACCTTCACCACCTTCCATTTCCCGGACCTGGTCGACGTCAACCTGTTGACCAACGACGCCTGGGATCCCCGGTCCGGCACGGCCGAGTTCAAGGCCGCGGCCATCCGGGTTGACAAGCTTCCCCTGTGAGCGACCTGCACTTCACCGACGCCGAGCCCACGGTGTCGGAGCGGGCCGCGGTGGACACCGTGCTCGGGGACCTGGGGCCGGTGATCGAGGTCGAGACCGACCGCTTGGTCCGTGGCGGCCGGGCCCGGCAGCGGGAGCGGCGTCACCTGCTCCTACCGGCACTGATCGCCCTCCAGGAGGAGATCGGTTGGATCAGCCCTGGTGCCACGAACCACGTCGGCCGCCAACTCGCGGTGCCTCCGGCCGAGGTCTACGGCGTGGCCACCTTCTACGAGCTGCTGCGCACGACCGAGCCGACCAGCGACGCCCCGACGTGCTGGGTCTGTGTCGACCCGGCCTGTCGCATCACCGCCGACGCGGCGACGGTGCCCGGCGGGACCGCTCCCCACGACGCGCCCTGTCTCGGCCGCTGCGAGCAGGCCCCCGCCGCCTTCGTCCAGCGCCGCGGCCCCGCCCCGCCGTTACCGGGGCCGAGCCCGTTCGCCCTGCCCCAGGCTGGTGATCCCGGGCTGCGTCTGCTCCGCCGGATCGGCGAGGTCGACCCCACCAGCCTCGACTCGTACCTGGCCCACGGCGGCGGCGAGGCCCTGGCCCGGGCCCGTGCGCTCGGGCCCGACGCTGTCATCGCCGCCCTGACCGACGCCGGTCTGTCCGGTCGAGGCGGCGCCGCCTTCCCCGCCGGGGTGAAGTGGCGGGCGGTCCGGGAGGCCACCGGCGACCGCAAGCACGTCGTCGTGAACGCCGACGAGTCCGAGCCCGGCACCTTCAAGGACCGGACGCTGCTGGAGCGGGATCCCTTCGCCGTGGTCGAGGCCACGGTCATCGCCGCCGAGACCGTCGGGGCGGGTGAGGCCTGGGTCTACGTCCGGGGCGAGTATCCCGAGGCCTCGGGCCGGGTCGAGGCCGCCGTCGCCCAGGTCGCCGTGGCGGGCTGGCTACGGGACGGGCTGCGCATCGAGGTCCGCCGGGGCGGCGGGGCCTACATCTGCGGCGAGGAGACCGCCCTGTTCAACTCGATCGAGGGCTTCCGGGGCGAGCCCCGGAACAAGCCCCCGTTCCCGACCACCAACGGCCTGTTCGACCAGCCCACGGCGATCAACAACCCCGAGACCCTGCTCAATGTCCTGCCCATCCTCCTGGACGGTCCCGCGGCCTACCGGTCGGTGGGCACGGAGCAGTCGCCCGGCACCCGCCTGTTCTGCCTGTCGGGCCGCGTCGGTCGCCCCGGCGTCTACGAGGCCCCGTTCGGGATCACCCTGGGCGCGCTGCTGGACCTCGCCGGCGGGGTCCAGGGCGACCTGGCCGCGGTCCTGCTCGGCGGGGCGGCGGGGGTGTTCGTCGGCCCGGACGCCCTCGACCTGCCGCTGACCCTGGAGGACACCCGAGCCGCGGGGGCCACGCTCGGCTCGGGGGTGGTCATGGCCTTCGACACCACGGTCGACCTGACCGATGTGGTCGTGCGCATCGCCGAGTTCTTCCGGGCCGAGTCCTGTGGCCAGTGCGTGCCCTGCCGGGTCGGTACGGTGCGCGTTCACGAGACGATGGTGCAGATGCGGGACCGAGGGGGGCTGGCCGCCGGCCGGCGGGAGCTGCTGGACGAGATGGCGACGGCCATGACCGACGCCTCGATCTGCGGGCTCGGCCACACCGCGGTGGGCGCCGTGCGCTCGGCCCTGGACCTCGGGCTGGTGGGGTCATGATCCGCCTGATCGTCGACGGCCGGGAGCTCGAGGTCGAGCCCGGGACCACGATCCTGGGCGCCTGCACCGAGGCGGCCATCGACACGCCGACCATCTGTTGGGCCCCCAACCTGACCCCGGTCAACGTGTGCCGGGTCTGCGTGGTCGAGGTCGAGGGTTCCCGGGCCCTGGTGCCCGCCTGCTCGCGACCGGTCGAGGACGGCATGGTCGTCCACACCGACTCCGAGCGGGTGCGCCACAGCCGCAAGATCGTCCTGGAGTTCCTCGGGTCCGGGGTCGACCTGTCCCAGGCCGACGGGCTCGGCCGCTGGATCGAGCACTACAACGCCGACCCCACCCGGTATGGCGCCGAGGACCATCCGGTCGAGCGGGTCGAAGAGCCGGTCAAGGTCCAGGACGGGCTCTACATCCGCGATTACGAGAAATGCGTCCTCTGCTACAAGTGCATCGAGGCCTGCGGCGACGACGCCCAGCACACCTACGCCATCGCCGTGAGCGGCCGGGGCTTCGACGCCCGCATCTCCACCGAGTTCGACGTGGCCCTGCCCGACTCGGCCTGCGTCTACTGCGGCAACTGCATCGGCGTCTGTCCCACCAACGCCCTGCAGTTCAGGACCGAGTTCGATCTTCGACAGGCTGACGACTGGCGGCCCGAGGAACAGACGGTCACGACCACGGTGTGCTCCTACTGCGGGGTCGGCTGCAATCTCGAGCTCCATGTCCAGGACGAGCGCATCGTCAAGGTCACCAGCCCCGTCGACCATGACGTCACCGAAGGCCACCTCTGCATCAAGGGCCGCTTCGGCTGGCAGTACGTGCACGGAACCGACGAGGGATGACGGGCGGTCGGGTCCTGGTCGGTATCACCGTGGCGACCGCTGTGGTGTTGGGGGCGGTGAGTTGTGGCGGGGATGACGGCGGGGACGGAGCGGCGGTGAGCGCGGACGAGAGGACGTCCACCACCGGGACGACGACGACCACGACGACGGCCCCGTTGCCGTTCCGGGAGGCTCTGGTGGTCCGGTTCGGGGACGAGCTGGGCGACGGGGCCCTGGCGGCCGAGATGGTGGACGCCTTGGGGGTCGACGCCGTCCAGCGGCTGCACCAGGAGGTGGGCGACGAGGTGGCAACGGACCCGCTCCTCGCCTATCAGCCGCCCACCGTGCCCGACGACGAGGTGGACAGCCTGGTGGTGTTCGCTTTCGGCAACCGGGTGGCGGCCGACGGCTCGCTGTCCCCCGGGCCCGTCAACCAGGACCTGGCCGACGTGACCGCCGCGTTCGTGGCTGAGCACCCGGTGCCGGTGTTCGCCCAGTGGGAGGTGGCCGACCTGCTCCTCCAGCAGGGGGTCCCCGACGTGACCTCCATTGATCCCGACACCGGGCCGGACGGCGAGGTCGTCTACCTGAGCACCGCCGGCGTCGCCGAAAAGGCCGTGGCCCTGGCCGACGCTGTGGGCGTCGACCTAGGCCAGGTCGGCGTCGTCTGCTTCGCCGACCACGCCGGACGCTGCGTCCTCACCGCCGAGGAGGCGGGGATCGACGCCGCCGTGCCCGAGGGCGTCGCGCTGCCGTCGACCTACGACCCCGAGTCCGGCCAGGAGTGGACCCGGGACCGGCTGGCCTACCTGACCACCGATCTCCAGGGCCGCCTCCTCGCCCTCGACGGCTGAGCGCGCCCATCCCGACTGTCGCGATCGGGCGAGAAGCGGCACACTGGACTGGCATGTCGCTCAGGCGGAGGGGTGTGGGGGTCCTGGTGGTCGCGCTCGGCCTGACCCTGGCCGCCTGTGGGGGCTCGGGCTACGAGTACGTGTCCAACGACGAGGCCGGCATCTTCTTCCGGGTCCCCGACGACTGGTCGGTGATCGACGTGAACACCGACCCGGGCACGCTCGGTCGCCCGGGTGTGCCCCTGGACTGGGCCCGGGTCGTGGACAGCTCACCGTCCCCGGACGTGACCAACTTCACCACCGCCGTCCCCGCCGATCCCGTCGGGGCCGCCTTCGTCGAGCCGGTGGAGACCGCGTCCCAGCGTGACGACCTCGACCTGGCCATGCTCCGCACCTACGCCCTGTCCGGGTATTTGGCCGAGGAGGCCGACCCCGCCGACCCGCTCGCCCTCAACCAGGAGCCCGACGGCCCGGTCGAGGTCGTCGACGGCTACGACGTGAACCTGGGCGGTGGGTTTCACGGTCAGCGCATCGTGTTCAACCTCGAGGTCGAGCCGGGCCAGGTCGTGACCATCGACCAGACGGCGCTGGTCGACCCCGAGACCACCGAGGTCTACCGACTGGTGATCAAGTGCGAGGCCCGGTGCTACGCCGACCGTCAGGCCGAGATCGACGCCATCGTCGACTCGTGGACCATCGACCAGGGAGACTGAGGCCGTGAGCGAGCGTCAGCGAAGGTGGCCCGAGCGGCCCGCCGGCGCAGCCGACGGGAGCGGAGAGCGATGACCCCGGAGATCCCCACCGGACCTCCGGCACCCCCCGGCCCACCGGTGCGCAAGGACGGGCTGCCCGAGCCCGGCGTGCTGTCCCGGGTCCGGGACGCCGATCGCACGACCCGCAAGCCGATGGTCCTCTGGGACCGGGTGAAGTTCCTGCTGCTGCTGGTCACCCTCTTCTGGTTCTTCGTCTGGTCCGACATGGCGGACAACCCGATCCTGCCCTTCGAGGACGCCCTGAACCGGACCTTCGAGTCCAAGTGGTGGGTCCTGGCCCTCATCGGGCTGGAGGCCATCCGCCAGGCCCACTTCCTGCTGGCCGAGTCCTGGCCCGGCTACCACCGCTTCTGGGCCGAAGGCGTCTTCGGCCGCTTCGAGCGCCGGGCCTCCCGCTACGACGACTGGAACCGCTTCCGGATGGCCCGGGTCGTGAAGCTCCTGGTCTTCCTGGCCCTGCTGAGCATCGTGCTCGGGGCCGTCTTCGACGTCTCGCCCCTTACCGCGCTGTTCGAGCTTCCGGCCCGGGTCCTCGGCGCGTTGCCCCTGTTCGCCCAGTTCCTGATCTACCCGCTCCTGCTGATCTCCCAGTTCGGGGCGCTGTTCTGGTTCCTGTCCCGGGGCGGCGTCGACGTGTACTACCCCGACGACATCGAGACCCGACTCGACGATGTCTGGGGTCAGGATGCCGTCCTCGCCCGGGTGCGGGAGAGCATGCTCTTCCTCGAGAACCCGGAGAGCATCGAGGAGAAGGGCGGCTACGTCCCCGGCGGGATCCTGCTGTGGGGGCCGCCGGGTACCGGCAAGACGCTGATGGCCGAGGCGGTGGCCGGCGAGACCGGCAAGCCGTTCGTGTTCGTCGACCCCGGGGCCTTCATCCAGATGTTCATGGGCGTCGGTGTCCTGAAGGTCAAGTCCCTCTTCCGCAAGCTGCGGAAGCTGGCTCTGCGCTACGGCGGGGTCATCGTCTTCTTCGACGAGGCCGACTCCCTCGGCAGTCGGGGGATGGTGACGCCCGGGCCGCTCGGTGGTCAGGGGATGGCCGTGCCCGCGCCCTGGGACGACCACCACCGATGGCTCTCGCCCGCAGGCCAGGAGGCGGTGCTGCGCCATTCCCTCGGCCCGCCCACGGTCGAGGACCGTCCGAAGCGGGACGGGATCATGATGGGCGGCATGGGCGGCGGCGGCGGGGGCATGGGCACGCTGCAGGCCCTGCTGACCGAGATCTCCGGCCTGAAGAAGCCCCGGGGCTTCGTGAACCGCTACGGCCGCCGCCTGGTCGGCCTGCGCCCCAAGCCGCCACCGAAGTACCGGATCATGGTCATGATGGCCACGAACATGCCCCAGGCCCTCGACGAGGCCCTGCTCCGCCCTGGGCGCATCGACCGCATCTACAAGGTCGGCTATCCGTCCAAGGAGGGGCGCCGGCGAACCTACGTCGGCTACTTCGACAAGGTCGAGCACGATCTCACCGACGACCAGATGGAGAAGCTGTCCACCATGACCCCCTACGCCACGGGGGCGACCATCAAGGACCTGGTCAACGAGGCGCTGATCGTGGCCATACGCAACGGACGGGAGGGCATCACCTGGCGCGACGTGCTCGAGGCCAAGCAGCTGAAGGACCTCGGGCCGCCCGAGGACGTCGAGTACATCGAGCGGGAGCGCCACGCCATCGCCGTGCACGAGGGCTGCCACGCCGTCATCGCCTACCGCGAGCGCAAGCACCTGCACATCGACCTGGCCACCATCGAGAAGGGCGGCAGCTACCTCGGCATGGTCAGTTCGATCCGACCCGAGGACCAGTTCACCCGTTGGCGGTCCGAGTACGAGGCCGACATCAAGGTCTCGCTGGCCTCACTGGCCGGCGAGCGGGAGTTCTTCGGCGGGGACAGCTCCTCGGGGGTGTCCTCGGACCTGGCCGGGGCCACGACCCTGGCCACCATGATGGAGGGCTACTGGGGCATGGGCTCCACCGTGGCCAGCCACGGGGTGACCCACCAGCTGGGCGTCGGCGGCGCCGGTCGCCCGCCGGGGGACGACGATCACGAACGCGAGCTGATCAAGAACGCCGCCCTGGGCGAACGGATCGAGGAGAACCTCGGCCGCATCCTGGACGAGACGATCGAACTGGTCCGCCAGAACCGCCACGAGATCCTGGCGGTGGCCCACGCCCTGGAGACCCACAAGACGCTGGCCGGCGAGGACGTGGTCGCCGTCATCGAAGGGACCGAGGGGCCGCTGGTCGACGGACGGGTGTACCACGACGCCTCGGCCCGGGAGGTCCTGGAGCGCTACCACGAGGTGGCGATGACCGCCCACCGGGACCACGCCCCCGTGGAAGCCGGTCTCCCCGAGCTCACCAACGGCCACCGCCCGGTCGTCGCCGCCTCCTCCTGGCCCGCCACCCACCCCCACCGACCTGACCGTTCTGGGACCTGAAGTTGGCGTCCTGCCGGGAGTTCCAGGTCCCGGAACGGATCGTCAGGCCTGGTTGAGCTCCCGGTAGACGGCGGGGACGACGCGGCGGAGGTAGCTGACGGGCTCGATGAAGGAGCGGCCTCGACGGCGGTGGCGGTACGCGATGGGGACCTCGGCGTAGCGGTGGCCCTTGGCCAGCAGGTCCAGGGTCAGCACCTGGGCGTAGTTGTAGTCGTGGACGATCTCGGCCTCGGCGGCCGCGGCGGGGGACAGGGCCCGGTACCCGGACTGGGCGTCGGCCAGGGGGCGTCGGGCCACGAACGAGGTCAGACGGGTCAGCAGCCGGTTGCCCAACCAGCGGTGGGGGCGCATGTCGGGGCGACCCTGGCCGAAGCGGTCCCCGACCACGTAATCGGCCTCACCCGCCAGGATGGGCGCCACCATGGCCCCCAGGTCGGTGGGGTCGTACTCGTCGTCGGCGTCACAGAACACCACGGCGGCGGCCCCCCGGCGCCGGCCCTCGGCCAGCCCCTCCCGCACCGTGGCGCCCAGGCCCAGGTTGGCATCGTGGCGGATCACCTCGGCCCCGGCGGCCCGCGCCCGCGCGCCGGTGTCGTCCCGGCTGCCATCGTCGATGACCAGGCAGTCCACCGTCCGTCCGAGGACGTGGGTTGGCACCCGGGCCACGACCTCGGCCACCGTGGCCGCCTCGTCGTGGGCGGGCAGGAAGAGCAGCACCGGGCCGTCGCCGGGCGGCTCGGGGGCGGGCGGCTCGTCGACCCGGCCCAGCCGTAGACGCCCGGCCAGGCTCGGCGCCGGCCACAGGACGGCGGAGCCGCCGGCGAGCAGGGAGTACGCCGTGCTGACGGCGTGGACCACCACGGTGGCGGCCAGGCCCTCGGCGGCGCCGTATCCGAGGGCCACGAAGGTGGCGGTGCCCGCGGCCTCGAAGGTGCCCAGGCCGCTGGGGGCGACGGCGGCCACCTGGGCGCACACGGTGGTGGCCGCCACCAGCACGGCCTGCTGGTAGCTGATGGGGAGGCCGACCAGGTGGGCCCCTTCCATGACCAGCACGGCCTCCAGCAGCCACGCGGACCCGGTCGCGGCGAGGACCGACAGCGTCGGCAGCGCCACGTCGGCACCACCCTTCACGGCCCGGCGTAGCCACCACCAGGCGGCGCCACCGGCGGCGGCGGCGAGGGTCAGGGAGAGGGCGAACCACGGTCCGGCCAGCGACCACAGGACCGTGCCCCCGGCGGCGGCGCCGAGGGTGGCGAGGGTCACCAGGTCGGCCACCCGCAGGGTCACGGTGGACGCTGTGGCCGGGCCGATGCCGATGCCGGCCCGCCGCACGACGCTCACGATCCGCAGTGGCTCGCCCAGGCGGAGGGGTAGGACGTGGTTCGCCCCGTAGGCCAGGTGGATGCCGGCCAGTGAGTGGCCGAAGGTCAACGACGGCAGGACCCGCCGCCAAGCCCAGGCCCGCACGACGAAGGCCGAGGCGAGGGCGGCGACGGCCAAGGCGACCGGGACCGGCCGGTCCCGCGCCGCGTGGACGGCTTCGACCACGGCTCGCCGGTCGACCCCGTCGGCAATGGCGGTGACGGCCACCGCGGTGGTGACCAGGCCGATGGCGGCGACCCAGCGACCACGGTGCTCCTGGGGGACGGGGCGGGTCCACGGCATGTGTAAAGGTACCTTTACACATGCGGGGGTCACGGGCCGAACCCGCTCGTACAGTGGGGCCATGGCCGAACCCTCGAGCGAGCGCAGCGCAGCGGGGCCCCGTGGCCCGTCGGCGCAGCCGACAGGAGCGACGACGCTGAGCCCCCAGGTCGGCTGGGGCGTGCTCCACCTCTTCTGCAAGCCCACCCCCACGACCGATGCCCAGGCTGTGATCGCCGCCGTGAAGGCGGCCGAGGGCGAGGGCGACCAGGTCGTCCCCGTCGCCGTGCTCGGCCACAAGGCCGACCTCGCCTTCATGATCCTGGGCGACGAGCTCCGCCGCCAGCGCCGCTTCCAGACCGACCTGCAGGCCGCCGGCCTTGAGATCGTGGACTCCTACGTCTCGCTCACCGAGGTCAGCGAGTACGCCCAGGGCATGCCCGAGGAGATGAAGGCGCCCCGCCTGGCGCCCCAGCTCCCGCCCGAGGCCAAGACGGCCTGGTGCTTCTACCCCATGTCCAAGAAGCGGTCGCCCGAGCAGAACTGGTTCACCGAGCCCTACGAGCGGCGCAAGGAGCTCATGATGGAGCACGGCACCTCGGGTCGGAAGTTCGCCGGCCGGGTCCTGCAGGTCGTCACCGGGTCGACCGGCCTCGACGACTACGAGTGGGGCGTCACCCTGTTCGCCGTGCACCCCGACGACCTGAAGGAGGTCGTCTACACGATGCGCTTCGACGAGGCCTCCGCCGTCTACGCCGAGTTCGGGCCCTTCTACACGGGCATGGTGACGCCGGTGGAGGATCTGATGAGCGAGCTCGGCCTGACCTGATCTCGGCCATTCACACGCGCCAAACTTGCGCGGCGCAGGGGGTTCTCTAGACTCCCGCCGTTCCACCGGACGGGTGGGCCGAGGGGAGACGACAGGGACGTTGCGCATCCGGGCGGTGGTGCTCCCCGTGATCGTCGTCGCCTGTGCCCTGGCCGTCTTGGCTCCGCACGCGTCGGCCCAGGATGCGGGCGAGGACGCGTCCACTCGGGCGACCTCGGTGTCCGCCACCCTCGCCTACGACGTGGGCGAGGGCACCGACGCCGTCGAGACTCCGGCCGTGGGCGTCACCTTCACGGTCACGGGCGTGGGTGACGAGGAGATCGGCACCGGCGAGACCGACGCCGACGGGCTGTTCCTGCTCGAGGTGCCCGGGTCCGGTGACTACACGGTGGCCATCGACCCCGAGACGCTGCCCGACGGCGTCGAGCTGGTCGACCCCGACAGCCTGAGCCGCACGGTCGAGGTCAGCCCCCAGGAGACCCAGCGGGTGCTGTTCGCCCTCCAGGAGGAGGGGGCGGTCAGCACCCGGGACGAATCCAGTCGTTTCGACCAGTTCCTGCAGCTCTTCGTCGAAGGCGTGAAGTTCGGCCTGGTCCTCGCCATGATGGCCGTCGGCCTCTCCCTCATCTTCGGCACGACCGGCCTCACCAACTTCTCCCACGGCGAGATCGTCGTCGTGGGTACGGTCCTCGTCTGGTACCTGAACGACTGGGGCATCTGGCTCCCGCTGGCCACGTTCATCGGCATGATCTTCATGTTCGGCTTCGGTGCCGGCTTCGACGCGGGCCTCTGGAAACCGCTGCGCAAGCGGGGGACCAGCCTCATCGCCATGCTGGTGATCAGCATCGGGGTGTCGCTGCTGATCCGGTACCTCATCCTCTACGTGTTCCGCGGCCGGCCGCAGGCCTTCCACGACTACGCCGTGCAGGTGCCCTACGAGTTCGGCCCGATCACGATCGTGCCCAAGGACATCTGGGCCATCGGGCTGTCCATCGTGGTCCTCACCGCCGTCGGTCTCGTGCTCACCCGCACCCGTATCGGCAAGGCCATCCGGGCCGTGGCCGACAACCCCGACCTGGCCCGCTCGTCGGGCATCGACGTGAACCGGGTGATCCTCGTGGTCTGGGGGGCCGGCGCGTCGCTGGCCACCTTGGGTGGCGTGCTGTTCGCCACCAACGAGCTGGTCGACTGGCAGTTCGGCTTCAAGCTGCTGCTGCTGATGTTCGCCGGCGTGACCCTGGGCGGCTTGGGCACGGCCTTCGGCGCCTTCGTGGGCAGCCTGATCGTGGGCATCATCATCCAGGTCTCGACCCTGTGGGTCTCGCCCGAGTTGAAGAACGTGAGCGCGCTCGGCCTGCTCATCCTCATCCTGGTCGTGCGACCGCAGGGCATCTTCGGCCAGCGCGAGCGGATCGGCTGAGGGGGCTGACGTGAGTTGGGGCACCATCATCGAAAACGCCCTGCGGGCCGGGGTCAGCCGGGAAGCGGCGGTGTTCGCCATCGCCGCCATGGGCCTGAACATCCAGTTCGGCTTCACCGGCCTGCTCAACTTCGGCCAGGTCGGCTTCATGGCCATCGGGGCCTACGGCGTCGGCATCGGCATCACCTACTACGGCTGGCACCCGGTGACGGCCCTGGTCATCGGGATCCTGGCCTGCGTGGTGCTGGCCCTGCTCCTGGGCCTGCCCGCCCTGCGCCTGCGGGCCGACTACCTGGCCATCGTCACCATCGCCTCGTCTGAGATCATCCGGACGGTCATGCGCTCGGTGTCCCTGCGCGACTTCTCCGGTGGATCCAACGGCATCAACGGCTTCTCCCGGGGCTTCTACTACTTCAACCCGTTCGACCCGCAGATCAAGTACGGCTTCGGGCCGTTCCGGTTCTTCGGCGAGCAACTGTGGGTCATCCTCACCGGCTGGTTCATCGTCCTCGTCGTCACCTTGATCACCGTCGCCCTCATGCGGGCCCCCTGGGGTCGGGTGGTGCGCTCCATCCGGGAGGACGAGGACGCCGCCCGGGCCCTGGGCAAGAACGCCTACGGCTACAAGGTGCAGAGCCTCATCATCGGCGGCGTGATGGGCGGCCTCGCCGGCATGGTCCTGGCCATCGGCACCCAGACGGTGCAGCCCGACTCGTACTCCCCGCCGATCACCTTCTTCCTCTACACCGCCCTCATCCTCGGTGGCCTCGGCCGGGTGTGGACGCCGATCGTCGGCTCGGTCATCTTCTGGATGCTCCTGTCCTTCACCGACAACTTCCTGCGGGAGGCGGTGGACAACCGGTTCCTGGGGATCAACCACGTCATGGACGGCGTCCAGGTCGGCCAGGTCCGCTTCATGCTCGTCGGGATGGGGCTCGCGGGCCTGATGATCTTCCGGCCCCAGGGCCTGTTCGGGAACAAGCAGGAGATGGCCCTTGAGGTGTGACCGCCGTGTCTGACGTCGTCGGCGCCGTCGCGCTGGTCCTCGGCTCGGTGGCGGTCGCCTTCTGGGTCACCGCCGGTATCGACGCCTTCTCCCAGCCCCCCTCGGCCTGGTCCACCGTCCGGGCGCCCCGCACGCTCTGGCTGGTCGCCGTCGCCTTCTTCGGCTTCCTCGCCGGACCGTTCTACCTGTGGGGCCCGAAGCGCCACATGGCGTCGGCCCTCTCGATCACCCGGGCGCACCGTCCGATCGCCGCGGCCGGGGTGTTGGCCGACGTCGAGGGCCGTCCCGGGGCCGCCAAGCCCGATCCCATCCTGGTCGTCGACAAGGTCCTGCGGCGCTTCGGCGGCCTCAAGGCCGTCGACGTCGAGCACCTGGAGATCCAGCGGGGCGTCATCACCGGCCTCATCGGTCCCAACGGGGCGGGCAAGACCACCCTGTTCAACCTGCTCACGGGCTTCGACACCCCCGACGAGGGCACGTGGGAGTTCAACGGCGTGGACATGGCCGGCTCGGTGGCCCACCTCATGTCCTCCCGGGGCATGGTGCGGACGTTCCAGCTGACCAAGGCCCTGTCCAAGATGACCCTGCTGGACAACATGATGCTCGGCGGCATCGACCAGCGGGGGGAGAAGTTCGCGGCGTGCTTCGTCCCCGGCCTCTGGCGGACCGAGGAGGAGGCGCTGCGGGAGCGGGCCGTGGCCCTGCTCGAGCGGTTCGGCCTGGCCCACATGACCGACGAGTACGCCGGCACGCTCTCGGGCGGCCAGCGAAAGCTGCTGGAGATGGCCCGGGCCCTCATGACCGAGCCCGCCCTGGTCATGCTCGACGAGCCGATGGCCGGGGTGAACCCGGCCCTGACCCAGTCCCTGCTCGGCCACGTGAAGGCCCTGCGGGACGAGGGCATGTCGGTCATCTTCGTGGAGCACGACATGGACGTGGTCCGCGACATCAGCGACTGGGTCGTGGTGATGGCCGAGGGCGCGGTGATCGCCGAGGGCACCCACGACGACGTGACCGGGAACCGGGCGGTGATCGACGCCTACCTCGGCACCGACCACGGGGAGTCAGCCGTCGAGGGTCCCGTCACCCACGCCCACCAGGAGAGCGACATCGTGGAGGTCCGCGAAGAGGCGATCGAGCAGGGGATCCCCGATGATGGATGAGCGGCGAATCCGATCGGCGGGCCGAACGGGCCCGCAGGGCGTTGAGCCGTCAGGCGAAGCGCCATGAGCGCCGAGTTCCTCCTGGAGGCCCGGAGCCTCGTGGCCGGGTACGTGCCCGAGGTCAACATCCTCAACGGCTGTGACCTCGAGCTGCGAGAAGGCGAGTTGGTCGGCATCATCGGCCCCAACGGGGCGGGCAAGTCCACGCTGATCAAGGCCCTGTTCGGGCTCCTGACCATCCGGGAGGGGTCGGTCACCCTCCGGGGTGAGGACATCACCGGCAAGGGCGCCCACGAGCTGGTCCGGGCCGGCATCGGGTATGTGCCCCAGCGCGACAACGTGTTCTCCCGCCTGACCGTCGCCGAGAACCTGCAGATGGGCGTCTACCAGGCGCCGAAGACGTTCGCCGCCCAGCGGGAGCGGGTGTACGGGATGTTCCCCCGCCTGGCCGAGCGGGCCGACCAGCGGGCGGGGCTGCTGTCCGGTGGCGAGCGTCAGATGCTGGCCATGGGCCGGGCCCTGATGATGGAGCCCTCGGTGCTGCTCCTCGACGAGCCCTCGGCCGGCCTCAGCCCCGTACTGCAGACCGAGGTCTTCGAGCGGGCCGCCCAGATCAACCAGACGGGCGTCTCGATCATCATGGTCGAGCAGAACGCCCGTCGCTGCCTGCAGGTCTGTGATCGGGGCTACGTGCTCGACCAGGGCCAGAACGCCTACACGGACTCCGGCGAGGCCCTCCTCCACGACCCCAAGGTCATCGAGCTCTACCTCGGCACCCTGGCCAAGGCCTAGCCCGTTCGCGTTCCTACCGTCCGGTCGGGCGGGCCGAACCGATGGGGGTCGCCGGTCGTAGGCCGGAGCCTCACCGTGTCGGACGCGTTCTTCGTGTGGCACGCACGCCCGACCGCTGGGCCGAGAGGCCGAACGCGAACGAGCCGCCCCTTTCGGGGCGGCTCGCACGCTGTGGTCCGGTTTGACCGAGGGGTCTACTCCTCGATGGCCGCGAACTGGTACTCGGTCAGGCTGGCATCGATCTGGTTGTCGGGGCCGTACTGCTGGATCGCGAAGCTCGCCTCCGTGGGCTCTCCGGCATCACCGAAGGTGTAGGGACCACCCACACCGTCGTAGTCGATGTCCTCACCGTCCGCCACGAGATCACGGCACTCCTCGAAGGTGGTGCACGTGGTGCCGTCGCGGGTCACGCCGTTGATCTCGGCCGCAACCGCAACCGGATCGTCGGTCCCGGCCACCTCGGCGGCCAGGGCGGTGATGATCATGGCGTCGTAGACCTCAGGCCCGTAGGTGAAGTCCACCAGCGCCGGGTCCACCTCGAGGAGGCGGTCCTTGAACTCGTCGGAGAGCTCGGCCGACGGCAGGGTGCCCCGCACGCCTTCCAGGATCCCCGGGGTGTCGGCGAAGTTCTCACCGAGCGCGTTCCCGACGTTGCCATCGACGAGGTAGATGTTCTTGTCGCCCTGCGTGTAGCCCGCCTCGAACAGTGAGGTCAGGATCTGCGCGGACTCCTCGAAACCGATCATGACGAAGGCGTCAGGGTCGGCGGCGACGATCTCGCCCACCTCGGCGTCGAAGTTCTCGGCCGCGGGGTCGTAGACGATCCCGCCGTCGTTGGTGACTTCGGCACCGGCCTCGGCCAGCGGACCGGCCGTGAACTCGAGGAGGCCCTCACCGTAGGGATCCTGGCGCGCCATGATGCCCACCGTGGCGTTGCCGTCGGCGACGATCAGGTCCGACAGCACCCGGCCCTGGAGCACGTCGGACGGGGCGGTGCGGAAGTACAGCCCGTTGTCGTCGTAGTCCGTGAAGTCCGGGGAGGTGTTCGCCCCCGAGAACTGGATGACGTTCGCACCGGTGATCTTGTCGATGACGGTGAAGGACACCCCCGAGGAGGCGGCCCCGATGATGGCGTCGACCCCGTTGGCCAGGTGACGGTCGGTCGTCTGGTTGGCGATGTCGGTGTTGGTGTCGCCGGAGTCACCCGGGTCGAAGGTGGCATCGGCGCCGAGCACGCCGCCGGCCGCGTTGATGTCCTCGATGGCCAGCTGGGCCCCCGCTTCCTCGGGTGGCCCGAGGAAGGCGAGATCGCCGGTCTGCGGCAGCAGGCCGCCGAAGGCCAGGACCCCGTCGGCGGTGCCGCCGTCGGTTGCCGTGGTGTCACTACTGGCTTCGGTCGTGTCGCTGCTGGAGCTGTCATCGCCACCGCTGTCGTCACCGCAGGCGGCGACGATCATGGTGAAACCGAAGAACAGGGCCAGTAGACGCCACAGGCGTCCGTGCAATCGCATTTGTTTCCCCTCGGAGAGCTGCATGCCGTGGTGTCATCACCACGGAGCCGCCGATCATAGGCGGTCGGTGCGGGCCGTGCCATGGCGCAACGGGCCGGTAACAGCGGCACAATCCTGGGGACACGAGGAGGCCGGGCCGGCGTGACCACCGAACTGCTGTATCTGAGAGACGCCTACGTTCGGGCCTTCGAGGCCACGGTGGCCGAGGTCGACGGGCGTAGGGTCCGTCTGGACCGGACCGCGTTCCACCCGACCGGCGGCGGTCAGCCCCACGACACCGGGACCCTCTCGTGGCCCGGCGGCTCGGCCGCGGTCACCGAGGTGACCACGCAGGGCCCCGATGCTTGGCACGTCGTCGACGGTGACGTCCCCGAGGTCGGCGCGGCCGTGGCCGGCGAGGTCGACTGGGAGCGGCGCCACGGCCTGATGCGGACCCACACCGCCCTGCACATCCTCTGCGGGGTCATCTGGAACGAATGGGGCACCGCGGTGACGGGGGGGAACATGAGCCCCCTGGCCGCCCGCATGGACTTCGAGTTCGACCCCCTGCCCGAGGGCTTCGGGGCCCGGGTCGAGGAACTGGTCAACGCCGAGATCGCCGCTGATCGCCCGATCGAGGTGGCCTTCCTGCCTCGCTACACCGCGGTCGCCGACGAGGACCTCATCCGCACGAAGGTGAACATGATCCCCGAGTCGGTCAGCGAGATCCGTGTGGTGGACATCGTGGGCCTCGACAAGCAGGCTGACGGCGGGACCCACGTGGCCTCGACGGGTGAGGTCGGGGGCATCCGGGTGATCAAGACCGAGTCCAAGGGCAAGGCCAACAAGCGCATCCGCCTCGAGGTCGTCGATGGCTGAGCAGGGCGGCGCGACCGCGACCGTCGACCGCCTGCGCCGGGTCCTGGATGACCACGAGCGCGCGGTCGTGGCCTTCAGCGGCGGGGTCGACTCCTCCCTGCTGGCCTACGTCGCCACCGAGACCCTGGGCCCGGAGCGGGTCCTGTGCGCCACTGCCGTCTCGCCGTCCCTGGCCGCGGCCGAGCGGGCGGCCTGCCGGGGCCTGGCCGCCGACTGGGGGCTGCGCTGGCGGGAGGTCCGCACCGACGAGATGGCCCGGGCCGCCTACCGGACCAACGACGGCGACCGCTGCTTCTGGTGCAAGGACGCCCTGATGGACGCCCTCGGTCCCCTGGCCGACGAGATCGACGCCACCGTTCTGCTCGGCGTCAACGTCGACGACCTGGGTGACCACCGCCCGGGCCAGGAGGCGGCCCGCCGGCGCGGCGCCCGCTTCCCTCTGGTCGAGGCCGGCCTGTGCAAGGACGAGGTCCGCACGGCGGCCCGGGGCCTGGGCCTGGCCGTGTGGGACAAGCCGGCGGCTCCCTGCCTGGCCTCCCGGGTGCCCTACGGCACCGAGGTCTCGGTGGGGGTGCTCGGCCAGGTCGAGCGGGCCGAGGCCGGCCTGCGGGCCCTCGGCCTCGGTGACCTGCGGGTCCGCCACTACGACGACCTGGCCCGCCTCGAGGTCCCCGTCGCCACGCTGGGCGCGGTCCTGGGCCGGCGGGCCGACGTGGTGGCCGTCGTCCGCGCCGCCGGCTACCGGTACGTCACGCTGGACCTCGAGGGTCTGCGGTCGGGCAACCTCAACGGCGCCCTGGGGCTGGAGGGCGGCGGACCTACCAGTGACCGGTGCCGGGGGCGCCCTTGAAGGGGCCGACCACCGACGAGGTGATCCAGCCGCCGTAGAAGTCACCCTCGTTGGTCTCGACTCGCTCGTCGTCGACCCAACAGGCGTCCATCGCCCGGGGGTAGAAGGCCAGGTGGTCGGTGATGGTCACGAAGGCGGGGGCCGGGTCGGGGTAGGACCAGGCCCCGTCCGGGGCGACCCGGTCGCCCACCCGGACCGTCCAGTAGTCGGCGTGGCCCTTCCATTCACAGAAGCTGTGTCGCGCCGTGCGCTCGAGGTACTCGAGGGCCACGTCCTCGGGCGGGAGGTAGAAGGCGGGCGGCTGGCTCGTCTCCAGGACCCGGACGGCCCGGGTGGACGCCGCGATCAACATCCCGCCGAACTCGACCCGCACTCGCCGATCGGTGGGCTCGGCCCGAGGGGGCCGCGGGTAGTCCCAGACCGATTCCTGGCCGGGACCGGGTGGGATGCGGGTGGGGCGGAGGGTCATGCCCGCCAGGATGGCCGAATGGACGAGGACATGGACCGCGCCCTGGCCGAGAAGGCGGAGGCGTTGGCCGACGCCATCGAGGTCGCGGTGGGCCCGTGGCTGATCGGCGCCGTCCGCCGGATCGCCGCCGCCCAGCGCCTGGCCGGCGGGGACCGCTTCGTGTTGGCCGCGGAGACGGCGGCCAAGCAGGCCAAGGCCGAGGTCATGCCCCGCATCCGGGAGCTGCTGGGCACCGACATCGATGCCCAGGCCACGACGCCGCTGACGCTGCTCCGCGAGGGGATCGGGCCGGCGACCGCCCTCCTGGTCGAATTCGGGGCCCGGCCGGCGAGGCGGGAGGACTTCGCCGTGCGGGCCTTCCCCCAGGACCTCTTCGGCCTCGCCCCGGCGGCGTTCGAGGACGTGGCCCCGGAACTGCGGGACCCCGGTATCGAGTGGGGCGCGGCGAAGGCCTTCGTGCACCTCCGTCGCCGTCGGGCCGAGGGGGTCGCCTAGAGGCGAGCGGTCGGGCTGGGGAAAGAACTCGCCGCGAGGTCGAGGACTGTGCCCACCGAATCGGTAGGTGCAGTCCTCGACCTCGGTCAGCGGGTCACTCGCGACCGTTCAGTGTGAGAACCGACGACTCGCACACCCCCGACCCCGGGCAGGAAGCCCTAGTCGTCCTCGGCGGGCGGGAGGGCGCCGGTCAAGGCGTTCACGGTGGCCTCCAGCAGCCAGCCCAGGTACTCGTAGGCCGCCTGGGCCGGCGCCTCCGGGTCGTCGGGGTCGATCGGGTCGGTGTCGTCCTCGGACACGTCGAGGCGGGTGCCGAGGACCAGGCGCAGGTCGTTGAAGGTCCGCAGCCAGGTGCCGAGCTGCTCCTCGTCGAGCGAGGGCAGGACGATCGTCTCCTCCACCTGGTCGATGGCCGCCAGCCGCCGGGCCAGGAGGTCGTCGTGGACCATGGCCTGGTACTCGGCCTCGAGATCGTCGCGGCCGGCGTAGGCGGTGGGGAAGAGGCGGCGGACCCCGGACTCGTCGGTGATCTGGCCGCCCCCCTCGATCTTGAGCAGGGTGCGGAGCTGGGCCAGCAGGGACTTGAGCAGGATCTGCTCGGGCTCGCTCAGCCGGATCTTGAACGAGCCGTCCCGCTCCCGTCGGATCGGCCCACCGCCGATGCCGAAGGCCACAGCTACGCGTCCTCCTGCTGCATCGTCGCCCAGAGGCCGTGCTCGTGGAGGCGGAACACGTCCAGCTCGGCCTTCTCCCGGGTCCCGTTCGACACGACGGCCCGGCCCTTCTCGTGCACGTCCAGCATCAGGCTCGTGGCCTTCTCCAGCGAGTAGCCGAACAGCTTCTGGAAGACGTAGGTCACGTAGGACATGAGGTTGATGGGGTCGTTCCAGACCAGGACGATCCACGGCCGGTCGGGGTCGATGTCATCGGCGACGTCGGGCACGTCGACCTCGGCCGGGCTGGTGCTCATTGGTCCACCAAGACCGGCTCGGTCGGGGGGGCCGGGGTGACCGGCGCGGGGTCGACCGTCCAGAGGGAGAGGTGGAGTTGGAGCACGGTGATCCACACCAGCGTGGCCCCGAACACGTGGAGGCCGACCAGTACCTCGGGCACGCCGTTGAAGTACTGGATGTAGCCGACGGTGATCTGGGCGGCGACGGCGGCGAGCACCGGCCGGCCCCGGCGGGTGCGGACCAGGAGGACCAGGAGCAGGGCGGTCAGCAGCCAGGCGAACCCCCCGTGCACCCGCGCCACCTCGCGGATGGCGAAGGGCAGGCGGTCGACATCGGGGTCACCGCCGTGCGGACCGGTCCCGGTGACCATCGTCCCGACGAAGACGACGACCGCCGTCACCGCCACCGCGGCCCAGCCCAGCCGGATCGTCCACGGCGTGACGTCGGGCCGGCGGGCGCCGAGGTCGGGCTCCCCGGCCCGGTGGTGCAGGACCACGGCGTCGGCCACCAGCGCCAACGAGAGCAGGAAGTGGGCCATCACGGCCGGCGGGGTGAGCTCCAACAGCACGGTGATCCCGCCCAGCACGATCTGGGCCACGACGCCGGCGACCAGCCCCCACGACAGCAGGGTGAGGTCACGGCGCCGGGGGGTCCGCCGCATCGAGCCGAGCACCGCGGCGGCCACGGCGACCGACACGAGGCCGGTGATCGTCCGGTTGACGAACTCGATGATCTCGGGGGTCTCCCGGAACTTCGAGACGATCTGGTCGCCGTCGCAGGTGGGCCAATCGGGGCACCCGAGCCCCGATCCGGTGAGCCGGACGGCGGCGCCGGTCACGACGATGAACACCAGGGCCACCAGAGCCACGGCGGTCACCCGGCGGTACGCCACCGGGGTCAGTTCGAGCCGCGTCACGACCGGCAAGGCTACGGACGCCCGGCGGCGGACCACCAGTGACGCTGCGCAGCCGCTCGCGGCGAGGTCGTCGGAAGCGGGCGTGGCCCGCAGGAGTCGTGCATTCGACGGCGAGATACATAGAGTCGGGCCTCGCATGGCGGTCACGACCCTCACGTCGACGCGGTCCCGGATCGGGGCGTACGTCGCCCTCACCAAGCCGAGGATCATCGAACTCCTGCTCGTGACCACCGTGCCGGTGATGTTCGTGGCCAACCAAGGCGTGCCCCCGCTGTACCTGGTCGTGGTGACCGTCCTCGGCGGCTCACTGGCCGCCGGTGGGGCCAACGCCATCAACATGGTGGTCGACCGCGACATCGACGCCCTGATGGAGCGCACCCGGAACCGCCCACTGGTCACCGGCGAGATGACCCCCCCGGCCGCCCTGAGCTTCGCCCTCGGCCTCGAGGTCGCCGCCTTCGCCCTGCTTTGGTCGAGGGTCAACCTGCTGAGCGCGGTGCTGGCCGTCTCGGCCTGCCTCTTCTACGTCTTCGTGTACACGCTCTGGCTGAAACGGACCTCCCGCCAGAACATCGTCATCGGCGGGGCGGCGGGCGCCGTGCCCACGCTGATCGGCTGGACCGCGGTCACCGGTCAGCTGGCCTGGGCCCCGGTCGTGCTCTTCGCCGTGATCTTCTTCTGGACCCCGCCCCACTTCTGGGCGCTGGCCATCCGCTACCGCGAGGACTACTCGGCGGCGGCGGTCCCGATGCTCCCGTCGGTCGCCGACGACGAGACGGTGGGCCGCCAGATCGTGGCCTACACGGTGGTCGTGTGGGCCCTCAGCCTGGTCTTCATCCCGGTGGCCGGCATGGGCCTGCTCTACTCGGCCGCCGCGGTCGTGCTGGGGGCCTTGTTCACGGTCCAGAGCGTGCGGTTGCGCGCCGACCCCACCCCGGAGCGGGCCATGGCCCTGTTCCACTGGTCGATCACCTACGTGAGCCTCCTCTTCGGCGTCATGGCGGTGGATCCGCTGCTGTCATGACGATTCCCTCCGTTCCGGACCCCCTGTGTAAAGTCCCGAACCGGCCATGACCGTGACCGAGACCCCATCGTCCTCGCCCCCCGAGACGACCCGCGACAGCGATCCCACCGACGCCGGCACCCGTCGCGCACCGAGTGGGTTGGCCGCGGTTCTCGGCACCGGCGACCACAAGAGCATCGGCCGCCTCTGGATCGGCGCCTCGGCGATCCTCCTGCTGCTCACGGTGGTGGTCGGCGTCCTCCTGAGCATCGAGCGGGTGACCGTCGACGAACTCGAGGTCCTCGGCAACGACCACGTCCTCCAGTTCTTCTCCCTCTACCGGGTGGGGCTCACCTTCCTGGTGGTCTTGCCCCTCTTCATCGGTCTGGCCACCGTGATCGTCCCGCTGCAGGTGGGGGCGTCGACCATCGCCTTCCCCCGGGCCGCGGCCGGCGCACTCTGGACCTGGCTCGGCGGCGCCGTGCTCCTGCTGCTCAGCTACGCCATCGACGGCGGGGTCGCCGCCACCGAGAACCTGGAGCCCGACGCCATCGCCCTCGGCCTGCTCGGCCTCGGCCTCGTCATCGCCGGGCTGCTCCTGGCCTCGGTCTGCGTGATCACCACGGTCATCGCCCTGCGGCCGCGCCACATGTCGCTGCTACAGGTCCCCCCGTTCGCCTGGTCGATGCTGGTGGCCGGCGTGGTGTGGCTGCTCTCGCTGCCGGTGCTCCTGGGCGGGCTGCTGTTGGCCTACCTGGACCTGCGCTACGGCCAGGTCCTCTTCGCCCAGCCCTCGGAGCTCTTCGGGCGTCTCGAGTGGGCGTTCAGCCAGCCGCAGGTCTACGCCATGGCCATCCCCGTCCTCGGCGTGGCCGCCGAGATCGTGCCCGTGTCCGCCGGCGTCGTCCAGCGGGGCCGCGGGGCGCTCTGGGCCGGCA
>Ga0315283_10000586_pt1 | contig 27132 bp, 18 predicted proteins | sample YL17G09_0_MG_FD_204541 | JGI IMG/M metagenome (GOLD analysis project Ga0315283, IMG submission 204541) | Sediment microbial communities from Yellowstone Lake, YNP, Wyoming, USA - YL17G09_0 | ecosystem: Environmental > Aquatic > Freshwater > Lake > Sediment | place: USA: Wyoming | collected...
AATCCACCGCCCGGCTGGCCGCGCTTACGGCGGCGGTTGTCGGCGCGGCGGCCGCGCTGTAGCAAGAGGGAGCGATGGGTCCGACAGACTCTCCCACCCCGCCCGCCCCGCCCCCTCCTCCCCCCAGCATCACGCCGTGCGCTTCTTGAGCCCCCCCCACCCCCCCTTGGCGCCCGCCAGCCACTCGAGCGCCGCGCCCGGCGCGCGCGGCGCGGGCGCGCCTGGCTCGCGCTCGCAGCGCGCGGCGGCCAGGGTCGCGGCCGCCGCCGCGTGTAAGGCCGTCAGCACGGTGACGGCCGCCAGCCAGACGGCGAAGATCTCGGCGGCGGCCTGGATGCGGCCTGAGGGAGGGATGAGGGGGAGGGGGGTCGGCTGCAGCACGCTCGCGCCGCTGCCGCGCTCCCCTCTCCCTCCCACCCTAACTCACCACCCAGCCCATTCGCCACATCATCCAGCTGGGCCAGGGATGCGCCAAAACCCCAGGGCACGAGGCAGGCGGCCGCCGCGGCGCACGCTGCCGCGCAGCCGAGACGCGGGTGCAGGTTGGTGGCCGTCAGGGCGGCCTGGCACCCGATGCAGCACGGGCCGATGGAGGCTACAGGAAGAGAGGGGGAGTGGGGGGTGGCGTGGGGAGTAGGGAGGGTGTTTGGCGCGCGCGCTCGGCCGACCCCCACCCGAAAGCCCCGCCGCCTCGCTTCCTGCCCGCGCACCCGTCAAAAAGTTGCCCCGAAGAGACAGCAAGGTGTCCAGCTTGACCCTAGTGGCGGCCGCGTCGCCCTTTTCCTGGAGATGGGAGGGCGGAGAGGTAATTGTTGAAGACCGTGCTGCCCTTAATCTTTTGCTTTTTTAATTTCTTCCTCTTTCGTTATCTCTCTCACCTCGGCCAACGCTTTGCCCGCCAGCTCCCACAGCAGCGCGCCCGACCCCGGCCCCTTGCCGGCCAGCTTGTGGCCGGGGTGCCAGGCGGCGGGGGCGACGCAGGCGGAGCATGCGGGGCAGCGCTTGGCCGCGCGGTTGCCTGACGAGGGACGAGGGGGCAACGGTCGGCCCGCCGCCGCGGCCGCGCACCCACCACGCCAACACGCCACATCCTGACCCGTAAATGGGCACACGGCGTCGCCCGCCTTGGACGCGGCCTGGCGCGCGCGCCACGGCGCGCGTGCGAGCCGCGCGGCGACGCCCCCCCCCGCCCCGCGCGCCAGCCCCGCCCACGCCGCGCCGCCCGCGACGGCAATGGCCAGGAACGTACTGACCACGGTCACGATCTCGGGCGTGCGGATCAGGCCGGCGCGCACGAGCGGCGCGCCGAGGCCGGGCGCCGAGAAGAGCACGGCGAGCACGCCCGCGCCGGCGACGGCGACAGGGGGGAGGGCGATGAGGGGGGCGAAGGGGAGGCAGGCGATCGAGGTGGCCATGGTGGGAGGTGGGGAGGGTCGACTGAAGGCGGCGGCGGCCGCCCGCCCGCCCGCGGCCGCAGCGGGCGGTTGCCGCCCGCCCCGCGACACAGCCGCCCCAACCGCCCGAGTTTTGCCCCAAGCCACCGCCCACGCGCGCGGCCGCCCCTTAGAGCGGCGCTCCCGCGGCTCCCGCACCCGGATTGGCGCCCCACCCCCCGACTAGGCGCCGCGATGCGGGTGCGCGCGGCCATCCTGGCCGCGCTTGTCGCCGCCGCGGTCGCCGCCCGCCGCCCGCTGTCGTCCGAAATGACGGCCGACCAAGCGACCGCCACAGGGCTCCCACCGGGCACCTCCATCCTCTTCACCCTCCTCGCGTCGACCGCCGACCTGCGCGTCGGCGCCGACCCCGCCCGCCCCGACGCCGGCACGCTCACCCTCACCGGCGTGTCCCCGCGCGCCACCTGGTTTGCTGAGCGCCCCGTGCGCGCGGCGGGCGTGCTGCCGACCGCCACGCTGGCGACCGCGCGCGCGCTCGTGGCACGCGACGAGACTGGCGACGACGCCTGGCTCGGCGCGCCCAACCTGGCCATGGTCGGGTCGTCGGCGGCGGAGGGTGAGGTGACGGCCGTGCTGACGGTGCGGGGGTGGCCCGAGTACGATGGGGCGAACCGGACGCTGACCGCGACCGTCGACGTCGTGCCGACGCGCGTCCCCGCGAGCAACCAGGGCGCACCCCTGGCCATCGGCGGCGACGGCTACGCGGACACGGACGTGCCTGGTTGGGTCGCCGACCTGGCGGCGGCCAAATTTCGCGCGGCGGCCGCGCGCGCGGCAGCCGCGCGCGCCGCCGACCCGCCGCAGTCGCCCACGGCGCGCACGCTGGCGCTCACCTCGGTCTCCCTCTTCATCGACCAAGGGGGCGCGGACGCCTACCTGCTGATGCCCGCGCCTTCGCCCCCGCCTCCCCCTGCCGCGCCGGCGCCGCCGCCGCCGCCGCCGTCGGGCGGCGCGATGCAGCAGTGCCTCTCCACCATGACGCTCGGCTGCTCCCCGTGGTCGGGCTGGTACCCCGGTTATGGATATGACTATGGCTACTACCCGGGCGGCCTCGCGTCGTCCGGCGGTTATCAGACGGGCGTCGGCCTCGGCGGCGGCGGCGTCGCGTACGGCGGCATGGGCATGGGGTCTGGCTCCGGACTGGGGCTCGACGGGTGACGGCGAGAGGGTGGGCGGGCTGGGTCCGGGGCTCGGCGGGTGACGACGAGGGAGGGCGGGCGGACCCCCATGTTCCCGAGTCGTCCCTCCCCGCACCCGCAGCGCGCTCCGTGCTTTAATGTGTGCAACTGGGCTTGTTTGGGGGTCGGCTTCTGTGGTGTCGGCGGTGCTGGGCGGTCGCCGGGCGGCACGTGAGCGCCCCCGCAGCGCCGCCGCGCGTCGGCCCCGCCGCTCGCCGGCCTTTGTGCGCCCTCATGCGGCTCTTCACACCACGCCTTCGGCTCCCGCCGAACTCCCGCCCCTAAAATGCGCGTTCTGGGCCTGCTCCTGCTCGCCGCCGTGGCCGCCGCCGCCGCGGCGCAGGCGCCGGCGCCCGCATCTGCGTGGGCGGCCCCGGAAGAGACGCCCGCCCCCCAAAAGTCGTGGGCCGTCGTCCCGGACGCCGCCAGCACCGGCGCAGACGACGCAATGGCGTTTGCCGTGACGGCCGCGTCGGGGCAGCCGCTCGCGGGCGGCGCGGGCTCGGGGTCGGCGTCGGTCGCGGCTCTGGCGCGCACGGGCGCCGCCGCGCCCGACCCGGTCGCTGTTGCGCTGGGTGATTTGCCGGATGGGGTGGTGGAGGTGGGGCGGGCGGCGGCGGCGCCGTGAAAGGATGCAACTGCGGCGTCGGCGCCGCGTTGTCGTGGCGGTGAGGGCCGGCCGCGGGCGGCGGCGGCGCGGGAGGAATGTAGTATTCATTGTTTGTCGCTGGGCGGGCGCCGGGCGGCGTCGACGCCTCGCTGGCGCCACTAGGCGCGGCGGCGGTTGCGCCCGACCCCATCGCGCGGCACTCTCGCCGCGCGGCGTGGCCGCCATGCCGCGCCCCCGGCTGCCCCTCACCCTAGCGCTCATTGTCTTGACCGCCCTAACCTCCGCCGCCGTGGGCGCGAGAACGCTGAGGCAGTCGCCGCCGCCGCCACCGACCGCATTCTATTTGCTCACGCCGACCGCCCCCCCGCCGCCCCCGCCTGCCGCCTCCGCCCCACCTGATCACGACCCGCGCTTCGTCTACTCGGCGGCCGACGTCATGCCCAAAGCGGCCGGCCTGTTGCAGGGCAACGGCCTGCCCGGCGTCGACGGCCAGGACGGCCAGATGCGGCACTACTTGTCGCCCCAGACGAATCAAGGGTTTAATGGGGATGGGGCCATGCCGACAGCGTACGGGTGAGAGACGCGGAGGTGGGAAGAGGGGCTGCTGGTTTTTGGGGTTGGCTCAGTTCGGTTCTGCGTCCCGCCTTTATGCGCGCCGTCGCCGCGTGCAATGCACGTCCCTCCAGTAATGGCGGACGAGGGATGGGGAGAGGCGGGGCGAGCTCGGCGCGCTCCCGCGCCGTCGGAAGAGCGCTCCACACGAGTCACCCGACCCCCCTTTTCCAAACCGCCCTACCCTCCTCGCAACCCAAAACACGATTCCTCATCCCTGCCCTCCCGCCGCCACACGCTCGAGCACGGGCGCGACGGCGGCGTCGAGCAACGCGGCCACTTCCGCGAGCACTGGCGGCGGCGCGTGCGGCGCGGCCAGCACGGCGGTGACCCGGGAGAAGAGAAGCCCGATCAGCCGGGACGCGCGCGCGGGCGGCGCGAGGCGCAACGCCGCCAGGGCCGCCACCGCGAGCGGCGCGCGCGCGGCCGCCTCGGCGCGCGCCGCCGCGTCGGCCGCGGCCGCGCTGTCGTCCGGGACGGGGGCTTCCGCGCCGGCGAGCTCGACGGCGGTGAGGGAGCGCGCGATGACGGCCGAGAGGCGGGCCTCGGCGGCGGCCGCCGCGGCGGTGTCGCCCGCCGCGTCGGCGCGCAAAGCTGCGGCCGCCACCGCCGCGAGCAAGGCCGCCCCAGCATCCGCTTCCAGCGCCAATAATGGCGGATCCGGCACCTTCTCGGGCGCGCGCACGCCGTCGGCCGCCTGGGCGGCCGCGAGCGCGGCGCGCAGCGCGCGGTCGCCGTCGGCCGCCGCGCCGCGCGCGGCGGCGGCTTCGAGGCCATCCAACAGCACCGCCTGCGCTTCGGGCGGAGCCACGCCCCCGTGCGACGCCAGCGTGTCGGCGGCGGCGGCGACGAGCAGGGCCTGCACGGCGAGCGCGGCGCGCGCGTCGGCGAGCCGCCGCGCGCCCGCGCCTGCGGCCAGGTAGGCCTTGCCGTCGCCGCCGGCGGCCTCACGCGCGGCAACCAGGGCCCGCAAATCGGGCGCCGTGTCGGCCAGCGCTGACGCGAGCGCGGCGGCGAGCGACCCCCACGCGCGCGCGTCGGCGAGCGGGCCGACCGCGTCGACCAGGCGCGCGAGCGCGGCCACGCCCACGCCAGCCAGCGGGGCGTGCGGGCGCCGAGCCAGGCCGCCCAGCAGGTCCAAAAGTTTGGGCAGCAAACACTCTGTCGCGGGCCAGAACGCGGTCGCGACGTCGACCGTGCGCGCGAGGCACCGCGTCGCGGTCGCGTACAGCCACGCGTCCGCGCCGTCGCCGGCGCCGGTCGGCGCCGCAAACGTGGTCGCCCGCGCGTCGCCCGCGCGCACGTGGTCAAAGACGGGGAGCAGCGCGGAGGTGTAGACGCGCTCCCAAAACGCGGGCGTGAACGCGCCGCCGTGCGCAGCGAGCACGCCAAACAGGACTTCCAGCGCCGCGTGTCGGGTGTCGGGACGCGGGTCGAACGCGAGCTCGGAGAGGCCGGCGAGCAGGGGGAACCAGGCGTAGAGGCGCGCGTCGTCGAGCGGGGGGGGGGTCGAGTGGGCGGCGGTCGGCGTGCCCGCCGGCCGGATGCGCAGCGCGTCCGGGTGCGGCTGGGGCGGGGCCAGAGAGCCGGCTCCCGCGTCGCGGCCGTCGTCCCCGCGCCCTCCTGTCGCATCCGCGACGTCGCCGCCCGCGAGCCGGTCGGCGCAAAAGCGCAGGAACGCAATGGCGTTCAACCCCACGTCCGCCGGCACGGCCGCGTTGGCAAATGCAACCAGACAGTTCACCGCGTCGGGAAAGGCGGCGGCTTCCGGGTCGGCGATCGACGCAAACGCGTCGCGCACGACGCGCTCGACCGCCGCAAACGCCAGGCGCACCACGGTCGGGCTCTCGTCGCCCGCCGCCGCGGTGAACGCCATGAACATGGAGCGCCACCCGGACCGGATGCAGGGGCCGCGCGAGGACGCGAGCTGGGCGAGGCAGCGCACCGCGAGCTCGCGCACCTCGACGCGGCGCGCGCCGCGCACGATGCCGACGAACGGGCGCAGGAACTCGGTCTGAAACGAGTAGTTGGCAAGTTCGTCCCGTTCGAGGAACTTCGATGCGAGCTGGCGCAGGGCGTCGACGGCGTACAGGGCAACCGGCAGCGACGCGTGCGCGCCGGCGCCCACGAAAAAGTCGCCCAGCGTCGCCCACAGGCGCGACCACACGAGCCGGATGCGGTCCATGTTGAAGTGGGCGACGTCCACGATCTTGGACGTGGAAAAGACGCGGGGCGACTCTGTCGCCAGCTCGTCAGTCGCGACGCGCGCGAGCGCCGCGACGAAATCGGCCGCCGCGTCCGCGCCCAGGCGGGCGGACCGGACGTAGACGCGGTCGACGGCGTCGGCGTTGACGGCGTCCAGGACGCCGGGAGGGGGGAGGAGGACGGTGGCGGGCGGGGGGGCGAGCGGCGCGTCGCGCACAGAGGCCGGGGGCGGGCCGGCCGGCGCGGCGGTCGAAACCGACCGCCCAAACAGGCTCCTCCGCGGCGCAGGCGCGGGCGTCGGGGCTGGCACGCCAAACATGGACGCGTCCGAAGGGGCGCCGCCGGCGACGGTGCTCAGCAACTCCCACAGCGAGCAGCAGCGCAGGACGTCACCCCACCCGTCCCCCCCCAGCGCGTCCCCCCCCGCGTCCGCCACCGCGAGCAGGGCGCGCATGGCGGCGCCGTGCTTGGGGCGCATGGTGGTGGGGGCGTGGAGGCGGGTGCGCGGCGCGAGCGCGGCCGCGACGGCGCGGACGGGGGCCGCGGCGCCGAGCGCGGCCGCCGCGCGCGCGACCGCCACCATCCCTTGCAGGCACGCGTCGGCCGCGCCGTCGCCGTCGGGCGCGGCATCAAAGGCAGACGCAAGGGCCGTCACAGTGACTTGCCACGTCGCGTCGAGGAGCGCGCGCGCCGCGTCGGGCCCGGCGGCCGCCGCAAATGCCGCCCCGCGCGCCGCGTCCCGCAGCGCGGCGTGCGTCGCGCGCAGGGTGACGTCCGAAGGGTCGGCCGCGGACGCGCCGCGGCGGCCGCCGGGGACGAGGGCGAGGATCGCGTCGACCCACGACGCGGGGGGTTGCGCCGCGGCCGCACCCCCGCCGGCCGCCGCCCCGCCCATGCCGCCATCCTTCATCTTGATCTCGTCGTGCACGATGCGGTCGTAGAGCTCCCCCAAAAACTCTTCGGGGAGGTCGGCGCCGTCGTCGACGCCGCGGTTGTTGCGCACAAAGTCGGCCTTGCTCATCTTGACCTTGACCTGCGGGTTGTGCGCGTCCGTATTGAGCATGACGACCGAGTAGGCGAGGACGTAGGCGACGTCGGCGGACCGGAATGAAGAAGGGTTGCACGCGACATAACGCTGCGCGAATTTTTCCATGAGCCGGTCGATCTTCTGGGCCTCACCCGGCAGCCGAAACCCGTCCAGGAACGAGCGCAGCGCGCCGTCAAACGTGGCGCCCGCAAAGTCCAGGGCGTCGACGTAGGCGTGCATGACCTTCAAGAGGGACTCGTCGCGCTCGCCGAGCAGTTCCCCGATGGCGGCCTTATCCAGGCCGGTGCCTTGACGCGCCAGGAAGGCCGCTGCATCGCCCGCTTCCGCCCCCACCAGCCCCAGGTCGCGCAGGGCGGCGAGGCCCTTGGCGGGCTTGGCGTTGAAGAGCGCGACCGCGGCCCGGAACGCGGCCTTGTGCGCGCGCCTCGCGGCCAGGGCGGCCTGCTCGTCGCCGGCGGGTGTGAGGAGGGCGGCGCCGGAGAGGGTGGGGTCGAGGAGGGTTGGAGGGGCGCCGCCCGCGGCGGCGGCAGCGGCGGCGGCGGCGGCCGCCGCTTCCGCCGCCCCCCGCCGCGAGTCCGCGTCGGCCGCCACCCAGTCGGCCAAGCTCTGCGGCACCGATGCCAAGCAAGCAGCGGCGGCCGACCTCAACGCAGCTTCCTCGGGCGACGGCGGCGGCGGCGCCGCCCCCTCGAACGGCGGCGGCGGCGCTGCCGCGCGCGCGAGCGCGGCGACCGACCGCTCGAGCAGGCTCGCGCCCTCGAGGTCGCAGTCAAAGTTGACAAAGAGGTCGACCAGGAGCTGGCCGTCGGCCGCGACGCGGGCGAGGCAGCGGAGGGCTGTCGCGCGCGCGAGCGCGTCCGGGGGAGGCGGGGGCGGCACGCCCGGGGGCACCGCCGGCGCCGGCTCCAGCGGCGCCAGCAGCAGCATGGGGTAGAAAACGCCGGTCTCGGCCTTGAGCCCGGCCCGCAAGCGCAGCAACGCCGCAGTGAAGACCGACGCCGCGGCGCGCGCAGCCGCCGGCGCGCGCGACCCGCCATTCTTGAGCAGCGCCAGGCACAGGTGCTGCCGCACCGCGGCCTGCAGCCGGAGGTCGGCTGAAAACTCGGGCCCCGCGTTGGATACGACGGCGTGCAGGAGGTCGAGCGCGAGCAGGCGCCCGCGCGCGGCCGCGTCGCCGCCGTCGGCGGGGCGCACCGCCAGTTTGCAGAGCGCGCGCAGGACGAAGTAGGCGTCCCGGTGCAGGGTGGCCAGGACGGCCTCGCCGTCGGGGCCGGCGGCGGCGGCGGCGGCTCGCGCGGCGGCGGCAGTGGTGGGGCGGGCGGTGGTGGGGTCGGAGCCGGCGGCGGCCGACGCCGGCCGCGACGCCGCCGCCACGACTGCAGCTTCCGCCGCAGCGTACGTCGGACTGGAACACAGACTCACTTGCCCGTCGCTGCCGTCGCCCGAGGGCGACCGGCCAAAGGCGGCGTCGAGCGACAGCGCGCGCGCAGGCGCGCTCCCCCCGCCGCCCACCCCGCGCCACGCGTCGGCCAGCGCGTCCGCCACAAAGGACGCGGCGCCCCGCTCGGCCGCGGCGGACGCGGCGGCCAGGGCGGACGCGCCGTCGGGTGGGGGGAGGGCGGCGGGCGGCGCGCGCGCGACGCGCGAGCGCGCTTCCAGCCGCGCAAACGTCGAGACAGCGACCTGCAGCAGGCTCGCCCGCGCCGCCGCCGCCACCGCCTCCGACCGCGCCAGCAGCGCGATGTTGTAAGCGGCGCGCAGGGCGAGCAGGCGGGCCGAGCCGTGCAGGTGGAGCGTCGGCGAGGAAGCGGCCGCGACCAGCCCGCGCAGCGCGGCGAGCGCGCACCCGTCGTCGCCGGCTGCGGCTTCACATTTGGCCAACAATGCGATGGTCGCCGCGTGGGGGGGCAGCGGGGCGCCGGGGCGGGCGGTCACAGTGTGGACCCCTCCCCCGACGACGCTGTGCGACACGAGGCGCGCCGCGGCGTCGAGCGCGGGCGCGGCGAGCGGGGGCCGCCGCGTCGCCGCCGCCGCGGTGAGGACGGCGAGCAGGCGGGCGGCGCCGGCGGCGGGCACGGTGCCGACAAAGGCCGAGTCGGCGGCCGCCGCGTCGGCCTCGGCCGCGCCGCCGTCGCCGTCGTCGTCCGCGGTCGCGCGCACGACGCCGCCCTCGCACACCGCGACCTCGCCGCCCGCGCCGCTAAACTCGGCGGTGACGCGGGTGGGGTCGACAGGGTCGAGCGTCACGCGCGGCGAGCCGGCGGCCGACGGCGGCGTCGCGGGACGCGGAGGGGAAGAAGGTGGGGGCGGCTCGCCGGTCTCCGGTTCCACGTCCTCGGTGCCGGGCGCGACGGGGCGCAGCGCGGCGTCCAGGTCGAGCAGGAGCGACTGAGAAGGAGAGAGGGGGAGCGGCGTCGGCGCCGCGCTCCCCTCGCCGCCGCCCTTTCACCCTCCCTCCACGCTTCCACCCCCTCCCCTCCCTCCTTGTACTCACGCGAGCTTCGTGGCGCAGGTCGTTGAATTTCCGGCCGGCGGCCGCCTCCACGATCGCCTCGAGGCACGGCCGCACCAGGGCGGCCGCGGGCACGGCGTCGGTCATGGGCGGGGGCGCTTGGGGGGGAAGTGGGCGAGGAGGGCGTCGAGGGTGGGCTGCGGAGGGGCGAGGGTTGTCGGCCGCTGGCCGGGTGGCGGCCGCCGCCGGCGCCACCCAGCGCCGTGCGACGGCACAGCATGCGCGGGCCGACCAGGGCCGAGCACCGCGGCCCGCGCGCCGGCCGCAGCGCCCGCAAACCGCTGCGCGCGACGCCGCGCCCATGCCAGCCCCCCATCCAATCCGCTCTCCCTCACGCTGGGCAGCCCCTGGGCCAGCCACTCGACCACGAGCGCGGCGTCGCCCGCGTCGGCGGGCGTGCGCCCCGCGGGCGCCCGCAGCGCCGACCGCGCGTTGGCGGTCGCCTTGTCGCGGCAGGGGCCGGCCGGCAGGCGGCGGCACGCGCGGAGCAGGCGGCGTGCGGCGGCCCGGGCGGAGGGCATGCACAGAGTGGAAGGGGGGGACGAGCCGTGCAGGGCTGCATCGCGAGCACTCCTCCTCGCAACCATGGAGCCCGCGCCCGACGACCCACTGCAGTTTGCGACCATCGAGGCCGCGAGCGGCGCGCCCGCGGTGGCGACCGAGGCCGCGTTTGGCGGCGCGCGCGCGTCCCCCCCCCCGGACGAGCCGCCGCCGCCGCCGTACGAGTCGGTGGTGCTCGGCCAGAGTGTTGTGCTGAATGTGAGAGAGGAGATAGAGAGGGAGCGCGAGAGGCGGGGCGGGGGCGGGGCGCCTCCCCATCGCGTCCCGCGCCGCGCCGACGCCTCCGGCCGCCACCCCTCTCGCTCAGGACCCGGCACCAATCGGGGCATCCGCCGCGGGCGACGCCGGCCCTGCCGGCCTCGCCGACGCCGCGGGGCCGCTCCCCCGGTTCATCGTTGCCGTCTCCGACCCGGTCAAGCACGGGGAGGGCGTGTCGGTGCGTGGGAGGGGGGGGGGGGGGGGGGGGTCGGGGGCGCGCGGTCGCGGAACGCGCGACGGCGCGGACGACCCCCTTCCCGTCCTCGTCCTCCCTCGCAGGCCTACATCTCGTACAAGGTCGCCGCCCGCCCCGCAGGTGCGCGCCCGGGGTCCCCGCCCCCCCCTCCAGTCATTCGCCGGTTCTCCGATTTCGCCTGGCTGCGCTGCGCGCTGCGCGCGTCTGCGCGCGGCGCCGTCGCGCCGCCGCTCCCCTCGCGCTCGGTCGTGGGCAAATACCAGATGACGGCCGACTTTGTCGAGGCGCGGCGGGCGGCGCTGGCCGTGTTTTGCGGCCGGGTGGTGAGCAGAGAGGGAGAGGGGAGGGGGTTGGCCGGGGCCGGGCGAGCGCGCGCGGCGACGCGCCCCCCCTACCCTCCACAGGCTTCCCACCCGATGCTCGCCCCCTCCCCCCACCTCGCCGCCTTTCTCACCGCGTCCGAGGACGACTGGTCCCTCCACATGGCCGACGCCAACGCGCGCGCCGCGGCGGCGGGCGCGCCGCTCGCCGCGCCGCCGTCGCCCGCGCGCGTGCCGGCGTCGCCCGCGGCGGCCGCCAAGAAGACGCTCGGGGCGGCGTTGGAACGGCTCAAAGGGCTGGGCGCCACCGCGGCCGCGTTTGCGGCGGGGCGCGTCGGCGGCGACGACGCCGCGGCCGCGACGCTCGCGGCGGGCGACCCCGAGTTTTTGGCCGCGCGCGAGTACGTGACCACCCTCGAAGCCCACCTCACCGACCTGCACAAAGCTGCCGCGCGCCTGGTCCGCAAGCAGGCCGACGCCGGCGTCGCCCTGGCCGACTTCGGCGCGGCCGCCACCGCGCTCTCCCGCTCCGACGGCTCCCCCCTCGCCGCCGCCTTTGCCGGCCTCGCGGAATCGGCCGACATGCTGGCCCGCGTGTCGGCGCTACAAGCGGAGCGGCTGGCGGCGTGCTTTGACGCGCCGCTCAAGGAAGCGGCGCGCGCGGCGCGCGCCGCGCGCGACGCGGTGGCCGACCGGTTGACCGCCGCCGCGACCCTCACCGCCGCCCGCGCCGCCGTCGACGCCAAGCGAGCCAAGCTTTCCCGGCTGCGCGCGACGCCGGGCGCACCGGAAGCCGCGGTGCGCGACGCGGAGGCCGCGCTCGTCGCCGCCCAGCGCGCCGTGGACACCGCCCGGGCCGACGCCGACGCCACCGCGTCCCGGTGCGCGGCCGACCTGCCGCGCTACCAGGCGGAGCGCGCGGCCGCCGTGTCGGCCGTGCTCGCCGACTTTGCCGCGGCGCAGGGCGCCGCCGCGGCCGACGGCGCGCGCGTGTGGCGGTCGTACGCGCCCAAGGCGGCGGCGGCGGCGGATGGAGAGTGAGATGAGATAGGCGAGGGGCGTGTGTAGTGCGAGGACGCGGCGTCGGGGCTGGGGCTTGGCCCCCGGCCCGCGAGCGGCCGGCGCTCGCCGCCGCGCCGCGCGGCGCGGCGCCCACACCGCGGCGCCCCACACGCCCCCGCCCGCCCCGCGACCGCGCATTTGCCCGCGCCCGCCCACCCGCGCGCCGCGTCCGGCAGCGGTCCGCGTTTCCGCCAGCGCGGCCGCCGACGGCGCCCGCGCCGCGCCGCCTCCCTCTGCCCCCAATGCGCGCCATCTCCCGCCCCCGCGGCCTGCGCGGCGCCGCCACGGCCCCTGCCGGCGGCGGCGCCCGAGGCCGCGCCCCAGCCGCCCGCGCCGCGCGCGACGGCGGCGCGCCGCCGCCCGCGTTCGACCCGCGCCTCTCGTCCGACGAGATCGAGCTCTGGGACGACAATGGGGGCCCGCCCACGCCGCTGCTGGTGAGAGAGGCCGGGAGGAGGGCGGGCGGCGGCGGGCGCGCGGCCCGCGCGGCGGGCGGCCGAGCCCCGCGCTCACCGCCCTCTATCCTCGTCGCCAGGACACTGTCAACTACCCCGTCCACCTCAAAAACATGTCCCTCCCCCAACTCAAACAACTGGTGAAGGAGTTGAGGAGTGACATCATCCACACGGTCTCCAAAACGGGCGGCCACCTCGGCGCGTCGCTCGGCGTCGCGGAGCTGACGGTCGCCCTCCACTACGTCTTCGACACGCCCGCCGACCGCATCGTGTGGGACGTGGGGCACCAAGCGTACGGCCACAAGATTCTGACGGGGCGGCGCAAGCAGATGCCGTCGATCCGGCAAGCCGGCGGGTTGTCCGGGTTCACCAACCGCGCCGAGTCTGAGTACGACCCGTTCGGCGCGGGCCACTCGTCCACCTCGGTCTCGGCCGCGCTCGGCATGGCGGTCGGCCGCGATTTCAAGGGCGCCAAAAACAACTGCGTCGCGGTCATCGGCGACGGCGCGATCACGGGGGGGATGGCGTACGAGGCCATGAACCACGCCGGCTTCCTGGACACCAACATGGTCGTCATCCTGAACGACAACCAGCAGGTGAGCCTGCCGACGCAGTACAACGGGAAGAACCAAGACCCCGTCGGCGCCCTCTCCTCCGCCCTCGCCCGCCTCCAAGCCTCGCGCCCGCTGCGCGAGCTGCGCGAGGTGGCAAAAGGCGTGACCAAGCAGCTGCCGGAGCCGCTGCAGGAGGCGACCGCCAAGATCGACGAGTACGCGCGCGGCATGATCTCCGGCTCTGGCTCCACCCTGTTTGAAGAGCTCGGCCTCTACTACATCGGCCCGGTCGACGGGCACAACCTGGACGATCTCATCGCGGTCCTCCAAGAGGTGAAAGCGGCGGCGACGGTGGGGCCGGTGCTCATCCACATCATCACTGAAAAAGGCCGCGGCTACCTCCCCGCCGAGTCGGCGTCCGACAAGATGCATGGCGTCGGCAAATACGACCCGCGGACGGGCGTGCAGGTCAAGGCCAAGGCGGTGACGGGGTCTTACACAAACTTTTTTGCCGACGCGCTCGTCGCGGAAGCCGAGGCGGATTCCCGCGTCGTCGGCATCCACGCCGCCATGGGGGGCGGCACCGGCATGAACCGGTTCGAGGCGCGGTTCCCGGAGCGCACGTTTGATGTGGGAATCGCGGAGCAGCACGCCGTCACGTTTGCCGCGGGGTTGGCCACCGAAGGCCTCATCCCCTTTGTCGCCATCTACTCGTCCTTCCTCCAGCGCGGCTACGACCAAGTGGTGCACGACGTGTCGCTCCAATCGTTGCCCGTCCGTTTCGCGCTCGACCGCGCGGGGCTCGTCGGCGCCGACGGCGCGACCCACTGCGGCGCGTTTGATTCCGCCTACCTCGGCACCCTGCCCAACATGGTCCTCATGGCGCCGAGTAACGAGGCGGAGCTCTGCTGCGCGGTCGCCACCGCGGCGGCCATCGACGACCGCCCATCCGCGTTCCGCTTCCCGCGCGGCACCGGCGTCGGCGTCGACCTCGCGGCCGCCGGCGTCGCGCCCAACCTCAAGGGGACGGCGTGGGAGGTTGGGAAGGGGGTGGTCCGGCGGGAGGGGAAGGATGTCGCGTTCCTGTGCTACGGCACGCTGACCAACGACGCCCTCGCCGCCGCCGCCATCCTCGCCGACCGGGGCGTGCAGGCGACCGTGGTCGACATGCGGTTCTGCAAACCGCTCGACACCGACCTCGTGCGGCGCGCGGCCAAGAGCCACCCCGTGCTCATCACGGTCGAGGACGGCGCCGTCGGCGGGTTTGCCGCGCACATCCTGCAGTTCCTGGCCCTCGACGGCGCGCTCGACTCGGGCAAGCTTAAGGTGCGGCCGATGACGCTGCCGGACAGGTACATCGAGCACGGCACGCAAGCGGAGCAACTCGCGGAAGCCGGCCTCACCGCGGGTCACATGGCGGCCACTGCGCTCACGTGCCTGGGGCAGAAGGACGCGAGCCTGGCGGCGGTGCTCGCGGGGCAGCAAGGGGTGTGAAGAGGCGAGGGGGAGGGGTGAGCGCGCGAGGGGCCGCCGCGCGGCGGCTTGGGGTGGTGGCGGCGTCCCGGTTCTTTCGGCGGTGGGGGGCTCGAGGGGCAGCACTTTGTGGCGCGAACGAGAGGGAGCGGGAGAGGATAGGCGAGAGCGTCGGTGCCGCGTGCGACGAGGACGCGCACAACCCTCCCCGCCCGTCCCCCAACCGCCCCGCCCACCGCCCCCGACATGAGCGGCTTCATCGCCATCTTCGACGCGGGTGCGTGGGCGGCCGGCGGTGCGGGCGCCGGGCCGCGGCGGCGGCGCGCGACTCCGCCCATGGCGCCGCGACGGGCGCCGCGGGCGCCCGCGCCCGCCTCTCGATGCCGCCGCCGTCGTCGTCCGCGATGACGACGCCTCAATGCGGGCGGGGACGACGCCATCCTCCCCCCCCCAGACGTCGCCCACCCACCCCGCGGCCTCGCCCCCCCACACCTTTCCGTTCCGCCCCTCGACGCCGAAACCGCGTGCCGCGCCGCGGCAGAGTTGGACCGCGTCCTCGCCAACGACGCGACCGCGCGCCGCGTCGACCTCGCCGGCGCCGGCGGCTTTGCCGCGCACGCCGGCCCCGCGCTCGTGGAGCGCTTCAACGACGTCGTCGTGATCGTGCACGGCGCGCAAGACGAAGCGGCTGCCGCGGCCGCGGCCGCCTTCGTGGGCGCGGGGTCGGAGGGCGAGGCCGACGCCGCGCTCGCGGCGCTCGCCGACGCCGCCGACGGCGCCGCGTTTGCGTTCGTGGCCTTCGACCCCGCCACCCGCCGCGTCGTCGCCGCGCGCGGTGGCGACGCCGCGCCCGACCTGTGGTGGGGCGTGCGCGGCGGTTCCCTGCTCGTGCTCGCGACGGAGGAGGCCGACGTCGCGGGGTGCGAGCCGACCGCGACCGCCTTCCCCGCGGGCGCCCTCTGGGCGTCCGCGCCGCCCGCCGCCGTGTGCCCAGGGGCGCTTGGCTTCGTCCTCATCGAAGCGGGGCCGACCCCCAGCGGCACCATGCGCTCCTTCGTCTCGGCGGGCGACGCGCCGCCCGGCGCGCCGCGCCGCTTCCGCGGCGTGCGCGAGGTGCCCCGCCTCGACGCTGGCGGCGCGGTGTGCGGCGCCGTGTACCGAGTCGCGTCCCAAGGCGCGGGGCTGGCGGGCCTGGGCGGGCCGTTTGGGCTGGCGTGAGAGGAGAGAGAGGAGGAAGGGGGGGGGCGTGGAGGAGGAGAAGGGTGTGTTTGCAGAGAGAGACGGCCGCCGCGTTGCGCCTCGCCTCACTCTCTCCGCGCCGCCGTGAGATGAGGGGAGAGGGAGAGGATGAAGGAGGAGGGGGGTGCGCAGAGAGAGGCGGGCCGCAGCGTTGCCCCCTCACACTCTCCCCGCGGCGGCGCGCCCGCCGCCCGGCGCCATGTCGAGCTTGGCGGCCGTCCAAGCCGACGGATACGTGCGCGGGCGGGGCGCGAGGGGTGGAGCGCGGCGCCATGCGACACTGCCCCCCTCCCTCCCACCCCCTCCACCCTCGCCCCACAGTACTACCCCCCCGACCACGACCCCACCAAAGGCTCGCTCAATGCGCAGCAGGGCACGCACGCCCTGCGTGCGCGCGCGGCGCGGCTCAAGAGCGAGGGCGTGCTCGTCGTCCGCTTCGAGATGCCGTTTCCCGTCTGGTGCGGCGGCTGTGGTCACTTGATGGGCAAAGGTGAGGGAGAGAGGGAGAGAGAGGGTGTGGAGCGGGTGGTTGAGAGGCCGGCGCTGCGACGACGCTCCCGTCCGCTTCCTGTACCTCCAGGCGTCCGCTTCAACGCGGACAAGTCGGCCGCGGGCAAGTACCACACGACGCCCGTGTGGCGGTTTGCCATGGTCACGCCCTGCTGCCAGCACCGGGTGGTCATCCGCACCGACCCTCAAAGCTCCGATTTCGTGGTCGAGTCGGGCGGCCGCCGCAAAACGGTGCGCGACGCGGGCATGGACCCGGACGCCGACACAGGGGAGCGGACAGTGCTGCCGGACCGGCGGGCGGCGGCCGCTGCGAGGGCCGACCCGTTTTCCGCGCTCGAGCTCGCCGCGGCCGACGCCGCGCGCGCGGCGGCCAGCCGGGAGGCGGTTGACGCCGCGGTCGCGTCGTCCGCCAAGTATGGGGACGATTGGGCGGCCAACCGGGCGGCGCGCGCGGGCGTGCGGCCGGCGCGGCGCGCGGCCGACGCGGCGCGCGCGCGCGGCGAGGCGCTCGGGTTGCCGGCATCGATCGTCCTGGCGCCTGAGACGAGCGCCGATCGAATGCTTGCGGCCGCGGTCGTAAGCACGCGCGACCGGTCGGCGGCCGCGCGGCGGGCGGGGCGCGCGGCGGCGACCGTCGCCCCGCTCTTTGGCGGCGGTATCGCCAAGACCACCACCACCCTGCCGCCCGGCCTCGTCGCCGCCGCCCGCCGGCGCAGGGCCGCGGCGGCGGCGGCTGCCGGCTCGGGCGGCGTGGTCAGCGTGCGGCGGCCGCAGGCGTGAGGGAGCGACGCCGCAGCTTTGTGTTTTCATTCGCCCGCACTGCAACCACCTTCACTACGCCTGTTTACCCTTGCGCATGGACGCCAGGGACGCCAGTGTGTCGCGCTCGGCCGAGCGCGCGACGGCGGCGGCGCCCGCGAGCGCGGCGGCGCCGACCGCGGCGTGCCGCACGGCGGCCGGCCAGAACGGGGGGGCGCCAGGAGCGCATCGCTGCCCCAGGAAGAACGAGTCGGACGCGGCGCAGAGCGCGGCCGCGGTCGCGAGGGCGGCCAGGGTGCGGGGCGCGGGCGCGAGGTCGCGCGGACGCGGCGCCACGCGGCCGAGCAGGCGCGACACCGCGCCCAGCGACCACCCGATGCGGAGCGCCATGGCGAGGCTGTCGGCGGCAATGAGACCCACGGCTCCATACCGCGCCGCCGCAAAGAAGCCGGCGCCCGCGCCGGCGCCCGCGAGCGCGAGGAGCGCCGCGTTGCCGCGCGCGAGCTCGCCCGGCCCCCCACGCGCGTGCACAAACGCTTCCAGCACCCCGTTGGCCGCCAGCAGGGCGGTGTAGGCGGCGTAGGCGGCGAGGGCGGCGGGGGCCGGCGTGCCGCACGCCCAGCGGGGGCCGTAGGCGCCGCGGACGAACGCAAACGCAAACGGCGGGCCAAACGCGGCGCCGGCGCACCCCACGAGCACCACGCCCCGGCACAGGCCCCGCAGCAGGTCGGCCGCGTCCGCGGGGCGGGACGGGCGGGCAAAGGCGAGGAAGGCGGCTTCTTCCACGGGCTGGAAAATTGTGCGCACCGCGAGCGACCCGACGTTGGCCGCCAGCCCGTACGCCCCGCGCGCCCCCGCGTCCGCGCCCGCGGCCAGGACGGCTTTGGATCCTTCCGCCAGGACGAGCTTCTCCGCGGCCTGCACGGTGAAGCCGGTGACGAGCGACAGGGTGCGCGCGTCGAGCGAGGGGGGAGGGGCGCGGCGCGGCGCGCGCGCCTTGCGGCGGCGCCAGGCGGCCGCCGCGTCGGGAAAGAACTCCAGGGCATGGGCCAGGAGCCATGTGAGCGCGTAGGCAAGCTGGGGAGGGGGAGGAAAGGGTCGAAAAGGGGTCCTCGGCCGCGCGCGCGCCACGCCCTCGCGCCTCCTCCCACCTGCGCCAGCGACAGCGCGACGCCCGCGTCCCACCCGCCGCCCGCCAGCAGGGACAGACCCACCACCCCGCGGACGAGGGTGCCGCCCGCCTCGCCCGCGACGCGCGGGCGCAGGCGGCCGCGCGCGGCGGCGAGGCAGTGGAGGGGTTCGGCCGCCACCTCCACGAGCGCGGCCGCGATCTGGATGTCGAGCGCGGTCGTGGCAGGCCCGGGCACCAACCCCCGCCCGGCCACCGCGCGCACGGCAGCGGCGAGCGGGAGCGCGGCCGCGGGCGCGAGCGCGCCGACCGCGAGCAGGCTGCGCGCCGGCCGTCGCCCCGCCCCCGTGATGCAGCCGCGGCGCACGCCCTCGCGAGCGAGGAGCAGGATGGTGGTGTTGATGAGGTGGAACTGGACGGCGGCGACCTGGGAGGGAGGGGGGGGACAGGGTTGTCGGCCGGTTCACGACGGCGCCGTCTCCCGCCTCCCACCCCTCTCGCACGCACCCCATAAGCGTCCACGGTGAGCATTCGGGTGGTGACGAGGTTCAGGGCGAACGTGATGGCCCGCGTCGCGACTTGGGAGGCTGCAAGAAAGGGGAGGGGGGTTCTTACTCGGCCTCCCGCCTCGCCCTTGGGTCGCCGGCGATCGGTCGGCATCGGCGCACCATCGGACGTGCGCAAGGCTAGCCGAAAGCGTGCGTCCCGGCCTCGGCACGCCCCATCACGCCCCCAAATCCCCCCCAAAAAAACCCTCACCGACGAGCGTCTTGAGGCCATTACTTAGCGCAGCGGCGCCGCCGCCGGCGGGCGGGGTGTCGGCCGGCATGGCGGGCCGTGGGTCGGCGCAAGAGTGCGCGAGCGTTGGCCGTGCCCACACCTCTCCTTCCCCCGGCTCCCTCCCGCCGCCCACCATGGCCGAGGTGCGCCCGCATCCCAGAGCTGCCGCCCGCGTCGGCCGCGGGCGCCGGAGCGCCGCGGGCGCCCCCCCGCGCCGCCGGCCGCCGGCGGCGCCCGATTGGCCCGCGCGCGCGCGCGGGGGGCGCCGGCCGCGCCGCCGCCGACCGCAGACGCCGCGCGAGCCTGCCGCACGTCGCGCGGGGGGCGGGAGAGCCGCCGCGAGCCCCCCCGCCCACCCCCTTGGCTCCTCCCTCTCCGCAGTCCGTCCAGACGTTCGGCCGCAAGAAGACGGCCGTCGCCGTCGCCCACGTCAAGCGCGGGTCGGGCCTGCTCAAGCTCAACGGTGGGTGAAGGGGGCGGGAGGCGGGAACGCGCCCGCGCGCGGTGCGCCGAAAGCCGCCGCGCCGAGATCGGGGGCCGCCCGCTGCCCGCCGCCGCCCGCCACCCGCCGGGACGGTGGATGGTGGTTGCTGCCATCTTTCGCCGCGGGTGCCAAGGCGCGAGGGCCGCTGCCGACGCCCCCCTCCCCCCTCCCCCCTCGCCCAGGCGCGTCGATCGACCTCGTCCAGCCCGACGCCCTCCGCGCCAAAATCCAGGAGCCCGTCATGCTGCTCGGCCCCTCCCGCTTCGGCCTGGTTGACGTCCGCGTGCGCGTCAAGGGCGGCGGCCACGTCGCGCAAGCGTACGCCGTCCGCCAAGCGCTCGCCAAGGGCATCGTCGCGTTCTTCCAGAAGCACGTCGACGAGGCGGCCAAGAAGGAGGTCAAGGAGTTGCTGCTCGGGTACGACCGCACGCTCCTGGTCGCCGACTCGCGGCGGTGCGAGCCGAAGAAGTTTGGCGGCCCCGGCGCGCGCGCGCGCTTCCAGAAGTCGTACCGGTGAAGAGAGAAGGAGGGTCGCATGCTCGCGGGCGCGCGCGTGTCACTCTGCTCCCGGTTCCGGAACGCGGGGTGGTTGGGGTGAATGGTGACAGAGTCTCTCTCCTCTCGCCCTCTCCCTGTCGCCCTATGCGGCCGCCGTGGCCACGACGGGCGCGCTCTCAACCGGCACGGCCCCCATTTTTCCTCCATCCCTCTCCTCGGCCGCCGCGACGTGCGCGTCTCGAAACGCGACCCACTCTGCGAGCGGCACCCGCACCCCCCGCTCCGCAAACATGACGTCGCTCCACGTCAGGTAGGGCGACACCGGGAAGGGATCTTTTAGCTTGACGGCGCGCCCGCCGGGCTGCGCGCGCGCCGCCTCGAGAAACGCGACGCGCGGCGCGATCCTGCGGCCGAGCGAGAGCGTGAGCACGACCGGGCACCGGGCCACCGTCTTCGGGCCGCCTCCCAGGCGGGACGTGAGGAACGCCCACTTGGGGGCCAGGTTGCGGGCGACGTCGAGCGAGAGGAGGGTTGGCGCGCGCGCGACGACGTCGGCCAACGACGCCGCGTCCAGGCCCACCGCGTCCCTCAGGAACGATACACGGTCGGCCACGGCCGGCACCGCGTACTCGAGCAGCGGCGGGTGGGCGGCAACGGCGCGCGCGAGCTGGGCCGGGGTCAACCGCGGCCCTGCCGGGTCGTCGGTCAGAAACCCGACCCGCTCCGCGACCGCGCCGTCGGACGCGAGCAGCACGGTGGGGCAGCGCGCAATGAGGCGGGTGAGGTCGGGGGGGGGGAGGGGGAGGAGGGCGCGGAGGGCCGCGACGCGCGGCATGATGACGGTCCGCAGGCTGGGGCCGCCCAAGAGGGCGGGCGCGCGCAGGGCGAGTCTGGCCAAGTCTTCTCCGCCCAGTCCCAGGCGCCGGAAGTAGGCGAGGCGCGGCGCGAGCGCGGTCTTTGGGTCGCAGTCGACCGCGCGCGGCCACCGGGCCAGCAGGCGGCCGATGCCGGCGGCGTCGAGGCTCAGCTCCGTCGTCAAGTAACCCAACCTAGCCGCTAGCACGGCGGGCGTGGTCGAGGAGAAGCCGTGGCACGCGACGCAGACGCGCAGAGCGGCCGCCGGCGTTGCCCCTGCCGCAACCAGCAACGCCACGTGCTCCGGCGGCGGCGGCCGCCCCGGGGGGGGGGGCGGTGGTCGTTTCACCCGCGCGTGCGGCGGCGGCGGCGGCGGCGGCGCGCCGGGCGGGCGCCGCTTCGCAAAGCCGCGCCGCGCTGGCTTGGGAGCGGGCGGCGGCGGGGGCGCTGGCGCCGGCTTGCGCGCCGGCGCGCTCGTCGATGGCCCGGTGCCGACGCCGCCTCCCGGGTCGGGCGACCCCGGCCACGGGCGCGCCTGCCGCGGCCGCCCAAACGGGCGCGGCCGCGGCGGCCTCCGCACCGGGGCGCTTCCGGCCGCGGCGACGGGCGCTGCCCGCATGCTGCGGCGGCCCCTCTCCTACCGGGCCCAGCCCGGCGGCTCGCCGAGCCAGGGCCTGTGCGAGTCGGGCACGACGGGCGGGGGGAGGTCGAGGCGCAAGGCCTTGACCCGGCTAACCACCCCGGGGTCTCCTGTGGCGATGAATCGCGCCAGGGACGCGGGCGTCAGGCGGCCGGCGTCGAGCACGGCGTCGAGCAGGGGGACGAGGAGGGGGGGAGGGAGGGGGGTCAGGGTGCGGTAGCTGCGAGAGTGATGGATGGGGGTTGTATGGGTCGTGCGAGCGACGTGCGCGCTCTCGTCGGGGCGGCGGGCGGGCGGGCGGGAGGGCGGCCACGCGGCCGCCCGCGGCGGCAGCCCGCCGGCGCTCCATGCCAGCGCCGCCAGCCGCCCGCCGTGCCCCGCGCGATGCCCGGCACGAGAATGCGCGTCGCGGCGACAGCGCGCGGCCGCTGCGCCTCCTCCTTGTGGCGCCAGCACGCGGCGCGCCGCGCATGCCGGCCCCGCCCCGACCGCCAGCGCGCACCGGCCGACGTGAGCTGCCGCGGTGGTGAGTGCGATGTCTTCAAGCCGGCGCGCGGGCATTCGCGCCGGGAGTGAAGGGGTGGCGGTCGGCGCCGCATCTGCTGCCGCCACTCTCGCTCGCTGGGGCGCTCGCGGCGCCGACCCGCCGACATGGAGCTGCCCTGCCTGATTTGGGAGGTTGATCTGCCGCCCGAGACTCCTGGAGGCGCGGGCCCGGCGGTTGCCCTGCTCGAGGGCCACGGCGAGGCCGGTGCGCCGCTTGAGCAGGCCACGCTGTGAGTGCGAGGGCGAGAGTGAAATGCGCGTCCGTGCCAGGAGGCGGCGTCCGAGGCGGGGAGGGGCGCCAGCCGCACCTCGACCCCCCTCTCCTTTCCCAGCACGCTCACCGTCCTGCGCGCCGGCGGCGCCCCCGCCCCTGCCGGCTGGCGGTCCTCCTGCACGCTGGACGCCTGGCGCGGCTCCCACCCCCGCTTCCTGGAGCCCGCAGCGGAGCTCGCCGCCTGGCTCGCGTCGCCGGCCACACTGCGCGCGTGCGAGCTCGGGGTCGGGGGCGGCGGCGACAACGCCACCACCCCCGGTATCGTGCTGCGGCCGCCGGCGCGGTGCGGGGGCCACGTCTACAGTCTGCCGCCGCCGCCGCGCCGCGGCAGCGCGCCGAGCGCCGGCGCCGCCGCCCTGGATGCCGCCGGCCTCGCGGCGGCCACGGGCGACGTGCTGCGCGCCGCGGCGCGCATGGTGGCGGGCGAGCAATCTGCCGCTGGCGACGCGCGGTCGGCCGCCGCCACCGAGACCGCGCGCTCTTCCCGCCTCGAGGCCGAGCTCCGCCGCGCCGCCGACGCCAGCCGGCCGCCCTCCTTGGCCGCCGTCGACCGCGCGGCCGCGGCCGCGGGGCGGGCGGCGGCGGCGAGTCAGGCCGGGGTCGCGCGGCTGCAGGGCTTCGGCGGGTGCGATTCCATTGGCTCCCCGCGCCTCCAGTCGCCGCTCGGCTCCACTCAGCGTTCCGGGTCCGGCGGCACGTCGCCGCCCGCGCGGCCGGCGCTCGCGTCGCCGCCGCGCGCGGCCGGGTGCGGGCGCCCGCCCGACCGGAAGAAGCGGCGGCCGGACGCGCCCCGGTGATGATGAGGGGCGTGATGCATGCCGGCTGGGCAACACTTGGGGTGTGACGAAGGGCTCCGAGTCTCTTGCGGCCGCGGTCGTCGGTTCGGCGCGCTTTCACCGCCGCCCCCACTCCCTCGCCCGGCCGGCGCCGACCGGCCGCCCGCACCCCGCCATCGGGCGCCCCACTCCCGAGCGACACACGGCCACGCACCGCCCCCCCTCCCCCTCTCCCCCGCGATGCCGGCCGTCACCAACATCGGGGGCTCCCTCACCTCGGCACTCGCCCTCACCGCGCTCGCCGCCGGCGTGCGCGCGCTGCGCGCGGTGAGCGCGGCGCGCGCGGCGCGCGCCGCGCGCGCGCCGCGCGCGCCTGGGCGGTTCCACGCCGACCTGTCGCCCGCGGCGCTCTGGATGCTGGTGTGTGGGAGAGAGGAGAGAAGAAGAGAGGCGGGATGGTGGTGGGGGCGGAACGCGGCGGGAAGCCACGGCCGTCGCGAACCCCTTGGTCGTCCTCTCCAGGTCGAGGCCGACCCCTTCCCCCACGTCGTCGTCGACGTCCGCCCCCCCGACGTGTCCTCCTCTGACCCTCTCCCCTCCGGCCTGGGCGCGGTGTGCGTGCCCGGGGAGCGGGTGGGGCCGTGGCTCGGCGGCGCGCCGCCGCCCGGCGCGCCGCCCGCGCCCGCGGCGCCGGCGCCGCCCGTGCCGCCCCGGCACGCGCTGCTCGTGTTTGTGGATGGGGGGGACGGGAAGGCCGCGGCGTCGGCGGCAGCGGCGGCGGCGGCCGCGGGCCGCGACGCGACGGCGGCCGTCACAGGCGGCGCGCGCGCGGTGGGCGAGGCGGCCGACGCCCCCCCCGCCGACCTGCCCAGCATCTCGGCCGACGCCCTCGCCCTCGCCCTGGCCGGCGGCCCGCCCCCCCCCGACCCCCCGGGCAGCCCCCCCCGCCGCGCCGCCGCGCGCGGCGCGTCGCCCACCCCCCAGCCCTCGCTCCCGCGCCGCATCCTGCTCATCGACGTGCGCCGACACGATGAGCGGGCGCTGTACGGGTCGCTGCCCGGGGCGCTGCACATCCCCGCGGAGCGCGTGCCCTCCGCGCTCGCCGCCCCCCCGTCCACCTTCACCCTCACCCACGGCGTCCCCCCTCCCGGCCCCGGCGATGCCGCCGTCTTTGTCTCGCGCGGCGCGACGCGCGCCGCGTGGGCCGCGCTCGCCGCGCGCGACGCGGGCGTCGGCCGCACGCTCGCGTTTCGCGGCGGGGCGGCAGCGTGTGGCGCGGCCTGCGGCGGCGGCGGCCCCGTGCACCACGAGCCCTACGCGCTGGACGACCCGCCGCCCGAGCCGGAGAGCGAGTGGCCGCCCGTCGCGGTGGCGGGCGACGCGCGCGCCGCGGCGGCCGAGTTGGCCCAGCTCGGGCTCGCGGCGTGATGCTAGAGGCGGGTGTGTTGACACGACGGCGTGGGGCTCTCCTGCAAACTGACGACCGCACTGCTCCGCCGGCCGGGGCGGCAGCGACAGCCGCAGAGCGCGGCCGTCTCCTCCGCCGCCGCCACCCCGCCCCCACACCAGCCCGCGTCCCGCCGCGCGCGGCCTCTCCAGTCACCAGGTGCGTCGGTCGCGGGGGGCGCCGCGCGTGCAGCGCGCCCCGCCCGCAGCGAGGGCGACGCCAGCGCGGCCCGCGCCGCGCGCCGCCCCGCGCCCGCCCGCACCCGCCACCCCTCCCGGCGGGGCCACCCTGGCGCCATGCCACCGTCGGGCGGCGGACGAGGGCGCGGCGGCCGCGGGGAGGCCGCGCGCGGGCGCGCGGAGCCGGGCGCCCCGATGGGCGCCCGTTTGCGGGGCGCTCGCGCCCCCCGCGCCCTCCACGCCCCGCCCGAGCGTCGTGACGTCCCCTTGCGCGCCGGTCGCGGGCGTCCCCGCGCCCATTCGACGCGCCCGGGCGCGCGCCGGGGCGCTTCCCCGCGCGCGCGCCGCCCCCCGCCCGCCGTCTGCGCGCCCGCTTGGGCGCGCGGCGGTGGAGGCGTCGCCCACAGCCGCCCGAGGGGCGGGCCAGGGCGCGGGCGGCCCGAGCGCGCGGCGCGGACGCCGCGTGGCGCCACCCCGCGGCCGGCCGACCCCTTTTTCTCTCCCAGCCCCGCCTCCTCTCCTATGGGCAAGCTCCCGCGCGCCCGCAGCACCGGGCGCTCCCACTTTGCCGACTACCCGTACGGCCGCGGCCGCGGCGCCGGCGAGCCCTCTTCCTCCCGGCGCGCCGTCGCGCTCGCGCCGCGCGCGCGCCGCGGGTCGTCGACCAACCTCGCCCCCGGCGGCGTCTACATCAACCTGTTTTGCGTGCGCGGCGGGCCGCCGTCGGCGGGCGGGAGCCGGGCGCGCCGGCTCAAGCGGCTCGACTTTGTGCACTCGTGCGGCGCCGACCTCGCGTCGCTGGCCGCCGCCGCCTACCGCTCCGGCCGCGCCTTCGCCCCCGCGGCCTTGGTGCCGCCCCTGGCGGCCGTCGAGCGCCGGGTGGCGGCGACGGCGGCCCCCCTGCTCGCCGGCGCCGCGGCGCGCGTTGACGCGCTCCTCGCTGCGGCCGACGCGCGCGTCGACGGCGTGTGCGCGGCCATCGGCCTGCCCGCGCCCGCGGCGGCGGGCGCGCTCGCGCCGCTCGCGCCGTCGCCGCGCAAGGCGTCGGCGGTCGACGCATCGCTCGCGCAGGTCGCCGCCGCGCTGGCCGCCCTCCGCGCCGTCGCGGGCGCCCCCGCCCACGCGCGCGCCGCCGCCGACGCCCTGACCCACCTCCTTGCCGCCGCGTTTGCGCCCGGCGCCGACCCCGCCGCCGCCGCCGCGCGCGTGCAGCACGCGCTCGGCGACCTCCTGGACGCGGTCCCCGCCGCGCGCCGCGTCGCGGCCGCGCCCGGCGTCGCCGCCGTCGCGGGACGCTACCGGTCGGCGCATGCCGCGCTGGTGGGGTCGCCGTCGTACGAGCGCGCGCTGGCGGCCGCCGCGGCCGCGCTGGGCCGCCTGCAAGCGACAGGCGTCGGCCGCGTGCTCCTCGCCCCGGTCACCGCCGGCCCCGCCGCCCGCCTGGCCACCGCCCCGGCCGTCGTCGCCATCGCCGACCACCTGCGACCGGTGGCGTCGCCCGAGGGCGGCCGCGGGTCGCCGCGGTGCCTGCCCGCGCCGTCGGCGGCGCGCGCGGCGGCCGTGCTGACATGCGCGCAGTGCTGAAGGCAGAGAGAGCGTGGGGTTTGAGGAGCGAGATGGAGTGCGAGAGAGAGCGAGAGACGAGACGAGTCGAGTGATGAGCCGAGCAGCGCGGGCGGCCTGCCGCCGACCCGGGCGCCACCCCGACACCCGCGCCCGGGCCCGGGCGCGGCCTGCAAGAGAACACCCTTCCTGCGTGAGAGGCGGGCGGCAGTGGCGACGCGCGCGCCTCTCTCTCCCCCTACACACCTCCAGCATGGACCCGCCCGCCGCGTCCGAGTCGAACGCGCCCCCGCCGCCGCCGGCGGCTGGCGCGGGCGGCAAGCGGCGGCGCCTCGTCAAAAAAGCGATGGCGCGCGCGCCGCCGCCCGCGGCCCTTGCCCCCCGCCGCTCCCCCACGCCCGGCGCCGACGGCGCCAGCGACACGACGGAGCGGTCGGGCGGCGGCGCCGGCTTCTGGGACGAGGAGGACGAGATGGCCGCCGGCGAGGCGGCCGCGTCCGGGTCGGGGGAGGAAGGGGAGGGCGACGCCGGCCCCGGATACGAGTCCGACCAAGGTGTGTGGGCACCTGTGGGGGCGGCGGGGGCGGAGGCAGGCTGGCGGCGCCGCCCCATTCAAGCGGCCGATGCCAGGCGCGCACGACGCCAGGCGCGCCGCGCCCGCCCACCCCTCTCCCCCTCCCCGTCGCACCCAGGCGCGACCGGTGCCGCTTCGGGCGCCGCCGGATCCGAGTCGGACGCCGAGTCCGACGGCGGCGGCGACGCCGCCTCGCCCGCCAACCTCGATGCCCTGCACGCCGAGACCGACCGCCTGCTGCGCGCCGCCGCCCGGTCCGACCGCCTGGGCCGGGGCGAGGGCGCCCCCCGCGCCGCCCCCCTCGGGGACCTCGCCGCGCGGCTCGCCGCGCGCGCCGCCGCGCGCGCGCACGCCCCGGCGCCGAGGCCGCCCCAGACGGCC
>Ga0315283_10000588_pt1 | contig 27088 bp, 22 predicted proteins | sample YL17G09_0_MG_FD_204541 | JGI IMG/M metagenome (GOLD analysis project Ga0315283, IMG submission 204541) | Sediment microbial communities from Yellowstone Lake, YNP, Wyoming, USA - YL17G09_0 | ecosystem: Environmental > Aquatic > Freshwater > Lake > Sediment | place: USA: Wyoming | collected...
CAAGATATTCACCCTCGTGGACAAGTGGAACGTGAGCCTGGAGCGCTCCTGCCGCTTCGTGGCGATGACGTCCCCCAGCGACCTGCTGGCGGACTTCCTCTACAGGCTGGCCCATGGCATCGAAGGCGGGGAGCCGGCCGAGCACTTCTTCCAGACTGAGCAGGTGGTCGTCATGAACCAGTACTCGCTGAAGTACCAGCGGGCCATGACCACCGTCGAGGTCGTGAACGAGCTCTTCGTCTCGATGATCGAGGCGGTCATGTTCATCCTCGTCTTCGCGACGCTGGCCCCGTTCCTCGTGAAGGGCGAGGACCCGAACGCATGGCTCGGCGCCTCGATAGCTATTTTCCTGATAGTGGAGATAATGTTCCTGGCGGTGATGGCCGTCGTCGTGCCGGGTGAGAACATCTGGCACAACATGGCCATCCAGACCCCCACCCATGTGATGATACGCAGGGGCCTGTGGCTCTCATTCGTGCTCAACATAGGCTTCGCGATGGTCGCTGTGCTCATACCGACGCTCGCTCCCAGCGGTATAGTGCTCGCCATCGCCTGGGGCCTGAGCATAATAATGCTGATAGTGAGCCTCGTGGCCTACCCCAATTGGCACTCATCCATCATCGAGGGGCTCGTGGTCGCGGTGATTCTGATAACCATCTTCTTCGTAGCGACGGCGGTAACGGGAAAGGTCTACGCTCCACTGGCGCTCGCATTCATCCTTACGCCATGGGTCGTGCCGGCGCACTTCGTCAACACCGAGGAGGACAACATCAAGCGCCGCGACGAGAACTTCGCCGCCTTCCTGCGCTCGCTGGGCGCGGCGGTCGCATCGACCAGCAAGGACATCACCGTGCCGCTGTCGAAGCTGCGCAAGCACGACTTCGGCCCGCTCACCAAGAACGTGGACGACCTCTACAAGAGGCTCTCGCTGAGGATACTGCGCCCCAAGGCGTGGGAGTACTACAGCGCCGAGACCCTTTCCGAGCTCATCTCCAAGTTCACGGAGATGTATGTCGAGGGTGTCAAGGCCGGCGGCAGCCCCAAGAAGGTCAGCCAGATAATCTCCGACAATTTCCTGAAGATCGTTGGGTTGCGCAAGATGAAGTACAATTCCGCCTCCTCGCTGACTGGGATATTGTACGGGCTTTGCGTGGTCATCACCCTGATACTCTACCTCACGCTGGCGGTGCTCCAGCGCTTCGACGCCATGGCGGGCGACCTCAACAGGACGCTCTCCACGACAGGCGGGGGCATAGCGGCCTCGCAGAACCTGATGATATTGAACTCGGGTGTCTTCAATTTCGATGTGCTCGGGTTCGCGGTGCTTTTCATGATAATCGCCCATGCCTTCATCTCGGCGCTCATGACGCGCGTCATCAGCGGCGGGCACAAGGTGGGCGCATTCTGGCACTTCGTTCTGATGGTCTGGCTCGGTGCCGGCGTGGCCGTCGTCGTTCAGGAAATGTCCAAGCTGATGCTGCCGGCATTCCCGTAGATATCGTTTTTCATTGGATGGACGGTATGGCGGCCTTCCCTTCCCGCACACTCCCTCGGTTGCCCGGTGCCATTTGTCGGCAACTTCCTCGGAAGGCGTTTATTTCCAAAGCTTCAAAATACTGACATCGCGCGGTGCGCCGGCCGCCTTGGCGACCGGAGCGCACTTTGTCCTCATGAGATGCGCGATGGGCCTCCATTTGGTGCCTGAGAACGATTCGAAGTTGGCCATGCCCTTGCTGATGATGACATCGCAGCCGCGCAGCTCCCGTTTCAGCTCCGCAGGAATGGCGTCGAGGTCCACACCGACGGCGAACGAGCCCGTGTCCATCACCCTGTCGACATCGGCGCGGATGCCGAGCTCCTCCACATCCTTCATCGTGGCGTCCGTGAGAATGGGCTCGCCCCTGACCACGAGGGTGACGAGCACGCCCATCCGTCCCAGCTCCCGGAAGACCAGCCGGTCCAAAACGATCTCGCCGCAGTTGTCGGCGAAGTACAGGACAGAGGCGCCGGGACGCAGATAGCGTCTGAGGGCTGCAACGTCGTCTATGGCCAGCCCCTCCCTGATCATCCCTGAGAATCGCTTCCTGAGCATTTCGGGGCCCCGTTCATCCGATTGGATGCCGAAATCCATGATGTTGCCGGCGATGGCGCACATCATGGCGGTCCTGAGCCTGTCCCGCGAGCCCCTCACGAGCCTTTCCGCGGCAGGCATCAGTTCCAGGGCGACCAAGTTGCTCCGGGCCTTCAACTCGGCGTAAGGGTCCCTGGAGCCCAGGATCCTGTATGCCTCGCGGTGAACTTCGGTTGCGAGGCGGGCGGAGACGCGGCCCGGCCTGTAGCGCTTCGCAAAGATGCGGCAGGCGGCCTTGACCGCCGCCGGGACCTTCGAGCGGTCCACGAGCTCGGCCTCGTAGATGACACGCTTCAGGAGGCACGGAATGCAGGCCGGATCCACCAACACGGACACCCCATGGCGCAACCCGTAGAAAACGGTTTAGGTGCGTCATCCTCGAATGATTTAAGGCGTTGGAACCCGTTGGGGTGAACATGCAACCGGCGACCGGCGCCATGAGGCAGTTTCGGCCCCGCAGAGTGCTCCTTGCCGTCCTTGCGCTCCTGATGTTCGTTCCGGTGTGCCCGCCCGCCGCCGCTGAGCTCTCCGCGGCCATAGAATGGCCATTCACGGACGACATGGTAGCGGGGAATGTCAACATCACGGGCAGCGCCCAGGGCGCGCAGTCCGTCGAGATGAGCATGGACGGCGGCTGCTGGACCCTCGCACAGGGCACATCGAAGTGGTTCCACATCTGGAACACATCGGGCCTCTCGGGGACCCACACCATTCTGGCCAGGGCCGTGTCGGGCTCCAACCGCTCAGGCGCCTCCTCGATACAGGTGAGCGTGAACAACGTCCCGCCGACGCTCATCGAGCTTACGCTGGACCTTTCGGCAACCCAGGTATACACCTGCGAGACCCTGGTCGTCTCGGGCCTCGCCAAGTATGATACCGGAGTAAGGCTGGGCGAGAACCGCGTCGAGGTATCCATGAACAACGAGAGCTACAACAGCTCGACGGACAAGCGAGGCTTCTACACCCTTTCGCTCAAGGCGGCGGCCACCCCGGGTCAGTACAATGTGCGGGCCTACACCGCCGCCTCCGGTCTCTCGGCCAACTCCAACGTGAATGTCGATGTGAGGATGAAGGACCCTCCCGACCTGTCCATTGTCCCGGCGGACATGTTCTTCTCGCCGGAGCAGCCCTACGGCGGACAGGAGGTCACCATAAGCGCCATCGTCCGGAACCTGGGCTCCGGCACCGGCGCCGTGAAGGTGCGGTTCTCCACCCCCGCCGCCACGGAGACCGATGTCTTCCTCAACGTCACCGTCAGCTGGAACGCCACCGTCAGATGGACGCTTCCGAGCGGCAGCCACAACATATCCGTCAAGCTCCTGGACGTCACGCCATACGACTCGAACGTGTCCAACAATGAGGCTATAAAATCGCTCAGGGTATTTGCCCGTCCGGACCCGGCCATCCTCGATGTCGTGTTCTCGAACTCCAGGCCGACCGTCGGCCGCAACGTCACCATCCAGGCGAGGGTGAGGAACGGAGGCGAGAAGGAGGCCGCCTGCACCGTGAGGTTCTACGACGGCACGCCGTCCGCGGCGACCCAGCTCGGCCAGGTGCAATCCACCGTGTCGGCCAACACGACCAAAATGGTATTCCTCGAATGGAACGCCACTTTGCTGGGCGAGCACACCATCTACGCCCGCATCACGGATGTGTATCCGCAGGAAGCGAGCGACCTCAACAACGAGGGCCACCGGAGCCTCATCGTGAGCAAGAGGACCGACCCTCCCTCACCACCCGGTACCGTGCCCGGTTTCGAGCTTATTGTGTTCACCGGAGCGGCCTTCATGGCAGCCATCCTGCGCCTCCGCAGCCGGTCAAAATAGAGCAAGGCGCACAAAATAACATTATTTTGTACGGTATCCGAGATACGTTTAAGGCTAAAATCCCAATAGTCCTTACAGTTCGGTGCTATTCTGCAAATGATAAAAGAACGCCTCCAAGTTAACATTAAATTGAAACCGAACCGGAAGATATATATTGAATGCCCCTCTTCATTTCCAAATATGACAATGGACGAGCTCTCGAGGAACGAGAAATTGACCCTGTGCGGGCTCGTGCGATACCCGACCTTCAACGACAGGCGACTCTCCCAGGAGATTGGCCTGAAGATGTCCACCGTCACCGCCATCCGCAACCGTCTCAAGCGTGCCGGTTTCTTCAAGACCGTGCGCGTGCCCTTCATGGACAGGCTGGGCTGCGAGCTCCTCGTCATCTGCTACAACAGGCTCAACGTCCTGAAGGGCAAGGACGAAGCCGTGAAAATACTCAAGGATGTACTGGCCACCACGGAAGACATCTTCTTCGCGATGGCCGACCCGTTCCAGATGGTGACGTTCTCCTTCTGCAAGAACTACACGGATGCCTGGGGCGACATGGAGAAGTGCCACCAGCTCCTCTCCGAGAAGGGCGCGTTGGGCCCCCGCTCGCCCATGGACCACATGGTCCTCTACTCCATAAACCAGACGAAGTTCTTCAGGTTCTTCAATTTCGCCGATATACTGAGGCGGCACTTCGAGCTCGAAGCGGCGCCGTCCGAGATAGGCATCAACCTGAAGCCCGAACGGATTACCCAGCGCACCCTGAGCCGGATAGAGAAGAAGGTCTACTACGGCCTCATCCGCCATCCGGAGATAGTTGACAACGGCGTGTCAAAGAAGATAGGTGTCACTAGGCAGTCCGTAACGAAGATAAGGAAGCGCTTCGAATCGGAAGGCATCCTGACGACCATCAGGGTCCCGGACTTCCAGATGATGGGGGTCGAGATACTTGCGCTCGCGTATTACGAATTCACACCGGGGTCCACCATTGCCAACCGCAAGAAGGGCCTGGAGTGGGTCGTGAGGGAGCTCCCGGCCTTCTTCCACATTGCGGGGAACCAGGAAGGGATGCTGGCCGGGGTGGCGAAGAACTTCCAGGACCTCCAGAGGCACCACTACCTCACGTCCAAGCTTTACTTCGAGAAGGGATTCTTCCGTAGCGAGCCCAGGGTGCTCATGATGTCCGTCAAAGACCTCACGGTCCTGAAGGACTTCACGTTCGCCCCGCTCGTCAAGAAGATACTCGATATAGACGAGGATTAGCCCCTCGAGAATTTATAGGGGAAATACCATACCATTCACCGTGAGGGTTCTATACCGCGACCCGAAGGGCTACAAGCTGAAGCTCTTCATAGACAACCCGGACGACCTGTGGCACCTGTTCAATGTCCTGGAGAAGGGGGACATGGTGGGTGCGCTCAGCACGAGGCGGGACGAGACGGGCCGAGACAAGCTCCGCCAGGAGAGGGGCGAGAAGAAGAAGATGTGGCTCGAGGTCGAGGTCACCGAGGTCGAGTTCGCGGATTTCGCCGACAGGCTCCGCGTCAGCGGGATAATCAAGGAGGGGCCGCAGGACCTGGGCTCCCACCACACGCTCAACCTCGAGATAGGCCTCGAGGTGTCCATCACCAAGGAATGGAAGGACCACCAGATAGACATCATACGCGAGGCGATGCAGGCCACGAAGACGCCGCTGCTCACCTTCGTCTCGCTCGACGACGAGGAGGCCACGTTCGCCACACTGCATCATCACGGTGTTAAATGGGTGGCGACCGTCCCGTCGCATATCTCGGGAAAGGACTACGAGGGCAGGGGGCCCGGAAAGGCCGAGTACTTCGGCGAGCTCGTCGCCACGCTCGCCCAGATAAAGAAGGACGGGCCGGCGGTAATACTCGGGCCCGGGTTCACGAGGGACGAGTTCCTCAAGTTCGGCAGGGAACGCAACGGCCCGCTATTCGAGGGCTGCCACATGGAAGGCACGAGCCAGGCCGGCATGGGCGGCATCTACGAGATGATGAAGCGTGACATCGTTTCTCGTTTCATACAGGAATCCAGGGTGGCTCAGGAGACCGCGCAGGTCGAAGCCCTCCTCACCGAGATAGCGAAGGACGGCCGGTGCGCCTATGGAAAGGACGAGGTGAAGCATGCGCTGGACGAGGGCGCTGTGCTCGTTCTGCTCGTGACGGACGAGCTCATGCGCAAGGGCCAGGCCGAACGACTCTTCCACCTGGCCAAGAGCACCAACGCCAGGTACATGGTAATCTCCACGGCCCACGAGGCCGGCAAGAGGCTGGCCCATCTGGGCGGCGCCGGCGCGATATTGAGATACAAGCTCGAATACGGATGAAAAGGGTAAAATGTCACCCGAACCATCCTGATGGCGCATGGCAGCGCACGGGACTTTCTGGAAGTACGCGCTGGCGCAGATAGTCAGGAAGCGCAGACGCACGCTGTCCGCCGTGGCGGGCATCGCAATAGCCATCACCCTCATCGCAGCCGAGAACGTCTCTGTCGATTCCTCGGCGCGGGCGCTCATCGACCAGCAGCTCTCCGACGTCCCGGTGGACATGGAGGCCCGCACCGATTCCACGAGGGACTATACCAACGCCACCGCCGCCATCTCCACGGAGCGGCTTGTCAAGCGGGCGGAGCCCATTTCTGCCTACCAGTTCACCGCATACGCGAGCGCCGGCGGCAATGGCTCCAAGAGCGTCGTCATCAGGATAAGCGGCATCAGGCCCCAGTTCTCGGAGGTCGCCTCCAGGTTCGGATTCTCGGGACAGTTGAGCCTTGCGCCCGGTGGCATAGTCATCAGCGATGTGCTGGCCCAGAAGCTGGGAGTTGCGGTCGGCGGGAAGCTGGTGCTCAGGGCGGAGTACGGCTACGAGAACAGGACGATGACGCTCAACGTAAGCGGAATCATTTCCCATCCGGACGTCCCCGAGATGTATGTCATCGTCACCCGGACCCCTTTCGGCGAGGAGAGGTCCTACAGCCTTGACGACAGACCGGGCGGGAACGCCTTCGGGAGCCAGTTCATCAAGAACGAGGCGGCGTTCGTGCCCATCGAAGAGCTCTGGAATGTCGGTGCGGCGCTAAGCGAGAGCACGGAGAGCCAGGTGGGAATCGACACCAAGTACAACCGGACGTTCAACTACTGCATCTGGGTGGACCGGATGGCGACCATCAATCCCTACGACCTGAAGTCGTCCATCACATCGCTCTCGAGGCTCAAGCAGAGGATGGTCCTGTTCGCGGACCTGTATTCCGTGTCCATATACAAGGACAACATCGAGAGCGTCCTCATGAGCATGTCGGAGTCCATGGACAGCATGAGGGGCGAATTCTTCCTCTTCTCGATACCGGTGATAGGGCTTGGGCTGTACCTGGGCCAGCTTGGTGTCGACCTTGGAATGGCGGAGCGCCGGCAGGAGATAGCCCTCCTGAAATCGAGAGGCGCAGGCATGTCGTTCATAGTCCGCATGTTCCTCGTGGAAGGCCTGGTGCTGGGGCTCATCGCCGGCTTGGTGGGCCTGCTCTGCGGGGCGCTCTTGAGCCAGGCGCTCATCCAGTTCCTTGTTCCGGGCGCCGCCGCGGGCGCCGCGGTCTACATAACCACCGGCTCGGTGGCGCTCTCAATGTTCCTCGGCGTGTTGCTCATGTTCCTCGCCACCTACAGGCCAGCGAAGCGCGCCGCGAAGATAGAGATAGTCGAGGGCCTCCAGCAATATTCGACGGAGGAGGCAACGGAGAAGTACAACCCGCGCAACAGCGTGATAATGGTCACCGTGGCGGTTCTCTTCTACCTGGTGATGGTCTACTTCGACGCCCAGAAATGGATCGAGGAGGGCCGCTCGCAGGATGTGCTCTACAACTTGCTCCTGATAATGAAGGCCGTCGGCACGCTGATGTCGCCCCTGTTACCAGTGCTGCTCATCTTCGGAATAACGGGGCTCCTGACAAGGGCGTCCTACAAGCCCTACGGCGCGCTTTCCAGGATAACGAAGCCCATCACGAGGGAGATGTGGCCGGTCGTGAACCGGAACATCGTGAGGAACCCCAAGAGGGCATCCAGCGTATGCATCATCATAGCGCTCGGCATCACATTCGGTCTTTTCGTCACCATGTGGTCCGGGAGCGAGTCGGACTACCAGGACCGGGTGGCTCGGGCGCTGGCGGGCTCGGACGTCTGCGCCAATTTCTACACCCACAACTTCACCCTGAACTCGTCTATCGAGCCTTACCTGGAAAGCATGCCGGGGGTGTCCAGGGTGGCCGCGGCGCACCAGATAGGAAATGCGGCGGTGCTGCAGACCACCATCGACCTCGTTGCCCTCGATTCGAAGAATTACTCGAAGACGGTTTTCTGGGACGACACGCTGTTTCTCAAGGGCTCGAAGGCCGACGTCGAGTCCCTCGCCGGGGGAAAGAGGATTGTCGTGACGCAGGACTTCGTGTCCAAGACATCCGTGGATGTGGGCTCGACGATAACCCTCCGGATAACTCCGCTGGGAGGCAATTCAGGGGAGGAGATGACGTGCAGGGTCGTGGCCATCGTGAAGGCGATGCCCGGCATGCTCAGGCTCGACCCCGGAATCGAACCGTCAGAATTCATTCCCCCGCCAGGCCCGACGGCGTACATGGATATGCGGAACCTGGACCTTCCCACTCTCTACGTGGAGCGGTCTTCTTATTTCGTGGACGCCAAGGATGGGCAGTCCCTCTCCGAGCTGAAGAAGGATATCGGGAGCAGGCTCGGCGCCACCGGGCTCGTGGAGCGGGTGCTGTCCTACGACGAAGTCCTCGAATCCGTCAGGGGAGGGCCGCAGTCCATGTCCATCTACAAGTTCCTGCTCGTGGAAAACGCGTTCACGGTGCTCATCGTGACGGTGGGGATGTCGCTCATATTGCTGGCGGCGGCCATCGAGAGGCAGCGGGAGACCGCCAACTACATAGCAAGGGGCGGCTCGAAGCACCAGGTGTCGTCCCTGTTCGTGGCCGAGGCCATCACCATCCTGGCGCTCGCCGTGCTGGTGGGCGTCTTCGCAGGCACGCTCACGGCGGCGATGTTCCAGCAGATGTCCGCGGGCATGAGCAGCGGGTCCGCGCTCCTCAAGCAGAGGCTCGTCCTCACCGCCGACCCCGTGTACCTCGTGCTCGTCACGGTCGTCTCGCTGATTGTGGCCTCGTACCTGGTGGCCAGGAAGGCCAGCCGCGTGGACCTGCTCAAGGTGCTCAAGACCCGAGGTGGATAGTATGCCGGAAATCACAACGAAGGACGTCATCAGGATATACAAGACCGGAAAGACCGAGGTCATCGCCCTGCGGGGAATGAATCTGACGGTCAAGGACGGGGAGATGGTCACGATACTCGGGCCGAGCGGCTGCGGGAAGAGCACCCTTCTCAACATGATAGGCGGCCTGGACAGGCCGAATGCGGGCTCCATCACCGTCGGCGGCAAGGACATCGTCAAGTTCACGGACGCGGAGCTCGTGAAGTACCGCAGGGAGACCGTGGGCGTCGTGTTCCAGTTCTTCAACCTCGTCCCCACGCTCACGGCCGAGGAGAACATAGAGCTGCCCATGCAGCTGCTCGGAAAGCCGGCGGCTGAGCGCAAGAAGCGGACCAGGGAGCTGCTCAAGCTCGTGGGCCTTGAAGCCAGGGGGCCGCACAGGCCCGAGGAGCTCTCCGGCGGAGAGCAGCAGCGCATAGCCATCGCCGTCGCCCTCTCAAATGACCCCCCGCTCATCCTCGCAGACGAGCCAACGGGAGAGCTGGACACCAAAACCGGACGCGAGGTGCTGGAGCTCTTCCACGCCCTGAAAGAAAAGCAGGGCAAGACCCTGGTAATCGTCACCCACGACGAGAAGATCGCAGCAGTAGCGGACCGCGCCATCCACATGGTCGACGGAAAGATGGCGGAGCCGGCATCTAAGGATGAGAAGAAGCCCGATAAACCAGCCGAAAAATGATGCGGCCGTGCCTCATGATACCCGTCTGATGCTTTGTCACAATGTCAAGACCGTCAGGCGGAACCCTTTACCTCCCTGCCCTTTCTGGAAAGGAACCGGACGATGCTCTCCGCATCGCCCACGCCCCTCAGGATGAACTCCTTGTGGTACACGGTCGTGAACAGGACGGTGTCCTGCTCGAAGGCGAGCGAGCTCCTCGCTATCTCGTCGTAGGGGACCATCTGAATTCTCGTGCCGTCGTCGACGATTATGCGGCCCGACGTGAACCAGTACCCGACGCGGACATAGTACCTGTAGCGTAGGACGTAGAACAGCCCCCCGAATATGACGAACCCGAATATCATCCCCGCCGGATTGCCGGAGGCGAGGAAAAGGAGCAGCAGCACCGCACCGAACAGAGTCCCGAACAGAAGGGGCGCGTAGGCGAACGCCCTCGGCTTCTTGTACTCAAGAAGCTCCTCCCCGTCCTCGAGGGCTATGGGCGGCGGCGCATAGCTCGTCGGCGGCTTTATGGCGAACGGCTTTCCGATGGCCGGCTGAGTGGGCGGCACATGCCTCTTTCCGGGGCCCGCCTGCCCTTTGACGCTCCTGCCCGCCTCGGCCCCATCGGCCCTTTCCGGCACCATTTCCACGATATCCTGTTCATTTGCCTCTTTGCTTTCCTGCGTCATTGTAGCACCTCCGTGAAGAATTTCTCTTCCCACGACGGTCCCTTCTGCCCATCGTACTGCAAATCCGTCTTGGGGCACCAGAACCTCGTGTTGTTGTATGTGACCGTGACATTCTCGTTGCCTGTGAGCCAGCCGTGAGCTATGAAATAGGACGACATTTTCTGCGTCTGGGGTTTCTGCCAGTAGCTCGATGTCTGGTACTGCGCCTCCCCGACCGTCACGACCTCGAATGTGTCAAGACCGGTCCGGTTGAACGCTGTGTCGGAATTGGAGCCCCACCAGAATGTGCCCTGAGCGTTGTACTCGCTGTACACGAGGAACGTGAGCACCTCGTCATCGCTGGGCCTTCCAAGGAACGTGGACAAGTAGACTGGAATGAGAGCTTCCTTGACGGGCTCCTTCCTGTTTGCGATGTCCCGTTTGAACACATTGCCTATCTGGAAATCTCCCATGTAAGTCCAGACCTCCTTTCCCTGGCAGTAATAGGCGACTGGCGAATATGTCACCCAGTTGGGGGTGAGTATTACAGCGTCCGGATGTTCATCTATCCAGTAGTTCAAATCGCCGGCCATCAGCTTCGTCGTCGAGAACGTGATTGCCATGCTGTTGGCCACCATCGATTTCGGGTCGGGGCCGTTGTTACCAGTGCCGCCCGTGTAGGCGCTCGAGGCACCGTAGAAACCGCCCCAGCCGAAAACGGCCACACACGCGACGGCGAAGGCGAAGAACGCCTTCCTCGAGAGCGAGAACCGCCTATAGCCCCGGTCCAGTATCCTCGCGCCCAGGATGGACAGAGGCGCAAGGGCGGGGATGGTCCAGTGGGGCATCCTGCCCAGCGAGAATGCGAAGAACAGGACGAGCGCCAGCGACGAGAGCACCAGCAATGCGTCCTTCTCGTTCTGGAACCCGTTGAATGTGAGAAATACGGCCAGAAGCACCACCAGCTCGAGCGCGATGAGCGCCGTGACGGGCATTCCGGGGAAATAGTAGAATATGCCGGCGGCGCCGAATGCGAGCAATCCTGCTATGACGGGCCAGCGGCGGGCGCGGACCTTGAAGGCGCCCAGCATTCCGACCACGAGGACGGCGACAATGGGGATGGAGCAGAACATGGCCCACATCGTGGGATAGTATGCGATGCTCGAAAAGAAATTCTCCCAGAAGCTTCCGGGGCCTATTATCAGGCCGAGGAATGGCGAGGCGTGGGTGCCCTGATACTTGAACGATGCCCAATCATGCTGTGCGTTCCACAGGAAAACGGGAATCAGGCAGATGCCGAACAGGATGCCGGCGTAGACCAGATACTTGTTCAATATTCTGCACCTCGCCGGCTTGTGAAAATAAATGAAGAGCGCAAACCCGGCCACCACGACCACGAGCGTGTATTTGACCAGGAACGACACGCCCAGCAGCAGGCCCGTGATGATGAGCCAGCTCCTCTTTTCCTCAAGGGCCGCCTTTGCGAAAGCGAAAATCACGGCCGTGAATATGAACGAGGCGGCCACATCGTTGGTCGCTATGCGAGAGACCCAGATGTGCCCGAAATTGATGGCCAGCAGGAGCGCCGCCACGAGGCCAATCCTCTCATTGTAAAGATACTTGCCGAGGCGAAAGATGAGCCAAACGTTCGCAACCCCTATCAAGGCGAACAGCGCCCTGACGCCCAGCTCGCTGTCCCCGAACAGGAACCTCGATATTGCAAGGATGTACGCCACCGCCGGAGGATGGTCGTAGAAAGAGAGTTCCAGGTTCTGGAACGGGACGATATGCTCGCTCCAGACCCAGTAATAGGCCTCGTCGTGGAACAGGGGTATGTCCCCGAGCCAGAGGAGTCGCAATGCCGCGGCCAGCGCCATTATCCCCGCCAATGCGACTCCGTACCTGTCCGCCCCCGAGATGACCGGCATGCGCGGGGCGCGGGGAGTCTCCCCCCCGGCCTTGATCCTGACAAAATCGCGCTCGGCCACCATGCCTTAGGCTTCGTGATTGAGGTATTTAATCCTTGAGGAAAGATTCGTTCAAAATGAACATCCCCCTCCTTGACGCAATGTGGTACCATGATGGGAGCGGCGCATCTGACCCGTACAGTCCATTCCACCCAGTTCCGGGAGCTCGTGAGGTTCTGCCTCGTGGGCGCCTCCGGGGTCATCGTCAACATGCTCATACTGGGAATGGCCCTGCTGGAGGGGGCCCCGCTCCTTCTGGCCGCCGTACTGGCTTTCATGGGCGCCGCAACGTCCAACTATCTCCTGAACAGGACCTGGACGTTCCGCTCCAGGGAAGGCCTGTCCGTTGGCGAGCTGGAGAGCTATACCGGCCGGAGCCAGTCCCTTTCCGCCCAGTGGGCGAAGTTCCTGGCGGCGAGCCTTGCGGGCCTCGCCGTGAACCTGGTCATCCTCTCCATCCTGACGGACATGCTCCATGTCTGGTACGTCCTGGGCCAGCTTACGGGAATATGCGCAGGGACACTTCTCAACTTCACAATTTCGAGAAGCTGGGTCTTCAAGAGACCCGTCCCCGGACCTTCCGGATTATAATGCAATTGCCGCAATCCTCCTCTTGAATATCGACCATATTCCTATCCATATCGCTCAGTTCCCGTCAAAATCTCCCATTTTCCCTCCACTGAAAATATATATAAATCGGGGCTGTATTCCCTCTGCTGGTATACATGTCGAGGGAACTTCAGGAAGTAAGGGAACTGAAGGAAGGCCGTTACATCATCATTGACGAGGAGCCCTGCAAGATTTTGAGCATCTCCACCTCCAAGCCTGGGAAGCACGGCGAGGCAAAATCACGCATAGACGCTGTCGGCCTCTTCGACAAGAAGACACGCTCCGTGGTGCACCCCGTCAAGCACAAGGTGGGCGTGCCCCTCATCGACAAGAGGACAGCGCAGGTGCTTGCGATACATGAAGACGTCGTGCAGATGATGGACTTGGCCACCTACGAGCAGTTCGAGCTGCCCCTCGACCCTGACCAGAAGGACTCGCTGGCGGAAGGCGCCGAGGTCATGTACGTCATCGCATTGGAGCGCCGCAAGATAATGAGACTCTAATATTTACTGGGGACCGGTGTCCATGGGCGCCCGACCGCTTTCGTTCGCCGATGCCAATGCCCCATTCGAGGGCGCCGAGTTCGTGCTTCTGGGCGTGCCCTACGACGCCACGGCATCTTTCAGGTCGGGCGCGAAGTTCGCGGCCAATGCCATCCGCGAGGCCTCGTGGAACTTCGAATCATACATGGTCGACCACGGCCACGACATCGCGGAAGTGGATGTGCACGACGAGGGCAACATCGAGGAGTTCGCCCGTCCGCAGGATATGCTCGAGGCTGTGCAGGAGGTCATCGAGCAGATAATGGACAACGGCTCCTTTCCCATCACGCTGGGAGGCGAGCACAGCCTCACGCCGGCCATCATCAAGGCCCTGAAGAAGAAGTTCGACCTCGGCGTCATCGTGCTCGACGCCCACATGGACTTCAGGGACGAGTACCTCAACCTCAAGGACAGCCACGCCTGCGCCTCGAGACGGATGAGCGACATCGTGGGGCCCGAGAACGTGGTGCCCATCGGGGTGCGCTCCGTGTCGGCGGGAGAAATAGATGATATCAACAAGAACTTCAAGGGCAAGTTCCGCCACATCGACGCCTTCGAGGTCCGCAAGACAGGGATGGAATGGGCCGTGAAGAAGGCCCTGCGCTGGATAAAGAAGCGCCCCATCTACCTCTCGCTGGATGTCGACTCGCTGGACCCCGCATATGCGCCCGGCACGGGCACGCCGGAGCCTTTCGGCCTGAGCGCGTGGGACGTGAAGGAATGCGTCCGATTGCTGGCGGACCGCCTCGTGGGCTTCGACATCGTGGAGATAGCCCCGATATACGACAACGGCAACACGGCCGCCCTCGGCGCACGCCTCATCAGGGAAGTCATAATGGCCGTGCACAAGGCCAAGGGCTCCAAGAAGAAGTAGCCCCGCCGGACCTTCTGTCATTTCTTGACGCAGACATTCCTCACTTGCCTGGGTTCATCCGAATCGCCCCGGCCGCACAACACAATTATTATCCACCGCGACCATCAGCCCGCCATGGCGATAATATCCATCTCCATCGGCGGGTCAATACTGGTGCCAGGCAAGCCCGACATCGATTTCGTCAAGAAGCTCGCCGCATTGCTGCTCAAGAAGGCCGAGACCCATAAATTGGTGCTGGTGGTCGGCGGCGGCACCCTGGCGCGCGATTACATCGCGCCGTGCCGCAAGCATCTGGGCGCCAACGAGAGCTTCCTCGACGAGATGGGCATCAGGGCAACGCGCCTGAACGCCTGCGTGCTCCTTTCCGCTCTCGGCACTAAGGCTTACCACAAGGTGGCGGAGACCCTGGACGAGGGAGTGAATGCCCTGACCCACCACAACATCGTGGTCATGGGAGGCACCCATCCGGGCCACACCACGGATGCCGTGACCGTGTTCATGGCGGAGAAGGCGCACGCCGACAGAATTCTGATAACCACCAATGTCGACGGCGTCTACACTACGGACCCCAAGAAGGACCCGAAGGCCAGGCTCCTGGAGCGTCTCACACCCGCCGAGCTCATCAAGATAGCGGGCGAGATGCCCCACGAAGCAGGGTCAAAGGGCGTCATAGACCCGATAGGCGCAAAGCTCATCGCACGCTCCAAGATATTGACCTACGTGCTCGACGGAAGGGACCTCAAGAACCTCGACAACGCCATCGAGGGCCGGCCGTTCAGGGGCAGCATCGTGAAAGCCTGACGGCTCATTGAGCAATACCAAATCTCATCCGACGGCGACAACCTCTCCTTTTGCGAGACAGTGGCCAACCGTTATTAATCAGCACGCCCATGGTATTGCGATGGCCGGCAAAGGCGTCGGTGACAAGGTCACCTGCGGCGGCAGGGAATGGGAGATACGCAGGTACGATTACTTCGGTCGCGGGGAAAGCCTCGTCACATTGGGAATAAACAACGTGGAGCTCAAGGACCTCTCCGAGCTTGAGGACATTGACGGCCTGCAGTGCCTGTACCTATCCAAGACCACCCTGGAAGACATGGGGGGCGTTGCCCGGTTCCCGGACCTCGTCGTGCTGAAATTGTGGGATTGCCGCATAAGAAAAATATCTGGACTCGAGGGTCTCACCGGCCTTAAGGTCCTGAGCCTGGGCGCAAACAGGATTGAGTCGATGGACGGCATTGAAAAACTCGAGGGGCTCGTGAAATTGGAGCTCAGCTACAACAAGATAGCAGAAATTTCCGGGCTGGCCAAGATGGGCAACCTCGAATTGCTGGACCTCCACTCCAATGTGATAAAGGAAATCAAGGGGCTGGATGGCCTCAGGAACCTTCGGTTCCTTTACCTGGGCTCGAACGCGATATCCGGGATTTCCGGACTGGAAACGCTTTCAGGGCTCTACATCCTCCATCTCGAGGCCAACAAGATAACTGATATAAATGGGCTTGGCTCGATGCCAATGCTGTATCGGCTCAAGCTCAGCGATAACCCGATTCCCAATGAACTGCTGGACAGCCTGGGCGGCCTGAGCGAGAAGGTGTTCAACAGGGATACGATGGAGAGCGAAGGCGAGGACGGCTTTGCCAATGACCCGCAGGCAATGGTGGCGCACAGCAAGAAAAAGGGATAATGGCCTCTCCATGTGCGGCTGAAAGTGGCCATGATGCGGCCTTGCGTTTTTTTTCAGAGCAGGTGCTTCACGATATCGACCGTCTCGCGGTCGCAGTAGTGGCACTTGAGCCGCAAAGGGTCATGGGCCACGACCGAGAACCTGCTCGTGACGGGCTCGCGGGGCTTGTTGGTGATGCAGTTGGGGTTCTCGCATTTCACGAGGCCCACGACCTCGGTGGGCGCCTCCACCTGGTGCTTCTCCACGACATTGTAGTTGCGGATGATGTTGATGGATGCGTTGGGGGCTATCAGGGCTATCTTGTCCACCTGCGACTTGTCCAGCTCCCGGTCCTCGACCTTGACGATGTCCTTCCATTTCACCTTCTGGCTCGGGACATGCATCAGCACCGATACCGTGCTGTGGACGCCGCTCTCGGGAATTCCGATTATCTTGAGGACGTTGAGCGCCATGCCGGGGGTGATGTGGTCGATGACGGTGCCGTTCTTGATGGGGGTCACCTTGACGTCGCGCATCTAGATGCCTCCCTTGCCGAGTATGAGCGACAGCAGGGCCATCCTCACCGGAACCCCGTAGAAGGCCTGCTTGAAGTACCTGCAGTGCGGGCCCGCGTCGACCTCGGGCGCTATCTCGTTGACCCTCGGGAGCGGGTGCATGACGATGAGGCTCCTCTTGGCGTTCGCAAGAAGGGCGTTGTCTATCCTGAAGGCGCCCTCGACCTTGCGGTATTCCTCGGGGTCCGGGAAGCGCTCCTTCTGTATTCGCGTGACATAGAGCACATCCGCGCCAGGTATCACGCTCTCCAGGCTGTCGGACAGGTTGAACTTGCCTCCGTTCTGCTTCATGTGGCTGACGATCTCGGGAGGCATCTGGAGCCCGGGCGGTGCGACGCATGTTATGCTAGCACCGAACAGCGAGAGCGCGTAGGAAAGCGAGTGCACGGTCCTTCCGTACTTGAGGTCGCCCACCAAAACTATGTTCTTGTCGGCGATGTCGCCCTTCTCGGTGCGTATTGTGAAAAGGTCCAGGAGCGTCTGGGTCGGGTGCTGGCCCGCCCCGTCGCCAGCGTTAATCACCGGCTTGGAGGAAAAGTCAGCCGCAAGCTTGGCAGCGCCCTCGTGCGGGTGCCTCAGGACTATGGCGTCGGCGTAGGCCTCGGCCATCCTGATGGTGTCCGCCAGCGTCTCTCCCTTCACAACGGATGTGCCTGATGCATCGGAGAAGCCCATGCACATTCCGCCCAGACGGAGCATCGAGCTCTCGAACGAGAGCCGGGTGCGAGTGCTGGGCTCGAAGAAAAGCGTGGCGAGTATCTTGCCGTTGAGGACCTTGGAGAGCTTCTCGCCCTGGGCCGCCGGCAACATCTTGGCCGCGTGGTCAAGGATGTGTATTATCTCGTCCTTCGAAAGGTCCCGGATGGAGACTACATCCCTCCCCGTAAAGTCCATTCCCATTCCTCCGGGAACTGGGATGGCGCTTCTGGAATAATAACCATTCGCAGTCGGAACATTTCAGACAGAGATGAATCGTGTGCCTACCCCGGCCGTTGCACGCCGGGCCACAATCAGAGGTCCATTTCCAGCGGTTCCGACTCTATCTCCTCGGCCTTCGCACCGCCGAGGCCGAGAGGTTTGACCATCTTCACGACCTGGTCGAGGTCCTCCTCGAAGGGCTCCTCCGGCGAGACGGATTCCATCGGGGCCTCGTAGGTGCAGTCCGGGTCGTCCTCGAGGGCATCCTCCTCGGATAGCACCTCGACCTTGACGCCCGTGATGTAGAGCTCCTCCTCTTCGGGCAGCTCCTCCTCGACCGGCTCGACATACGATTCGATGTCGAAGTCCAGCGGCTCCTCTTCCTCGAAGTCCTCTATGTCGATGACGAGGACGTCCTCGAGGGCATCCTCCTCGTAGGGGTCCTTGCCGATGTGCTCCAGTATCTCCTCGTCGGATTCCGCGAGCATGAGGTTCTTGCGCAGTTCCGCCATCTCCTCGGCGGTATGCGAGCGCGGGTAGCCGCGCTTTTTGCGCCTCGGCCTCTCGGGTGCGAAATGGAACGGCTTGACCATGCTCTGCTCGTGGAGCTGGAGCAGGTCCCACTCGTCCCTGGTTATGACTGGGAACTGGATGGTCTTCTTCTCGTTGGGTCCGAGAAGCTCTATTTCCTCCGCCTCCTGCATGGAGACGTAGTCCTCGGGAAGCACGGGCTTGACCTTCAGCTTCCGGATGGAGAAGTTGCGGTTGTTCTGGACCTCGAGGAAGAACTTGGCCTGGCCGCCCTGGCACCTCAGGATGGTCCTGACCGTCACATCCTTGCCGGCAAGGGCTCGGCCCTCGACGCCCAGGTGCCACGCGTCGTCCAGGGGCTTCAGGTAGAACGTCACCGACTGGGACTGCCTCACATCTATGGGCCCCAACGTCTTGAACTCGCTGTCGGGCGCGAACATGCTCGGCGGGACAGAGGGCTTGATGCGCAGCTTTGGCATCACCTCGCCCATGTCGTTGGTTATCTTGACGATGTAGGTGATGGCCTGGCCCTCGAACGAGATGGTCGTTTCGATGGTAAGGTCCTTGACGAGCAGGGGCAACGGAGGCAGGCTCAGGCCTATGATGTCGTGGACATCCACCGCTTCCGCGCCGCCTTCCTCCGGCATTTAGGTTCTCCCATGCTCCATAAAGTAGATTAGTATATACTATGCCACTAATATAATTTATCCTCAAGGAAACCACCGCTTTGGCGGTGGATAGCCGAGGTGGGTTCGTTGAGGATGAGACCACCGGCTTTTGCCGGTGGTTATTCATCTATGACGCCGGGGAGCACCATCATAGGCGCCGGACGGCGTTCCCGAGCGCACGGAGCTTCGCCCGGGCGACATCGGGGGGCAGCGCACGGAGCCCGCAATCCGGATGAACCACCATGTTGTCCGCGCCCAGTTTGGAGATTCCTTTCTTGACGAGGTCCATGACCTCCGTGTCGCTCTCCACCCTCTCCGATGCCGTGTCGACGCAGCCGAAGCCGAGGAGCTTTCCGGCCTTTTCCAGTTTCTCACGGGAAACGCGCTCGAGGTTGGACGGGGTGCCTGCAAACCCATGGGACAGGAGACGGATGCCTTTGAAAGTAAGCAGCCGGTCGAACACTTTCGATACATCGCCGCAGACATGGAGAGCCATCTCGCCCTTCAGGCCTGAAGCGATGCTCTCCACAGCCTCCTGAGCGATGTCCATGGGCACGCCGACGGAGAAGAAGGGCTCGTCGAGCTGGAATTGTGTGGCGCCAGCCTTCTCGAGCGCCTTTGCCACCGACAGGAGCGCCGCGGCGGCATCCATGTAAAGGACCCTGTCACGGTATCCCTTGTAGTGTTTCGTTTCCAGTATCGAGGAGAACACGAGCGTCGCAGGGCCCGTGATGCATGCCTTGACCTCGGCCCTGTTTCCAGCGACCTTTCTTGCCTCCAGGAAATCCTCGACGAATATGGATGCGTCCCCAGGCTCGACCTTGCCTGTGATGTGAAGCTTCCCTTCCCCGCCGGCCGAGCCCTTCTCGGCCTTCACTTCGGTGCCTTTGAGGGCGCCAGCGTAGACCAATATCATGTCGCCCCTGGTCTGGCCGTCGGTCACAAGCTGGATGCCGGCGGATATCTGCTCTTGCACCGCCTGCCGGACCGCGTCTGGTCCAAGCTCGGAATACCGCAATGGATAGCTGCCGATGACCGTCGTGCGCATCCGGGACCCGCCGCCCAATCATTTCCTCTTGGCATTCCTGCCCGAGGCCTTCTTCACGATTTTGCTCGGATGTGCCTTCCTATGCGTCTCCTTCACGGGCGCTTTCTTCGGCGGCGCTTTTTTCACCGGTGCCTTCTTCTCCGGCGTTCTATTCCCCAAACCATTGTGGCCCTTCCGGACCCCTTTATCGGCCGCCTCGTCCACGTCCCTGAAATCCGCGGCCGACACATCGTCGTCGTGGGCATCCACCACATTCGGCTCCCCGTCCGGCATCGAGGGCGGCTCGGGATAGATCCCCTCGTCCTCGTCCGTCCCGGCGACTGCGCTGGTGTCCGGCGGTATGTTCTCCTCGTCGATGAGGTCCCTTCCGGATGTGCGGTCGAACACCGTTTTTCCGTCGTAGAGGACCCTTGTGACTCGATGATAGGGAATGGCCGCTTCCCCGGGCACGGCGGTGACGAGCCTCCGGCCGGGAAGCTGCTCCGGTGCCTCCTTCTTGCGGATGATCATCATCCACGCCTCGAGGGAGGTGATGTCGGCGCCGGATACCGTGGCGAGGTCCTCGGGAGCGCCGCGGTGGATGTACTCGACCTCCACCCTTGAGAAATCCCGGTCGCTCCGCCACTTCAGCTCGTTGAGGACGGTCCTCACTGTTTTCATGGCTCCACAATCGCGGTACCGCAACTTATCATTTGCGCCTCCCTCCATCCATCGCACAATCCAACCCTCGACCCTCCATCGAACCATCGAACCCTCCATCCCAGAATCCGACTCTCCACCCACCATCTGCTTTCATCCTCCATCCATCGCACCCTCAACATTTATTAATGCTAGCGAGCCGATGCAGTGCCAAGGCGAAACCGGATGGCAGCGGAAAAGTCGGGGAAGGCCGAAGCGCAGGGGCCCTATTCGGACGAGGAGAAGCTCATACTCAGGGACCATCTGGCAATCGACAGGACCATTCTGGCCAACGAGAGGACCCTGCTGGCTTATGTGCGCACGGCACTGGCATTCTTCATCGCAGGCGCGGGCCTGGTGCATTTCTTCTCCGATATCCTGGCGCAGGTGGCGGGCTGGGCGATGGCCCCCGTCGGTATCCTGACCCTTGTGATAGGCTTCTACAGGTACAACAAGATGCGCCACGCAGCGAGCGTGATGAGACGGGACGACCCTCTCAAGCACTGAACAAAATGATATAGCGCATCCCGCATTTCCCCATTCGTGGGCGACGGCAGGACCTCCGAACTGAAGAAGCTCTACGTGTTCCAGCTGGCCAACACGTTCTCGGAGCAGTTCGGCTGGAACTTCATATTCCTGTACGCCTTCCAGGAGCATTTCTCGGCGGTGCAGATAGCGCTCTACTTCATGCTCGAGTTCGGCTCCTGCGTGCTCTTCATACCGCTGGTCAGCAGGCTCGACATCGTGAAGTCCATGCGCTGGGGACTGTACCTGCGGATACTGGCGTTCGTGCTGATACTGGAGTTTTTCTGGTGGGGACAGCTCTACATCGCGGGCGTACTGCTCGGAGGCTTCATCACGCTCTTCTGGGTCCCCTACAATGCGCGCTACCTCCAGCTGACGAAGGACCAGAACCGTGCCCAGGCCTCGACGCTGCTGTTCGCCATGTTCGCGGTGACGGGCGCGACATTGCCCATCATAGCGGGCTTCCTGATGCAGCTCTACAACTTCCAGCTCGTACTGGTCATCTGCATTGCGGTGCTGGCCGCCGGGATGCTCGCCACATTCATGTTGCCGCCGGCAGGCGAGATGAAGATAGATATCGCCAGGATGCTGCGCAACACCAAGCGCATTCATTGGATGCTGATATGCGAGGGCCTGTGGCAGGGAATATTCTGGCTGGCGGTCCCGCTGGGCCTCATACTCAGCTTCACGCGCTCCGACGAGTACGGGGCGTTCTATTCCTTCCTGGGCCTGCTCGGAGGCGCCGCCTCGCTGTTTGCGGGAAGATGGTCCGACAAGGCCAAGAACCGCGGCCTGCCGATAATGGCATCTGCCGTTGCCGGCGGAATATTTTCCGTGGCCGCATCCATATTCCTCGGGAAGTTGCCCTTGTGGACGGCGGTCACAGGGTGCGTTTACTTTTGCATCTACATCCTGTTCCCGTTCACCTTCACGGCGGCGGACGAACTCTCAAAATCGTCCGCCGATGCAATGACCGTGCGCGAGTTCCTCACGAATATCGGGCGCGTGGCGGGCGGTGCGGTCGTCGTTGTCAGCATAATACTGACGGGAGGAATAGCGCCCGTGTTCGCCATCGGCGGCGCGGCATTGCTCGGCCTCGCCGTTTGCTATTACCGTGTTGCCAGATAGATTAGTTACTGCACGTGGATGACATCCGCCGGGCAGCTCTCGGCGGCCTGGCGCACGGATTCCTCGAGGTTCTCCGGCGCATCTCCCTCGGTCAGGAAATCGCCAGAGCGGTACTTCCCGGTCACCTGGCTCAGGCCGTCCTCCGTGCTCTGCTCGAAGAAATCGGGGCAGGTCGTCCAGCAGTTGCCGCAACTGGCGCAGTTGTCGCGGTTCATCGTGACCTTGCATTTCGGCATTCGGGATTACCGCAACTGAATCATCCCGTAGGTAGATAAGAATATGCGCACCCTCGACCGAGGGAACGTTTATATGTCAATTTGAACAATCGTTCCAATTCCTTCATATATTATAAGTATCGTTTGGGAACCGGGTATATACTTGAGTTCAGTGCATTCAAAGATGATTAGCTGGACTGTTTTAGGAGTGCTCGCGCTTTTGTTCATGACCAGTATACTTCCCATTTTGGGCCAGGACCTGGGCGTTGAAAGCAAGCGCCGGGACCCATACGAGAAGGAGGCCACATACAAGATTGTGACGAAGGACTGGCTCGGCAAGGAGGCCAGCGAGACCTCCGCCGTCGAGATGAACGGAAAGCTCTTCATCACCTGGCAGGGCAAGAACTACCGCCAGGACGGGAACGGCTCTAGGGGCGCAATATTCTTCCGCATTTTCGACGATTCCGGCACGAGGCAGAACGCCAGCTGGGGCCCCATATTCAACCTCACGGACACCACGAATTCCGGGGACCGGTACGGACACGCCAACGATTATCCGTGTATCGTGAACTACAGCGGCACCGCGTATGTCCTTTGGGAATCGGAGGACGAGACCCAGAAGCCCGCGCCCCGCAACTCGACTCTCCACGATATCCTGATGAAGAAGTTCGACGGGACCAGGTGGAGCGATGTGATGTTCTTCAACGAGCCTGCGCCGGCGGATTCGGAGGTACGCTCCTTCCGCCCCAGGGCCGCCTCCTTCAACAACCAGCTGTTCGCCGCCTGGCTGAGGGCCAACGGCTCCCTGGGCGAGATCGTCGTTAGGGCCTACGACGGCGAGTTCGGCCCCGAGACCGTGGTGTCCGTGCCTTCGACGACCGCAAGATGCGACTGGCCGTTCCTGATGGTCTTCAAGGACCAGCTCTACCTCGTGTGGGAGATGAACGACCCGGCCGCGGCCCGCTCGTACGTGATGATGTCCGTCTACAGCGGCGCATCGTGGAGCACCCCCCGCGTCATCTACGAGGTCCCGGTGAACAACTTCAAGGACCTGAACCCCAAGCTGGCCATCTACAACAACCCGGTTTCCGGCAAGGAGGAGCTCTGGGCCGCATGGAGGACCGTGGACGGCGAGGGCGCAACGTGGCGCGAGCCCGGTGACCAGGACATCGTGATGAGACAGGTGGACGGCACCACGCTCGGACCGTATGTCCAGGTCTCCCCGGCCTCGGACAGGCTCGATGACACACGGCCCAACCTTATCGCATTGGGCCAGACTCTCTACATCGTCTGGGAGACCAACGACGATTCAACATCGGACGGCGCGGACTACGACATCGTGATGCGCTCCTTCGACGGCCAGAGGCTCTCCCCCGTGACATCGATATCCCCGCCGGGAGACAGGTGCGAGAGCGTGGTCATCGATACCGAGCCCCACAACCTCGGCGACGACGAGTTCCCGAGCGTGTCGCTTTACCGCAACCGGCTCTTCGTTCTCTACCAGACCTACGACGACATCACCGGCATGCCCGATGTTGCACCGGGCGAGAACCTCCGCGCCATCATCATGAAGCTAGCGGTGGACGCCGATACAGACATCGACGGTTATCTCGACAGCTCCGACGCGTTCCCCAACGACGCTCTGGACTGGAAGGATTCGGACGGGGACGACGTCGGGGACAATTCCGACTACCGGCCGTATGACCCGGCAATATGGAAGACACCGCCGCCCGAAGTGAAGCAATGGAAGGACCCGATGCCCCTGCTTCTCGTCATCATCATTCTCATCGTCGTGGCCATTGTAATGGTGGGGGCCTCAGCCTCCCGCCCGAAGAAAACCTCGGATAATGGCGCCGCGGAGACCTCCGGGACCGTGGGGAAAAAGGATGGAAAGGCCAAGGCCGCCAATGAGGAAGAATGATGCCCCGCCCCCGGAATGATTTAATACGGACGAACATGATGCCCTTAGTGTACATAAAGGTGAGAACTATGAATCGTCGCAATACCGCACTGGCCATATTCATGGTGCTGAGCATGCTCGTCTGCGGGGCCGCACCAGCGGCGTCAGCGGGTCCCCGCTTTGCAGGCGGGGTCATCGACCTCGAGCTCGTCCCGGCGAACATCACCCTCACTCCTGGCGACGGGGCGGCCAGGCTCAACGACAACATCACCATCTCGGCCCTCATCAACAACTTCGGGAACGATTCCGCGACCAATGTCACCGTGTTATTCTACAATTCGTCCCAGCTCCTCTCCACGGTACTGCTCAACCAGACGGCGAAACCGGTCCTCGATGCCGGTGCGAACACGACCGTCCAGAGCTACTGGAACACGTCCGGCCTGGGGCTCGAGACCGCAACGGTCTACACCATCAGGGTCGTCGTCGTCAATGACACCCAGCCCGACAACCAGACGGACGTCAACTTGACCAACAATACGGCCTCGGTCGACATATCCTTCCTGCCGGATGTCATTCCGACGGTGGTTGATTTTACCACCAGCGCCGACAATGCCGTCGTTGGCGACGAGGTCTCCCTTCTCGCAACGCTGGGCAACACGGGAATCAGACCTGCGGTGAACGTGCCCGTGGGATTCTATCTCGACAACTCGACAACGCCGCTGTGTGCGACCTCGGCGAACCTTCCTGCAGGCTCGAATAATGTCCAGGTCCCGCTTGTGTGGAACACCACCGGAATCACGGACGGAAAGCACAACGTCACTGTCGTGGTGGGCTCTGCGACCAAGACCTCCGGTGACATCACGTTCAAGTATTACACGAATCCCATCATCACGGCCATAGTGGCCTCAACTTATTCCGGGAATGTCGGCGAAAAGATATTCATCAACATGAGCATGGCCAACACCGGCGCCAACCCTGCGACGGATGTCATCGTCGATTTCTACCTTGATGCGGGAGGTGTCGCCATCGGCAACAGGACAGCGCTCGAGGTACCCACGACAGGTCTCACGAACCTGTCCTATCTCTGGGACACCCTCGATGCCGACATGGGCAACCACACCATCAAGGCGAAGCTTCGTGGGACCCTGAAGGAGCTACGGACCTCCAACATCACGCTTGACAGGCAGCTCTTCTCCGACCTGTCCATCGACAGCGTGGGCTTCCCTTCCGGCGACCTCTATGTGGGAGACCTGGTAAATGTGACCATCTTGCTCGGCAACCACGGCGAGACCGCGCCCGACGTCAACGTGACGCTCCAGATCTTCGTGGACATGGAGCAGATTGACGAGCTCACCATCACCCCGATAGGGGCGAACACGACGTCCACCTTGTACTACGAATGGAACACGACCATGGCCTCCGCCGGAAAGCGCGCTTTAATGTTCTGGCTGGACCCGGTCCAGCTGGTCTCGGACCAAAACGACTCGAACAACCAGTTCAAGGCAAGCCTCAACCTTTCGGGTTCGATAGACCTGATGGTCAGGAGCATAACTTTCAGCTACGCGCGCAACGAATCCAACTCAACGGACAATATAACATCCGGCGAGAGCGTCTGGGTTTGGGTCAATATCCTGAACAAAGGCAGCCTTTCAACGGCGGCCGGGACAAACCTGTCCATCTTCCTCGACGGGAACGCCACGCCGTTCCATGTGTACACGCTCACGTGGTCACTGGGCGCAAGGGCGAACTACACCCACGATTTCAAGTGGGAGACGGCCTTCACGGACACAGCGGTCACGAACCACAGCTTAAGGGCGTTCATCGACCCCGACGGCAAGAACTCCGAAACCAACAAGACCAACAACCAGTTGTCCGCCGTGCTGCTCGTGAGGCCCCTGATACCGGAAGCGGACCTTGCGGTGCTTGCGGTCCAGCCGGCGAAGAGCTCCGTGCGCTCGGACGAGATACTGCTAATAACTGCCCGGATAGCGAACCTCGGAGGCAAGACTGCGGTCAATGTCACAGTGCAGTTCTCCTACCAACTTGTCTTGCTAACTCAGCTGTTCGCCTACCAGGTCATCCCGTTCATCAGCGGCGGGGAGCACATGAACATAACGTTCAACTGGACCCCGGCGGTGTCCGAGGGCAACTACACCCTAATCATCAACCTGGACCCGCACAACAACGTGCGCGAGAGCAGCAAGTCCAACAACGTGAGGAGCGCGCCATTGACGGTCCTGGCGGCCGTCGAGAAGAAACCCGATGTGCGGCTGCTCAACTTCAACGCCACGCCCGCAAGTGTCAAGGCGGACCAGACCGTGACGGTCACCTTCACGGTGCACAACTACGGCGACGCGACGGCCGCGAATGTCCAGGTTCAGCTTGTGGTCGATGGCAACACCGAGCAGACGTTCAACGCATCGAGCCTCGCCCCGGGGGCCGAGAAGACATCGACGCTCACGTGGAAGGCAAAGAGCGGCGACCACACCATGACGCTGAGGGTCAAGGGCGACAACATCACCCCGCTCACGGAGCAGGTTAAGACCTATTCCATCAAGTCCGCGACCACGCAGGGGAGCCCGCTGCCGATGCTCATCATCGTGCTCGTGCTCCTGGTGGCCGCGATACTGCTGGTAGCCAAGGGCGCCTCGAAGAAGGCGCCCGCACAGG